>Ga0105044_10001166_pt1 | contig 34671 bp, 27 predicted proteins | sample MAT01_FD_78092 | JGI IMG/M metagenome (GOLD analysis project Ga0105044, IMG submission 78092) | Freshwater microbial communities from Lake Fryxell liftoff mats and glacier meltwater in Antarctica - MAT-01 | ecosystem: Environmental > Aquatic > Freshwater > Ice > Liftoff microbial mat | place...
AGTCCGACATCGGTCATCCCGAATCGGACGTGGTGCGACGCCTCCGCGGAATGGGCAGACGGCGCTTCAGCGCTGATCGGGGATGCGACGGTCGACATCCCCGAAATTTAGCAGCGTGCGGCGCCTCTTCGGCATCGGTGTGCGAGGCGGTGTATTTTCCTCCGTATGCATGTCTCCTTCTCGCTATTTGCGGACGCTGCCAACCTCTCGCAGGAAGGCAAGCTCAATATCCTCGGCGTATTTGACGCCGTGCACGTCGGCCAGTTTCCCGCGCTGCATCCGCGGGCGACGTTTGTCGTGCGACTCAAGGCCGAACCGGCCGACATCGGAGCGCACGAGCTGACGTTGCGTTGGATCAACCCGCGCGCCTCCGAGTTGTGGTCCTCATCGGCGGAACTGGTGATCAACGCGGCGCCGGGCCAGTCGGGCGAGATGGACATGCCGGTCATCATCCAGCTTGATCTGCCGCTCGATGTCGTTGGCGACTACACGATGTACGTGGAGTTGGACGGCACGCGACACGCTGGCGCGGCGCTGCACGTTCGCGGTGGCGCGCTGCCAACCGTGCCTGCACCGGCCGGCCAGATGCTCAGCTGACCACGCGTCTCACGCCCACGCACTGCGCGCGCAATCGCGCTACGTACTCGTCGGCGGCGTCAAGCTGTTCAATCGCGATACCACCCCGGCGGAGCGCACTGTGCACCATGCGGCCGTCGCCGAGCGCTATTCCAACGTGCGTGATGCGCTGATCGTCACGATCGGAGAAATAGAGTAGGTCGGCCGGTGCGTGCGTGTCTGCAGCGCCGGTGAGCAGAGCGGCGCCCACGAATGCCTGTTGCCACGCATCGCGCGGCAGCTCGATACCGTGCAGGGCGAAGATTTGCTGCACAAAGCCCGAGCAGTCGCAACCGTTCGTCGTGACGCCGCCCCAGAGATAACTCGCGCCTGCATAAAGTGTCTCTGCACTCTGCGCGATTGCCGCCGCATCGCGCAGGAATCGCGACGACTGCTCGCTCGCGTCGATCGCTTCACCACTCGCAATTTCAGTGCTCGGCGTGAGTCGCGCGCCGAGTGGAAGCGATCGGACCACGCCGTTCGCATCGCGGACCGTGCTGCCGAGTGACAAGCGCCACGTGGCTTCGTCACCAGTGCTCGGCTCGAGATAGCCAATGTGCGTCCACCCTTCGTAGCCGTCGTGGCCGCGTACGCGAAGCCAGTCGCCCTGACGTTCGAGCATCGTGAGGACCGCGCCGCAAATCAACTGCGACGTCATTGTTCCGGAGATGCGCGCTTCGCCGAGCAGCGGCGCAACCGTCGCGCGTACATACCAGCGCGTAGCTTCGTCCGTGGGATTTGCCGGAATGGAAACAGGAGTCGTCATACGTTTCGCTCCTCGCGCATGCTGAGCGCAGTGTCAGCCAAGCCTGGAATACCGTCACGTCCGCGTGCAGTGCGCACACCGCGTTCGATCGCTTGCTCCACGGCTGCAATCGCAACCGCTTCGATGCGTGCAAGCGGAATGGACGGCGCTGCTTCCCCCTCGTTCGGCAATGGAGAGACAGCGAAGATCACGTCCCCGTCGAAGGACGTGCCGCAGGGCGTGATCCGTCGATGCAATGCCGCAGTCGCGGCCTGCGCAATCTGTGACAACGCAAGCTTGTCGAGTGGAACGCTGACGGCGACGAGCACGAGCGTCGTATTGCGACGTCCTTCGGCTTCTACCTGTTGTGCGAAACGGGTTGGAGTTGCCAGACTGCGCAGCATTTGTTCGGTGTCTACGAATCCACCGTCAATGTTGCGAGCACCGGCGATGATTGAGCCCGACGCGTCGCGCACATCACCGAATGCGTTCACCACCGCAATCGCGGCCGCGAATACATCACCGCCGGTGGCATCACCCAGACCGACGCCGCCCTTCATGGCGGCGTGCACCCCCGCGCCCTTGCCGACGAGCGTGCCGGTGCCTGCGCCGAGGCACCCTTCGCTGATGTCGCGAGAAGACGCCGATTCACAGGCGGCGTAGGCCATGGCCGCGGTTGGACGCGCGGAGAAATTGCCGAGGGGTGCGAGGTCGAAGACGACCGCGGCGGGAACGATTGGAACAACGCCTGGGCCCACGGCAAAGCCGCGTCCGCGCTCTTCCATCCATCGCATTACACCGGCCGCTGCATCGAGACCGTATGCTGATCCGCCAGTGAAGAAAACTGCGTCGGTGCGATCGACCAGGTGCTCGGGCGCGCAGGTTGCGAGCTCACGCGTGCCGCTCGCACGCCCCAGCAGCGCCGCCGCGCAACGAAACGGCGCACTGATGCCGCGGATGACGGTGCATCCGGTGGCACCCGCCGTATCCGTTGCATGCCCGATGGCCAGCCCCAACTGCTCCCACACCAACGAGGGTATCATGCCTCGAAATCTAGGAGGCGACCAACTGGGCGATACGGGTCAACAGGTCGGCCAACTGGAACGGCTTTGCGAGTGCACTGCGCCCAGTGCGGCGTACAAACTCCGCGGCTTCGGGACGATGCAGGTCACCGGTGACAAAGAGCACCCGCGCGGCCTGTGCCGGGTCCCGGGCTTCAATCATCCGATAGACCTCCTCACCGGACATGTCGTGCATGCGCAGGTCGAGCATGATCAGGTCGTACCGCATCGCTTCGAGCACTGTCAACGCCGCACCTCCACTCGAGGCGACGTCGACTTCGTAGCCTTCACGACGCAGGTAGCGACTGATCGCGGCACTCAACGTCTCCTCGTCTTCGATCAGCAGCAGGCGGCGCGTGCGGGGCTTTCCAGGCGACGTGTGTGGTTCAGATGGCTCAACCGTGGTCTCGGGCATGCCCAACGCCGGGAGCGACAGCGTGAATGTCGCGCCAACACCGGGGAGCGATGTCACGTTGAGTGAGCCGCCATGCTGACGCACGATTGCGCGTGAGACGGCGAGACCGAAGCCACGTCCACCGCGCCCTGTGCGCGTGGTGAACATCGGCTCGAAGACGCGCGACTGCGACGTGACGCTGATGCCAGGCCCGGTGTCGTGGACGTCGACACATACACGCCCCGCGACCTCAGTCGTCGTCACGCGCACCGTTCGCACGCCGGGCCAGTCGCGGAGCGCTTCCTCCGCATTCACCAGCAGGTTCATGAGCACCTGCTGCAGTTGCGCGCCATCAGCATGCACGAGCGACAGGTTGGGCGCGAGGATGGACTCGACGTTGATACGTTGCAGACGGAAAGGATACCCGTGCAGCTCGAGCGTGCTGAGCACAATCCGATTCACATCGATCGCGGCGCGTTCCGCGGGACGCTCACTCGTTGTGCCCAACAGTTGTGCGACGATACGCGATGCCCGTTTTGCTTCATCGCGAATCTGCTCGATGACCTCTCGATGCGCAGCGCCCGGCAACATCGTCTTTGCTTCAAGATCGGCAACAGCGAGCAGACCCGCGAGCGGATTGTTGAGCTCATTCGCAACGCCGCTCAGCAACTGCCCAACCGCAGCAAGACGTTCCTGCTGTGCATTCGATTCGCGCAGAATTTCCTGTTGCGTGATGTCGCGCATGACCCCCAGACAGCCGACCACAACACCACCTTCAACGATCGGCGCGGTCGTCACCATACCAACACGAACCGCACCACCCGGCGCCCGGAAGCGAAGGCGAAGCGTCTCCTTGCCCCCGGCAAAGGTATGCGCGATCAACTTCTCCACCGCAGGCACGTCAGACGCATCGACAAGACCAGTACAGGGCGCGCCGATGAGCTCTTCACGGGTGAGCCCCATCTCGGTCATCAGCGACTGATTCACAGACGTGAACCGCCCTTCCGCATCGACGGTGAAGATCGCGTCCGTCGCCGACTCGACAAGGCGATGATAGCGATCCTCCGAGCGCGCCAAGGCCACCGCCTCGGCACGCTGCGCCGTCACATCGCGCAAACTCGCGACGGTGCCGGTCACTTGCCCCAGCTCAACGAGCGACGCACTACTCACCGCAACGAGGCGTCGTTCCCCGTCTGCACGAATGACCTGGCACTCGTAGTGCTGATGTGTGCCAGCGCGGGCAGCAACGGCCCGTGCCTGCACGTCGGGAAGAGACTCCGGCGCTGCCAGCTGGGCGACCTGCTGGTCGACCAGACGCTCGTAGCCGAACAGCTCGTGCGCAGCCGCGTTGGCAAAGGCAATGCGACCGTCCAATCCGGTAATCACGATCCCGTCCGACACGGTCTCGAGCACACGACGATGACGCTCGGCCAAGCGGTGCGCCGACGTCACGTCATCGAATGTGAGCACGCAGCCACCATCGGGGTGCGGTGCGACCAGCATCTCGAACAGCCGGGCGTTCGCATCGTCGAGCACCAACTCGCGGATCGGCATGTCGGCCCCGATCGAGCGGCTGATCAGCGCATCGAGTGCGAGTCCGTCGCGCGACGCGCTGCCGCCGAGCAGAAGATCGGAGAATCGTTCGCCCAGCATGGTCTGAATAGTGCCGCCACACAGATCCACCGCGCGCGCATTGCATCGACGCACCTTCTGCGCTTCGTCCAGCACGACCATGCCACTCGCAATTGAATCGAACGCCAGCTTCCACTCACGCGTCGCCCGCTCAACTTCTTCAAACAAGCGCGCGTTGACGATCGCCACCGTGACATGATCGGCCAACCGCTGCAATACACGCGCATCTTCATCGCGGAACGGCGCTTCACGATTGATGACGGCGATCGCGCCAATGGTGCCACTGCCGCTGACCAGCGGCGCGATCAGGGCGCGCTCAATGGTCGCGAGGTGCAGCACAGCACGACTCGCATTCGGATCATGCTGGAAATCGTTGGAGACAACGAGCTCATTCGTTGTCACCGCGCGGCCGAGCAGGCTTGTGGCGACGGGAAGGTGCACACCGGCAAGCACTTCGGCGCCACCCACGGCGGCCACGATGTGCAGATAGTCATCGTGGCGAAGTGCGATGCACGCCCCTTGTGCACCGAGCAGCGCGACCGAGTGACGCAGAATCAGACGCAACACTTCGCCGAGCCGCAGCGACTCACTGACGGCGCGCGCCACCTCGGCCAGCGCTTCGGTTTGCCGACGTTCGCGCTCACTCTCCGCGTAGCGACGTGCATTCGCGATTGCCGTGGCGGCTTGCGACGCCATCGTGGCCAACACGTCTTCATCTTCCGCGCTGAACACTTCGCGCGATGCCGCAAATACGGCCAGCACGCCGACCAGATGGATGCCTGCCCGCAGTGGGACCGCCAACACCGACGACGCCGACGACGAATCACCAACCACGTCGTACATAGAAAGCGGCGGAACGAGCCCTGCACGTTCGCGCGCTCGATCCGCCTCACGATCCCCGACGCGAACCGGTCGCCCTGTGCGCGCGACTTCCGCAACCATGCCATCGCCAAGGCGGACGGGGCTCCGCGGACGTTCGACGCCGCGCACCAATCGAAGCGCTGTGGTCAGGATATCCTGATCGAGATCCGGAAACCCAATCGTCACTCCGTCCGCACGCGTGACACGCAACGCCTGCCGCGCGAGTTCACGCATGATCTCGTGTTCGTCGAGCGAACGCGCGAGTGCGGCTCCTGCTTCCTGCAGCCACTGCAATCGCTCCGCGCGCTGTTCCGCGAGGACGCGCAGCGAATCGTAGGCGATGCGCGCCCCCAGATGACGCACGATCACACCGAGATCACGAAGCAACGCTTCGGTCGGCCGCTCACCGCTACGCGGACCGGCAAGCTTCACGATGCCGAGCAGCTCCTGGTCGTTGCCGCGCATGAGGCCCAGCAACAGGTCGGTCGCGATCCAGGCGTTCTGGTCTTCGCGCACGGCTGCTTCTGTGCCGAAAAACTCGCGAGCCACCCATTGGTCGGTGCCCCCGAGCACGTACAGATCGCCCACTCGAAAGCGATCGAGCTGAGTGAGACGACGACGCCACACGGCACCGGGCAGGGGCTGAAGCGCGTCCGCGCCGTCCGTGACCGGGGCCGCTGCACCGTGGGTGACCGAGAGCGTCGCGTTGAGCGACGCATCCCGGAGCGTGATCACGACCCGGTCAAAACCAAACGAGTACAACACGTCCGCCGCGGCACGCACCCGCTCGGCCGACGACTCGGCGCGGTCGATGGCGTCGAGTGCCTGCGAAAGGTTTTGGGACGCCGTCGGCGGCGCCGGTTGGAGAGAGTTGGACATCGGTCTACTAAGACGAGTGTCCCCGACCACCGAAACAGTCAGGGCCGGGGCTAGAACGTCCATGAGCGGAAGAAGTCGATGCCGATCTGGGGCGGCGTCTGCTGGAAGGTGCGCGAAATGCCCAGTCGCCCGCATGCCTGCGCACTCGACCCGGGCTCCAAGCCGACCGAAAGCGAAAGTCCCGCGTCAAAGCGACGCTCGATCTTGGCTCCAAGACCCTGCGCAAACAGTGAGAGCGCGTCGGCGCCACCCGCCGTCTGAGGCGCGAGACCGCACAGCCCGGTGCTGAAGGTGAAGTACGTGTTCCGGGCAATCTGGCCGCCAAGACCGACCCGAGTCGATGCGAGAATCCCGAGCCCACTTTCCCGTAGGTTGGCCGCGTCACCGGGAGCGAGCGCGGTCGGTTCGACTTGGACGACGTCAAAACGTCCGCCGGCCAGACGACTCGACAGATAGCTGCCGGCCAGTCGCAGCGCGAGGGTCGCCCCCTGTTCGGCGTACGGTGTGCCAAGGAGTTCGTATGCCGGCTCACCGGTGACGAGGTAACTGAGCATATCGCTCTCCGGCAGCGGTGGATTGTCGGCGCTGCGCAGGCTCAACGTCGGACGATCGAGTGTGCCACCGATTGCAACGCGAATGCGAACGTCCTGGCGATTGGAGTTGGCCCGCATCTCACGCACGATGTGCAGTGCGGTGATATCGAGCGCCGGCTCGAGATCGGGGTCGCCAAAGAAGCGCACCACACCGCGCTCGACTTCAAAACCAGGACGCGCAATGCCGAGGTTGAGTTGATACGTCCCGCGTTCGACGGTCAACGAGTCGGCGAGCGTGAGGCGCGCATTCCCGCCATCACGACCGGCCGCTCGCGTGACGCGGAGCGAGCCACCGAGTTTGATGTTCGCTTCCGGAGAGCGCAGCCACACATCGTCGCCGATGTTCACGCGTACATCTTCGAGTACGACATTCTTCATCAAGGCATTCGGCCCGTCGGGCAGCAACGCGTCCATCCCCAGTCTCGCCGTATCGATGACATCGAAGTTCTCGTTGAGATCGAGACCGCGCCGCTGTGCGAGCGCGCGGATGTAGACGCGCCCGCGATCGATCCGTACTGCCCCCCGTATTTTCGGCGATGCGCTCGGCCCGAACAGCGTGAGCGGTGATGTTGTGGTGAGTGTCAGGGATGCCGTGCGCGCCTTGTCGATCGCGAGAAAGTTGTTGGCCGTGAGCTTCAGGTCGAAGACTGGATTACTCGGGTCGCTGTAGCTGATCATGCCGCTGACGCCGAGCGAGTCTTGCGGCGTCCCGCTGGAGGCGCCGAAGCGACGGACGTAGATGGTGTCGCCAGCGAGCCCAATGTCAGCGCGCGCCAGCTGGAGTCGGATTCCGAGGTTGTCCAGCGAGAGGGCGCCAGAGTCCATCAGCACCTGCCCGCGGAGTTGCGGCTTCTCCCAAGTGCCGGTCAGCTGCACGTTGGTGGAGAGACGACCGCGCGCTCGACTGACATCGGGAAAGAGTGACTCGAGCAGGGACAGGTCGGTCCGATTGCTGACCAGGCGCCCAGCGAGTGGTTCGTTGATTTCGCGCGCGCGCCCACGAAACAGAGCGAAGTCGAGCGGTAACGAGGCATTCGCCTTGAGCGCCGGTTTTCCATCGACGTTGAGTGCTGCCTCCATGCTCAGACGCAGCGAGTCGTAGTGCGCGGTTGCGGTGAGTTCGCCGAAACGAACGCGCGCCGAGAGGGCATCACGCAACGTCATCGTACCATCGATGCGCGGCCGTTCGCGCGTGCCGGCGATCGTCATCTGCGCCGTGGCAGTTCCGCCCGACAAGCGATCGGTTCGGAGCAGTCGGCCGATATCGGCGAGCGGGACGCGATCAAACTCAACCCGCCCGCCAATAACGCCTGAGTCGGCGAGCGAACCGCCAATCGCAATGCGCCCCGTGTCGGTGTGGACAAGCACGAGTGAATCGAGCGTACCAACCGCCCCCCGCGACGTGCGCAACACCGCAGGCGTCAGCAGTGAGAAACCGCGTGGTCGCGCAAAGCCACTATCGACACGAATGGAAAGCGTATCGAGCGTGATCGTGCTCGTTTCACCTTGACGGGTAACGCCGCCATGCAGTGCAACCCGCGATTGCGCTGGCGTGCGCAGTTCGATGCCGAAGGTCTCTGCGAGTCCGTCGCGGAGCGTCGAACGTCCGGCCGCCGCTGCGACGTCGATGCCGGCGAGTCGGGCAGAGTCGAGTGTGAACTGCAGCGCGCCGGTGAACTTGCGCATCACATCGTGCACGTCGAGCGTCACGGTCGCTCGACGCGAGCGCGTCCCGGCAACGACGACGCCGGACGCGTCCGCGCGCATGTCGACGCCAAGTCCAACGGCGTCGAGGGTATCGATGGAACCGATCAGCCGGCCGCGCATCTCGAGCGTACCGCTCAACGTATCGTCGGCGACCACAAAGCCCGGCTTGCCTGGGTCCGTGCTCTGCAACCATGGCCGCAACCCGCCCAGCGAGTCGACGAACATTGTGAACGCAAGCGAATCCCGACGCGACGCAAGCAGCCCAAGTCCACCGCGCGCGGTCATGCGCAGTGCCGAGCTTTCGACGGCGAGCGTATCGATGCGAACATGTCCGGAGTCGAAAACAACGTGCGCGGTACCGCCAAAAAGTCTCACGTCGGCGACGCGCGAGAACTGATCGACGGTCGCACGCAGCGGCCCGTGGAGCGATGCGGGATCGGCACCGCTCAGCGCGAGATCACCGACCATTGAGAGCGCAGTCGTCGGAAATGACGGATCGCCAAACAGGGTCTTCATATTCAGACCGCGAACCCGATAGTTGCCGGTCGCCGCAAACTCGGGCTCCAGCGCGTCGACGCGTCCGGTAAACGCGATTTCGCCACCTTCGCCCGCGAGCGTGGTGGTCACCGAAAAGTCATCCGCGATACCCGCGGCGCGGATGGTGCCAACAGCGCTCCCACGCAATGGCAGCGATGGATACGAACGCGACAACGTCGTGTAGGAAAGCGGCGCGGCCTGCATCTCGACATCGAAGCGCACGCCTTCCCTCAGGACGGCATAGCGTCCGCTGCCAGTGAAGTGCGATGGCTGCCCGATGCCGTCGATGTGTTCGAACTCGGCTTGGGAGAACCGCGCCATGTACCACAACGAATCGAGATGCATCGAACCGCGTACGAACCCGTTCACGTCAGGGAAGAGTGGGTTCACAAACCTCGGCGTGCGCAGGTCGAGTTGATCGATCGTGAGCGTGACATCTTGCAGGATGGCCTCGGCCGGCTCGTAGATGTCGAGCTGACCGGTAATCGAGGCCCGCGACACCGCGCCGGGCACATGGGCATCCGTGTAGGTCAGGTCGGCCCGATCCATGAACCAACGATTCACTGGTCCGCCCCGCGCGACGACGCGCCCAGACAAGTCTCCCTGCCAGTCGTACGGGAACGGCTTGCCGTTGAACTGACGCAACAGACTGGTGTTGGCCGGTTGCAAGTCCATTGCAACATCGGTTATGCGTAACACGGGCCCGCCAACGCCGAATGTCACCCTGCCACGCATACGCGACCGCATCGACCGGGCATCCATGTCGCGCAACGAATACTCCATCACGTTCAGATCCTTCGGATTGTTCTTGATGGTGAGCAGCGTGCTGCCACCGCCGGTCTGCGGTAACGACGGATCGATCCATGCCATGTCGGCCATGGCCACCGTGTCGCCGCGCAGACGCACATCGTAGCGCACCGGTTTGCCGCCGCCCCACACAACTTTCGCATCGCCGCGCACTGACGAATTGGCGAGATTGAACTTCGCGTTGTCGATCCAAAGCGAATCGGTAAGTTTGCGGATGGTGCCGCTGAGATTTCGAAACCACAACGGCGGATAGACCCACACGACGTCAAACTTTCGAAGCGCAATTCGCTGACCGCCAGAATCGGGATCGGCGAGCCGTGACCGACCCAACGCGAGGTCCCCACGAACAAAGCGATAGACACGCACCAGTCGATTCGTATCGCGCTTCATCCCGGCCAGCCGCGCTACCTCATACCGAACTTCTCCATCGAGTCGAGCGGTGTTGAACGTGATCGCACTGTCACGCTTCGCGCCCTTGAGCGAGTCCGACGGCGCCCACGGCATGCGCACGACCAGCGTCCCTTCGTGAATCGCTGCGGTATCGATCGCGACGTACTGCCCAAAACTCCCGGGGCGCTGGGGAAGCTTCGGACCACCGCGACGCATCGCGCGCTTCCAGTTCCAATCGTCGTTCCCGTAGTCCACCAGCGTCAGCGTGGGCCGCTGCACCTCGAGCGACTTGAGGATGATGCGACGATCGAGCAGGTCGCGCGGATCGTACGTGACGCGGATCCGTCCAGTGCTGATGAACGGTGTCCCGTCGGGCGCTCGGATGTCCAGCGAATCGATCGTCACATCGGTGAACAACGTCCCACCGACCTTTCCGACATACAGCTTTCCGGGCATCGCTGCGGACAGTGTCGGTACGAGCGCGTCCATGATGAGCGCGCGCCCCCGGTCGGTTTGTGTCAGCGTGGCAATACCGCCTACGCACAACGCGCCGATAGCGAGCAGCACCGTGGCCGTAGCGAGGACAATCGTGCGACGACGCGGCGCCATCATGCTAAAAGGCCTGCCCGATCCAGATGCTCGGATTCAAACGGCCGAGCAATCCAGGGCGCCGCTCCGGACGAAACGACGCGGGACACGGGCCTGCATCCTGCGCCGGCGGCGCACCGGCCGCGGTCCCGGCTCGCACGGACAACGTGTTGGTGGGACTCACGCAGTACAGCGGCGCGATGCCCGCCTGCAACGGCGCATTGAAATACGCGGCGCCCGCAGGCAGACGATAGCCGTTATATCCGAGATCAACGCGAATGGCGCCAAACGGTGACGCGATGCGTACGCCGACGCCGGGCGTGATCTTCACCAACGCCCCATCGTCCGTCACCGTGGTTCCCTGCAGACTCCCGGCGCGATTCCACAACCGCCCAGCGTCGGTGAACAGCGCCAGATGGAGCAACTTCGGTGCAACAGGACTTGGCACCTGCAACTCAAGATTGCCGACAAACAGTGCGTTGCCACCGGTCGGGACGACACGTTCTGCAATGCTCAACGAATCCGCTCGGTAGAACAACCGTCCGTTTTCAGTCAGCTGGCGATAGCCATCCACGATGTAAACCGCTGGACCAAGCTCGTTCTGACGAAAGCCACGCACCGTGGTCGGGCCGCCCGCATACAAACGTTCCTGCGGCGGAATGAACCCACTCAAATTCGGATTCGTGCCCCCGCCGAGCACGAGTCCACCACGCAGGTGCGCTACAACCGTCGCACCGTACCCGACATCGTGATACAACGTGACATCCGCGGTGCCGCGCTTGAACTGCTGCGATTTGTCCGAGCCGAACAACGTGGAGGCATAGCGCACCCCAGCCCGGACCGTGCTACCACCAGTTGGCCGCAACGGATTGTTCACACGTTCGCGGACCACGGAATATTCGAGCGCCGCCAGGCGATTGTTGCGTTGCAGGAAGTTGCGTGAATCGCTGTCGCACGCGTTGAACACCGCGCAAAAAAATGCGGGCTCCGCTTCGGTGCGACCCAACTCCACCTGATACGACACCGTACTCGGCAATTTCGACTGCAATGGGTTCGTCACTGACAGTGCGCCGCCGATCGGTGCCCGACGCAGAAAGGCGCGATACTCCGAGAGAGTCGAACTGAAGATCGTGAACGCGGGGACACGCGACTGGTTCGCGCGCACCGGCTGACGAATCGTCATCGCCGTATAGTAGTTGAGCGTTTTACTGTACGGGTCCGTGCGCGCCTGCCCCTGACAAAATGATGCCGCACCGTCAAGCGGCGCACCAACACCAATCTTGCTGACACGCGCCGTCAGTTCGAGTCGCTGTGCAAAGGGAAGGAAGTCACGATCGGTCAACGAACCTTGCACGCGGAAGCAATCGAGCGTTGCCCAGCCAATCCCACCGCGCGCCGCCCACGCATCGCCTTCCACCAGGCGCACAACAAGGTTCACCGTCGAATCCCCGGCGGGCTGAATACTGTCCGGCAGCAGATCGACGCGCTGAAACGCATCGGTCTGGTAGAGATTGCGTTGGGCGTCGATGATGGCGCGCGCCGAAAACCAGTCGCCGGTGCGCAAGGCCATCGTCCGACGGATCGTAGCATCCGACACCCGACGCGATCCGGTTCCGGTGGTGTCCACGCGAATTGCGATGCGCCCCAGTTTTGCGCGAATGCCCAGCACAACAGTGACCTCCACATCGGCAGTCTTTGCGGCCGTGTTGGTCGTGTACGCCAGCAAGGCTTCTGCTTGTGGCCACCCTACGTTGCGCAACCGTTTGACGAGCGTGTCCCGTCCCGCTTCGAGCGCGCCACGATCGAACACGCCACCCGCGCGCAACGGAAAATCGCGCGCGGCAATCTGCACTGCGGTATCCACTCCAACGCCGCGCACACTCAGCGCCGCCACGCGCATCGGCTGCCCTTCGGTGATCTTGAACGTGACCTCGATCACACCCGCGCGCAGCGTGCGCACCAGCGTGTCGACCTTGACGTCGGAGAAGCCGCGTCGACGGTACAGCGTTTCGAGTCGCTGCACATCGCGTCCGAATTCGACCGGATCGAGACAGCGCTTCTCGCCGATGAGGGGCAATCCGGAAAACGATGACGGGACCGTGACAACGGTCGCCGCCAACGCGGTGGCCGGAAACTCGGTCTGGCCGACAAAGCGAAGCGAGCGCACTTGACGATCACCGCGTTCACACGACAGGTCCTGCGCGCCTGCCGGCACGGCAAAGAGCGCCAACAAACTGACCATCAGTGCCGCTTTTCGCGCGCCGAATCGCCTGTGTGTGTCGCGTAAAGCCGCTGGCCAAGCCGCGGATGGAATCAGGCGCGATGAATGCAGAGATTGTAGCGTTGAATAGCACCGGGACGTGGACCACTGCGCTCGGTAGATTGCGTCGGAAAGCTCGTCCGCCCCTCGCCCTCAGTCAACCACGACATGCGCCTTTCTCGCGCGAATGCTTCCCGGTCAGGAATGCGCGTCACCGTCCTGCTCCTTTCCCTCGTTGCCGGATGCCGTCAGGCCGAACCGGCGCCGGATCGGCACATACTGGTCGACTCACGCGATTGGTATGATCCGCGCTCGCTCGATCCGGCGCACGCCACGGACGTCCCGTCAGGTCGCGCGGTCGCCTATCTCTTCGACGGGCTGACCCGCTTCTCCCCTGACGCAAAGCTCGAACCTGGGCTCGCCGAACGCTGGGACGTGAGCGACGACGGCCTCACATACACGTTTCACCTGAGACGGGGCGTCACCTTCTCGGACGGAACGCGCTTCGGTGCCGCCGATGTCGCGCCGGCTTTTCTGCGCGTGCTCGACCCTGACACGAAGAGCGGTACCGTGTGGCCGCTGCTCCCGATCCAAGGTGCGCGCGACGTTGCCGCGGGCAAAAGCAAGTTGATCGGCATCGCCGCCACCGACGACTCCACCCTCGTCATCACGCTCGAGCAACCGCTGGCGATCTTCCCAAAGCTGCTCGCGATGCCCGTCGCGTCGATCACGCCACGCAACGCGGGAGGCAATTTCAGCGAGAAGCCCATCGGGACGGGACCTTGGCGCCTCGTCGAGTGGAAGCACGACGACTACCTCAAGTTTGCGCGCAATCCGACCTACTTCGGCGGCGCGCCAACGATCGACACGCTCATCGCACGCATCATCCCCGAACCGTCGACCGCGGTCGCCGAGTTCGAGAGCGGCACGGTGGACATCCTCTACGTCCCCGAAGATCAGACGCGCGCGTGGGAGGACACCGATGCGCGACAGGCTAGACTCACCAGTGCGCCCGCGCTTCGCCTCTGGTACATCGGCGTCAACACGACGCGCGGACCGCTCAAGGACGTGCGGGTCCGTCGGGCCATCGCGCAGGCCATCGATGTGCCGCTGCTGCTCAAACAGCTGCTGGCGGGACGTGGACGCGTCGCCGCTGGTGTGATTCCACCCTCGCTCGAGGGCGCAGACACCTCACGACGCGTCATTCCCTACGACAGCGCAGCCGCCAGGGCCGCACTCGCAGCAGCCGGTTTCCCGAATGGCATCGAGCTCGAACTCTGGTGTTCGCAAACTGCACCATTCCCGCGGCTCGCGCAAACGTTGCAAGCCTATCTCGCCGCGGCCGGCATTCGCATCAAGATCATGCAACGTGACGCGAGCTCCATGCGCGCGGCAGCACGCGCAGGCCAAACGGATCTCGTGCTCAAGGACTGGTACGCCGACTATCCTGACGCAGAAAATTTCCTGTACCCGCTGCTGCATACAGTCAATCGTGGCGCCGGTGGCAACGTGTCATTCTTCAGCGACACGACATTCGATCGGCTTGTCGACGCATCCCACCGCGAGTCGGACGCTGTCAAGCGCGCACGCCTCTACCGCCAAGCCGATTCAATCGCTTACACCCAGATGGGCCTTGTCCCGCTCTTCTTTTACAACGAACTGTACGCGATTCAACCGTGGGTCCAGGGCTTCGAAGTCCCCGTCATCTTCAACGGCCAGCGTTGGACCAAGGTCACGCTCGGCACGTCCGTCAAATAGCCCAACGGGTTACTCGCCCGCCGTCACCACACACGAACGGCCATTCGCTTTCGCCCGATAGAGCGCCTGATCCGCGCGCCCCACCCACGAGGCCACGTCATCCGTCGGTCCAATCTGTGAAATCCCCACCGACACACCAACCTTCGATTTCACCCCTTCCGGCGATGGCATCTCACCCACAAGCGACACCAAACGCTTCGCGAGGCTCTGCGCCATCTTCGTGTCGGTGTTGTTGAGGATCGCGACGAACTCGTCGCCACCGTATCGGCACAACGTATCTGACTCGCGCAGAAACACTTTCGACAGACAGTTCGCAACACCGACAATCGCCATGTCGCCACTCTGATGACCCAGAGTGTCGTTGACTGCCTTCAGGTTGTCGACGTCGATCATCAGCAGCGTCACCGGCGCACGGCCGAGCGCATGCAAGTGCGCGGCGCGTGCAATCGACGTGTCAAACATCTTCCGATTGCCGAGCCCCGTCAGCGCGTCAGTTGTGCTCTCCTTACGCGCTTCCTCGAGCTGCGCCCGCACATGATCCAGGTGATCGGCCAGTGATTTATACTCGGCTTCCTGTTCGGTGCGACGCGCCTGAAGCGCGTTCTCCATCGTCGAGAGCGCGCCAAGTACTTCGTCCTTGATGGTACCGACCTGCATCTGCGAGATCGCCTGATGCGCACGATTCATCTGCACACCGACGGTCGCGTCCGTCGACACGTCGAGCTTGCCCGCGCTGTGTACCGTCTGGATGCAATTCCAGAGCGCCTCACGCAGATCCCCCACCGCGCTTTCCACGTAACGCTTCTCTCCGCGCCGATGCTCGGTGAAGCTGCGCACAATACCCGTCCAATCCCGCGGATGGGCGCCTGCTGCCGTCGAACCGCCTTCCAGCGACACCGGTACGCCAAGCGTCGCGTGACGCTGCCACCGCTCGAGCTCCGCGGTCGATTCCGCAGCGGGGCGATCGGGGAGGTCGAAGGTGTATCGGGCGAACGTCGCGAGAATGCTTCCGAGCGCGTCAAGCACGAGGCCGAGTTCAGACCCGTACTTGCTTTCGTCCGCTGCACTGGACGACCCCCCGGCCGATGTTGCTGCCGATGCCGATGCCGACGACGTCGGTTCGGGGAGGTCCTTCACAAGGTGCAACATTGACGATGCGCCGGTGCGCTCATCGCTCTTGGGTGTCGCGGGCGGCCCGGGAGGGCCGGACTTTCGGAAGAACATTGATTGAGGAGCAAAGCGCTGGAGGAGGCGCCACCCGACATCGGCGTCGAGGCAAGTGCACGTGGAGTTGGACGACCGACCCGCTCCACAGGTGACAACACGGCCCGGTATGTCATCCCGTTCCAAGCCGCCGGGGCTCCGGGAACCTCCGTCCACTACATTTTCGCCATGTTTGCGCTCCTCGGCCGGCGACTGCTGCTCTCGATCCCCACGCTCGTCGGCGTGCTGATCGTGGTGTTTCTTCTCCTGTATGTGGCTCCGGGCGACCCCGTCCAAGCCATGGTCGGCGAGCGCGCAGACGCGGCCACCATCGCGCGCCTCCGCGCCGAACTCCGCCTCGACGACCCGTTGCCGATCCAGTTCGCGCACTACGCGAGCGGCGTGCTGCGGGGCGACCTCGGCCGGTCGTACATCACCAACCGGCCCATCGTCGACGACATTGCAGAACGGTTTCCGCGCACGCTCTTACTCGCGACCGCGGCCATGCTGCTCGCGACGCTCACCGGCGTGACCGTCGGCGTGCTCGCAGCCATCCGACCCAACGGCTGGTTTGATCGGACCGCGCTCGCACTGACCTACGTCGGCATCTCCTTCCCCGTCTATTGGGTGGGCCTGTTGCTGATCGTGCTCTTCGCGGTAACCCTGCGCTGGTTGCCGGCCTCGGGCTACGGCAGATGGGAGTTTCTCGTGCTCCCAGCCATTGCACTCGGCTCACGCTCCATCGCGTATCTCGCCCGTGTCACACGCTCGGCGATGCTCGACGTGCTCGGTGCCGACTACGTGCGCACGGCCCGCGCCAAAGGCCTCCCCGAGCGCGCGGTGATCACGCGACACGCGCTGCGCAACGCCCTCATCCCCGTGGTCACCGTGATCGGTCTCGACTTCGGCGCTTATCTCACCGGCAGCATACTGACAGAAACGATTTTCAGTTGGCCCGGTATTGGTCGGTACGTGGTGATGGCCATCTCACGACGTGATCTCCCAGCCGTTCAGGGCGCAATCCTGTTTCTGTCCGTCGTGTTTGTACTCGTGAATCTCCTCACTGACGTGGCATATCAGCGCGTGGATCCGCGCGTCCGTATTTAGGACACAGAAAACAAACCGAGGCCGCGTAACTCGCGGCCGAAGCCGTTCGGTTTGTTAGTCGTCCTTCTGCCCGAAGATCGCCAGGTTCGAACTGTGCCCCGGACTCACTTTCTTGTCCGGGTAGATCCAATGCACCGCTTGATTCACCGCGACCGCCGCTTCGCCGAAGCCCGTCGCAATGAGCTTGAGCTTACCCGAATACGTGGTGATATCGCCGGCGGCGTACACACCGGCGCGACCGGACTCCATCGTGCTTGAGACGAGAATTTCGTCCTTCTCGATGTGCAGCCCCCACTCGAGCAGCGCCCCGAGGTCGCTGACGTAGCCAAGCATTGGGAGGACGACGTCCGCGCGCACTTCGCGTGTCGTCTTCGCTTTGATGTCTTTGAGGCGCACCCCTTCGATACGGTCGGTGCCATGAATCGCGTCGAGTTCGTGGAACGTGTGCACGTTCATCCTGCCGTCGCCCTTCGCTGCGGCCGCCTGCACTTCTGAGACCGTCGCGGCGTGCGCGCGAAAGCGATCGCTGCGATGCACGAGCGTGACCGAGGCCGCGCGATCGAGAAGCTGTGCACTCCAGTCGAACGCCGAGTCACCGCCGCCGATGATCACGACATGTTGATCGCGATATGACTCGGGGTTGGTCACCAGGTCATGCACACCGCGCCCGTACCAGGGCTCCGCGAACGTCTGCGGCAAACGACGCGGGCGGAACGCACCAATGCCGGCCGCGATCACGACCGAGCGCGAGGGAAAGCGGTCCGTCTCCGTCACCAACACGAAGTGTCCGTCTTCTTCCTCGAGCCCCACGACACGTTGGCCGAGATGCGCCGGCAATCCCGCGGTCTGATGGAACTGCAGCGCCTGGTCGCGGAGCGACTTCACCAGATCCTTGGCCAGCACTCTCGGAAAGCCCGCCACATCGAAGATGTATTTCTCCGGATACAGCGCCGTGAGCTGCCCGCCCAAGTCGGGAAGCGCATCGACGATCTGCGCGGTCGCGCCGCGCATGCCGGCATAAAAGAGCGCGAACAGCCCGGTCGGGCCGCCGCCGATAATGGTGATGTCCTGGATCGGGTGGGTAGGCATAGGGGGGGCAATCTAACGGAGTAGACCCACTCAGTTGGGAGTGGTGAGTTTGAGTTTCGGGTTCTGAGTTTTACCTGCGTAACAGCGTGCCGAGTGGTGGGTGGCCAGTACGACCCGCCGCCCCCCTGCTGGTTGGCACTGGGTGCCGGAAACTCTCACTCACAACTGCCAACTTCGTAGTTAGCTTTTGAGGATGAAGATCTATACCAGAACCGGTGACGAAGGTGGGACCGCCCTGTTCGGGGGCGGCCGAGTGGGCAAAGATCACCCGCGCGTCGAAGCCTACGGCGACGTTGACGAGTTGAATGCCGCACTAGGACTCGCGCGTTCCATTGAAATGATGCCGCGCATCGACGAAGTGTTGGTGCCCGTGCAGCGCGATCTCTTTGCCATCGGTGCGCTGCTCGCGACCCCCGATCACGAGAAGATGCGCGAACAGTTGACCAAGGCCCGCATCGATGAGGGGCGCATCGAGGAGCTGGAGCGCGCGATCGATGCCTGCGAACTGGAGCTCGAGCCGCTGCGCAGCTTCATCATTCCCGGCGGCACGCCCAAGGCGGCCGCGCTGCATGTGGCACGCACCGTCTGTCGTCGCGCCGAACGGCGTGTGGTGCACTTGGCCCACGAGATCGAGTTGCCGACGCTCACCGTCATCTACCTCAATCGCCTCTCCGACCTGCTATTTATGCTGGCCCGCGTCGCCAACCGACGGGCTGGCGCCGGCGAAGTGACCTGGTAGTGTCGGGAACGCTGCCGCTCGCACTTCCGCTCGACTATCCCATTTACGTCCGGCACGGTGTAATCAGCGAGCTTGGCTCCATCGTCCAAGAAGCGGCGCCGGCACATCGCTACGCCGTCATCTCAGACACACGTGTCGCGTCGCTTCATGCGGCGCGGCTACTGGCACTACTTCCGGCCGATCGCAGCCGACTGTTCACCATTCCGCCGGGTGAACACGAAAAGACCCGCGCGCGTTGGGCCGAACTCACCGACGCCCTCCTCGGCTGGGGCGCGGGACGCGACACCACGGTCATCGCACTTGGCGGCGGGGTGATCGGGGATCTCGCTGGATTTGTCGCCGCGACATACATGCGTGGTATTCCTGTCGTGCAGGTGCCGACGACGGTCCTCGCGATGGTCGACGCATCCGTCGGTGGCAAGACGGCAATTGACACCGCATTCGGGAAGAACCTCGTTGGCGCGTTTCATAACCCGAGCGCGGTGGTCATTGACCCGGCGCTCCTGGAAACGCTTCCGCCTGCAGACCTGCGCAGCGGACTCGCTGAGATGATCAAGCATGGCGTGATTGCCGACGCGACCTACTTCGACGCGATTTTGCGCGAACTCCCGGACATTGGCGACCGCGGTGCGCTCGCACCGGCTTTTGCGATGCTGATAACCGGCAGCGTGCACATCAAGGCCGCGGTGGTCGCGGAAGACGTGCGCGAAAACGGGCTCCGGCAGACGCTCAATTTTGGCCACACCATCGCGCACGCCATCGAGCGCGTGCTCGAGTACCGCATCCTGCACGGAGAAGCAGTCGCGATCGGCATGGTCATCGAAGCACGTCTGGCAGAGCGTTTGTCGATCTCATCGAGCGGACTGAGCGTGGCCGTCGTCGACGCCCTCACGCGTGCCGGCTTGCCGACGACCATTCCCGTTGGCGTCGATACTGGGGCGCTGCTCCTCGCGACCAAGGGCGACAAGAAGAATCGCGCCGGGTCGGTGTGCTATTCCCTCCCGCGCGCAATCGGCGAGATGGACCCCGCCGAGGGGAGATGGTCGGTCGGTGTCTCCGACGAGGATGTGTTGAGCGTGCTTACGTCGCTCTGAACCAAATGGTTGAGTTTGCCAGCTACGGATCGACCTCATGCGGTCACCGGAGCGATTCGTCGCGGCCAGGTGGGGTTTGGCCCGGATCTGTTGCGCGAACGCAGCGGTGTGCGGCTTGCGCGCTGCACCCGGCGGCGGCGGCGGGTCACAAAAATTGTCAAAAACAGGTTATCGGCATTTCCGCAAAGATTTTCGTTGACCGCTCACCATCCCGCCATTATCGTGGCGTCCTTACCCACCAGACCGGTCGGGCCACCGACCGACTCCCCGGTTCCATTAGGCGAGGGCGTGTATGCAGTCAGCGACCGCCAGATCCGAAACCCGCTCTTCCCGCGGGTTCTTCCGCTCTTCCCCCTCTACCGCGTTCGACCAGTACCTGCACGACATCCAGAAGCTGCCGCTGATCACCGACGTCGCTGAAGAGCGCCGCCTGGCTCGGCTTGCACAGAAGGGTGACGAAGCAGCGGCTGAACGCCTCGTTACGGCGAACCTCCGGTTCGTTATCTCCTACGTCAAGAAGTATCAGGGACACGGGCTCGACCTGAGCGAACTCGTTGCCATCGGCAACGAAGGGCTGCTCAAGGCGGTACGGAAATTCGACCCCGATCAGGGGGTCAAGTTCATTTCCTACGCCGTGTGGTGGGTCCGGCAGGCTGTGCTCAAGGCGCTGGCCGAACAGACCCGCAGCGTCCGGATCCCGCTCAACCAGAATTCGCAGCTGATCCGCATGGCCCGCGCGGAGATGATCCTCAATCAGGTGCTCAATCGAGAGCCCACCGACGAGGAAATCTCAAAGTGTCTCGCTGAGCCGCTCGAACAGGTACGGTCGGCGCGCCAGATCTCGTGCACCGAAGTCTCGCTCGATGCGCCAATCGACCGGCAGGACCGCGAAGCCTCGACACTGGGCGAGCGTTTCGCCGGCCAGACCAACACCGACATCGAAGAAGGGACCGACTTCCGCCTGATGCGCGAGTTCATCGATCGCGTCTTCCGGAAGTACCTCACCCCCCGCGAACGCAAGATCCTCTATCTGTACTATGGGCTCGATGAGGGGGCAGAAGCGATGACGCTCGAGCGCATTGGCGCGCTCATGGGTGTCACCCGCGAACGCATCCGGCAGATCCGCGAGCGCGCGTTCGAGAAGCTCCGCGAGTCGCCAGACGGTCACGCCTTGGCCGGATTCTGGGGCGCGGCCTAAGCAGCCGGCAACCAATAGCGGCGTCAGCCGTTGGTAACAAATTGGACATGCGAAGCGTTGAATGGTTGCGGGCGTTCGCATCTTGCGGACGCCCGCGCCTGATTAGGGATCCTGCATGCCACGTGTGTTGATCATTGACGACGAACCTGGAATTCTCTTCGCCCTGCAGCGGTGGTTCACGCGTCAGGGCTGGACTGTGTTGGAAGCTGGCGACGGCAACGATGGACTTACACACCTCCGCGCCTCCTCCGACGACGACGACACCCGCATTGATGTCGTGATCTGCGACATGCACCTACCCAAGCTTTCGGGCGAAGCGCTTCATACGCTCCTGTGTCACGAGAGACCGGCCGTCGTCGAACGCATGATCTTTTTGACTGGCGACGCAGTGGCATCAGCGCCAATCGGCAGCGTCATCGCGTCCCATGCGCACGTGCTGCAGAAGCCCTTCGAACTCGGCGCACTCCGCACGCTCGTTCACCGCATCGTTCCGGTGAACTAAAGCCCGTGCTGACACCCCGCTACTGCGCCAGCAGGTGACGGAAGAAGCGAATCGTTTCCGTCAGACCATCGCGCAGCCCTACCCGAGGTTCCCAATCGAGTGCGGCCTTGGCCAGCGAGATGTCAGGTCGCCGCTGGCGTGGGTCGTCCACCGGTAGCGGGCGAAATTCGATCGGCGACTTGGAGTCGGTCAACTCGAGCACCTGCTCGGCAAGCTCCAGCATCGTGAACTCGCCGGGGTTGCCAAGATTCACGGGGCCGATGAATTCGGGGCCGGTCCGCATCAGACGAACAAACGCTTCGATCAAGTCGTCGACATAGCAAAAGCTGCGTGACTGCTCGCCATTCCCGTAAATCGTGATCGGCTCGCCGCGGAGCGCCTGCACAATGAAGTTCGACACCACGCGACCGTCGTTCGGATGCATCCTCGGCCCGTACGTATTGAAGATGCGGGCAACTTTGATCTGCAGGGCATGCTGGCGGTGATAGTCAAAGAAAAGCGTTTCTGCACACCGCTTCCCTTCGTCGTAGCAGCTGCGCGGGCCGATAGGATTCACTCGACCCCAATACGCTTCCGGCTGCGGGTGCACTTCCGGATCGCCGTAGACTTCGCTCGTTGACGCCTGCATGATCCGCGCACGCACCCGCTTGGCCAAGCCCAGCATGTTGATCGCACCGTGCACGCTGGTCTTGGTGGTTTGGACCGGATCATTTTGGTAGTGCACCGGCGACGCAGGACAGGCGAGATTGTAGATCTGGTCGACTTCCACGTAAAGCGGAAACGTCACATCGTGCCGCAATATCTCGAAGTTCGTCTGTCCGATGAGGTGCGCGACGTTGTCTTTGGAACCCGTGAAGAAATTGTCGACGCACAGCACCGTACCGCCGTCGGCGAGGAGCCGGTCACAGAGGTGCGACCCAAGAAATCCGGCGCCGCCGGTGACGAGAATGCGTTCGCGAGTGTGCATGGAAGCGCGATGAGTGGACGGGAGTTCGATGGCTAGACCCAGCAACCTGTGTGGCACCGGCGCAACAGCGACGACTCCGGCAATGAGAAGTTACATGCGTCGTGACGTCTTGGTATACGGCGTACAGCGCCGGGATGCTTTACATTCCGCGACGCCTGGGGTGCGTCCCACGCTGCCGGGATCGAAATTCGGTGCCCCTACGTTCGCTCGATCGTATATAGCGAAAGCGATGGGGATCTTTTGTGCGAGGAGCTAGCGTGGCCGTGTCAGTAGCAGCCGTATTCGAATCGGGGGAAGCTCCTCCGACGAAGCGAGTAGTGCAAACGCTCCGACCAGGCGATCACATCGCCGTGATCGGTGGCGGTCCCGCCGGACTGACCATCGCCTATCTGTTGGCAAAACGCGGCTACGCGGTGACGGTGCTCGAAGGGAGCGATATGGTCGGCGGCATTTCGCAGACTGCCCGCTACAAAGGCTACCGCTTCGATATCGGCGGTCACCGCTTCTTCACCAAGATCTCCCCCGTCCAAAAGCTCTGGGAAGAACTGCTCGGTGACGATTTCATCGACGTCCCGCGCCTGTCCCGTATTCACTACGGTGGCAAGTACTTCCACTATCCGCTGAAGGCCTTCAACGCACTCTCCGGACTCGGCATCATCAATGCTGTCCGTATCCTCGCCAGCTATTTCTACGCGAAGATGTATCCGTCACCGGTCGAGGAGACGTTTGAGCAGTGGGTGACGAACCGATTCGGTCGTCGCCTCTATGAGATCTTCTTCAAGACGTACACGGAAAAAGTCTGGGGGATTCCCTGCACTGAAATCCGCGCCGAGTGGGCGGCACAGCGCATTCAGGGACTTTCGCTCGCGCGGGCGATTCTTTCGGCCACCGCGCTTCAGCGACGCAACAACGACATCAAGACGCTCATTCACACGTTCAAGTACCCGCGCTTCGGCCCGGGGCAGATGTGGGAAGCGTGTCGTGACAAGATCGAAGCAATGGGAAGCAAGGTGCTCATGCACCACTACGTGACCAACGTGGAGGGGCAGGACGGGCGCGTCACGGCGGTGAACGCGAACACGCCCGATGGACCGGTGCGCTTCGAGGCCGATCACATCATCTCGACCACCGATATCCGTTCGCTCGTCCGCTGCTTCGGCGACGCCGCTCCCGAGCCAGCTCGCAGCGCAGCAGAAGGACTGCGCTACCGCGATTTCCTGGTTGTCGCGCTGATTCTCAACAAAGAAGATCTCTTCCCCGACAACTGGATTTACGTCCACACTCCGGGAGTTCGGGTCGGCCGCATCCAGAACTTCAACAACTGGAGTGCCGCGATGGTCCCCGACAAGGGGCACACCTGCCTCGGCATGGAGTACTTCTGTTTTGAAGGCGACGGCCTGTGGGAGAGTAAGGATCAGGATCTGATCGCCCTCGGCTCCAAGGAGATCGAGGCTCTTGGTCTCGCCAAGGCGGGGGATGTCGTGGACGGTGCCGTCGTGCGCATGCAGAAAGCGTATCCGATTTACGACGGCCAGTATCGCGAGCATCTCGACCACGTGCGCGGCTTCATCGACCGCATACCGAACTTGCACACCGTTGGTCGCAATGGCATGCACAAGTACAACAACGCCGACCACTCGATGTACACCTCAATGCTCACACTCGAAAACATGCTTGGCCTCGCTGAACATGACGTGTGGGCCGTGAATACCGACTTCGAGTATCACGAGGAACAGCGCGTGGACCCGAACGAAAAGTCGGATGCCGGAGTGGCCGTCGCGTGACGACAACGTCCGGAGCGGACCGCGCTGGGGCAGGCACGCCGACGCTGAGCGTCATCGTGCCCTGCTACCGGTGCCCAGGCACCCTCCGCGACGTCATCGCTGGGCTTGAGCAGTCAGATCTGCCGCGTGATCGTTGGGAACTGATCATCGTCGACGACAACAGCGACGACGACACCGCTGATGTCGCGCGAGCACACGCCGACCATGTCCTCGTGACTTCGAACGGTCCGCGCGGTCCCGCATTTGCGCGCAACCTCGGCTCCACTGTCGCTCGCGGCGACGTACTGGTCTTCGTCGACGCGGACGTCGTGGTCACGCCGACCACGCTCTCTCAGTTCCGACAGGTTTTTTCGGCCCATCCCGATGTCGGCTCCGTGTTCGGCGCGTACGATCTGTCACCGCGTGATCCCGGACTCGTCTCGCAGTATCGCAATCTCCTGCACCACTACGTGCATTCGCAAAGCCCCGGCGACGCGAGCACCTTCTGGGCCGGGTGCGGCGCGGTACGACGCGAGCTATTCATGGCGCTGGGTGGATTCGACGCCAAGCGATATCCCCGTCCGCAAATCGAAGATATCGAGCTCGGCTATCGCATTGGTGCAACCGGTCAGCGCATTCTGCTGGTGCCCGAGATTCAGGGGAAGCACCTCAAGCGGTGGACCCTGCTCCGCATGCTCAAGACCGATCTGCGTGAGCGCGCTGTCCCGTGGATGTTGCTGCTCCTCGAGCGGAAGGAGCTTGCGAGCAATGGGCCGCTCAACCTGCGTGTCACGGAAAAGGTGCTCACGGCACTGGCCGGGCTTGTTGTGTTGGCACTGCCGCTCGCATTGATCCTGGGCGACGTGCGTTGGCTGTATGTGGCCATTGCTGCGTGTGCTGCAATCATGATCGCGAACGCGCCACTATTCTTATGGTTCGCACGCATACGATCACCGTTGTTTGCGTTGGCGGTGATCCCGCTGCGTTTGCTCTTTTATTTCACGAGTGGTTTTGGCGCGGTATGGGCCATGATCACCCACCGCCTGCAGCCAAGCCGCGCTCCGCGACCCGCACTCGGAGAGGGTACCGACCATGCCGCTGCCTGACCAGAACACGCCCACCGGTCCGACGCCCGCCGTCGAGCGTCAGGTTGCTCTTGTCTTCGCGCCACTCGACAAGCGAGCGCTCGGGCTCGCGCTCGGTACGTGTACCGCGTTGCTGATCCTGCTGGTGACTGCGCTGTCGGCCGTTCTCGATCCTGCGGAGACCTTTCCGGTCCATCTGCTCGACCAGTTCTTCACCGGCTATTCGCGCTCGTTCACCGGCGCGATGGTCGGCGCATTCTGGGGCTTCGTCACCGGATTCTGCTGGGGCTGGTTTCTCGCCTTCTCCCGCAATCTCGTTCTCGCAGTTTGGTTGATGATCATGCGCGTCCGCAACGACATGGCGTCTTCCCGCGTCTTTCTCGATCACATCTAGGAGCTGCCGATCATGAGTGCCCCCAACCACCCGATGATGCGGGCAACCGATAAGTTGCCGAAAGAAGCACTGGTCGGCATTGCCCGCCTCCATGCACGTGCCTGGGGCGTGGCCACCGGATCGCTCTTCGGGATCGGGCTCTTCGCCGCGACCATATTCCTGGTCATCAAAGGCGGCCAGCGTGTCGGTGAACATCTCGGGCTCTTGTCGGTGTTCTTCCCGGGGTACTCGGTCACCATCGGCGGCGCGTTCGTCGGCTTCGTGTATGCGTTTGTGATCGGCTACGCCCTTGGTCGAACCATCGGAACCGTCTACAATATGTTTGCGCGACCGTAGGGTCGCGCAAACGTCCGATCGCCCGCGCGCTCGTCGGAGCGCGGGCACGGCGCCGCGACTGTTCTGGTTCTCCTTTCACGCGTAGCGAGGCAGCGGCGTGGCCCCCTCCGCAGCGCTAATTACCTCACTCGAAGCGATCGTGGGCGCACGCTGGGTGAAGCGGCGGCCCACGGAGCTCGTGCCCTTCGATGCCGACGGACTCCCAGGCTACCGCGCACTCCCTGCGTTGGCTGTTTTCCCGGGCACGCAGGACGAAGTCGTGCGCGTCGTGCGCGCACTCTCGACCGCCGGAGTTCCGTTTGTGCCGCGCGGTGCAGGCACCGGTCTGTCGGGCGGATCGCTCGCCAATGACATCGTGGTGCTCGGACTGAACCGGCTCACGCGCATCGTGGAAATCGATGCCGAGAACCGCGTCGCCTACGTCGAGCCAGGGGTCGTCAACGCAAAACTGTCGCGGGCGGTGGCACCCTATCGCCTGCAGTACGCGCCCGATCCTTCGAGCCAGACCGTGTGCACCATCGGCGGCAACGTCGCTGAAAATGCCGGCGGTCCGCACTGCCTCAAGTACGGCGTGACACTCAATCATGTCGTTGCACTGGATGTCGTTCTCCCTGACGGCACAACCATGCGACTGGGCGATCCGTATGGCGAAAGCGACGGCTACGACCTGCTCGGCGTCTTCATCGGCTCTGAGGGATGCTTCGGCGTTGCCACGGGCGTCTGGATTCGCCTCGTGCCGTTGCCCCAGGACGTGCGCACCATCCTCGCCGATTTTCCGAGTGTCGATAGCGCCGCGCGCGCCGTGTCGGCAATTGTCGCGACCGGCATTGTGCCCGCCGCGCTGGAGATGATGGATAACCCGACCATTCGCGCCGTCGAAGCATCGATCTACGCGGCCGGATATCCGATTGACGCGGCGGCGATCCTCCTCTGCGAAGTTGATGGACTCGCGGCCGGTCTCGCCGACGACGTTGAAACGATCGAGCGTTGCTGTCGCGACAGCGGCGCGCGCGATGTCCGCGTCGCAACGACCGACGACGAACGCACACGGCTCTGGCAGGGACGCAAGAAAGCCTTCGGTGCAATGGGGCGCATTGCACCGTCGCTGGTGGTGCAGGATGCCGTGGTGCCGCGCACGCGACTCCCGGAAATCCTTCGCACCATTCACGAAATTTCGGTGCGATACAACGTCAAAGTCTGCAACGTCTTTCACGCGGGCGACGGCAACCTGCACCCCAACATTCCCTATGACGCAACCGATCCTGACGAATCCGCACGCGTGCATGCGGCTATGTCGGAGATCATGATCGCATGCATTGCGGCCGGCGGCACCATCACGGGCGAGCATGGCGTTGGACTCGACAAGTTGCCCTACATGCCCGCGCTGTTCGACGACGATTCCCTCGCGATGATGTGCTCCGTGCGCGACGCCTTCGACCCCCTTCGCCGTGCCAATCCGGGCAAGGTCGTGCCGGTGCACGCCTGCCGGGAATGGCATGCGCTTCCGTCGGCGCGCGTATGAGCGATCGTGGCGAGCGTTTACGATCGTGATCAGCGCGAGCGAGGTCACGCATACACCAAGCTTCGTGCCCAGTCGCCATGCGGCCGTCGTGGACGAGGTGGCTGCCCGCGTAACGCAAGCCCATGCGGTCAGCACACCGCTACGCATTGTGGGCAGTGGCACCTGGACCGATGTCGGTCGACCGATCCACGCCGAACTCGAACTGTCCTGCGCCGAGTTGACAGGCGTTATCGAGTATGTGCCGGGCGATCTGGTCATCACGGTAGGCGCTGGTGCCACCCTCGACGATCTGGCCGAAATCACGGCTGAACACGGACAGTGGTTTGCGCTCGATCCGATCGGTGATCCGCGAGGGACCATAGGCGCAACCGTCGCCACAGCGTCGTCAGGACCACTCGCCCTGGCCAGCGGCACCATTCGCGATCTTGTGCTCGGACTCGGCATCATCAGCGGTACCGGTACGCAGCTTCACGTTGGCGGACGCGTTGTCAAAAACGTTGCCGGCTTCGATCTGGTGCGACTCGCGACCGGCGCGTTCGGTACCTTGGGCGTGATCACCGACGTCAGTCTGCGCCTGCATGCGCGTCCCGCCGCCGACGCCACGTTCAGCATCGCCCACAGCGATGCAGATGCGCTGATCGGCATCATCGCGAAGCTTGGCCACGACGCGCTTGCACTGCACGCGCTCGAGTTGCTGAGTCCACTGCTCGCGCAGGATATCGGAGCCGGCGACGGGTCGTCGTGGGTGTTGCTCGCGCGTGCGACGGGAAATGCAGCAACGGTGGCAAGTCAGCGCGCCACACTCGCCAGCCGCGCAACCGTGCACGAAGTCGATCCAACGCTCTGGCGCGCGCTTCGAATGTCCGACGGCGCCGGCGCCACGGTTCGGTTGAGTGCGCCTCCCGCTCATCTTGCCCGCACGATCACACAAGCCGAGCATGCGACATCGGGTGCAGGACTTTCGGACACGCGTCTCCAGGCAACACCGCACCGTGGCATTGTACGAGTCGTCATGCCGGCATCCAGTGCGCCGTACGAATCGGCGCTTGCCGCATTGGGTGAAGACCATGACGCACGCGTTGCGGTGGTCGTCCAATCCCTTCGGGCGCATGCCCATCGCGTGCTGGGTGAGCGACTTCCCACGACCGCGTGGAATGCGCTGCCGGCCGCGGCGCGCGACCCCGTCTCCCAACGCATTCGCGACGCCTTCGACCCACATCGCATCATGAACCGCGGCATCTTCGGCGAGGAGGGCTCATGAGTTCCTCCGTCAGCCCCGCACGCTGTGCACTCCCAAACACCCCACTGGCCGATGCCGCCGCTGGACTGGACGCGTGCGTTCACTGTGGCTTCTGCCTGCAGGCGTGTCCGACCTATGTGAATCTGGAAGACGAGAACGACAGCCCGCGCGGACGACTCGTGCTCATGCGCCGCATGCTCGATGGCGATATTGCGCTCGACGACCCCGATGTTGGTCGGCACATGGATCGCTGCCTCGGCTGCCGAGCGTGCGAGACCGCGTGTCCCTCGGGAGTGCCGTACGGCGAACTGCTCGAAGCCACTCGTGCGACCATGGCGCCCGTGCGCGGAACACCCTTCGTCGCGCGGCTGGTGCTCGCGGTCTTCGCCAATCGGTCGGTGCTTGGCTTGGCGCTCGTGGGCGCACGGGTTGTACGGGCCACGGGACTGCCGCGCATCCTCGCGCGCATTCTCCCGGATCGGTTTGCGTTCCCCTTCGCGATGCTCGCATCGACGACGCCTGTCACGCTGCCGCGACGGACGGGTAACTCCGCGCCGGCAACGACTGCGCGCGGGAGCGACACGCCAACCGTCAAGCGAGAAACAGTCTCCCTGCTCGAGGGGTGCGTGATGCGCGGACTGTTCGGGCATGTGAACAGCGCGACCGAACGCGTGCTTGCAGCGAATGGCTACACAGTTGTGGCCACTCCGCAGCAGCACTGCTGTGGCGCGCTGCACGCACACGCTGGTGACCTCGAGGGGGCACGCCGGCTCGCGCGGGCAAACATCGCAGCGTTCGAGAACGCATTCGACGCCACCGCAACGGGATTCATCGCCATCAATTCCGCTGGATGCGGCGCGATGGTGAAGCAATATGGGCATCTGTTGCACGACGATCCGGTGTGGGGGCCGCGTGCCGCACGCATCGCCGAACGCGCGCGTGACGTGAGTGAGCTGCTCGCCAGTGCGGGCCCGCGCACTGGCGGGACACTCGCGCTCCGCGTCACGCATGACCCGCCCTGTCACCAGATGCATGCGCAACGCGTGGTGAAGCAGCCCATCGCTGTGCTCATGGCGATCCCGGGACTCGAGCTGCTGCCATTGGTTGACGCGGACCAGTGCTGTGGCAGCGCCGGTATCTACAATCTGGTCGAACCCGACACGTCGGACGCTGTGCTCGCCCCCAAGCTTGAACGCATCGCTGAAACCCACGCCGACTATGTCGCAACCGGCAACCCGGGATGCATGATGCAGATCGGCGCAGGGTTGATGCGCACTGGTTCACGCATCCGTGTCGTGCATCCCATCGAACTGCTTGATGCATCGTATCGCGCCGAATCACCGTAGCGGCGCGCGCGCGGCGATCGGCGGCTACTCGGCGCGAGTGGTCGGCCGATGCTGACGCGCCGTCAACCACGGGCGACGGTCATTGCCTTTGATGGGCTTGTGGCCGACACGCTCCCCGCGCGCGCACTTGCGGTCTCTGAGGCCGTGACGGCGGAGGTCGGGGTTTGCTCCTCCGGCGAAGGGCTGTCGCTCGTGCAAGGTCGCTCGCTGGACGAAGCCGTTGAATTCGCACTTCGCGCCCGCGTGCAGTCTCCAGCTGTTGAGTTCGATGCAACGGTGCGTGATCTCGCCGTGCTGCGTGCGCGGCGCAGCTACTCGGCGATGGTCGCCCATGGGCTCTCACTGCACGACGGCGCCATCGCCTGGATTACCGCCCGCGTGGCTAGTCACGGGCCGGTTGTGCTTCGGGCCGACAGTGTGCGGCGCGACGTGGATCAGCTACTCGCGTTCACGGAGCTCGCCGAAGTCGTCACGTTTATTCGCTGTTCAGACGACCTTCCCCGATCGTTCGCCGCGGCTTCGACAGAGTGTGCATGGTCTGCTATTGTGAGTCGGCTGGCGGCCAAGCACGTCGCGCCCGATGAATGTGTGGCAATGGAGTGTTCAGAGCGGTCGGCGGCGGTGGCGCGTAAGTTTTTGCCCACTGTATGGGTACTCCACGCACTCACGTGATCTGCCTGGCGGGTAAGTGAGCTTGTGCGTAGAGTCGAGAGGCAGGCTGATAGATTCGAACGACAGGAATATTTGCATGGAATTGGCGACGCTCGCGGCGCGACCAATTGTGAGACGCGGATTGGAGGGGGCATGAACGAAACGAGCGAACCGAAGGCACCCGCGGATGTCGAGACGCGCGCACCACTGGTGCTACCGCTGGCGCTTACCCGCGACGAGGTCCGCGCGTACGAAGCGCTCCGGACTGACGCCGTGTGGTTCGAGTCCGCCGGAAAGTGGAGCAGCTTCAGAGGCCCAAAAGCCGCCGAGGCGCTGAACGGGCTGGTCACCAACGATGTGGTTTTGCTCAAGCCCGGCGAAGGACAGTACGCGGCCGCGCTGACGCCGAAAGGCAAGATCATGGCTGACATGCTCATCATCCGAGAGGACGACGAAACGTTTCTGCTGTCGATGCTGCCCGCCGTGTCGGAGTCGTGGCTCGCCCTCGCGCGGAAGTACGTGAATCCACGACTGGCGAAGGTCGCAGACGAGACCGATCGCTACGCCACGTGGATGGTGTACGGTGCGCAGGCGCCCAAAGCGGTGGCGCGACTGGGCAGCGTCGGTACGACCGCAGCAACGCTGGGCGACGTCATGGTTTCGGCGCTCGCGGCGTGGCCGGTGTGGCACCACGGCCCGTGGAATCTTGGCCCCGCAGCCGTGCGGCTCATTCGCGCTCCCCTCCTGGGTTCATTGCCGGGCTTCATTGTGGTCGCCGATGCGGCGGACGCCGATGTCGTGCGGGACCGCCTCGAATCGTCGCAGAGCCAGCGGGGGACGCGGAATGTGTGGGACGTTGCGCGCGTTGAGGCCGGGCGCCCGGTTTTTGGCATCGACATGGACGAGAACACGCTGCCGCAGGAAGCCAATCTGGATACGATTGGCGCGATTTCGTTTGAGAAGGGGTGCTACACTGGGCAGGAGACGGTGGCTCGGATTCACTTCCGCGGGCACGTGAACAAGAGTCTGCGGGGGCTCTTGGGATCAGCGGTGCTGCCGCAGGGTGCGGCGGTGCTCGACGAGACAGGCAAGACGGTGGGCGATGTGCGAAGCACCGTGGCATCGCCAAGGCTTGGCTCCATCGCGATTGCGATGGTCCGTCGTGAGGTGAAGGACGGTCAGACGGTGCTGATCGAGAGTGACTCCGGTGCATTCGCGGCGCGGGTATCGTCGCTGCCGTTTCCCGGTGGTGCGTAAGCAGGGGTGGGAGTCACGGAACAGCAAAGCGGGGCGCATTCCGAAGAATGCGCCCCGCTTGTGTTGCAAACCGAAGCTTAGTGCTTGGTCGAGTCGGCGGCCGGAGCAGCCATGGCCGGCGCGGCCATTGCGGCCGAATCCGGCTTGGTGCTGTCAGCAGCTGGAGCAGCCATAGCCGGGGCGGCAGCGGCGGCGGAATCGGCGGCGGGCGCTGCTTCCTTGGCGGAGCAAGCGGCGAGAGTGAGGACAGCGGCGAACAGAGCGATGCGCTTCATGTGTAGACTCCGAGGCAGTGGCGTTTATGCGCCGTGCGTCAGGAAAAGCGCACGGCCCCCCCGGCTGGCACCGACGGGGTTCAAGCGAGGGGAATCTACCAGTCCAGCTCGCACTGTCAAGCGCACGCCGCACTGGAATATTTGAGCGCGGAGTGATGTCATCGTGCAACGCTTCCGTTGCCGGTACGACACAGCGGGCCCACCCACGCGAACTGAATTGCGCGATGCCACGGTCACTGTGGGCTGTTGAGCGGATTGAGGACCCCGTTTTGGGGCAATTTGTCGGTTTCCACGCACTGGTACAAAAGCTGCACTCCAACCAGTTGGGTCGGCTTAGACTGTGGCTGGACTGCCTCGATCTCCCGCTCAGTTCGACCGGGGATTGTCACGGTGCCGGGATGAAGCAGTAGACTAATCTGTTGGTTGTTTGGCAGCACTTCAAACCGGGCCGATGGTACAGGTTGTAGTGCGAATCGAGGGGTCTCGTTGCGGTGCGTCAACAACTGTTGGCGACACGCTACAGTCCCTCAGAATAGCGAACTTTGCAAATCGTTTGGAGGCAACGATTTACGTTGGAGACGACGGTCTTATTCTTCGGCACGCTAGTTGCGACACAAGTGTTCGTGTTGGTTCAATTCCCTTTTGACATCGTGGAGCGCTACATGCGCAAGTACCTGCTCAAGGCAACCCTCGCGGTTGCAGCATTTGTTGCCCTGCCTGGTTCGGCGCGCGCTGACTCGCCCAATCTGTCGGCTTACACTTTCCTTCCGACGACTTTCTACGCGTCGGTCGGCATGACGTCGTTTGACGTGCAGTATCTCTTCGGCCGTCAGGGCTACAGCAGCACGCTGTGGTATAGCGACGCCAACGCACCGGGCTGGGTCAAGATCCTGTCCACCGTGGGTGCGTTTCCTAACCAGAACACCTCGCCGGTTCCCGGCACGGTGTTCACCAAGACCCTCTCGCTCGTCGGCACTGGCCAGGAAATCACCTTCGCCATCTGCTCGGGAACGCCTGCTCCAGCCAGCTTCGCCGGATGCAACAACCCGATCCTCGGCCCTTTCTACTCGGGTCTCGGTTCGACCAATGTCCGCGTCCTCACCGATGTTCAGTGGAACGCTGAGCGGGTCGCGATCAACCCGGACGGAGCCGACGCGATCTACAACACGGTCTTCGCCTTCGAAGACCAGTCGAGCGCTGCCCAGTACTACGACGGCGACTTCAACGATGTCGTCTTCGCAACGAACCTCACCGTTCCGGAGCCGAGCTCGGTCGCACTCATGGCCTTCGGTATGCTCGGCCTCGCAGTCGCCGCGCGCCGTCGTCGCTCGGTCTGATAGGACTCTAAGCCGAGAGGTTTCGGCCGAGTAAATCGGAGTACGAAAGAAGGCCGGAGTCACGAAAGTGATTCTGGCCTTCTTTCTTTTCTGTCCCCCTCCCGCCGTGACCATAAACAACCATGGGAACTATCGTCCCGCCCACGGTGCTAATGGTCATTCCACGTTGCCCGCTTCTCCTTAGTCCCGAACTGTGTCCCGTCTTCCCGACACCCTTGGCGCGCTGCGACGCTCGCACTACGCCACCACTCGTCCCGCCAGTGTAAAGGACGAGCTTCGCCGTAACCTGATCGCGCGCCTCCGCGAAGGCGGGCCACTCTTCCGAGGCGTCCTCGGATACGAAGAGACGGTCATGCCGCAGATCGTGAACGCGGTGCTGGCGCGCCACAACTTCATTCTCCTCGGACTTCGCGGGCAGGCCAAGTCCCGGATTCTGCGCGCGCTCGTGAGCCTGCTCGATGAGCAGATGCCGATCGTCGCCGGGAGTGAAGTCAACGACGACCCCTTCACGCCAATCTCCAAGTTCGCGAAGCTGCTGATCGCCGAACACGGGGACGACACGCCCATCGCGTGGGTCGGCCGAGATGCGCGCTACGTCGAGAAGCTCGCGACGCCGGACGTCACCGTTGCCGACATCATCGGAGACGTGGACCCGATCAAGGCGGCACGTGGTGGGCACATCCTCAGCGACGAGCTGACAATCCATTACGGGATGTTGCCCCGCGCCAACCGCGGCATC
>Ga0105044_10001167_pt1 | contig 34668 bp, 16 predicted proteins | sample MAT01_FD_78092 | JGI IMG/M metagenome (GOLD analysis project Ga0105044, IMG submission 78092) | Freshwater microbial communities from Lake Fryxell liftoff mats and glacier meltwater in Antarctica - MAT-01 | ecosystem: Environmental > Aquatic > Freshwater > Ice > Liftoff microbial mat | place...
CCCGACGACGAGGTCGCCTGTGTTCCGACCGACCGGCCGGAGCTACCGCTCGAAGCCTTCCCGCACATCAACGCATCGGGTGTCATCGCCGCGACCTTCGACGCCGACAAGCGCATCGAGCAGGCGTTCCTCGCCAGCGCGACCCCGGTCGGAAGCGCCTCGTGCACGGCCAAAGTCGAGTGCCAGGACGAAACCGGCGAGCCGCTCGACCTACTCTACAATGGCGAAAGTCGGGATTCGACGGCGGTGCTCGCGTTCTCGTGCGCGGGTCAGCAGGGCAGCACTACGCATCTCTATCAGAGCGACGTGTTCATCATCTGCGACGAGACGACCAACAGCACCAACTCCAGCTCGACCGGAACGACGCTTGTCGCACGCCTCAACCCCAGCGTGGGCCCGGGTGTAGTGCCGAGCCCCGCGGCCGACGAAGGACTCTTCGCCTATGCCGTCTACGAAGGCGCTGAGCGGGTCGGAAACCGACATCAAGCGTCCTGGTCGATGGCCATGGGCTTCGACGACAGCTTCTTTTACGGATGTCCCGCCGGTGCCGTTCATCAGAACGGGAAATGCATTACGTGCACCGGGGGCCGGGAGGCGATCAATGGTCGCTGCGGCTATTGCCCGCAGGGCTCCAAGTACGTCAACGGACGGTGCCTGAGCTGCCCGAATACTGGTGGCACGCAACGCCAGCTCATTTCTGAGTTGGGGATTTGTGGTGGCGCAGGAACGAGCGATATTCCGGGGGTAGGTTGGACGGAGCCGGTCGTGCTCGAACCGACCGGGGACGTCGAAGCTAACGTCACTTCGCTCGACCCCGAGAACACCCGCCCATGCTGGGCCTATTCGTGGGCCACAGCCGCCTCCGAGCTCTGGCCTCAGCTCTCGACCCCGACCACTCAGAGCACGCCGGTCGTGCGCTTCAAGGTCCCGCTCAACCCTGTTGGCCCCAACGGACAGCCCGTCAACCGACTGGCCTGTGGTCGCCATGACCTCAACTCCGGCAGCGGCGTCGTGGCCATCCGCAACTCCCAGACCCCAGTGTGCTTCGAGAACCTGCTGACGACCGACGAAGAAAACGACCCCAGCGTCGCGGTGCAATCCAGTCACTACGCCCAGTACGCCGGCCTGTTCAGCGTCATCCCGATGCCCGACAGCCCGCCCAGCTGCGAGACCAACTGGCTTGGGGACTATGCGAAGTATGCCGCGCCCGTCGACCACGCGGCCGCGCCTGAAGTATTGACCGTGCGCGTCTTCAATGACGCCAATCGCGACCGGACTCGACAGTCCGGTGAGGGTTGGGTTGACGGCTACGAGTTCACTCTGTCCACGCAGAACTACGGCAATCGCCTGCTTGAGGGTGGCAATACAATATACTCATACGCTAAGACTGGCGGAGGGGGACCGGCCGTCTTCGCATCCGTGGCAGCCGGCAATTACATGCTGACGCTCGCCAAGAAACAAAATCATTCAACGTACAGGGGATTTGACGACGACCCGGACCCCCTTAATTTCAACACGCTTCTCGAGTCCCCTTGCGGGGAGCTGACGACCGAGATCACCTCGGCGACCGTGGCCAATTCTGGAGTCGTGGGGACCCCTGACCCTGCGGCAATCGACTCCAACCTTCGGCCGCTCAACGCCGTATGGTCGACAGCGATCGCCGTCGGCAGCCCAGCGCCGCGCTCGAAGGACTTCGAGATCGGTGTCGCGTGCCGCTTTCCGCCAATGCCCGTGGGCACTGCCAGCGTGATTCCGACGCCGCCGCCGGTCGCGCTGGTTCGTCCGCAAATGGTCTCGGCGCACGAAGCCCGCCAGCCAGCCCGCTTCGGCACCCCGACCGTGTGGTGCCCGACGGCCGAAGGCTACGTCGCGACGCCCATCCGGGTGGGCGATCTCACCGACCGCATCGGTAGTGATTTTATCGGCAACATTGGCATCATCCCCCCGCAGGACTCGCCCGCGCCGCCGACGATCATCACCGGCATCGACGACGCCGGCATCGTCATCGGTGTCAGCAGCTCGTGCGATGACAGCGTCACCGACTTTGCGGCCCACGCCTGGATCCCAGCGGTCGGTGGCGACGACAACTGCACGCGCCTCTGGCGCCAGATCGACCTCGACAGCAACCTCCCTGAATCGTCCGATCCCACCGCCTACGCGGTCGTGCCGATGGGCATCGACGACGGCGTCATCACCGGCCATCGCCTCTTCGGATCGGGCCGGCGCGAAACGATCATCTGGCACGCCGATGTTGGGGGCTACGGCTACATCGGCGAGGTGGTCGCCGGCGCCGACGAGTTCGACGTGACCACACTGCCGAATGCGGTCGAGCTGGCCCAGTTCCCGAAGGGCGGGGCCGGAGGCAGCCAGTACGGACCGTCGGGTCTCGGCGAGACATACGTGCTCGACGCGCTCGTCTACCAGTCGACCGCGAACGCGATCGACGATGGCGCCATCGCGTACACGAGCTATGGCGATATCGACGGCAACGTGACCTACGGCGCGTGGTTCAACGACGGCGACAGCAACGTGAGCCTGCAGCGCTTTGGCGACTCGGTCGAGATCGTCACCGGCATGAACCGCGATGCGGTGCTCGGCGTGTCCTATTATCGCAACTACTTCGGCGGCGGTCTCGGCGAACCGTGGATCTGGAAGGACGGCGAGCACAAGATGCTCGGCCTCCTCCTGAACTCCTCCGACGTGCATGTGCCGACCCAGGTGAACCACAGCGGTCTCGTCATCGGCTCGGCCGCCAACTCGGGCGGCAATTCCATCACGCGCGTCTTCCAGTGGCGCGACTGCACGGCCGGCACGCCGCGCCTCGACGACTGGGCGGTCAACTACCAGACCGACCGCAACCCGTCGTGGGGCTTCGATGTCGAGCTCGCCGACATCTGCACCCAGAGCATCAGCAACGAGGCCGATATCACGACCTCGACGCCCGAGATTACGCTCTCCAACAACAAGAGCCGCACCTCGATGAGCGTCAACACCGCCGACCTCTCGGTCGCGCTCAACCTGGACCAGGCCGTCGTCGGCATCGGCGGGGAGGACTACATCAGTGGCACGCTCGACATCGACAACGCCGGGCCTGGCGATGCCCGCGACGTCGACGTCTTGGGTCAGCTGCCCGAGGGCTGTGGCGACGCCGTTTACGATGTTGAATTCGATAATGGCGACTTCGACTACGCCCTTGCCTTTGACGACGCCACCGGACAGGCGCTCATCAGCTTCCCGACGTTCCCCGCCAACGGCATCGTGTCGATATACTTCGAATGTGCCAGCACCGCCCAGGTTGCGGGCCAGGTCCTCGCCGCCAGCGCCAGCATCAGCTCGCCGACGATCGACTGCGACGCCGGCGACGACGACACCGTCGAGAAGGTCGTGGTCGGCTTCTTTCCGAACCTGTGGGTCACCATCGACGGTCCAACCAGCACGCCGATCGGCAGCCCGACGCCGTACCTCCTGACCTTCGGCAACAACGGCAACGAGGACGCCGGTGGCGCCGTGGTGGTCACGTTGCCGCCAGGCACGACCTGCGAGCTCACGGATAACAACCAGGTGCTGCGCAGCTTCGCGAGCTTCGCGAACGGATTCGTCGAGGCGGTCTGCGACGGCAATACGCTGACCGTGACGCCGCTCGGCATCAATGCGGGCGACAGCTACGAGGTGCCGTTCACCCTCACGTGGACGTCGTGTGATGCGGCCGATGTGACCGCCACGGTGTCGGCGGAGATCAGCAGCGTCGCGATCGTGGACCCGCAGATATCACTCCGCCAGGAGTCGGATATCGCCGACAATGTCGCCGACGCGACGACGCTCGTGAGCGCCCCGCTGGCGGAGCTCTCGCTGTACGTCGAGCGCTCCGAAGATGCGCTCGAGGTCGGCCAGGAGGTCACCTACACGGTGCACTATCGCAATAGCGGAAGCAGCACAGCGTATGGCGCCGCGCTCGTGTTCGAGGCCCCGCCGTGGCTGGAGCTCACGTCCCCAGAACCCTCGATGGGGGGCAACCCTGTGATCATGCCGATCGGGCGTGATCTGAGCGACGGCGGCTACCTGCTGCCCGACGACATTGGCTCGGTCATCATCAAGGGTATCGTGACCGGACCGGGCAGCGCTGTGCCGATAACGCTCCGCGTCGAGAGCGGCGCTTGCGAGGTCTCGGCGCAGCTCGTGCCGCCGGCGGTCATTCCGGCCGATTCGGGTGTGCACGTGCTCGTGTCGTCGTCGCTCGGCTCGGCCTGTGCGAGCGAAGTCGATCGCTCGCTCGTGACCTGGACCGTGACCGTCACCAATCCGCGTTCGTCCGGCGGGCGGACCGACGTGCCGGTGTTCGTCACCGTGCCGGCCGGCCTCGCCTACGTCGCGGGTTCGATCCGCGGCGCCAATGGCAACGACGCACGTGCCCCGGAGCTCGCGTGGACCGTCGACATCCCGAGCCAGGGCGCGGCCCAGGTGACGTTCAAGACCCGCGTCGTCGCGACCTCGGGTGTCATCGCCGTCGCCGCCCGCGCGAGCATCTACACCGGCTCGGGCGCGTTGGCCCTCGACTGCGGTGAGCGCATCGTGGTCGACAAGCAGTGGCAGCTCGGCTGCGGGCCAAGTGGCCAGACCCTGGAAGTGACCGTGCGGGTCGAGAATCGGACCTCGCGGGTGGTCGATGGTTTCTTGTTCGACCACATCGGTGATGGGCTCACCGTCGTCACTGCGCCTGTCGACGCGTTCCCAGAAGGCGACCTCCTGGTGTCCCCGACGCGCCTCAATCCGGGTGCTTTCAAGGAGCTCAGCTTTACGCTCGGCAACGCCGCCGACGTCGATGTGATCGGAGGCAATCCGGTCTCGAACCGCGCCGCCTTCCTCTCGATGAACGCCGTGGGCGTCTCGTCGAACCAGGTCGCGGCTTCGTTCGATGCGGCCTTCGACGACCTCGGCGACATCGGTGCGACATGCGACGGCAGTGACGCCGACTTCTGCCCACGTGGCACCGTCAGCTGCGGCGATGGCGCTCTGCCGGTGTGCGCCGGCGACGTGAACCGGGTCGAGATCTGCAACGGGAGCGACGACGACTGCGATGGCGCGACCGACGAGGGCTACACGCTCGGCGTGCTCGCGGTTGGTGCGGCGTGCGATTCGGCCGACGCGGACAATTGCCCGACCGGTCTCGTCACCTGCAGTGGCGACGGCTCGACCGTCAGCTGCGTCGGCGACATCGCGAAGGTCGAGCTCTGCAACGGCCTCGACGACACCTGTAACGGCGCCATCGACGAGGACTATGTGAGCCTTGGTGACGCCTGCGACGGCGGCGACGCGGATCTCTGCGCACGCGGCACCATCGTGTGCGCCGAAGGTGGCGTCGGTACAACCTGCAGCGAGACGGGTGCCAACAGCGTCGAGAAGTGCAATGGCGTCGACGACGACTGCGATGGCGCGACCGACGAAGGCTTCGCGAATCTCGGGGCGGCCTGCGATGGCGGCGACGACGATGCGTGCGCCGGTGGCACCATCGCCTGCAGCCCGGACGGGCTGACGACCGAATGCCGGGATAGCGCGCCGCCCAAGGTCGAGAAGTGCAACGCGAGCGACGACGACTGCGACACGCTCATCGACGAAGGCCTTGGCATCGGGAACGCGTGCGAGGTGGGCCTCGGCGTTTGTCGCGCGGCGGGCGTGCTCGTGTGCAACCTCGAAACGGGTGGCACGCGTTGCGGAGCCACAGCGGGCGCGGCGGGTGTCGAGATCTGCGATGGTCTCGACAACGACTGTGACGGTGTGGTCGACGACGGGCCGACGGCGGGGAGCTCTATCTGCCCGGCGCTCGAGACGGAGATAACGACCGGTCCTCCGGCGGTGACCGCTTCGACGACGGCCGTGTTCACCTACATCAACCCGCTGTCGCCGCCGCACACGGTCTTCCAGTGCAGCCTCGACGGTGGTGCCTGGACCTCTTGCAACAACGGCACGACGACCTACACGGCGCTCGCACCCGGCGCGCACACGCTGCTTGTGCGCGCGGTCGGCGGCAACGGCGCGGTCGACCCGACGCCGGCCATCCACGCCTGGGTCATCGATACGACGGTGCCTGACACGATCATCTTGTCGGGGCCGACGTCGCCGTCGCCGTCGAGCTCGGGCACCTTCGTGTTCGGTGCGTCGGTGACCGATGTCGATCATTACATGTGCGTGCTGGACCCGAACGGCCCCTGCCCGGCGACCGGCAACGCGGCCTATGTCGAGTGCCCCACGGTGTACTCGTACACGGACCTCGCCGACGGCTCGCACACGATCTGCGTGTACGTGGTGGACTCGAAGGGCACGCCCGATCCGCTGCCGGCCAGCCAGACATGGATCATCGACACGACCCCACCGGAGACGGCGATCACCGACCAGCCCGCGAAGGTCACGTCGGCGACGACGGCGGTGTTCGACTACATCGATCCAGACGCGCCGACGACCGACACGTTCGAGTGCCGGATCGATGGCGGCGAGTGGACCGAGTGCGATGGCAAGACCACGACGTACACGAACCTTGCCGACGGCGAGCACACGTTCGAGGTCCGGACGGTCGACCCCAACGGCAACCGCGACCCGACACCGGCCAGCTACACGTGGTCGATCTGCGCGGCCAACGCTGGGCTGAAGCTGACGTGCAGCGACTCGCTGACGGTCGACGCCGAGGCCGACGTGTGCGGCTGGGCCGGTCAGGTCCAGGCGTTGCTGCTCGACGGTTGTGACAACGAGCTCGAGGTGTTTGTCGACGGGAGCTACCTGATCGGCACCTCGCCGGTGTTGTTCACAGCGTCGGATGACGCGGCGAACACGGCCGAGTGCACGACGCAGCTCACGGTGCGCGACGTGACGCCGCCGACGGTGACGTGCGGCGTGGTGATCGGCACGGTGCCGGCCATCATGCAGGCCACCGCAAGCGACGCCTGCGGTGCGGTCGTGACGCTGAGCGACGTCGTCTGCACGAAGGTCGAGGGTGGGGTGGAGACCCCGGTCGCGTTGGCCGACTGCCCGATCACGGTGACTGACGACACGATCGAGATCACCGGGCGCCTGCCGTCCGGCGAGCTGAAGCTCAGGTACACGGCGACCGCGACCGACCCGTCGGGCAACGTGAACGACATCGACTGCAGCGAGAGCTACGCGCCCGATCGCGACGGCGATGGCGTCCTCGACAGCGCCGACAACTGCATCGACGTGCCGAACACCGACCAGGTCAACGGCGACGGCGACGGGTTTGGCGACGCCTGCGATGTGTGCCCGGCTGAGGCGGGTGCTGACCAGACCGACAGTGACAGCGACGGCATCGGCGACGCCTGCGACAACTGTGTGGGCGTTGCCAATGCGGAGCAGGTCGATAGTGACGACGATGGCTTCGGCGACATGTGCGACGTGTGCCCGGAGGCAAGCGACGTCGACCAGGTCGACAGCAACGACGACGGTGTCGGCGATGCGTGCTCGGACAAGGACAAGGACGGGGTGCTCGACAGCGTCGACAACTGCGTCAATGTCGCCAACGGCGACCAGCTCGACTCGGACGGCGACACGGTCGGCGACGCCTGCGACGAGGCGCCGTTCGAAGGGCTCACGGCCGAAGGCAGCGGTGGCTGCGCGAGCGGTACGACCGGCGCCCTGGCGGCGCTGTTGGGGCTGCTCGGCCTGCTCACGCTGCGCCTCCGCCCCAGGCCAAGCCGACCGGGGTCAGGACTACCCGATTCAGACCTAAACCCCTGAAATTACATCGCCGCGATCAGTCGAGGGGGTCAGGCCTACTCGATTCAGACCTAACCTGCTGAAATCACATGGCGACGCCACAGCGTCGCGGGCTAGGACTGCTTGTTCGAGGCGCTAACCCGCTGTAAATAAGATGGTTTCTGGCTGGCGGGTGTTTGGGTGCACTGGTGACGCGCGCCTTCTGCATGTGCCCAGTGTTTACAGGTGGTTAGGTCTCTAACGAGTGATTCTGGCCCTGCGTTTCCGTGGTCGCAAGAGTTACGGGTGGTTAGGTGTCTAACGAGTCGTCCTGACCCCCTCGGGTGGTGCTCCTGAACCTTGATTTCCGGGGGCTTCCTTGCGATGTAGGCCGACCCTCGCGAGAGGGAAGGAGGTCCGCATGAACGCTCAGAAGCCGTCGCTCGAATCCTTGATGAACGAGCGCATCCTCATCCTCGACGGAGCGATGGGGTCGATGCTGCAGCGCCATCGCCTGCAGGAAGCCGACTTCCGGGGCGAGCGGTTCAAGGACCACCACAAGGACGTGCGCGGCAACTCGGACCTCCTGAACCTGACGAAGCCCGAGGTCGTGCGCGAGATCCATGAGATGTACCTGGCGGTCGGCGCTGACATGATCGAGACGAACACGTTTACGTCGACGAGCATCGCGCAGGCCGACTACGAGCTCGAGCACCTCGCCTACGAGCTCAATGTTGCGGGCGCGCGGCTCGCAAAGGAGGCGGTCGATGCCTATACCGCGAAGGACCCGTCGAAGCCGCGTTATGTGATCGGCTCCTTGGGCTCTCTCAATCGCACGCTGTCGTTGTCGCCCGACGTCAACGACCCCGGCTATCGCGCGGTCACGTTCGACCAGGTGAAGGCCGCCTACGGCGAGCAGATCCGTGGGCTGCTCGACGGCGGCGTCGACGCCATCCTGTTCGAGACGATTATCGATACGCTGAACCTCAAAGCGGGTCTCGTCGCCTTCGACGAGATATCCAACGAACGCGGCACGCGCCTCCCGTTGCTCATCAGCGTGACGATGACCGACGCGTCGGGCCGTACGCTGTCGGGCCAGACGCTCGAGGCGTTCCTCGTCTCGGTCGAGCATGCCAAGCCGCTGACCATCGGCATCAACTGCGCGCTCGGTGGCAAGGAGATGCGGCCGTTCGTCGAGGAGCTCGCGCGCCTGTCGATGTTCCGCATGATGATCTACCCGAACGCCGGATTGCCCAATGCGTTCGGCGGCTACGACGAGACGCCGGCGATGACCGCCGAGGTGCTGCGCGAATTCGCCAGGCTCGGCTGGCTGAACGCCGCCGGTGGCTGCTGCGGCACGACGCCCGACCACATCGGCGCGTTGGTCGAAGCGGTAAAGGGTGTCACGCCACGACCCTTGCCGACGACCTGGCCACACCAGGGGCTGTCACACTTCGCCGGGCTCGAGCCACTGGTGCTGCGCCCCGACGCGAACTTCATGATGATCGGCGAGCGCACGAACATCACCGGCTCCAAGAAGTTCGAGAAGCTCATCAAGGAGAACCGCTTCGACGAGGCACTTCAGGTGGCCCGCGACCAGGTCGAGGGCGGCGCCAATGTGATCGACGTCAATATGGACGAAGGTCTCATCGACGGCGTGAACGCGATGACGCGCTTCTTGAACCTCATCGCCTCCGAGCCCGACATCGCGCGCGTGCCAGTGATGGTCGACTCGTCGAAGTTCGAGGTCATCGAGGCGGGCCTGAGAATCCTCCAGGGCAAGGGCATCGTGAACTCGATCTCACTGAAGGAGGGCGAGGCGAAGTTCCTAGACCAGGCCGCCACCGTGCGGCGCTATGGCGCGGCCGTGGTCGTCATGTGCTTCGACGAGCAGGGGCAGGCGGTCGACGCCGCGCACAAGGTCGCCATCGCCGAGCGCAGCTATAAGCTCCTGACTGAGAAGGCCGGCTTCGACGGCACCGACATCATCTTCGACCCGAACATCCTGGCGATCGCCACCGGCATCGAAGAGCACGCCAACTACGCGGTCGAGTTCATCGAGGCGACGCGCGAGATCAAGCGCCGCTGCCCGGGCGCGAAGATCTCGGGCGGCGTGTCGAACCTGTCGTTCTCGTTCCGCGGCAACGACACTGTGCGCGAGGCGATGCACGCGGCGTTCTTGTACCACGCGATTGCGGCCGGCATGGACATGGGCATCGTCAACGCGGGGCAGCTCTCGGTCTACGAACAGATCCCGCCGGACCTCCTCACGCTGGTCGAGGATGTGATCTTCAATCGTCACCCTGACAGCACCGACCGGCTCGTGACCTTCGCCGAGACGGTCAAGAAGAAGGGCAAAGTCGAGAAGGTCGAAGGCGCCTGGCGCAACCTGCCGGTCGCCGAACGCCTCGCGCACGCGCTGGTCGTGGGCGACGTGACCTACATCGACCAGGACACCGAAGAAGCGCGCTTGGCGCTGGGCCACCCGCTGCTCGTCATCGAGGGTCCGCTCATGTCGGGCATGGCGGTCGTCGGCGACCTCTTCGGCGCGGGCAAGATGTTCCTGCCGCAGGTCGTGAAGTCGGCGCGCGTGATGAAGAAGGCGGTCGCCTGGCTCCAGCCCTACATGGAGGCGGAGGCGCTGAAGTCGGGCGGGTCGTCATCGCGCGGTAAGGTCGTGCTCGCGACCGTGAAGGGCGACGTGCACGACATCGGCAAGAACATCGTCGGCGTGGTGCTGCGCTGCAACAACTACGAGTGCCTCGACCTCGGCGTGATGGTCGCGTGCCAGACCATCCTCGATACGGCCGTGCGCGAAGGCTGCGACATCATCGGCCTGTCGGGCCTCATCACGCCGAGCCTCGACGAGATGGTGCACGTCGCAAGCGAGATGCAGCGCCTCGGCATGACCAAGCCGCTGCTCATCGGCGGCGCGACCACCTCGCGTAAGCACACTGCCGTCAAGATTGCGCCGGTCTACACGGGGCCGGTCGTGCACGTTCTCGACGCCTCGCGGGCCTCGGGCGTCGTGACAAACCTCCTCTCGACCGAGACGCGCGCCGCCTTCCTGGCCGGCAACGCGGCCAACCTCGAAGAGGATCGGCGGCGCTACGCGCAGCGGCGCGAGGTGCCCCTCGTGCGCTACGAGCGGGCCAAGGCCCAGCACAAAGTGGTCGACTTCACGGGCGATGCGCGCCCCGTCGCGCCCGACTTCCTCGGCGTGCGGGTCGAGACGGAGATCCCGCTTGCGACGTTGTCCGAGTACATCGACTGGACCCCGTTCTTCGCGACCTGGGAGCTGCGCGGGCAGTACCCGGACATCTTGCAGGATGCCGTCGTCGGCGAGGCGGCGACCGACCTGTTCGCCAACGCGCAGGGCCTCCTGAAGGTGCTCATCAGTGAGAAGCAGCTGACCGCGAAGGCTACGTGGGGCTTCTTCCCGGCCAACCGCGATGGCGATGATCTGGTGGTCTTCACGGACGAGACGCGCGCGCACGAACGCGCCCGCTTCCCGATGCTGCGCCAGCAGAAGGAGCGTCCGTCGGACGAGAAGACCGCGGCGAGCTATACGTCGCTCGTCGATTTTGTCGCCGACAAGGCGACCGCGCCGGACTGGATTGGGCTCTTCGCGGTGACCGCCGGGCACGGCGCGAACGAGCGCGCAGCCGCGTTCGAAGCGGCTCTCGACGACTACAACGCGATCATGGTGAAGGCGCTTGCGGACCGCCTCGCCGAAGCCGGCGCCGAGTGGCTGCATCGCGAAGGACGACGTGCCTGGTACGCGAAGGACGAGTCGTTCTCGACGGACGACCTCATCCGCGAGCGCTATCGCGGCGTGCGTCCGGCGCCGGGCTACCCCGCCTGCCCCGACCACACCGACAAGCCGCTCATCTTCGAGCTGCTGGGCGCCGAGCGCGCCGGCATGCAGCTCACCGAGCATTTCGCGATGACCCCGGCGGCGAGCGTGTCGGGCTTCTGGCTCGGGCACCGCGACAGCCACTACTTCACCGCCGGCCCGTTCGGCAGAGACCAGATCGAGGACTATGCGCGCCGCAAAGGCATGTCCATCGCCGACGTCGAGCGGTGGCTGCAGTCGGTGCTCGCCTACGAACGGTGAGGCTGGGGTCAGGACTACTCGATAGACACTCAAGTGTCTGAAATAACTAACTGCCAGCTCGTAAATCGAGTGGTCAAAATACGCGGGCGCGGCACCTACCGGCGGCTGAACACCAGCCGTTCCCCGTCACGCTGAACGACCGTCCCGAACGGCGCCGATCGTTTCGCCATGACCCTTGCATGTTCGTCAGCCTCGCCCGCCGTCGCCCGTCGCGGCCGGAACGTGCGCACATCGATCGTCATCGGTCGCAGCGCGACCTCGCTCACGCGCGCGACGCCATCGCCATCGCGACGCGTGACCACCACCTCGAGCAGGCCCGTGCGTCGCTTGTCCGGGTCGCGGTTCTTGAAAACGAAGTTGCCGAGACTCCAGGCGATCGCGGCCCTTCCATGTGGCCCATCGCGCCACTCGACGCCTTGCAGCACGTGCGGGTGATGTCCGACCACCAGCACTGCCCCGGCCGCGACGAGCGCGTGCCCGACTGCGACGACCTGCGGGTCGGGTAGGGGCTTCGCTTCGCGCCCCCAATGAATCGACACGATCGGCGCGCAGCCGGCCGCCCGCTCGGCCGCGACGAACCGTTCGAGCTCGGCGATTTCTCGTGCGCCGCGGGGTCCGTAATAGGCGACGAACGCGCCCGCCTTGGGGCGTCGGTTCGACTTGAGCGTGGCCGGCACGAACGAGACGCAGCCGGCCGCGGTCTCAAAGCGTCGCGCCGCGAAGGCCGCCTCAGCGCTTGTACCGCTGCCGAAGACCGGCACGCCCTGGCCGCCGACGTGCGTGAGGTTCTCGAGCACGCCGCGCGCACCGGCGTCCCATGCGTGGTTGTTCGCGACGCCGAGCAGATCGATGCCTGACCCAGCGAAGGTCGCCGCCCAGCGCGGTGAGGCGCTGATATCGAGGCGCGCCTCGCCATAGGCCGGCGCCCCGCCGACGATGAGCAGGCCCTCCACGTTGGCGACCATCACGTCGGGCGCGCGCAATGCAGCGGCGACCTCGTCGAAGATCGCACCCGGTAGGTCCGTGCGCCCGGCAAAGCTCACATCGCCGATGAACCCGAGACGCGCCTCGCTGGCGGCCGGGGCATTGCCAAAGAGTCCGACGATCAGCGCGAGCCACAGCACAAAGGCCTCGTCGCGGGAGGGCATTCGAGCCGCCGAGCCTCCCGCCTCTTCATTTTATGGCCCGCAGGCCTATAAGGGAATCATGCTTACGTCGCGTCCGGCCTCGTCCCCTGCCATGTCTGTATCCCTCTTCGTCTCCGCTTGCGTGCTATCGCTCGCGTTCATCGACGCCCCGGCGCGCGCCCTGCCGTTCGATTCGACCGCCGTCGAAATCGTGCAGTTCACGGACTATCAATGCCCCTTCTGCGGGCGCGCCGAGGCGACGATCGCCGACCTGCGCCGCGACTATGGCAGCGCCTTGCGGGTCACGGTGAAGCATCAACCGTTGTCGTTCCATCAGAACGCCAAAGCCGCCGCCGAGGCTGCTGAGGCCGCGCGCAACCAGGGCCGCTTCGAGGCGATGCACGATCGCCTGTTCGCGAATCAGAAGGCGCTGACGCAAGCTGATCTGCTGCAGCATGCCGCCGCGATCGGCCTCGACGTCTTGCGCTTCGAGCGCGACATGGCCTCGCCCGAGATCCAGGACCGCGTCGAGCGCGACCGGCAGATCGCCCAGGCGGTCGGCGCGACCGGCACGCCCGCGTTCTTCATCAACGGCCGGAACCTGCGTGGCGCCCAGCCGGTCGAGGAGTTCAAGAAGATCATCGATGAAGAGATCGGCGAGGCGACGCGCGCCAACCGTCGCGGCGACGGGTGGCTGTCCGATCGCCTGAGCGCCAACAACGCCGACCTCTGGGGCTACCTGCGTGGGGGTCAGGTCCCGCAGAAGGTCGCGCCGGTCACTCCAGTCGTCGACAAAACGATCTACAAAGTCACGGTCGACCCCAACGTCGATCCGATCGATGGCCCGCCCGATGCGCTCGTAACGTTGGTCGTGTTCTCGGACTATCAATGCCCGTTCTGCGCCAAGCTCGAGCCGGTGCTAGACGAGCTCATGACGCGCTACGCCGGCAAGATCAGGCGCGTGATGAAGCACAACCCGCTGCCCTTCCATAGCGACGCGCTGCCGGCCGCAGCCGCAGCGATCTGCGCGCAGGCCCAGGGGCGTTTCTGGCAGATGCACTACAGCCTCTTCGCCGGCCAGCAGCTGCTCGACGCGCCGGCGCTCAAGAATCGCGCATCGGTGCTCGGCCTGAACCTCGCGAAGTTCGACCGTTGCCTTGCGGCGCCAACGACCGACGCGCGTATTGCCGCGGACGGCAGGCTCGCCGGCCGGGTCACCGCGCGCGGCACGCCGAACACGTTCATCAATGGGCGCAAGATCACCGGCGCGAAGGCCCTCGAAGACTTTGCGAGCGTCATCGACGAGGCGATCCGCGACGCGCAGGGCCGCATCGCGGGCGGGGTAGCGCCCAAGGACGTCTACAACGATAGCATCAAGGACGGAAGGACCTTCTCCCCCCTTGATGAGCAGGTCTTCAAGTTCATCGACTCGTCCGCGACCCCGATCCTCGGCAACCCCAAAGCGAAGATCCGCATCACCCTGTTCAGCGATCTGCAGTGCCCGTTCTGCTCACGTGTGGACCAGCCCCTGCGCGACGTCGTCGCCCTCTACAAGGGCAAGGTCGCGGTCGCGTGGAGGCACTTCCCGCTGTCGTTCCATCAACAGGCGATGCCTGCCGCGAAGGCCGTGAGCTGCGCGCACGAGCAGAAGAAGTTCTGGGAAGCGGCCAAGGACCTGTTCGACAATCAGAAGGATCTCGAGAACGCGATCCCGACGTTGCCCGACCGCATCGGTCTCGACTTCGCGAAGTACGGCTCGTGCATGAATCGCGACGCACAGCTCGCGCACATCGAGGCGGACATGGCTGACGCGCGCGACGCGGGCGTGCGCGGAACGCCGACCCTGTTCATCCAGGGGCGCAAGTTCAACTCGACTTCTGGCTACGCCGTCGATGCCTTCAAGGCGATCATCGACCCGCTCCTGGCTGGCAAAGAGCCTTAGACCCATTCGCGTGGGCAGCCTCGCTTCGCGACGCCTTCGCGAACGAATTCAGCGCGGTCGGGTGGTCCGGAATTCGATCGGGTCCCGATGCTGCGCCGCGACGAAGATCCGCTTCACGAAGATGCCCGGTAGATGGACATCCGCCGGGGCGATGGCGCCGAGCGGCACCAGCTCGTCGACCTCGGCGATGGTCGTTCGGCCGGCCATCGCCATGGCAATCTGGAAGTTTTTGGTCGTGCCCTTGAACTGGAGGTTGCCATAGGGATCGGCGCGACGCGCGCGCACGAACGCGAAGTCGGCGGTCAGCGCGGTCTCGAGCACGCAGCGTCGGTTCTTGCCGGCGACGAAGAACTCGCGCTCCTCCTTGCCCTGGGCAACGACGGTGCCGGCCCCGGTCGGCGTGAAGAACGCCGGGATCCCGGCACCACCCGCGCGCAACCGCTCGGCCAGGGTGCCCTGCGGGATGAGCTCGACGTCGACCTCGCCGTTTTTGTGCTGCTCCTGGATGTCGGGATTGCCGCCCATGAAGCTGCCCTTCCAGGCCTTGACAAGGTGGGCCTTGAGCCACGTCGCGAGCCCCTGTCCCTGGTTGCCGCAGTTGTTCGAGATGACCGTCAGGTTGCCGATGCCCTTGGCGAGAACGGCGTCGATCAGGTGCTCGGGGTTGCCCGACAAGCCGAAGCCGCCGACCATCACGCTCGTGCCGGCGACGAAATCATAGAGTGTAGCGTCGGCGTCGGCGTAGACCTTGCTGGTCATGCCAGGACCTCACGCAGTGCCACCGCGAGGCGGCCGATCTCGTCGCTCGTCACGTTCAGCGCCGGCGCGAATCGCAGGTGCCGCTCTTCGCCGCTGCCACCCAGCCCGACGCGGAACCCGCGCTCGAGGAGGCGCCGCGCGATGACCTCTGCCTGCGTGCTCTCGACCGTCAGGTAGAGGCCTTCGCCCTGCACCTCGCCGAGCGCACCGAGCGCCTTCTTCAGCTCGTCCGCCCGCTGGGCTATCGGCAGCTGTCGTGCCGCCCGGGTTTCCCACATGAAGCGCGTCGCCGCGAGCTCGTCCCCGTCCCAGGTCGAGATCAGCGTGAGCTTCTCGCCGACATAGTAGCGATCGGACACGAACCCCAGCCCGAGCTGCCCACCCGGGAAGTACACGACCGCGTCGACCGGCACCGGCAGCGTGTCCGCGCGCCACATGCCGCGTCCACTGCGATAGCCACCGGTCGCCGTCTCGACCAGAAGCAGCGGCACATCGTGCTGCTTCAACACCTCGCGCAGCGGCGCCCAGAACGACTCCGGCACAGCCCGCCCGGTCAGCTGGTAAACCGGCTCGATCGCGACCGCCAGGATCTTGTCCGCGCCGCGCTCGGCCAACACCTTCTTCAGCTCGCTCAGCGCGCGCTCCGGGTCGCGCGTCGGGTCCGCCACCGTCGGCCACCCAAACCAGTTCTGCGGGTCGCCTTCCGCCACGCTCATGGACCGCGCCGCCGCCGTCGACATGCCCGCCCGCACCGGCCCGAGCGACACGACGATCTTCGCCGCGCGCCGATGATACTTGAGCGCCCGCAGCGTCTTGTCGCAGGCCTCGGCCCGACCCGACGCCAGGATGAGGTGTTGCAGCCCCTTGGGCGCTTGCAGCCGCAGCCACTCGTGCACGCGCACGACGGCCGGCGTCGCGAAGTTGCAAAGCGACAGCTTGTTCACGACCGAGCCGTTCAGGCGCCCTTCGGCGTAGTGCTCGCGCAGCTCGTCCGCGCCCTGGCCACTGCCACGCGGATCTCCCAGGCGCCGCTCGAGTCCCTGGTCGAAGTCGAGCGTGCTGCTCGCGGTCGGCTTGACGGTGGCCGACGGCGGCAACCGCGGCCACGTCAGCGCGATGCGGTAGTAGTCGGTCGCCGCGTCGGGCTCACCGTACTGGCCCGCATAGCGCGCGACCTGCCAGGCGCCGAACTCGGCGTTGAGGCGACCCATCGCCGCGGTCACGCCGACCCGGTTGCGGCCGGTCATGAACGCGAAGCGGGTGCCGCCATCGGGTCGCTTGGCGCCCATCACGGCCGCCACCTGGGCCTCCTTCAAGGCGCGTCCGACGCCCTCGCCACGATGGTCGGCGTGCACGGTGACGTCGGCCGAGTAGAACGTGTCGCCGCGCCCGAGCGCGGGATCCTGCCGTGGGCCGTCGAGCTCGGCCTGGTGCTCGAGCGGGAAGCCGATGCAGGCGGCGACCAGGGTGCCGACCGCGCTGTTGCCGGGCGCGGCACCGGGCTTGCCAGCAGCGGCAGCCAGAGGCGATAGGGCCGGCTTGGTGCTGCCGGGCTTGGGCAGGAACGCCCCGTGATACACCGCGAGACAAATCGCGTCCGGCTCGGCGATGAGCGCCGTGAACAGGTCGAAGTCGTCCTGGCGCGCTGGCTCGTAGACACTCTTCTGGAGCGACTCGTAGCTCGCGCGCATGTTCGGCCACTCGGCCGCCGTGACACGCTGGATGCGATAGCCTGGCGCGAGCTTCGTGACCACCTGCGGCCAGCTCGGCGCGAGGTCGGCCAAGCCGGCCGTCTCGCCCGCGCGCCAGGTCGCCGCCACGCCCGCCTCGAGGTCGCTGACCGATGATTCGAGCCGCTGGAAGAGCGCCTCGACATGCACCGGCAAGACCTCGGGATGAAAGCGGAAACGCAGCCCGCGATCGCCCGCCCCATAGATCATGTAGCCGCGCCAGAGGCGCTGGTTCACGAGGTGATTGAGCGCCTCGGGGCTCGGCAGATCGAAGCCGAACGACCACCCGAGCATGCGCGGCGAGAGCACCGACTTCGGGAACTTCGTGGCCAACGCGGTGAGCCGCGTCCAGGTCGCGTCCATCAGCTCTGCGCGGGTCGCTTCGGCCTCACCTAGCAGCTCCGCGTAAATCAGCCCGCGGATCGCCGAGACGGTCTGGGCCTCGCTCTTCACCGGGATCGGCCAGCGTGACAGCGTCACACCGAGCTGAGCTTTCTTTGCGACCGTGACGATGTCGGGCGGCGTCGGCAGGTCGAATAGGCGATGCCAGAAGAACGGACCCCCGAGGTGGAAGCCGCACTGCACCTCATCCATGATGAGCGGTACGCCATGCAGCTCGGTCAGCACCCGCAGCGCTCGGAAGAAGCGCGGCGTCGCATAACGTTCGCCGCCCTCGGCCTGCATCGGCTCGGCGATCACCGCCGCTACCTGGTCATCGGCCATCGCGGCTTCGACGTCGGCGAGCACGCGCAGCTCTTCCGTCAAGAGTGCGTCGCCACCACTCGCGAGCCGCCGCTCGTGCGCGGGCTTCTTCCACTCCGCGAGCCAGCCGGCCGGCTCGGCCTCAGGCTTATCGGGCGTCGACCAGACTGGCAGATCGACCCAGCGCGCCTCGTAGCCTTCGAGCTCGAAGCGCAGTCGCTTCTCAGGGTTCCAGGTCGAGTGCAACGCCAACATGGTGCGCCCGTGGAACGCCCCGCGGAATGCGATCACGCCTCTTCTGCAGGGCCGCTTCGTCGCGCACGTCGCGAGCGCTATCTCGTTTGCCTCCGCCCCCGAGTTGCTGAAGCGCACGTGCGGATGCGCGCCCGCCGCGTCGCGCAGGATCGCTGCCAGCCGCGCCATCTCGGGCCCACCGTTGGCCGCCCCATCGGCCCCATCTATCGGCGATGCCCCAAAGCGCCCCTGCACGAGGCCCTCGAGCACCGCCGGCGGGTTCAGCCCTGCCGCGTGGGTCGCAATCTGGCTGGCCGCATCGAACAACACGATCGGATCGTTGTCGACCGACGCGAGGTACGGTCCCGAGCTCCGGAACAGGTCGAGGATCGGTGGCTTCTTGTCGTCGGGCACGAAGTCCATGCCAGTCGTGGGCAGCGCAGCGTTGCCCGCGCGTCCCAACAATCGGCGCATCAACGACTCACTGCGCGGCAGCGACAGCTTGTCTCCCGCCGGCACATGCGTTCCGGCCGGCCGCCGTCCGAGGAACCGCTGCGGCGCCAGCGCGCGGATCGCGTGCAGCCCATCGGCCAACGCTTTCACCAGTTGCTTCGCGGTCTTGTCGCCTGGTGGCAACGGCATGCGCAGCACTGTGTCGGTAATCTCGGCGGCGATGCCACGTAGGCGCAGCTGCTCATGCAGTGCCTTCGACAGCGGCACCGGCTGATCCAGCTCTGCCAGCGGCAGCTTCACGACGCCCGAGACCCCGGTCGCATCGACCTCGGGATAGATGCCGTAGGGCTCGAGCGCCTCCTCGATGCGATGCATCGTCTCCAGCGCCAGCAGCGGGTCCGCGGCGGCCAGCGCCTGGCGCACGAACGGGTCGTTCTCAAGCACACCCGGTTCGTTCCACTGCACCTGCACTGGGTAGGTCGTGTAGCGCACGGCGTCCGAGCCGGCCGCGCGGAAGTTGCCCGACTTGCCGACGCCGCCGAACGGCAACGCGCCCGACTGGCGATTGGTCGATCGGTTCCAGTTCACGCAGCCGACGTTCGTGTGCAGGTAGACCGACTCGAAGGCCGCCCGCCGCGCGGAGAACAGTGACACCGACAGACCGTACGGGCTCGACTTCACGACGCCGATCGCGTCGTCGAGGTCGTCTACCACGGTCACCGCGAGGTCGGGCCCGAAGACCTCCTCCCGCGTGTAGTCGGAGTCATGGTCCTTCGCGATCAAGTGAATCGACGGCCCGCGCCAGGCACCGCCGTCGCGGATCTCGGGCGCCAACAAGAGCTCAGCTCCGGCCTCGCGACCCGCGCGGCACAAGGCTTCCACGCGATCGCGGTCGCCGATCGACGCCATCGGTCCCATGTAGAAGTCGCCCATCGGATCGCCGAACGTCAGGCGTGCGACCGCCTTCTTCAGGCGCTCGATGAACGTGGGTGCTATCGACTTCTGCACCAGCACGCGCGACGTGCACGTGCAGCGCTGCCCGGTCGTCAGGTAGCCGCCCAGCAGCACGCCTTCGAGCGCCTGCTCGAGGTCGGCGTCCTCCAGCACGATGGCCATGTTCTGGCCGCCCATCTCGAGCGCCACCAGCACTTCGGGCCGGTCGATCATCGCTTTCGTGATCGCGTGTCCAGTGCGCCAGCTGCCGGTCAGCGCGACCCCGCGCAGCTCTTTCGTGGCGAGTAGCGCCCGCCCGATGTCGCCACCGCCCTGGACCATGTGCAGGATCGGCGGCAGCCCGGCGGCGGCCCACGCTTCCATGTAACGTTGGAACGCGAGCGGCGTGCGTTCGGACGGCTTTACGACGACCGTGTTGCCGGTCGCGAGCGCCGGCATGATGTGCGCGTGGCACAGGTGTAGCGGAAAGTTGTAGGGCCCGATGACCGCGATGACGCCGAGAGGATGGTAACGGCACTCGCCGGCAATGCCTTGCGCCGACCAGGGCTTCACGGCCGGTAGCTGCTGCTCGGCGACGAGCTCGATGCGCTGGATGAGCGACGTCGCCTCGATGCGCGCCTCGCGAATGGTCTTGCCCATCTCCATTGTGATGGCGCGCGCGAGCGCTTCGGTGCGACCCGCCAGCTCACGCCCGAAGCGGCGTAGCGCGGCCATGCGGTCATCGGCCGAGAGCGCCGCCCAGGCCGGCCAGGCGCGCGCCGCCGCCGCCACCGCGAGGGCCGCATGGGCCGGGTCGGTCGGCGCCTCGAGCACCACCTCGTCGGCGGTCGCTGGGTTGATGCTGCGGATGACCGCGCCACCTGTGGGCTTTATCCATTGGTTGTCGATGAAGTTGCCGCGTGCAAAGTCCATGGCGGAGGCTTCTAGCAGGGAAAATCCGGGCGTGCGATAGATTGCCCCGGAGGGGCGCAAGCATGGCCGTCCTCCACCGATGGAGTCACCCCGATGAGCGACCGCCCGACGCCCCCAAAGATGAACGCCAAGCCTTCGTTCCAGACCCTGTCCGGGCTGCCGCTCGACGACCTCTACGAGCCCGCCGCGGGCGCCCCGGAGGCCATCGGCAAGCCCGGTGAGTTCCCGTTCCTGCGCGGCCCGTACCCGTCCATGTACCGCGGACGCCAGTGGACGATGCGCATGTTCGCGGGCTTCGGCACCCCCGAGGACACCAACAAGCGCTTCAAGTACCTGCTCGCGAACGGCCAGACCGGGCTCTCGACCGCCTTCGATATGCCGACGCTGATGGGCTACGACCCCGACCACGCCCTGTCGGCCGGCGAGGTCGGGCGCGAGGGCGTGTCGGTCGCGTGCCTTGCCGACATGCGGCGCCTGTTCGCGGACATCCCGCTCGACCAGGTGACGACCTCGATGACAATCAACGCGCCCGCCATCGTGGCGCTCGCGATGTACTTCGCCATCGCGGAAGAGCAGGGCGTGCCGCTCAACAACGTCGGCGGCACCATCCAGACCGACATCCTGAAGGAGTTCATCGCCCAGAAGGAGTGGATAAGCCCCCCGCGGCCATCGATGCGCATCGTCGCCGACATGATCCACTTCTGCGCCAAGCACGCGACCCGCTGGCACCCCATCAGCATCAGCGGCTATCACATCCGCGAGGCCGGGGCGACGGCGGTCCAAGAGCTCGCGTTCACCATCGCCGACGGCATCGGCTACGTGCAGGCCGGCATCGACGCGGGCCTCGACGTCGACGAGTTCGCGCAGCGCCTCTCGTTCTTCTGGGACGTTCATAACGACTTCTTCGAGGAGATCGCCAAGTTTCGCGCGGCCCGCCGCATGTGGGCAACGCTCATGCGCGACCGCTTCGGCGCGAAGAAGGCGGAGTCGATGCGACTGCGCACGCACGCGCAGACGGCCGGCGTGAGCCTCACGGCGCAACAGCCGCTCAACAACGTGGCGCGCGTCGCAATCCAGGCGCTGGCCGCGGTGCTCGGCGGCACGCAGTCGCTTCACACGAACAGCCTCGACGAGACGTACGCGTTGCCGACCGAGTCGGCCGTCAAAGTCGCGTTGCGCACACAGCAGCTCATCGCCGAGGAGACGGGCGTCGCCAACGTTGTCGACCCACTCGCGGGCAGCTGGTTCGTCGAGAAGCTGACCGACGACATCGAGGCGGCCGCCTGGAAATACATCCATAAGATCGACGAGCTCGGTGGCATCGTGCGCGCCGTCGAGCTCGGCTTCCCGCAGCGCGAAATAGCCGACGCCGCGTTCGACGACCAGCGCAAGGTCGACCGCCTCGAGCGCGTGATCGTAGGCGTCAACAAGTACGTCGACGAGGAGGAGGCGCCGATCCCGACGCTCAAGATCGACCCCGAGGTCGAGCGGCAGCAACGGGCGAACATCGTCGCGCTCAAGGCGAACCGCGACCAGGATCGCGCGCGCGCTGCGACCGACCTCGTGAGGGAAGCGTGCCGCGGCACGGACAACCTGATGCCGCCGATCATCGCGGCCGTGAAGGCCGATGTCACGCTCGGCGAGATCTGCGATGTGTTTCGCGAGGTATTCGGGGTGTACCGCGACCCGGTCTTCGTGTAGATACGCCCGCAAGCCCGGTGCATCACTGCCCTGGGTCCACGCGCTCGGGGCATCGCGAGCGTGTCCGATGAACGGCGGGGTGTAGCGCAGCCTGGTAGCGCGTCAGCTTTGGGAGCTGAATGTCGCAGGTTCGAATCCTGTCACCCCGACCACCCACGCTCAAGAGGTTCGGCATGCTCAAAGAATCGTGGGCAGCCGCTTCGCGGCCTCAGTATCGCCTCTGGCTGCCTTGGCCGAGGCAGCCTGTCAAGGCTTCGCCAACCTCGCGTTGGGCCCTATCAGTGGCCTTGCTGTGCGCCTTTCAAGCGTGCAGCAAGCCGCCCGACCCGGTTGCGCCCGATGTCATCGCGGATGTCGCCCCCGAGCCGCCGCCCATTCCGCCGCATCCAACGACCGAGGATGGCGTGCTCCAGGCCTTCACGCAGGCCACCGAGCAGAAGGACCTCGAAACCGTCAAGCGCATGCTTGCCCCCGAGCTCGCGGCCGAGCTGGCCGCCCTTCACAGCCAGAATCCCGAGGAGTTCTGGGCACGTGGGGCCGAGTGGGTAAAGAACGCGAAGACCGGGATCTCGATCGCCACACGCGCCGACGACGCCGCGACCGCCAACCGCTGGCGCGCGCTCGTGCGCTTCGGCAACGGCGTCGAAGAGACGGTCGAGTTCACCAAGTCCGACGGCAAGCTGGTCCTGGCGGATCTTTAGACCGTGTCGCATGGCGAAGGAGACAAGTCGTGAGGCCGGGAGCGACTGAAAAAAGCGCGGAGCCGTACTCGTCGTACGGCGCACAAGCGACCGAAGGAGCGACGCCGCATTACGCTTTGGATCCGAAGCCAGGCGACACTGTTTAGGGTTCGCAGCTCCACCGGAAGCTGTCGTCGAGCAACAGCGGCAGCACCAAGGTACGCAGCCCATCCGCCCGTGAGCCCTCACACAGCGTGTTCCGCGCGTCCGCGTCATCGACCCAGCGCGCGTCGTACTCGACGACGAAGGCCGGCTTGCCGGCTGTGACGAACGGTGCGAGCAACGCGCACTCGTCGTACGCGTGGCATTGCTCGTTCAACGCGAAGTCGAAGTCGGCGACGAGCGCCGGGATCTGATCGAGGTCGTTCTTCAATCCGACCGTGAGCCCGCGCGCATGCGCCTCGCGCGCGAGGAAGCGGTTGAAGTCGAGCTGCTCGTCGGCCGTCAGCGGAAACCCCGAGTCCTGCGTATAGCCATCGACGTTGTCGGGATCGACCCCGTCGCAGCCCTTCGCGACCGCGACATCCAGGCGCGCGCGCATCACTGTGCGCACGCCCTCCGATCGCACGTCCAACCAGCGTTCGTCCGGCCAACCGTCGAGTGTCGTGCCGAGATCTTCTTCAGCGAACGTCCCTGCATCGTCGCGATAGTTCTCGAACGAGCCCGCCGAGAAGTAGCAGATCACGTGCTTGCCGCGCGCCTGCAGGGCGGCAATCGTCGCCTTCGGCACATCGAACAGATCGATGTCGTAGAGGTCGACCTCGTATGCGGTCTCGACCGTGCCCTGGAGCTGGAGCTGCCAAGTGGTACCCGTCCCCGGCCGGTACCACCCCACGCCCACGCCCACTTCCACATCCCCGCCCACGCCCACGTCCCCGCCGACGTCCTCACCCCCGCCCACGTCCTCGCCCACGTCCTCACCCCCGCCCACGTCCTCGCCCCCGTCCTCGCCCCCGCAAGCCACGAGCCCCATCACCACAACGCCGAACAGTCCCCGGGCCATCATCGTCCTGCTACCGTCATCTTCCCGATCCGGAACGACGGCGCGCTCGTCGCACGCCCTGGGTGCCGGTCGTTCGCGATGCCATCGACCGCCGACCACATCGCCGCGAGCGTCGACGCGATCGTTATCTCCTCGACCGGGTAGGCGATTTTGCCGTCTTCAATCCACAGCCCGACGACGCCCTGCGAGAAGTCGCCGGTCACCGTGTTGGCCCCGCCGCCGACCGTGCCCGTCACGAAGAGCCCAGTCTTCGTGCCCGCGATCAACGCTTCCAGCGACTCGTCCCCATTGTTCATCCAAAGGTTCGACGTGCCCGGCGACGGCGACCCACCGAGCCCACGCCACGCGCTGCGCGTCGATGGCAGCCCGAGCTTCTTGCCCGAGTAGGTATCGAGCACCCAAGTCTTGAGGACGCCGGCCTCGACCAGTGTCATCGGCCGCGTCGCGAGCCCCTCGCCATCGAACAAGCGGCTCGCCGCGCCGCGCACAATCCACGGGTTGTCGACGAGCGTCACGCCGCTCGCCGCGATCGTCTGGCCGAGCTTGCCACAGAGCCAGCTCGAATCGCGATAGATGGCGCCACCATTGGCCGCGCCCGAGATCGAGCCGAGTAGCCCCGACGCGATCGGCGCCTCGAAGATGACCGGCACTTCCGCGGTCTCGGGCTTGCGCGCGCCGAGCCTACGCAGCGTTCGCGCGGCCGCTTTTTTCCCCACCGAGTCAGGCGACTCGAGATCCGCCAGCCAACGCCCCGACGTCCACCAGTAGTCGCGCTGCTTGCCGGGTCCGTCTTCAGCGACCGGCGTGGTCCAGAGCGACGCCGACGTCGCCCTCTTTCCGCGTCCTCGCCCATTCGAGTCGGTCACGTGGAGCTCGGAGTAGCCCCAGCTCATCTCGCCACCCTCGCTGTTCGTGAAGCGTGCATCGACCCCGAGCGCTGCCGCCTCGGTCGCGAGCGCCATCTGCAGCGCGCGATCCGGGTCGAGCCGATAGACCTCGTCGTCCCAGGTCTCGAGGTCTATCGGCGCGCCCGGCTCAGGCTCGAAGCCACTCTCCGGCGGACCCGCGAACGGGTCGGCCGCGGTCCGCCGCGCCATCGCCACGGCCGCCGTCACGAGCCGTTCGATCGCCTCGTCGCCGAGGTCCGAGGTCGACGTAGTCGCCGTCTTGAGCCCGCCATCGCCGGCCACCAGGACGCGAATCCCGAGCCCCTGATCGCGACTCTGCACGACCTCGATGACATTGCCGAGCCGGACTTTCACCGAGGTCGAGCGCCCGCCCGCGACCATCGCATCCGCGAAGTCCGCACCCGCCTTCTTCGCGACTGCCAGCGCGAACGCGCAGCGGCCCGCCATGTCGATCGAGCCCGCCGTATCGCCTTGGGCTGCCGCCGGCAGGTCTTCTTGAGGATGGCGAAGCCTGGATTGGAGACCCTCGCCCCCGTTCGCGCCGCTCATGCCCCACCTCGCTTGGCGACGTTCACGCCGCCGATCGTGATGTCGTTCACGCGCACGGTCGGCAGCCCGACCCCGACCGGCACCGACTGTCCCTCCTTGCCGCAGGTGCCGACGCCCTCGTCCAACGACAGGTCGTGGCCGACCGCGACGACCCGCTTCAAGACCTCGGGGCCGTTGCCGATGAACGTCGCGCCGCGCACGGGGGCGGTCACCTTGCCGTCCTCGATGAGGTAGGCCTCGGCCCCCGAGAACGTGAACTTGCCGCTCGTGATGTCGACCTGTCCGCCGCCGAACGCGACCGCGTAGATCCCGCGCCTGACACTCTTGATGATGTCCTCGGGCGCGTCCTGTCCCGACAGCATGAACGTATTGGTCATGCGCGGCAGAGGCATGTGCGCGTACGACTCGCGCCGCCCGCTGCCGGTCGCGGCGACGCCCATGAGACGCGCGTTCATGCGGTCCTGGAGGTAGCCCTTCAGGATGCCGTTCTCGATGAGCACGTTGCGCTGGGTCGGCGTGCCTTCGTCGTCGACGTTCAGGCTGCCGCGACGCGTGGCGATCGTTCCATCATCGATGACGGTCACCAACGGCGACGCGACCTGCTTACCGATCATGCCCGCGAAGGCCGACGTCGCCTTGCGGTTGAAGTCGCCCTCGAGCCCGTGCCCGACCGCCTCGTGCAGCAGGATCCCGGGCCAGCCGGGCCCGAGCACCACGTCCATCGACCCCGCCGGCGCATCGACCGCATCGAGCAGCAGCACCGCGCGCCGCGCCGCCTCGTCGGTCCAATACTCCCAGTGCGCGACCCCGCCCGCGCCCTGCTCGAAGAACACCGGGAACTCCCAGCGCCCGCCGCCGCCCGCGCCCGCGGACTGCCGCTGACCCTTGGCCGGATCGACCGCGATGCACGACACCGACACCCGCGCCAGCGGCCGCACGTCGACCACGACGCGCCCGTCCGCGGTCGCCACCAGCACCACCCGGCGCTCGCTCGCGAAGCTCGCCTGCACCTGCGTGATACGCGGGTCGTAGGCGCGTGCGCGGCGATCAATCGCTTCGAGCAGCGCCAGCTTCGCCCCGAGATCCTGTGTCAGCGGATCACCCTCGGGCCGGATCGGATAGAGGTCGCGCGTCCCGTGCGCGGAGCCGAGCGCGCGGGTGCCACCCGTGCTCGATTCGGTCGCGATAGTCCGGGCCGCGCGCGCTGCCTCGAGCAGGCTCGCGCGATCGATCACATCCGCATGGGCGTAGCCGGTCTTGTCGCCTACCACCGCGCGCACACCAAAGCCCTGATGGATCGAACGCGAGCCCTTCTTGACGAGCCCCTCGTCAATGACGAGCCCTTCGGATTCGACGTGCTCGATGTAGACATCGGCGTCGTCGATGCGCCGCTCGAAGAGCGAGCCCAGCGTCGCATCGAGAACTTCCCGGTCGAGCCCGAAGCGGGCGAGAGCCGTCGTCGTATCCATGTGTCCCCCGGTTCACACGCGCACGATTGCCGCGCACGATTAGATGGGCGAGCTTACGCACGCCGCGGCCTCACGCCAACCGGCCACCTGGAGGATCTGGAGGATGCCTGTGACGACCGTGGTGGTAGCGACGAACAACGCCAAGAAGCTGAAGGAGATCGAAGAGATCCTCAAGCGCATCGCACCCGACCTGACGCTCCTCACGGCGCGCGACATCGCGATGAGCGAGCCCGCAGAGACCGGCGCGACGTTTCACGCCAACGCCCTCATCAAGGCCGTCGCGGCCTATGATCTCACCGGCCACATCACGCTGGCCGACGACTCCGGCCTCGAGGTCGACGCGCTCGGCGGCGCTCCCGGGGTCCACTCGGCGCGCTACGCCGGACCTGCCGCGAGCGACGCTGACAACAACGCGAAGCTGCTGGCCGCGCTCGCGGCGACCCCGCCCGAACACCGCATTGCGCGCTATCGCTGTGCCATCACCCTGGTCGTGCCGCCCGCATTCGCCTTCCGTCTGCCACTCGCGCGCCCGCTCACGACCGCCCGCGGCCCCGCCTTCATGCTCGACGTCGCCGGCGCGTGCGAGGGCAGGGTGGTCGACACCCCGGCTGGCGGCGGCGGCTTCGGCTACGATCCCTACATGCTCTACCCGCCCGCGGGCGTGACGTTCGCCGAGCTGTCGTCCGCCGACAAGCACGCGATCTCACACCGCGGTCACGCGTTACGAGCGCTCGAGCCGCACCTGCGCGCCCTCCTCGCCTGACCCACTGACCCACTCGGGAGCGGCGTCGCGATCAGTTCACGCTGAACTTGAAGGGCCACTGCACGACGCACTCGCCACCATCGGGCGCCTTGAACTGCATCTTGCCGATCTCCTTCTTGATGCACTCGCCGACCTTCGCGTTCTTGAGCTCGCTCGACGCGACCCGCACCGACTTCACGTTGCCGGGCAGACCGATGACGAAGTTGAGCACGACGCGTCCGGCCAGATCCTTTTCGAGCTGCAGCTCGCGCTCGTAGCAGAAGCGGAACGAGCCGGCCTTCTTCGCCATCTGCGATTTGATGTCGGCCTGATTGCAGAACTCCGCCGACGGTGCCGGGCCCGGTTCGGGCTTTGGCTCGGTGGGCTCCTTCGGATCCTTCGAGTCCTTCGAATCCTTCGAATCCTTCTTGCCGTCGCCCGGCTTGTCGCTCAAGCCGCGCGCCGAAGGAACCTCGCGCTTCGAGAACGCGACCGCCACCGCCCCGGCACATCCGGCCCGCGCGGCATCACCATCGGTCGCCCCACGGCACCGGGCACCGGGCCAGATTTCACCCACGCGCGCGAGCTCCGGCGCCGTCTCGAGCCCGACCTCCTGGACGTACTGCGCGACCCTCAGCACATCGGCGACCGACGCGCCGTCGCCCGCGACCACGTGCACCACACGCCCGGCTTTGGCCTGATTCGAGAACACCTTGATCGCGTCCGCCAGCGCGCGCAGCTGCTCGGCCCCGAGGCGGCTTGCGGGTGAAGCCGCAGCCGGTGTCGTGGGGGGAAGCGGCACCCGCAGCCGCGCCAGCTTGTCCTTACGCCAGCCCTGCTGAACGGTCGTCGGCAACGCGCCCGCCGCGTCCGGCCCGATCGCAGTGGCACCCTCCTTGGCACCGTCGGGCGCCCACACATCGAGCGTGTCCTTGCCGACGACCACGATCATCGCCTTGTCCCAGGCGGGCACCAGCGCCGTCTCGAGCTCCGCCGGCAACACCCGCAGATGCAGCGGCAGCACCTCGCCGGCGGTGCCCGGGCGCAACACACGAACGCCGGCCGGGCCGCCTGCCGCAAGTCCATCGACCACCGCGACGAGCGCATCGACCCCGACCTCGGGGGCCACCGCCAACAAGATCGCACCCCGTTCGCCCGGCAGCGTCGTCGTCGGCCAGCCCGCGGGTGCGGTCGCCAACGCCTCGCGCACGGTCGCGAGCCGATCGGTCACCCCCGCGACGGCTCCACTCCCCTTGTCCGGCACGACCTCCTTGAGCGCCTCGTAGGTCACACTCGGCGCATCGCTCAGCGCGATGCCCGGGGCCATCGCGGGCAGCGCGCCGCCCGACGCCACGATCGCGCGCATGCCGATCTGCACACCGGTCGCCGTGAGATTTGCAACGACCAGCGTCGGCGCGACCTCAGCGAGGCCCGCTTGTGGGCCTGCCGGGCCCAGCGTCGCGGCACCCATCAGCGCGACCGGCAGCGGCAGCACGACCGGCTCGAGCCCGCCGACGAGCCTCTTCAGCGCGTCGCCGAGCGCTGGGTCCTCCTCGCCCCCGAGCCGCCTCGCCAGCTCGAGCGTCGCGACCGCGAGCGTATTCGGCGCGAGCTTCACAATCGAATCCTTGGCCTCGGCCGCGATCAGCCCCTCGCAGAAGCTCGCGTCGGCAGGCGCGGCGCATGCGAGCCCGCTCGCGTCGGCCGCCGCCTTGAGCGCCGTCTCGTCGGAGGGACCTTCACCGCACGCCGTGCACGCGAACGGCCCGAACGCCGCCACGAACGCCGGATAGCCACGCATCTCCCAGAGCTCGCGGGCCTGGGCGTAACGCGCGAGCAGCGTCAACCGGTAGGCGACCGCCTCGGGCTCGGCCCCGGTCTGGAGCGTCCGCAGCGCCTTCGGATCCGGCACGTCATCCTTATTGCCGAGCGCGAAGCGCATCGCTTTCGCGGCCAGCGCCAGGCGCTCCGCATCGGGTCCCTTCAGACTGCCATCGCCCGTCGCGCCGAGCACCAGCTTGAGCTGCGTCTCGGCCCCGCCAACGCCGAGCTTCGATTCAGCCGGAGACCCGGCTGGCGCGGCGGCCAGCGCCGACGCGTCGCGTGCCACGACGACCAATCGGATGCGCGCGGCCGCCAGCTTCGCCTCTGGGGTCGCCTCCTGCGACAACGCGTCGGCCAGCGCCAACGCACCTTCGATCCCCGCCACATCGAGGGGCTTGCCGAAGAAGCCCTTGGCCTCCTCGGTGCGCGACGGCGGCGGAGCGGGCGCGGTGTCCACCAGCGCGACATCGGCTGCCACCGCGGGCGCGGTATCGACCGGAGTCGCCGGCTTGTTGCCGCCGCAGGCAGCGGTCGTCAGACCCAGGACCATCAGGTGCGGTACGAAGTGCCGATTGAGTCGTGTCGTGAGGCGCATCGTGGGTCCTTGGCTGCGTTCGGGCGCGGACTATCGCCAAGCGATCGGCGCTTGTCCATTGCCCTGACCACGCGCAAGCTTGGCCCCGATGATCGACGCGCCGCACGACCTATCCCCGTACGAGCCAAGGCTCTTCGTCGGCCCAGGCCCGACCGGTCTCGACGACATCGGTGTGCTCGCCGAGCACGGCGTGACGGGGCTCCTCTCGCTGCAGACCGACGATGATCTCGGTGCCCGCGGCCTGCGCTGGTCGACCTTGTGGCAGATCTATACCGCGCGTGGCATTACCGCCGAACGCGTGCCGATCCGCGACTTCGATCGCAGAGATTTCGCGCGCAATATCGAGGCTGGCCTCGCGGCGCTCGACCCCCTGCTCGCGAGCTGCGCACGCGTCTACCTGCATTGCACGGCGGGTCTCAATCGCTCGCCGACCCTGGCGCTGGCCCACCTGTACCGAACGCTTGGGCCCGAGCGGGCGCTGGCCGCGCTCATGGAGCGCCACCCCGACGCGGTGCCCTATCCCGAGACGCTGACCAAGTGGTGGAAACGCAGCCCCTGAGGGCGCCACCGCGATCAGTAGATCAAGGCGTGGCCGGCTCCGGCGTCTGCGCATAGAGCCGCGGCAGGAGGTCCTGCACCCAACGCGCGGTGCGCTTCAGCTCGGGCTCGCGCACGAGCTCGAGCAGCGCCTCGATCACCTTTGGATCCCGCCCGTGTGCGATGATGCCGGCCTCCAGGCGTGCGAAGACGACCTCTCCGTCTTCCGGAAAGCGCCTCGTGATGTAGCTCCGGATCCCCTTCGACAGGCGCGCCGCGCTCTCGGCCTCGAAGAGCGCCATCACCTCCGGCTCGAGCGCCGTCGTCTCGACCTCGTTCACCGTCTCGGCCACGGCGTCGACCTCGTCGACAGTAATCGTGTCGAGCCCCAGCACCGCGACCGGCCCGGGCGGCGACGCCGGATCGGGCGCCTTGCGCGTGCGCGTCGCGTCGATCACGAGCGCGGCACCGATCCCCAACAGCACCGCCAGCACAAACCATGCGACCAGCCCGGTCTGAGCCTTCTGCACGTTGGGCGTGTGCCCGACCACGGTCCGGCCCATGAGCCGGCCCTCCGGATCGAACGTCCGCACCTTGCCGCGTTCGATGCGCGCGATCGCCGGGTGCGGCCCGATGCGCGGCGCGTCGCCCGCTATTTCGACGACGTGCACCGACACCGGATCGAGCTGCCCGCGCCGTCGCGCCGCATCTGCCATGCGCCCGGCGACGAGCTGGGGCGGTGCCCCACTGCCGAGCCGCTCGAGGTCTGCCGCCAGCGGCCGAACCGCCGACTCCGACAAGATGAGGATCCGGTCGCCCGTTCCGAGTGCCTCACCGCCCGCGACGATCTCGGGTTCGATGCTCGCGCCGGCCGGCCCCCCGAGCCCCTCGGGACCGGCCCCGCGATAGAGCGCATCGAGGCGATCGCCGCGCAGGAGATACACCCGTCCACCGCCGACGCGCGCCGCGGCCACCCCAGCCGCATCGATCACGACGACCAACAGCGCCGCCTGGCCCTTGCCCTCGGCCGCGGTGCCGATCAGCACGCGCCGAACCGCCGCATTGGCTTCGGCAAACGCCTCGGCCAGCGTCGTCGCGAAGTCCGGGAGCACGCTCGCGCGGATCCGCGCCATCGCCGCCGAGCACGCCGTCTGCGCCGCCAGGCGTGAGGGCACCTCGCCAGCCGCCCCGTCTGCAAGGATGAGAAGATGCCTCGAGCCGAGCCCAGCATAGGAGCTTGCCATCGTCTGCTCGCCGTGGATCGACGGCAACGCGCGCTGGCCAAGGGTGATCTCGAGCTCTTCCATCAGGTGCGACAGCCATCCTTTTCGCGCTCGCGGTTTCCGTGACGCTGCCATCCGCTTGGGAAGGGCCTCGTCAGCCTTGCCATAGCCTCCGATGCCCTGGGCCACAAGCGCGAAGGCCTTCAGTCCAGGCATCGCCATCCTGCGAAGGCCTTCCGAAGCGCGCGCGTATCGTCTAAAGAAGGGAGGCGTGCTCAGGAGCTTCTTCATCTCGATGACCCTGGCGATGGTCGGCTGCGGCCGCGCATCGAGCCCACCCGCGCCTCATCCGTGGAAGATTGGCTCGGAGGGTCGCTGGCTCGCGGCCTCGCTCGTACCAAGCGATGTCACCCAGGTGCTGGCAGCCCAGCCGGGCCGTCCGCTGATCGTCGCCGCCTTGTGGGCGACCTGGTGTGAGCCGTGTATCGCCGAGATGCCCGAGCTCGACGCGTTCCAGCGCGCGCACCCGGAGGTGCTCGTGCTCGGCCTGGCGACCGATCCGCCCTCGTCCAATGCGGCGATCCAGAGGGTGCTGGACCAGGTGCGGCCGACCTATGCGCAAGCGCGGCTCGAGGGCGGCGAGGGGCTCTTCCTGCGCGGGCTCGGCTTCGAGTGGGACGGGATCCTGCCCAAGACGCTCGCGATCGGCCCCGGGGATCTGCGGCTCTCGCTGCCGAGCCCGGTCACACGCGCGACGCTCGAGGCGGCATTGCAGCGGTATCTGCCCCGATGAGCGCGCGTTCGAGCCCCGACGGTCGGGACGAGTACGTGCTCCTCTCGGATGTGCACCTGAACGAGATCCTGGCACCCAACGCGCCGATCGCCAAGGGCACCGAGGGCTGGTGGGAGTACAAGGCCCCGGCGTCCAGCCAGGACGGCGCTCTCGCGGCGTTCTTTGTCGCCATCGATGCCCGTCGTCCGGCCTGGTTCGAACGCACCGTCGTCATCTTCAATGGTGACACTTTTGACTTCGACACGTGCTTCTCGTCACCGGCCGGCCATCCGGCGCCGCCCGAAGGTCTGCCCCCGACCATCGACGGCTCGGTCTATAAGATGGGGCGCATGCTCGCCGACCATCCGGGCTTCGTCGCCGCGCTCGCGACGTTCTTGGCGCATGGCAACCGTGTCGTGTTCGTGTTCGGCAACCACGACCGCGAGCTGCATTTCCCCGAGGTCCAGGAGGTCCTGATCCAGCGCGTCGCGGCCGCCGCGCCCGCCGGATGCGGCGCTCAGGTCGCAGCCGCGATCGGCTTCGAGCCCTGGTTCGTGCACGTCCCGGGCGTGCTCTATGCCGAGCACGGCAACCAGTACGACGCGACCTGCAGCTATCGGGACGTGCTCGACCCCTCGGTACCCGGCGACCGTGCGCACGCACTCGAGCTCGAGACCCCGTTCGGGTCGTTGCTCGGGCGCCACACGTTGTGCCGCCTCGGGACCTTCAATCCCTATAACGACGAGAGCTTCATCCTGTCGCTCGGCGGCTACTTCGCGCACTGGCGTCGGTTCTATTTCTTCGGTCGTCGGCCGTTCTTCCGCGCGTATGCGGTCGCGATGTGGCGCGGCATGCGTGAGCTGCGCGGGCGTCGCCGCCGGCAGCTCGCTTCGCGCACGCGCACGCCCACGCCCGCACCCACGCCCGCGCCCACGCCCTCGCCCAGGCCCTCGCCCGCGCCCGCGTCCCCCGCCCGTCGCAAGCGCCCTCAGACCCAGGAAGACATCGCCCAGTCGCCGGCCTATCTCGCGTACGCGGCCGCCAAGCGCGTCGATCCGTCCTACATCGCGCGCGCTCTCCGGCTCTCGTCGCAGCCGATCGTCGACAAGCTGAGCCTCCTCTTCCACGAGGTCTGGATCGATCGCTTCGCGTTCCTGCTGATCGCGACGACGGTGCTGGTCGTTGGCATCGCGCTCGTCCAGCAGTGGTACCAGGTGTTGCTGCTACTCATGTTGCTGCCAGCAATCTTCTTCGTGATGCGCGCGATGGGGCGCGGTTCGCTGGCCCTTCAGGAGCGGGCCCGTTGGGGCCTCGTCGCCGAATCGATCGCCGAGTCGCTCGGCGTGCCGGTCGTCTGCTTCGGGCATAGCCACCGACCCGAGCGTCGGCCGCTGACCCAGGGGGGCCGCTACTACAACCTCGGCTCATGGGCGCCGGTCCTGCCGGCCGACCGCGGTAGCACGCTGGCCCGGGCCCGCCGCTATCTGGTCGTACGTCCCGACGCCAATGGCCGCGTGCACGCGGTCTTCGCGCGCTGGGGGGCGCCTGACGCCGAACGGACGGACTGGGGAGAGTCGACCCCACCGGGGACCCGAGGCCCGGGGACAGCGGGGCTCGCCCCTGCCGGTGACCCGCCTGGATCGGACCTTTGAGGCACGGGCTCAGGCCAGATCATCGTTGGCACGCCCGTTGCTCTACTGCTCCGCGTGGGTCGTGATCGCGACCGCCCCCGAGACACTAAGGCGGAAGAGAACACAAACATCACTGGGACCGACCCCCCAATACTACGCGAGCGACCCCACTTTACACCCACACGTCCGAGCCGCCCAAAAAGGCGGCTCGCGGCGTTTAAGGGCCTAAGTACCGCGCAGTCCAGGCGTCGCCATCCTGCCGAAGGCCTTCAGTCCAGGCGTCGCCATCCTGCCGAAGGCCTTCAGTCCAGGCGTCGCCATCCTGCCGAAGGCCTTCAGTCCAGGC
>Ga0105044_10001176_pt1 | contig 34555 bp, 28 predicted proteins | sample MAT01_FD_78092 | JGI IMG/M metagenome (GOLD analysis project Ga0105044, IMG submission 78092) | Freshwater microbial communities from Lake Fryxell liftoff mats and glacier meltwater in Antarctica - MAT-01 | ecosystem: Environmental > Aquatic > Freshwater > Ice > Liftoff microbial mat | place...
TACTCGTTGGACTGGTACTCGTTGGACTGGTACTCGTTGGACTGGTACTCGTTGGACTGGTACTCGTTGGACTGGTACTCGTTGGACTGGTACTCGTTGGACTGGTACTCGTTGGACTGGTACCCGTTGGACTGGTACCCGCTGGACCTGATGCCACCCTCTTGGCGTTCTCGCACGTCAGGATGAACAAATGAAGCACTCGATCCGGCATGGGCGCCGCCCGGTGAGCGACCGCGTGGTCGAGGAGTTGAACACTGCCGATCGGTTCCCGGTCGGAGACCCACGGCGGTCAGCCGCGCAACGTCGCGTCGCTCGACTGGTTGCCGGTGATCTCACAGTGGCCGACGATCCACGGCTCGCAGGCATACGCACTCAACTGCGCCAATGGGCGCACTTTGCACCACACCTCCTCAGTGATGAGAAGGAGACCTTGCTGGCGCTCGAGGCCCGCACGATCATCAACGAGCAACTGGCGCGGCTGCATTCGCTCGACGACACCGTCGCAACGTCGCTCTCCGCCGCTGACAATGCTTTGCGCAACCTTGACGCCGAGACTCCCAGCGTTCGCGAGCGTGCCGACGTCGAGGCGCACGCCGTCACGGACCGTCGAGCGCCGCTCTCCGCCGCGGTCCTCGGAGCCCTCGCCGCCTGTCATCTCGCCGACGATCGGCGTCGAAGCATCGACGACTGGCGGACTCGTCTCGCGGTGGTGCAAGGCACCACGCCGGCAACATTGGCGGCCCTGCGTGACGCTACGCGCGCTGCGTCTGGACTAGCGGCAGATTGGTGGCGCGTACGTTCGAGTGTGGTCGGTGGCGAGTACTTCGATCGACGCGTCGGCGTGTCGGCGTCACCCGGCACTTTGGCGCAACACTCATCGGCGGCTGCGGCGGCTCTTGCCACGGCGGTGCCTTCGTTGGCCGACGTTGCGCACCGCGCATCGGGCCGAATTGTCCACGGTGCCGACAACCAGGTGGTCATCGAAGCCGATGGCCGCATCTCCGTCACGGTGGCCCACCGGCCGACCCTGCGTGGCTCGCTGATGGTTGCGCATGAGATCGGCCACGCGCTGCACGCGCTGGAATCGCGCAGCCCGGAGCCGCCAGGTGCACTCGTCGGTGAGACGGTCGCCTGCTGGTCATCGTTGGTCACCGGGCAAGCAGGGGTCGGCGGTCCGCAGGCGGGAGCGATGGCGATGGCGCTGGGTGACACGTTGGTGGAGGAGCTGTTCGTGTCGGCGGCCGTGAGTGCGTTCGAGGATTCGGTGTACGAGCACGCGGCGAGCGGCCGGCTTGTCACTGCCGACGAACTCAATGGTGCATGGTTGGCCGCCAATCGTGAAGTGATGGGCGGCGCGGTCGTCGTGCCGGATTTCGTAGGCTCGGGGTGGGCGCGGTTGCCGGCGCTCGCCACCCAGCCGGGCCACGCGTTCTCCTATGTGTGGGCGACGGTGTTGGCGCTCGCGATGTTCGCACGCCACGGGGCCGACGAGGGTGGAGCGATTGCCCGGGCCATCGGCGCCGGGGGTGTGGAAGCCGACGAATTCACCGCGCTGCTGGGCTTTGCCGGCGCCGAGTGGATTCCGCTCGGACTTTCGACGCTCGACGATGAACTGTCGCGGCTTGGTCAGATGGTGCGGTCCGGCGAATCGACGCCGGATGTCGGATGATCATCGCGGGTGCCCCTCGGCAATCCAGTGAGCAGCGCGACGACGACTGGGAGTTGTAGCGCTCCGGCGGCCACAGCCACCGTTCCCACTGATGTGGCGCGTGCCAGCAGGCCACTGCCCAACGCGCCGATGACGCCGCCGGCGCTGAGCGCGCCGCGGAAGATTCCCATCACTCGTCCAATGAGCTCGGTGGGGATCAGTCGTTGCCGAATGCCGATGGAAGTGATGTTGCCGAACGTGACCGCGAACCCCCATGCGAACAGAGCGATGGCGGCGATGGGCCAGAGACCGGTGGTGCCCAAGAGCACGTAGGAGGCGGCGTTGAGGGCCACTGCCGCGGCCATGGCTGAGCGTGCCGAGAGCCTGGCCAGTACGCGGCCGGCCACGACCCCGGCGAGGGTTGCCCCGCAGGCGATCACGGTCAGAGCAGGCCCGAACCAGCCGCCATCGAGTGAGTACTGGCGGCGCACGAGCAGCACCAGCATGGCGAGCACCGCCGACCCGCACAGCGACAGTGTGAGCATGGCCCCTGCGAGCACGACCAACGTGCGCGACGTGCGAAAGTGGGCCCACGCAGGAGCCATCGTCGGTCGCGGTCGCTCCTCGCTCGGTTCTGCCGGCGGTGCCTTGGGGAGCCTCGCCAACAATGCGGCTGACACGATGTACGAGACAGCGTCAGCGACGAAAGGGACCCATGACGCAAGTCGAAAGATCAATGATCCGAGCGGTGGCCCGACGAACTCGCGCCCCACATCGTCGGCAACCTGTAGTCGCCCGTTGGCGTCGTCGAGTTGCGCCTCGTCGACGAAGGATGGAACGGCGCTCTGCGTCGCGGTGATGAAGATGGTCTCGCCGGCGCCGATCAGAAACGTGATGACCGCCAGCACGATGCCAGGCAGCGAGCCCACCAGCAGCGCGACCGCGGCGGCGATGACAACCGCCGCGCGGGCAAGGTCTGCTGCGACAAGAACGCGCGCTCGGTCGTACCGATCGGCGATGAGGCCCGCCGGCACGGCCAGCAGCACGCCAGGCAGCAGGCCGGCAGCGGCGATGCCGCCGAGCACCAGTTCGCTGGGCGGCTTGATGGAGGCGAGCAGCGGCAGCGCAGCGGTGGTCATTCCGGTGCCGACGGCCGAAAGCGCGTTCGCCGTCCACAATCGCTGATAGGCGCGGCCGAATGAGCGGTTCATCGCCTCGGCGTCACTGTGCATCGCGCGGTTGGTACACCGGCCTCCAGCATGGTGGGAGGGTAGCCGCCCAGCGAGCACGAAGGCCCGCCACGAGTATCTCAGCCTGTGGGATACCCTTCCCGTGATGAGTGACATTGTGGGCCGTGGCGGAAGTGGCGTCGGGGTGCTGGACAAGGGTGTAGTGATCTTGCGGGCGCTCGTAGCTGGCCCGCTCGACCTGCTTGCGCTCCAGGCGGCGACGGGGTTGCCACGGGCGACCGCGCACCGATTGGCGGTCGCGTTGGAGCATCATCACCTCGTGCGGCGCGACCCGCAGGGCCGTTTCTGTCTTGGCTTCGAGCTGATCCACCTCGGCCGGGCAGCGACTGACGCTTTTCCGCTGGCCGAGTTTGCCACCGCCGCACTCATCGCACTACGCGACCACACAGGCGAGAGTGTGCAGTTGTACGTACGCGAGGGTGACAGCCGTCGGTGTGTGGTCTCGCTGCAGTCCATTCATGCGCTGCGCTGGATCGTTCCCGAAGGCGCGTTGCTGCCGATCGGTCTCGGCTCCGCTGGCCGAGTGCTCGCTGACGACGGCCCTCGTATGGCCGACAGCGTGGAGGAGCGCGAGCCCGGAGTTGCCTCTGTCAGCGCTGCCGTCCTCGACCGACAGGAAGTGGTGATCGCTGCGGTCAGCCTGAGTGGGCCGGTCGAGCGTTTGAGCCGCCAGCCCATCGAACGGTTCGGGGCTGCGGTTGCAGCAGCTGCGGTGGCCGTCGCAGCCGCATTGCCACGCTGATTTTCCCTTGAGAAGTTGCCGATCTCGCGAACTCACCATGCCCAGTCTTGGTGTGAACGACAATGAAAACGACAATGAAAACAACAATGAGATGGTCCCGGTTCTTCTGGTTCGCTGGTTCGAAAGCCGTCTGCACGAATCCGTTGGGTTCTGTCTGCGTGGGTGTCGGCTGTACGGGCTCGAAGTGATCGACCCCGAGGGTTTGGAGAGCGGGGACCCGACAGCTGCCAGGGTGTCCTTCCTCGCCGAAGCCAACGATCGCGAAAGTGTGGTCCGTCACCCCGATGCACGCGAGGTGGCAGCATTCGACGCGGCCGCAATGGTGACGATCGAGTGGCGACCCATCGCTGCCAGCGGGTTGACCAGGCCAGGGCAGTTCGCGCCGCGCCGCCGCGCCCGTGTGGTGGAACTGGTGTGTGGCGAGGTCGGAGTCACGGTGATCCGGTTCGAGAACGACTTGGACTACATCGTGTTGGCTTCCGCCTCGTGAAGGGCTAGTACACCGCGATGAGGTCGACGACGAGGACGAGATCGATCGACGGAGGCAGACCCAGACCGTCGCTACCCAACCCGTCGAACATCAGCGGATACGGAAGCTGCACCTGACGCCGGCCGCCGATCTTCATTTCCTTGACTGCCGCCAGCATCCCGGGGTAGGTGGTGGTGTCTGCCGCGTAGCGATACACCAGCGGCGGTCTGCCCCAGTTGGACGACAGCTTTTCGCCGGTGTCCGCACGAAAGGCGACGAGCCGAATCGCGACGTTCTGACCGTCCTCGGGGCTGGCGCCCGTACCTTCGGTGACTTCAGTGACCTTGAGGACTGTGATGTTGTCACTTGGATCGAGTGTGACCTTCGGTTCGTCGGCGGCGTCCGAGGTTGGCAGAACAGCCACCACGTCGATGACGAAGCTCAATGCATCGCCCGGCAGAATGATGCCGCTGCGGGGGGGCGAGTCGCCGTAGGCAAGATCTGCTGGAATGTCCAGCTGGCGACGGCCACCCTGCTGTGTGCCGACGAGACCCTGCTCCCAACCAGCGATGACGCTGCCGGCGCCGAGCGTGACCTCCAGCGGTTCACCGCGGTCATAGCTGTTGTCGAATTCTGTACCGTCGGCCGTCCGCACGCCGACGTAATGGACGATGACGGTGTCGCCGATGGCGGCTGTGGCACCGGTACCGACGGTGATGTCGGTCGTCGCCAGGGCGGTCAGCGTGTCGCTGGGCACCGACACGGACGGCTTGGCCAGCGGCAGGGACGCGCCAGGCTCGGTTGCAGCAACGGTCGCTTCGGTTGCTTCGCTTGTCGAGTTCGACCCACCACACGCGGAGATGAGCAGCAGGGTGGAGAGGACGGCGACAGAGGGCCGGATTGCACGCATTTCTACGACGCTATCTGTCGGTCACGCTGAGGTGCCGTCGCGCTCGTCGGCCGTGAGTGCCTGCAACCAAGCCTGCTCGGCCTCGGCCAACGCCGTGCTGGGCGGCCCGGCAACGAAGGGCCATAGCTCCTGCGCAATCCGTCGATAGTTGCCTGTCGCCTGTAGCTCGCCCAGTAGCGCATACAGGCCGAGGTTGATCCGTTGGATGAACACGAAGGCTTTGGGAACGGTGGCGTACTGCGCGATGGGGCTGGTGCGGTCGAAGGTGTGACGAACGATGCGGCTGGCATACTCGGAGCTCCAAGTGACGTTTCGGTCGTCGCGGACGCTTTCGTAGAACTGGCTGAAGTACTCGCCGACCTCCTCGTCGGGGCTGGGGCAGCCGGGCTGCAACATTCCGGCCTTCTCGACCACCGAGCGGAACTCTGCGACGTCGTGGTCGACTGCGGCAGCCTTGACCATTGCGATGAAGGTCGTCATCTCGCTGTCGTCGAAGTGCTTGACCAGGCCGAAGTCGAGGAACGTCACTCGACCGTCGCGGTGGAACAGGTAGTTGCCCGGATGCGGGTCGCCGTTGAACGCGTGCATCCGGTAGAGGCTGCGAAAGACGAAACGAAAGAGCACTTCACCGATGCGATCCTTCTCGGCCTGCGGCCACTCCAACATCTGCTGCCACGTGGCGCCGTCGACCAGCTCGCTGGTGATGACGTGGGCGCTGCTGAACGTGGGCAGTACCTCGGGCACATGGATGAACGGGTGGCCGCGGTAGAAGTCGGCGAAGACCTGCTGGTTGCGAGCCTCCAGCTGGTAATCCAACTCTTCGGCGAGGCGTTCCTTGATCTCTGCCACCATCTCGTCGGGGTTGAGCGCACCGAAGCCTTGCTGCAGCAACATCCCGAGGAGGTCTGCGTTGCGCAGATCGGCGGCCACGGCCTCGCCGACACCCGGATATTGCACCTTCACCGCAACCGCGCGCTCGGCACCGGTGGCTGGGTCGATCACGACGGCGCGATGCACCTGGCCGATGCTGGCCGCCGCGATTGGCTGTGGGTCCCACGTGACGAAGAGCTGTTCGGGGCCAACTCCGAAATCGTCGGCGATGACCTGTGCGGCAAGCTCGGCGCTCATCGGCGGAGCGTTGGATTGCAGCTGTGCCAGGGCCTGGCGTAGCGGGGCCGGCAACGCGTCGTCGATGTAGCTGGCCATCTGGCCCAATTTCATCAACGCACCCTTCATGTTGCCCAGCCGTTCGGCAACCGCTTCGGCAGTGCGCAGCTCGCGGGTTTCGTCCAACTCGATACGGCGTTCGGTGCTGGCGAACAGCTTGCGCGCTGCTGTGCCCGCATAGTTCACGCCCACGGTCATACCCAGCTTTGCGAGATCTGCGTTGCGTTGGCCGCGACCCGTGCGGAGCTGAGCCACGGTGGTTCGTCGACTGATGATGGCCGCCGCGGTCGCGACGATGGCGGCAATGCCGAGCGTTCTTGCCAGGCGCTTCATTTGCTGCGCTCGACCACGGAGGCAATGGCGCGCAGAAGCGTGGGCACGAACCGGTCGGCGTTGGCGACGACAGAGTCGTGGTCGCCGTCGACGCGAAAGGCCTCGGCCCTGTGAATGCTTTCGAAGAGGCGGACCTGGCGGCGCACCGGGACCACTCGGTCGCGCATGGTGATCAAGACCGAGGTCGGCACGTCCACGTCGGCAATCCAGTCTCGCGAGTTGAACTTGCCGATTGCGCGGCCGGCTTCCAGCACCATACGCCAGTCGTGCAGTGCCGCCTCTTGGATGGCCCACGGCTCCCATTCTTCGCTCTTGCGCTGAAGATAGAACTGCTCGGTCAGCCACTGGCGGGCCTGCGCGGGCGTCAGACGGGCAAGCGTCGCGAGACCCGAGAGGCCGATGAAACCCAGCCGCTCCTCGCGCGACGTGAGGAAGTAGGGGGCGGTGGCGCACAGTGTGAGCCCCCGTACGCGCTCTGGGTGGCGTCGCCAGATCAGCTGCGCAACCGGGCCGCCCATCGAGTACCCGACCGGAATGACTTTGTCGATGCCCAGCACGTCGCACACGGCGAGAGCGTCGTCGGCGCAGTCCTCCAGCCGGAATGGCTTCTTCGACCGAATGCCGCGGCCGTGACCGCGGTGGTCCAGCGCAACCACTCGATAGTGACGCGAAAGCGGGCCGTAACAGGTGAACCAGTTGAGGTCCGAGCTGGCGGTCCAACCGTGTAGCAGCAGCACCGTCGGTGCGTCGGGCGGGCCGTCGATTGTGCGGACGAAGGTGGTACCGCGGCCGGGAAGTTCGATCGCTGCACCGGGTGGCAGTGTGGGAGCGTCGATGGCTGTTGTGCCATCTCCGACCGCCACTATTGCCTCGTGCCGCTCAGGTTGGGCGAGCAGCTCAGGCGAACGCCACCTTCAGTAGCTGCACACGCAGCACGCCGTTGGGTGCTTGGTACTCCACCCAGCTGCCTTCCGCTGCCCCGAGCAGGGCGGCGCCAATGGGCGACTGCGGGCTCATGATGTCGAGGTCGCCGACCTTCTCTTCCATGTGGCCCACGAGATACGTCTCGGCGTCGTCGGCCGAATCGCCTTCGTACATGATGGTCACGATGGTGCCTGGGGCAACGACGCCCGCGTCGCCGGTTTCCAGGATCTCGGCGTTCTCGAGGACGTGCTCGAGCTGACGGATGCGGCCCTCCATGTGGCCCTGCTCGTCCTTGGCTGCGTGGTAATCGCCGTTCTCGCTGAGGTCTCCCATCAGACGTGCAGTTTCGATCTTCTGGGCCACTTCGATGCGGCCGCGCGTGCTGAGGTCGTAGTGCTCTGCCTGCAAGCGGTCGAACGCCGACCGGGAGAGTTGGGTGCTGGCCATAGGAGAGCGAGCCTACCTGCGCTGCTGGCGCCCTCGATAGGCGCCCGGTGTGATGCCGACGGCCTGCTGGAACTGACGCGTGAACGAACTTTGGTCGTAGAAGCCGCATTCACTTGCGATAGTCGCCAGCGAATCTCCGGTGTCGTCGAGTCGATGAGCCGCCTCATCGATCCGCGTGCGAATGAGGAGCTGCTTTGGTGACACGCCCAGGGCTCGGCGCATTGCGCGCTCCAGTTGGGCGGGGGAGAGGGCCGCCGCAGTCGCGATGTCGGCCACCTTCAACGGTTCGGCGAAGGACCGCCGAATCAGATCGATTGCACTCTGCAGGCCCTGATGATGCTGCGCTGTGGCAGCGCTTCGGCGTAGGTCGTCACTGACCACCACGATGCCCATGATCTCGCCGCGCTCATCGCGCAGCAGCGTCTTGCTGGTGACGTACCAGCCGCGTGACCCGTCCGGGCGAAGGATCATCTCCAGTTCGTTACGGATTGGCTCTCCGGTGCTGAGCAGTGCAGCGTCCTGCGCCTCGTACACATCGACGAGGTCGGCCGGAAACAGGTCGCGCGCGGTGTGGCCCAGTATCTGGTTCGGGCGTCGTCCGGCTCGCTCGGCAAATGCCTGGTTGATGGCCAGGTACTGGCCGCCGATGTCCTTGACGCAGAACATGGTGTGCGGCACGCCGGCGAATGCCTCGTTGAGGGCGGCGACGATTCGATCCACGGTCCCATTCTGTCGCGCCGCTCGTAGTACGAATGCGACGCCTGGAAGCGCCGAACGGTGCTAGCCCCGATGGCGTTTGATGAAGGGGTGGCAACTATCGGTCCCGCACCCCGCATACCGACCAGCACGACGACCCACGACGCAGGACGGGCAGTCGAGCTGGCGGAGCGACTGCTGGTCGATTCACTGGCTGCCGCGAGTCGTTCCGAGTGTCGACAGCAGGCGCGTTTGGCGGGCGTCGTGCAGGACGCTGCATTGCGCGAGCTGACCTTTGCGCTCACCGACGAAGTGTTGCGGTTCGATTCACCACGGAGGGCCGCAGCGAGGTTCCACGCGATCATCGTCGACATCGGCGTGCCGTCGTCACTCGGCCTGCTTGATCGGCTGTTGCTACGCGCTGGCTCCATGTTGGCTCCGCTGCTTCCGTGGGTCGTGATGCCGTTGGTTCGGTCGCGAATCGTGCGCGAAAGCAGTGGTGTGGTGCTGTCTGCCGACGATCCAGCCTTCGCTCGTCATGCAGCCGCTCGCGCGACCGACGGCTTCCGGTTGAACGTGAACGTGCTGGGTGAAGCAATCCTCAGCGATGCAGAGGCAGCCGAGCGGATGGCGATGATTCGTGAACGCATCGTGCGCCCCGACGTCGACTACGTCTCGTTGAAGATCTCCGCAGTGGTGGCGAACCTCGACGTGCTCGCGTTCGACCACAGCGTGGATCGCATTTGTGAGTGCCTGCGGGTGCTGTACCGCGACGCTGCCTCCTGCAGCTCGCGCACCTTCATCAACCTCGACATGGAGGAGTACCGCGACCTGCCACTGACGATCGCGGCGTTGACCAGGGTGCTGGACGAGCCGGAGTTCGCCGGGCTCGACGCAGGCGTGGTGCTGCAGGCCTACCTTCCCGATTCGCACGCCGCGTGCTCGTCGCTGTGCGCGTGGGCTGTCGCTCGCCACACTGCTGGCGGTGGCATGTTGAAGATTCGCATCGTGAAGGGCGCCAACCTCGCGATGGAGCGAGTGGAAGCTGAGCTTCACAGTTGGCCGCAGGCGCCCTTCCTCACGAAGGCCGAGGTGGACGCCAGCTTCAAACAGCTGGTGACGTTGGCTCTGTCGCCCAAGTTCGCAAATGCCGTCCGCGTGGGGTTCGCCAGCCACAACTTGTTCGACCTCGCGTGGGCGTTGGGTCGTGCGGATCGCGATCGGCTCGACATCGAGATGCTCGAGGGCATGGCCCCGGCCCAGTCGCGGACGGTACTGGCTGCTGCCGGCGACGTGTTGCTCTACGCGCCGGTCGTGCGCCCCGACGACCTGGCGGCAAGCATCGCGTACCTGACCCGTCGGCTCGACGAGAACACCTCGCCCGACAACTTTCTCCGAGCGCTGTTCACACTGCAGCCCGGATCGGTGGAGTGGCACGATCAACGAGTTCGCTTCGAGACTGCGATGAGTGCCGTCGGCTCGGTGGTGACCACCAGTCGTCGCACACAGGACCGTTCGGCGGCGGCAGCTGTCGGCAATGTCGATCGGTTCCAGAACTGCGCCGACACCGACTGGACGCAGGCTGCCAATCGCTCATGGATTGCAGTGGAGATGGCCGCATGCGAGTTGCCGGTGTACGACGTCGTCGACACTGTTGAGCAGATTGATGCTGTCGTGGCGACCGCAGTCGCTGCCGCGGCGCAGTGGGCGGCAACACCGTTCGCCGAGCGTCGGTCACTGCTGGCCGCGATTGCTGACGAGATGGAACGCAGCCGCGGTCGCACGTTGGCCCTGATGGCGCGCACAGCCTGCAAGACGATCACCGAGGGTGATCCGGAAGTGTCGGAAGCCATCGATTTCGCCCGCTATTACGGCTGGTGCACGCATGCGATCGAGGAGCGGGTCGCGTCGGGCATCGTCGGCGACGGATGCCGCCCGATGGTCGCCATGAGCGGGCAAACGAGGGCGTCGGCCAGGGAAACCAGCACCAGCGGCACCGTGGGCTTCGCGTTTCTGCCCAACGGTGTGGTGCTGGTCGCCTCGCCGTGGAACTTCCCGTACGCGATTCCCGCCGGTGGGGTGTGCGCCGCACTGGCCGCAGGCAACGCGGTGATCCTGAAGCCGGCACCGGAGGTACGTGAGGTGGCGTACGAGTTGGCGCAGCAACTCTGGCGGGCTGGCGTGCCGCAGGAGCTGCTGCAGTTCGTGGCCTGCCCCGACAACGAAGTCGGCCAGCACTTGGTGACGCACGACGACATCGCCACAGTGGTGTTGACCGGCGCCTACGAGACGGCGCAGCTGTTTCGTTCGTGGAAGCCATCGATTCGAGTGCTTGCCGAGACCAGTGGCAAGAACGCTCTCGTCATCACTGCAGCTGCGGATGAGGACTCCGCCATACGCGACTTGGTCCGCTCCGCGTTCGGTCACGCTGGCCAGAAGTGTTCGGCCGCGAGCCTGGTGATCGTGGAGGCATCGGTCTATGACGACCCGACGTTCATGTCGCGGCTGGCGGCTGCGGTGGGCAGCGTCCGCGTCGGTGTCGCCGACGACCTCGCGACCATGACCGGGCCGCTGGTCGGCGCGCCGTCAGAGAAGTTGCTGCGAGCCCTGACGACGCTGGAGCCGGGGGAGCAATGGTTGGTAGCGCCGCGCTGCCTCGACGCTGAGCGTCATCAGTGGTCACCCGGCGTGCGGCTGGGTGTTGCCCCCGGCTCGTGGTTCCACCTCACCGAGTGCTTCGGTCCGGTGCTCGGGATCATGCGGGCGCGCGACCTCGATCATGCCATCGAGCTGCAGAACGCCGGCGAGTTCGGGCTCACCGGCGGCATCCACTCGCTCGACGAGCACGAGATCGCAGAATGGCTCGATCGCGTCGAAGTCGGCAACGTCTACATCAATCGCCACATCACCGGTGCAATCGTCCGACGGCAGCCCTTCGGTGGCTGGAAACGCTCCTCCGTCGGTTGCGGTCCCAAGGCCGGCGGCCCCTTCTACGTCGAAGCCTTCGGTACCTGGGCGCAGCCGGCAATCGGGGAGGACCTCGTACCCGCAACCGGGCCTTCCCAGAATGCTCAGTACGGTTCTGGGAAGACCCAGTTGCGGCCGTCACCACCGGTGGGCGTGTTGGAGGCCGAGTTCCAGCGGGTGTGGGACGAGTATTTCGCAGTGGAGCACGACCCATCGGGCTTGGCCTGCGAGCGCAACATCCTGCGCTTCCGACCGCTGCCCAGTGTCGGCCTCCACATCGCCCCCGACGCCGACCCAGCCGCCGTCGCCATCGCTCGAATCGCCCAACGTGTCGCGGGTGCACCGCCAACCATGGTGGTCAACCCCGCGACAGGTTCGGTGGAACGGGTGCGCGTGATTGGTTCGCTGAGTCCTGATCAGTTGGCCGAATGTCACCTGGCGGGCGTCGAAGTCGATCTCACTCAGCCCGTTACCGACCCGATGGTGGAACTGCGGCGATGGGTGCGAGAGCAGTCGATCAGCTGGACCCGTCACCGCCACGGCCGCCTGCTGGACTGACCGCATTATTCGGAAGGTGACACTGGCAGGCGATACTGTGCTCGCCGTATGGCACATCGAATTGCAGTCATTGGTGGCGACGGAATCGGGCCGGAGGTCACGGCCGAGGCATTGAAGGTGGTGCGCGCCACGGGCGTCGAGATCGAGACCACAGACTTCGATCTCGGCGGTGCGCGGTACCTGCGCGATGGCGAGATTCTGTCCGACGAGGTGCTCGACCAGCTGCGCGACTTCGACTGCATTCTGCTCGGCGCCGTCGGAACGCCAGAGGTGCCGCCCGGCGTCATCGAGCGCGGCTTGCTACTGAAGATGCGCTTCGCGCTGGATCTCTACATCAACCAGCGGCCGTTCCATGGCACAGCGCCCGGTGGCACCACCGAGCACGACTTCGTCGTCATCCGTGAGAACACCGAGGGTCCGTATGTCGGCGAGGGTGGCTCGCTGCGCAAGGGCACCATTCACGAGGTGGCAACGCAGGGTTCGGTGAACACCTGGATGGGTGCCGAGCGGGCCTGCCGCTATGCATTCGAACTGGCCACCACTCGGCGCAATCACGTGACCCTGGTGCACAAGACGAACGTGCTCACGTTCGCGGGCGATCTGTGGCAGCGGGCGTTCAACGCCGTTGCGGCCGACTTCCCGCAGGTGACCACCGCCTACAACCACGTCGATGCGGCCTGCATCTACTTCGTGCAAGACCCGCACCGCTACGACGTGATCGTGACCGACAACCTCTTCGGCGACATCCTCACCGACCTGGGCGGCGCCGTCAGCGGTGGCATCGGCTTGGCGTCCAGCGCCAACCTCAACCCGGCTCGCACCGGCCCCAGCATGTTCGAGCCGGTCCATGGTTCGGCCCCCGATATTGTCGGCACGGGCAAGGCCAACCCGACTGCCGCGATCTTGAGTGCGGCTCTGATGCTCGACTTCCTCGGCGAAACCCCTGCCGCCGATCGCATCCGCGCTGCGTGCGCGGAGGCTGTTACCGGCAGCACCACCGAGGTCGGTTCCCAAATCGCAGCACGCGTGGCAGGCTGATCCGATGCCCATTCAAACGACCCCGAAAATCTGGATGAACGGCGAGCTCGTCGACTGGGCAGATGCGCAGATCCACGTACTCACCCACACCCTGCACTACGGGACTGGCGTGTTCGAGGGCATCCGCGCGTACGAAACCGCCGATGGCCCGGCCGTGTTCCGCCTCACCGAGCACATCGCCCGGCTGCACAACTCGGCGAAGATCGTCGGGATGGAGATCCCGTACTCCGTTGCGGAGCTGGTCGCGGCGGTGAAGGCGACCGTGGTGAGTACCGGTTTGCCCAGTTGCTACATCCGTCCGATTGCGTACTACGGGTACGGCGAGATGGGGCTCAACACGTTGCCCTGCAGCGTGGACGTTGCGATTGCCTGCTGGCCGTGGGGCGCGTACCTGGGCGACGACGCAGTCAACAAGGGCGTGCGAATGAAGATTTCTTCGTGGACCCGGCACGACCACAACACGATGCCGCCCGCATCGAAGACCACCGGCAACTATGTCAACAGCTCGCTCGCCAAGGTCGAGGCGCTGAAGGCCGGTTACGACGAGGCGATCATGCTGGCACCCAACGGCTTGGTTGCCGAGTGCACCGGTGAGAACATTTTTGCCGTGCGCAATGGCATCATCCTGACGCCGCCGATCTCGGCTGGCGCGCTGGAAGGCATCACCCAGAACACGGTGACGGCGATTGCCAACGACCTCGGCTACGAGGTGCGAGTGGACAACATTGCCCGCAGCGATCTGTACATCGCCGAGGAGATCTTCGTCTGCGGTACCGCCGCCGAGGTCAGCTCGGTGAACTCGGTCGACGATCGCGTCGTGCCCTGCCCGGGGCCGATGACGAAGGCGATTGCCGATGTCTACGCCCGCACCGTGCGCGGCCAGGAAGCGAAGTACTCGCACTGGTGCGAGCACGCCGCCTGACGGCTGTGACGACGAACAGCGCGTCGGCTCTGAGGAGATCGGCGAAGCGGTGACTCACGTGGTGGGGGGCGGCCCGCCGGGCATACCACCCGCTCCGCCACCCATGCCCGGCATCGCCGACGACATCAGCGACTCGTCCACCTCGCCGCTGAAGCAGCGAATCGACGACGTCGACTCCGCGACGTCGAGCAGCACGTAGTGGTAGACGCCTTCGGGGAACTCGGGGGTCGGGCTGGTGATTCCGTTGCACTCGTCGAGGTCGGCGGCAGTGAGTTGGTTGCCGTCGATGTCGCGATCGCCATAGATCGGGAAGCCGTCAAAAGCGATGCCGAGGATGTGCGAGGCGCCGTCAGCCTCGTCGATTGTCGCAGTCACGCACACCGGCAGCTTGTGGTAGTGGTACTGGCCCATCGGCGTCGGGTGGCCACCGCAGTCGTCGAGGAACCACACGTCGTCGCCCGCGGCGTTCTTCACGGAGAAGTTCGACTGCGTGGCCACGGTCGCACCATCTCCTTCGTACGGGTTGAACAGCGATGCTCCCGAGATCATCACACCGATGACGCCCAGCGACGTCGAGGTCGGAGTATTGGCCATCGTCGGCGTCAAGGAGATGGTGTAGTCGTATGTCTGCGCTGTGGTCGGGTCTGCTGTTGCGACGGCTGACGACGCATCGGGAACCATCACGCCGGCGGTGGGTACGGCGTACTCGGCGTCGCGATCGTGATTGGGGATGCCGTTCGAGACGTAGCGCATCGTGCCGTTCTCGATCGTGATCGTGATGTCGTCGCTCCACGTAGCCATGGCAAAACCGGCTGACAGATCACCGGTCGCGTCGACGGCGACCGCGGTGTCCGTCGTGGTTGTGGTGCTGGGTGTTGCCGCGGTGGTGGGGATGGTGGTTGCTTGGGCTGCGGTACCGATTGTGGTCGTCAAATCGGCTGACGTACCGGAATCGCTGCCGCATGCGACTGCCAATGCGGACGCAGCGATCAGCGCGCTGGCAAGCCGAGCATGTGAGGAACCCGAGGAGCGGTGGCGAGGAGATGAGGGCATGCGACAACGGTACGCAAGGAGGGTAAGGAGATTGTGAGAGCGCGCTAGGAGATCTCCGTGAGTTTGCATCGGGCGTGATGGTCGAGGTGCACCAGCCGATGGGCTTTCGCTCTTACTTGGCGGGCCGGCCCTTGGGGGCGCCGGCGGCGTCGCGACGCTTGGCGCCCATGCCGGCAAGGCATTCGGTGAACAGCCGGTGCGCGACGTTGATGGTGACGTCAGCATGGTCGTACGCGGGTGCGACCTCTACGACATCCATAGCCACCACGTTGTGGCGATAGCCCAACTCGCGGATGATGCGCATCAGATCGGCGGCAACGATGCCGCCGGGTTCGGGCGTACCCGTCGCTGGCGCGTAGGCCGGGTCGAGCGAGTCGATGTCGACCGAGATGTAGAGGTACTCGGGGCCGTCCAGCGCCTCGGCCACCGCGTCGGCCATTACGGCCTGAAAGCCGCGTTCCCAGATCTCGTCCATCAGGTGCCAACGCATGCCCTGCTCGGCCATCCAGTTCCAGGTTTCCTCAGGTGGCCAGTAGCTGCGCAGGCCGATCTGGATGAAGTTCTTTCCCGGGATGGCACCGCTCTCGATCAGCCGGCGCATCGGGGTGCCATGGCTCGCCAGGTTGCCATCGCAGTTGTCGGCGGTGTCGGCGTGTGCATCGAAGTGCACCATGCCGACGTTGCCGTAGCCGTACACGTCGGCAACGGCGGTTGCCGAGGGCCAGGTGATGGTGTGATCGCCACCCATGACGAACGGCACGATCTTGCGGCTGGCGACCTCGTAGACACGCGCCCGAATGTTCGCCAGGCTTTCGCCGACCAGGCCGTTGGGGCAGGCCGCGTCGCCGTAGTCGACGACTTCCATCCAGTCGTACATCTCCAACCCGAGCCCGAGGTGGTAGGTGCCGGACTGGTACGCATCGGCGCGCAGCGCGCGTGGGCCGAAGCGTGCTCCGGGTCGGTTGGTGGTGCCGAGGTCGAACGGCGCACCGACGACAGCTACATCTGGCTGCCACTCGTCCAGTTCGTCTGGGGAAGTGAGCAGCGGTCGCTGGCCGAACGTGCGGACGCTGCCGAAGTTGTAGCCCTGGTCGAGTTGCTGCTGGTAGCTGGCGGAGACTTCGCGCCGAGGTTCACTCATCCCGCCGACAGTAGCTCCGAGTGGGTACTCGCACCCCGGGATACGAGTACCCACTCGCATGGCGAGCTGGCACTCGCACTGGTTGCATGGCACTCGCACTGGCGGCGTGGCACTCGCACTGACGGCGTGCGTGCTTCGTGGCATGGTCCGGCGCCCACGGGGCGAGTAAGGGCGCCGTTTCCGGCATGGACACCCGCCTTGGGCGGATGAGCGTGCTGATTGGCGTGGCACTTGGCGGATGGCATTTTGGCGGAAAAAGCGAAGCGCCCCGGGCTGCGCTGCTGGCCGAAGCCTGCGCGCCGCCCGAGGCGACTCCTGGGTCGGAGGGTGATCCACCACCGATCGTTCCTCGGGCGTTAGCCTCCGTCTCGACCAATGACATCACCCGTCGGAGCTTGCGCTTCGGCGGGTGATCCGTTTTTGCCGTCTTCTTCCCCGGTTGCCCGGTTCCGTCCTCAGCAGTGAAGCCGCTGCGTTCTCCGCTGCTGCCGGTTGCCCAGCTGCCGCTTCCTTCGCCTCGACCGCCGGTTCTGCCTTCCCGGTTGCCCGGTACCGCTTCCCCAGCCGCCCGACCGCTCGCCCGAAGGTTCGCTGCCTTGCGTCAAGATCACTCTCCTACCGTCCCCGCTTTCACCTCGTGAACCCGGTTGGCCCTCCGCTCCACGTGACCGCCATTGCTGGCTGCCTCGTCTTGCGGCACCGTTCCTCGGGTTCCGGTTGGCGTGCGCTGTCCGGTACGAGGATCACTTTGCACCCTACGTTTCCGCTGGTCAAGGGGTATTTTCGATCCTCACAGGGTTATCCGCAGGGAAAGCGGCTTACCCACAGAACTTTCTCGTTCATCCACTGTTCACACACAGGTTGTACACAGGGGAGCACCTCGCAACACGGGTTCGACGTTGACGCAGACTCGATTTCGGGCTTGAATGAAAGCCATGTCGTCGCTCACGCCATTTGGTTCGCCCTCGGGCACCGCCGCTGCGATCATTACCATTTGCTAGCGCACGTCGGCCCCGATGCCGATGTGCGCACACCAGCCGCCCCTTGGGGCGGCTCTTTCATTTCTGCCGTGAAGTCATCGCTACGAACAAGTCGTTACCAAGCCGCGAAGCACAAGTCGTTACCAAGAAGGGTCTCTCGTGAATTCGAAACTGCAAGTGGTCGAAGTGTTCGACACAACGTTGCGTGACGGGATGCAGGTGGAGGGTGTCTCGGCCACCGTTGACGACAAGCTGCGCATCGCCGAGCAACTCGACTACCTCGGTGTGCACTTCATCGAAGGCGGCTGGCCGGGCGCCAACCCGAAGGACATCGAGTTCTTCGCCCGCGCCGCCGCCGAACTGCAGCTCTCCACCTCCACGCTGGTCGCGTTCGGCAGCACTCGCCGCCCACGCGGCAAGGTCGATGACGACGCCACGCTGCAGAACCTGCTCGATGCCAACACGTCGGCCGTCTGCATCGTCGCCAAGAGCTGGGACTATCACGTGCTCGAGGCACTCCAGACCACACTGGAGGAAGGCGAGGCGATGATCGCCGACTCGGTGGCCTACCTCCGCGGCGCTGGCCGCATGGTCATGGTGGACATGGAGCACTTCTTCGACGGATACAAGCACAACCCCGAGTTCGCGCTACGTGCCTTGGAGGCTGCGGTCGTGAAGGGCGCCAGTCACTTGGTGCTCTGCGACACCAACGGCGGCTCGCTGCCCCACGAGGTGGAGAGCATCGTTGGCGACGTATATCGCCACGTGGGCAACGACGTCATCATCGGCATCCACTGCCACGACGACACCGGCTGTGCGGTCGCCAATTCGATGGCGGCGGTGCGCGCAGGTGGCCGCCATGTGCAGGGCACGCTCAATGGGCTCGGCGAACGCACCGGCAACTGCAATCTCACCACGGTCATCCCCAATCTGCAGCTGAAGCTGGGCGTGCAGTGCCTCCCGGAAGGCCGCATCGAGCGGCTCACTGCAGTCAGCAACCATGTTGCCGAAGTCCTCAATCGCCCGCTGAACCCGCAGGCGCCGTACGTCGGATCATCTGCGTTCGCGCACAAGGCCGGCCTGCACGTCAGTGCCATCAAGCGAGCCAAGGATGCCTACGAGCACATCGACCCGGTGCTGGTCGGCAACGGCACGCGCTTCGTGGTCAGCGAAATGGCTGGCCGCGCCACGATCCAGATCAAGGCCGAGGAATTGGGCCTGCCATTGGACGGGCCAGCGGTCAACCAGGTCGTCGACGATCTCAAGCGCTTGGAGCATGAGGGCTACCACTTCGAAGCCGCCGACGCTTCGCTCGAACTGCTGATGCGCCGCGCATCCGGCTGGGAGCACAAGGACTTCCGTGTCGAGAGTATGCGCGTGATCACCGACGAGCTACCCAACGGCGAGTTCACGACCGAGGCGACCGTCAAGGTGTGGGTTGGGGCGGGCGACACTGCCGTCCGGCACGTCCACACTGCGGAGGGCAATGGCCCCGTGAATGCAATCGACACCGCGTTGCGCACCGCACTGCGCACGGCCTTCCCACAGCTCGACAAGGTGCACCTCACCGACTACAAGGTGCGCATTCTCGACGGCGCCACCGCCACCGGTGCAATTACCCGGGTACTCATCGACTTCACCAACGGCAAGCAGAGCTGGACGACCATCGGGGTCAGCAGCAACATCATCGAAGCCTCCTGGCGAGCGCTGGAAGAAGGCATCGTCTACGGCCTACTCCACGCACCAACGGCCTAGCCCAACCCTTCGCGTGTGTGCACTTTCGATCGCAGAGCGACCGAAAGTGCACACACGGTTCAGGGGTGTTGGGCCTCGGTCGGGTATAACTGAGGGCTGTATGGCTGCACCCCAGTTCGTTCCTGAGCCCGTTGTCGACACTGCGCGTTTCTACTCATCTCCGGCAGTCGTGCCGGGGGCGTGGATGCCGAACCGTCCGGGCGACCTCGTTGGCTTCCAGCCGAGTGGTTCGCAGCTGGGAAATCAAGGCCCCGACCAAGGGTTCGCGATCAAAATTGCCAACGGTTTCAAGGATCGCCTGCAGCAGCAGCCTGGCGAGCACACTGGCGACACCATCAATGGTTGCCTCGGTGTTGCTTTGCGACGGGCGTCGATCTTCAGCCGTGCTCCCGTCGTGCACGACCTGACGGTGGCGTTCACCATCTGGGGTTTCCTCGATGCGAAGCCGCCAGCCGAATTGGTGGCTACGCGAAGCGCGCTGTTCATCGGTGTTGGTCATAGTCACCACTACGCCGAGGCCCGCACCATCGCCGACATGGTTCCCGAGGCCACCTTGAGGATGACGCCGCAGCAGGTGGCCGAGCAGTACCCGGCCAGTTGGCGCACGCTGCTCGGTCTCTGAGCAGCGCATTTCGCATCACAAAGGCCTGGTGATGCGCTACGGGCGCGGCACGGCCCCGGGCAGCCGCCGAAACGACAACCCGAGGGCCGAGCCAACTAGGTGGGGGTGTTCCGTGGAACGTATTGGTCAGCCGGTGACCGACGGCGGCAGCATCACCGAGTCGAACGACAGGTTCATGCTGTCGGTGCTCAACGCCAGGGAAGCCGCCGATTGACCGGTGATGGTTGAGTCACCACTTGCGTCTCCGCCGATCGGCCGCGGAAGGCAAAGCTGCCGGCAACCGACATCGGCGGTTTCCGTACGTAGATGCGCGATAGGTAGCTCTGGGAGCTACCCAACGCGCATCATGTCCCGGCAACCCACGGGCCGTTCGGCTCATGCCGCCAGCCGATCATTGCCGGACCCGACTTGACAAGGTAGATCTCGGGTCGTCCTCCCCGGTTCCATCCCGAGTACTTCGGCGTTCAGACGCGGTAGTACCGCACTTCAGCGCCGAAGGTGTTCAGCCGGCGAGCGGGGTGCAAGACTCGGCGACATGGTGCATCGTGCGACACAGTGGCTCCTTCACGCAGGGTCGCGTCTGAAGCGTGCGGTGCATCGGGCCACCGCGCCACGGACGCCTCCGGCGGCTGCGTCCGAGAACGACATACGCGTTGCCGAAGCTGATCGGCTGGTGCGGCTGCTGTTCCCAGAGGGCAATGGCGACGCATTGATCCACACGACACTCATGGCTCACGACGTCACTGCGACGACTGTTCGTCGGGCGCTGGGGCAGGCGAATCAGCACAGCACACCCACGCCATTCTCGGTGCGGCTGTCGCTCGCTGACATCGCCTATGTGTCGGTCGGCGGAATCGAGGTTGCGTTGGACACTGCCGACCAGTCGGTTTCAGCTCACATCATCGAAGACGGGGAGTGGGAGCCGCAGGTCGCCCACGTGCTGCGCAGATATCTGACGGCCGGGTCCGTGTTCGTCGACATCGGCGCCAACGTCGGGTGGCACTCCGCCGTCGGTTCATCGACCGTTGGGCCGACTGGCAGAGTTTATGCGATCGAGCCCAACCCGGAGAACGCCCGCCTGATTGGTCACACCGTGCAGCGCAACAACTTGACCAATGTCGAGCTGCTGCCTTTTGCGTTGAGCGAACGCACAGGCTTCGCTGCGTTCCGTACAGCGATTGGTTCCAACGGTGGTTTTGCGGGGGGCAATGACCCCAGCTTCATCGACCACGCCGTGACGATCGTTCCTACTTTGCGGTTCGACGATTTGAACATCGCACACGTCGACGTCATCAAGATGGATGTCGAGGGCGCCGAGCCGATGGTGATGCGCGGTGCGGTGGAGGTGATCGAGCGCGACCACCCGGTGATCGTTTTCGAGTTCTCATGCGAGATGACGCAGCGCGTCAGCGGAGTGGCGCCGCGGGAACATCTTCGATTTTTCGAAGAACATGGGTACACACTGTCGATCATCGATCGATCCGACGGCTCGCAGATTCCTGTGACCGACGTGGATGCGCTGCTTCGTGACTGGGGCAGCCCGCTGCGCATCGAGGACTTCGTCGCGGTTCATAGCTGAGGAACGACAGCGGAACCGACTGCGACGAAGACGAGAACGGCGGCCACCACGGTGAACGCATGGAAGACCTCGTGGAAGCCGAACACTCGGGGCCACGGGTTGGGCCAGCGGGTAGCCAACGCCACTGCGCCGAGCGTGTAGCAGGCGCCGCCGGCGAGCAGCAGAGAGAACCCGAGGGCACCCAACCCGTGCGCCAACTGCGGAAACACGAACAGTGCCGACCAGCTGACAATCATGTAGCTGGCACCGCGCCACGCCTTGGGCACACTCGGCACCCAATGCAGCGTGATTCCGATCACTGCGCCGCCCCATGCAGCGGTCAGCACCGCCACGCGCACCCACCCATCGAGACAGACGAACGCAATTGGGGTGTAGCCCCCGGCAATCGCAAGAAAGATTGCCGAGCGATCGAACTTCTGCATCAGTGCCTTCGCCCTTGGCTGCCAGCGAACTCGGTGGTAGAGCGCTGACACGCCGAACATGATGCCGGTACCAATGACGTAGATCGCCAGCAGCACCCGTCCGGAGGGGTGCACGTTGGTGAGCGCCACCATTGCAAGGCCACCAGCCATCCACACTGGGAACGAGATGAGGTGGGCCCAACCGCGCAACAATGGTGCGGGGGCAAGCACCGTCCGCTGCCCGTTATCGCTCACGACTCGTCCACGACCGGCATCTCGTCTGCTGGCATCTCGTCCGCTGGCATCTCGTCGTCGACCGGCATGGCGATGGCGTCGATCTTGGCGCGCAGGTACTCGCCGGAGTTGACCGTGTCGCCGCCGCCGAAGGGCTTGATCATCGTCTCGGGGTCGGGTTCGCAGAAATACACCAGTGACAGCAGCGACTCAGTAGCAGCCGCGCCGACCGGAGGCAGCACGCGGTGGATTGCAGAGCGCCAACGCCCGCCGGTCCAGTGCGCCAACATGTCGCCGCCGTTGACGGTGATCGCATCGTCGATGACCGGGGCATGCACCCAACTGCCGTCGGCCAACTGCACTTCTAGCGCTGACGATCCGGGCTCACGGTGCAGCAGTGTCAGCGTGCCGAAGTCGGTGTGCGGCCCGATTCGGTACTGGTTCGGCTTGGGCTCGCCGACCTGTGCGAGCGGCGGGTACCAGTTGATGTTCAGTGTGTTGTCGTTGCGCGTTGCGCAGCGGGCGAAGAACTCTCCGTCATCCAGACCGGCGGCCGCGGCGCACAATCGCAGCAGTTCCATGTGGAGCTGATCGATTGCGGCGATGTAGCGCGTGACCGTCTCACGAAAGCCGGTGGGCTCGCCGGGCCACACGTTGTCGCCGCGCAGGGCCACTCGCCCTGGCAGCACGTGCGCGCCCAACCGATAGCTCTCCTTCATATCGGGCGGTGTCTCGTGCCCGAACGAATAGCCGTTGGCCTCCATGCCCATCGGTGCCCAGCCGGCCATCCCTAGTCGGGGCATGCGGACGGCCGACTTCGCGGCGGATGTCTGCGCGAAGAAATCCGCGAACGCGACTCGCGTGTCGGCCAGCAGCGTGAGGTCGACGCCATGAGTGGTCACCAGAAAGAATCCAACTGACGTGAGCGCCTCGTCGACCGCCTGCGCGACGCCGGCGCGGTCGCTGCCGTCGAACCACGGGGCGAGGTCGACGAGAGGGACGAGGTGGTCGCTGCTCACAGTCGCTCCAGTCAGGCGGAAGCGTCGACAGCGTGTGAGCGCAGATCGGCGAGCGAGCAATACTCCAACGCCGACAGGTGAGTGGATGCAAGGCGTACGTTGGGTGCGCTGCCAGCCTCGAAGGCCTCCTGCCAGCGACTGGCGCAGAGGCACCACTGGTCGCCTGCGGTGAGACCGCTGAACCCGTACTGCGGCATGGGTGTACTGAGATCGTTGCCGACGCTCACGGAGTACGCCAGGAACTCCTCGGTGCAGACGACGCACACCACGTGCATGCCTGGGTCGTCACCATGGTTCTCGCAACAGCCGGTGCGGTAGTAGCCGGTGAGCGGGTCGAGCGAGCACGACTGGAGTTCGTCGCCGAGGACATTCATCTGGGCCATGTGTCGACCATACCTGCCACCGATCGGCAGTGCCTCAACCGGCCCTGTGACACACTGGCACCTAGTTCGCGACAGCGTGGTCGGGAAGGGACAGCAGTGAGCATTCAGGGAACCGTCGGGCAGGTGGCTGCCGACTGGGCAGCCGCAACCCGTGAGATATTGGTGGCGCAGGTGGGCGAGTCGCAGGCAACGGCGCTACTTGACCGACTACTGCCCGTGATACCAGCCGGCTACGACGAGCTGAACTGGCCGAACGGCGCGGCGATCGACCTGCCGATCATCGATCGGCTTGCAGCGGTCGGGGCCGACAACGTTGTCGAGACAGCGATGCTGCACTTCACCGAGGCCACCAGCACCGAGTGGCGGTTTCGGGTGTACCACGTTGGCTCAGCGATACCGATCGCGGACCTCCTGCCGCTGCTCGATCAGTTGGGTTTTCGGGCGATCGATGAGCGCGCATTCAGCTTCCAACTCGATGGGCGCGCTGTGTGGCTGCACGACGTGGGCGTGCAGATTCCCGACGACGTCGAGCTGACGCCTGCCGCGCAAGCCGAAGTCCAGCGGGCGTTCATCGCCGAGTTCAACAACACGGTCGAAGTCGATGGCCTCAACCGGCTCGTGCTGCGCGCTGGCCTCACCGCTCGCCAGGTGGAGCTACTGCGTGCCTACTCGCGCTATCTGCGCCAGATCGGCTTCCCGTTCAGCCAGCAGTACATCGAGACCACGCTGGTTCGCCACGCAGGTATCGCGACACAGTTGGTCCAGCTCTTCACCGCACGGTTCACACCCGACAGTGGTGACCGCAGCGCCGAGGCAAATGTTGCTCGCGCTGGAATTCTCGAGACGCTCGATGAAGTTCCCAGCCTCGACGACGACCGCACGCTGCGTGCGCTGCTGGCGCTCATCGAAGCGACCGTGCGCACCAACGCGTTCCGCCCGGGCCCGAATGCCGGCTACCGCGACGTGATCGCGTTCAAGTTCGACACCAGCAAGGTGCCCGACCTGCCGCTGCCGCGACCGCTGTTCGAGATCTGGGTGTGCTCGCCCCGTGTCGAAGGTGTCCATCTTCGCAACGGCCGCATCGCTCGCGGTGGCATCCGCTGGAGCGACCGTCGGGAGGATTTTCGCACCGAGGTGTTGGGCTTGGTGAAGGCGCAGATCGTGAAGAACGCGGTCATCGTGCCCACTGGTGCGAAGGGTGGCTTCGTGTTGAAGCGGCCGCCCATGGCGCCCGACGAGTTTCGGGCCGAAGGCGTGGCCTGCTACCGCCAATTCATCGCCGGCATGCTGGACCTCACCGACAACATTGTTGGCGACGAGATCGTGCCGCCACCCGCCACGGTTCGCCTTGATGGCGACGACCCGTATCTGGTGGTCGCCGCCGACAAGGGCACCGCGACGTTCAGCGACATTGCCAACGGGATTGCCGCCGACTACAGCTTCTGGCTGGGCGACGCATTCGCCTCCGGCGGCAGTGTTGGTTACGACCACAAGGTGATGGGCATCACCGCGCGGGGTGCGTGGGAGAGCGTAAGGCGCCATGCGGCCGCGATCGGCAAGGATGTGGACCGCGACGAGCTCACTGTGGTCGGCATCGGTGACATGAGCGGCGACGTGTTCGGCAACGGTCTACTGCGGTCGCCGCACGTCAAGCTGGTCGCGGCCTTCGACCATCGGCACATCTTCATCGACCCCAACCCCGACCCAGCGGTGTCGTTCGCCGAACGCCAGCGACTGTTCGCTCTGCCACGCAGTAGCTGGGCCGATTACGACGTCTCGCTCATCTCAGCCGGCGGCGGCGTGTACCCGCGCACGCTGAAAACCATCGATCTCACCGAGGTGGCGCGCAAGCGGTTGGGCACCGACCGCGAATCGCTCGCCCCACACGAGCTGCTGTCCGTGATTCTGCGCGCACCGGTCGACCTGCTGTGGAATGGCGGCATCGGCACGTACGTGAAGGCCGCCAGCGAAACGCACGCCGACGTGGGCGACCGTGCCAATGACGGCTTGCGAGTGAACGGCACCGAGTTGCGCTGCAAGATGGTGGGGGAGGGTGGCAACCTTGGCTTCACGCAGCGCGGGCGTGTTGAGTTCGCCCTTGCCGGCGGCCTGATCTACACCGACGCAATCGACAACTCGGCCGGTGTGGATTGCAGCGACCACGAGGTCAACATCAAGATCGCGCTCGGTGCGGCCGTGGTCAGCGGCGTGCTCACCGTTGAGCAGCGCAACGAGGTGCTGGCCGACATGACCGACGAGGTCGGCGAACTGGTGCTCGACGACAACCGGGCGCAGACCCTCGCGCTCGCGATCGCCCGTCGCCAGGCGTTGCCGATGGTCAATGTGCACAGTCGGTACCTCAATACGTTGGAGAGCGAAGGTTGGCTGAATCGAGCGCTCGAGTTCCTTCCAACGGATCGTCAGATCGCGGAGCGACAGGCTTCCGGCACCGGTCTCACCACCCCCGAGTTCTCGGTGCTGTTGGCGTACACGAAGACGGCCAACGTGGCCGAGATGGTACGCAGCGATCTACCCGACGACCCGTACCTCGAGCCCGACCTCATTCGATACTTTCCGCAGCGACTGCAGCGCGAGTTCCACGACCAGATCCTCACCCATCGTCTCCGTCGCGAGATCGTCTCCACCCAGGTGTGCAACCAGCTCGTCAACCTGTCCGGCATCTCCTTCGACCATCGCCTCAGCGAGGAGACTGGGCTGGGCGTGGTCGAGATCACTCGTGCCTGGGTTGCGGTGCGCGACATCTTCGGCATCGTCGACCTGTGGGAGCGGGTGGACGCGCTGGGCGGCACCGTCAAGCTCGACGCTCAGCTGGAACTGTTCCTGGAGCTACGCACGATGGCCGAGCGGGCCGTGATGTGGCTGCTGCGCCACCGCAAGGCTCCGATCGACATTGCCGCCGCCGTGGCGGAGTTCCAGTCGGGAATTGCCACGCTCGCGAAGGGTTTGGAAACGCAGCTACGCGGTCGCATGCGCGAGCAGGCGTTCGCCTTGGAAGCAGGTCGGCTCGCCGCCAACATCCCCGAGGCACTTGCACAGCGAAGCGTGCTGTGGCCGTTGATGCACACAGGGTTCGACGTTGTCGATCTGGCGCAGCGGACGAAGCAGCCCCTGCACAGCGTGGCCGGCACATACTGGGAAGTCTTCGAGCAGCTCGATCTCGGGTGGCTGTGGGAGGCCATTGGCCGCCTGCCGCGCAGTAGCCGTTGGCAGACACAGGCCCGTTCGGCACTCCGCGACGACCTGCTCGCCGCACTCGCCGATCTGGCGGAGGACGCCATCACCGCCGGCTCGGTTGCCGACTGGATGGCGACGAGCGAGCGGATGATCGCCCGTGCCCGCACGCTGTTCACCGAGATTCGCCGCGTGGATTCCCACGACCTGACCACCCTGTCCGTCGCTCTGCGTCAACTCCGCAACCTTGCCCTGCTGGCGTAGACCAGTTGTACGTAAAGGCTGTCGGGCGGTGACCTGGGGCTGTGAGTTCAGGGTTTTGACACAAAGCCGGAAGGGTTGGCGCCCGAGCCGCTGCGAGCTGCACGGGTAGCCTCGGACACGTATGACTGGCCCTCGATTTCGAATTGCACCTTCGCCCACCGGCTACTTCCACGTGGGTGGCGCACGTACCGCACTGTTCAACTGGGCACTCGCGCGTCGACTCGGTGGCACGTTCGTGCTGCGCATCGAAGACACCGATGCGGAACGCAACCAGCCCGAGTGGACGCAGGGCATCATCGACGCGCTGGCCTGGATCGGCATCAGCAGTGACGACCCGCATTTCGAAGGCCCCTACTTCCAGAGCGAGCTGGCGGCAGCGCACGTCGTCGCTGCGCAGCAACTGTTCGATGGCGGCCACGCCTACTACTGCGACATGACCGCCGCCGATGTGGAGGCACGCAACAAGGCGGAAGGCAATCAGGGTTATCAGGGCTGGTCACGCGATCGCGGCCTCGGCCCCGAGCCTGGCCACGTCCTGCGCTTCCGGGTGCCTGCCGGCAACACGGTCGTACACGACCTGGTGCGCGGCGACGTCGACTTCGACAATTCACTGATCGAAGACTTCGTCCTGCTGCGCGGCAACGGCAGCCCGATGTTCCTGCTGGCCAACGTGGTCGACGACATCAACATGCGCATCAGCCATGTGCTGCGCGCCGAGGAGCACCTGTCGAACACGCCCAAGCAGCAGATGATGTGGCAGGCGCTGGGCCACCGGCCGCCGGTCTGGGCGCACCTCCCGCTGCTGGTCAACGAGCAACGCAAGAAAATCTCCAAGCGTCGCGACAAGGTCGCCCTCGAGCAGTACCGGGACGAGGGCTATTTGCCCGAGGCGATGGTGAACTATCTGATGACGCTGGGCTGGACGCCGAAGGGCGAAGAGATTCAGCCGTGGTCGCAGATCGAAGGCGACTTCCTGCTGGAGGACGTGAATCACTCGCCGGCGTTCTTCGACTTGAAGAAGCTCGCCGCATTCAACGGCGAGTACATCCGCCAGCTGAGCGTCGAGCAGTTCGCCGAAGCCTGCCGTCCGTGGCTGCTCGCAGAGAATGCACCGTTCCCGGCCGACCGTTTCGACGAGCAGGTGTTTCTGGCAATGGCGCCGCACATCCAGCAGCGATGTGTCACGTTGGCCGACGCCGCGGGCGTGGTCGACTTCCTGTTCCTCGCCGACCCGGTCATCGACGAGGCCGCGTGGGCCAAGACGCTGAGCTCGCCGGAAGCAGTTGCCGTGCTGCGCGAGTCGATTGCCGCGTACGACGTTCTCGCCGACTGGTCGGCAGACGCGCTGAAGACCTCGTTGGAAGTCATCGGAGAATCGCATGACTTGAAGTTGGGCAAGGCACAGGCGCCTGTTCGTGTTGCGGTCACCGGCCGTAGCGTCGGGCCGCCGCTGTTCGAAGCGCTGGAAGTGCTTGGTCGCGGCGAAACGCTGCGCCGGATGCGGGCAGCCGAGGCGACTCTCGCGTGACCGATGGCGTGGGCACCGTCGATGACGCCGTGGAGGAGGCGTCGGTCGCTGAGCTGCCCGTAGTCGCGCCCTCCAATCGCTGGCGTCTGGTTCGGCGAGTGCTCGCTGGCTTGATAGCTGTCCTCGCTGTGTACTACCTGGCCAACCTGTGGCTGGTCTTTCGTGCGGGCAACTCCGACCAGGCGCGTCCAGTCGATGCAATCGTGGTGCTTGGCGCCGCGCAGTACGACGGGCAACCTTCACCCCAGTTGGCTGCTCGCCTGGACCATGTCGTCCAGCTGTGGGACGGCGGCGTTGCGCCGCTGGTCGTGACCACGGGGGGCAATCGACCCGGCGACCGGTTCACCGAAGCGCAGGCATCGGCTGCTTACCTGGAGGAACGCGGCGTGCCAGCCGACGCGATCGTGCAGGTCGGTGGTAGCACGTCGTACGACTCGCTGGTCGAGGCTTGCGACGAGTTGCGTGGGCGCGACCTGGACAGCGTGCTGCTGGTCAGCGACCCGTATCACGCGCTGCGTATTCGCCTGATCAGCCAGGAGTTGGGCCTCACGGCCTACGTGTCGCCCACGCAAACCAGCCCCGTACACGGTAACGACGTGTTCTGGCACGAGTTGAAGGAGGCGGCCGGCATCTCGGTGGGCCGCATCATCGGCTTTGACCGGCTGCTGGAGATCACCGGCTGAATTTGGCGGTGGGAGATGTCGAGGTCGCTGGCTACACTTCTGTCGCCCTTCGGGGAATCCCCCGGTGGGGCGTGGTGTAACTGGCAACACAGCAGATTCTGGTTCTGTTATTCAGGGTTCGATTCCTTGCGCCCCAACCAACGCAACGGTTCGCCGGAGCGTTCACACAGCCCGCTGACGTGAAAATCAGCGAGCGAAATGCAGCATGGCCCCATCGTCTAGTGGCCTAGGACACCACCCTCTCAAGGTGGCGGCACGGGTTCGAATCCCGTTGGGGCTGCCAATGAAACCCCAGGTCAGAGCCACTCTTCGGAGTGGCTCGCTGGTTTTTTAGGCCACCTGCTGCTAGTGATCCCGACAGGTCCCGAGGTGCTGTCCCGGTTCATAGTGGACATGTTGGCTCCGGTTGGTGTGTTCCGGTTCGGGGACTGGCTCCGGTAGCTGGGCGACTGAGACAATCCAGGTGGCGGGCTCGCGGAGCACGAGCATCACGTTCGTCTTCGTCAGCGGACCCGCGATCGAACCGTTCTCGATCCACAGCGACCAACTCGCCGGTGGCATCCGACTCCCGGACGAGGCCGGTCGGGTGACGCTCGAAATGCTCACTGACTTCGAAAGCTTCTGTGCAGTTGTCGACATCATCGAACAATGAGGCCTCCGACCGCGCATGTGAATCTCGTCTGATGGACTCATCATCGGCTGACGCGCGTCGGTCGACATTTGGGCCCTTGCTGGACGGTCGACGAGGCTACGCTCATAGGCATGGCACAACGGGTTTGGAGTGCAGCGGAGCTTGAGCAGCTCTCGCCGGCCGAGCAGGATGAGATCTTTGCCGCTGGGATTGTTCGCGATCTCGCTGACGTGCCGCAGGAGTTCCTTGCTCGGGTACGCGCACGCCTCGAAGACCACATCGCCAGCACCGAGTCGCCGGCTCAGTGACCATCGAGCGGCGGCCCGTTCGGGCCACCGCCAGGTTCTTCGAGGACCTGGATCGCCAGCTCGGTGCTGAACGTGGCCCCGATGGTCAGCTGTCGACGAACGACTTCCAGGTGCCCGGCCGGCACCGGGAAGACAACCGCGTTGGCACCAGCAGTCGCCCCAATTTCAGGCCGAAGGCCGGGTCGTGTTCGGGGTCGCGCCCTCCGCCACCGCCGCCGAAGTGCTCTCCGACGAAACCGGCGTCGCGGCAGACACATTCGACAAACTCTTGGTTGAGCACCGCCTCACCAGACGACCCGGCACACGATTCGACCTGCCAGCGGGCGCAACAGTGACCCAGATGGAACGACAAGCCGTCGACGACGGTCGGAGCGCACCAGATCTTCGTCGGAGACGAGATCTCCACCAGGCACAACGACCGCCGCCTGGTCACCGATTGTGGGGTGACGGTCAAGAATCGCGCCGTATGGACCAGTCGCACTCTGGAGATTCGGCGGCTCGGAATCGAACTCTGAATTGTCACCGACCGCGTATGCGATGCTCGGCTGAGGGACTGATCGCCAGCTGACGTCGCTCGGTTGCCATGGGTACCCTGCCGGACCGCCGCAGGGCTACGCTCACCGCCATGGCGCAGAAGGTCTGGACCGCAGCGGAGTTCGGGCAGCTCGCGCCTGCTGAACAGGATGCGATCTTCGCTGCCGGGATCGTTCGCGATCTGGCTGATATGCCGCCGTCGTTCCTTGCTCGAGTCCGTGCACGTCTCGAGGACCACATCGGCGGCGTCGAGCCGACAGCCCAGTGATCACCGAGCGGCGGGCTGTTGGAGTTACCCCCAGATGAAGTTCGTCATCGCGGGTCGGGGCGGCGGACTCGCAGCACGTTGCGCTGAACGACGGTGATACAACACGATCCAAGGTGATCAGCAGTCGCCCCTCGCCGATGGCGGCGCTCAGCACCGTGGGATCGTCCCGACCGCCGAGCGATTCCTCGAGCACAGTATCGACGTCGTGGCCGCGGGCTCGAAGGATGCCGGCCACCGCGCCAGGGATGTTCTCGTCGAGCTTGATCTTCAACGATCACGAGTGAGCGGGAGGAGTTCCTCCCGCGCCAGTTCGGCGCCGTAGGCATCGGCGGCCCGTTGGGTGAGCGACGACGCGCGGGCGGAGGTCCCCGCATCGGTAGTCACCCGATAACGAGCTTCGGCGCTGAGATGCGGTACTACCGCAGATGAACGCCGAAGCTGGCCATCCGGACAGTGTTGCCATCCTGCACGGCCGTCGTGAATGACGGATGTCGGCGCTATAGGTCGGTGATGCGCTGGCCCGGCGCAGCCGGATCGATCGGCCCGTCGAACCATTGGCCCGGCCGCAACGGGTCGCGCCGGCGGCTGGGGTAATGGGTGCTGGCCAGCCAGGCAACGAAGCTGTCCAGCGGCACCGGCCGGCAGATACCGAAGCCTTGCGCTACGTCGCAATCGAAGCCCTTGAGTCGATTGAGCACCTCGTCGGTCTCCACGCCTTCCGCAACGACCTGCATGCCCAGGTTGTGGCCGAGGTCGATGATGGAGCGCACGATGACTTCGTCCTGCGCGTCGAACAGCACGTTGGCAACGAAGCTGCGGTCGATCTTCAGCTCGCTGACCGGCAGATGCCGCAGGTAGCTGAGCGATGAGTAGCCGGTGCCGAAGTCGTCGACCGACAGCCGAATGCCGTGTTTGTTGAGACGGTCGATGGTGTTACGAGCGCGGGGTGCATCGATGAGCAGCGACGACTCGGTGATCTCCAACGTCAACAACGTCGGATCGACGTCGTGGCGGTCGAGGTGGCGCATCACTCGCTCGGGCAGCAGTTCGTCGAGCAGGTCGTGTGTAGAGAGGTTGACGGCCAAGCCGAGGTGGTGACCCAACCCTCGTAGCCGCTGCAACTGTGCCACGGACGCTTCCAGCACCTGATCGGTGAGCTGTTTGATCAGGCCCGTCTCCTCGGCCACCGGGACGAAGTCTTCCGGCGCGACCCAGCCGCGACGAGGGTGAGCCCAGCGAGCCAACGCCTCCACACCGATGACCGTGCCGCTGGACAGGTCGACCTTGGGCTGCAGAAAGACCTGCAGGTCCAGCCGCTCGAGTGCGTTACGCAGGTCGCCCAACATGGAGAGACGTGCGGGTGTGCGGCGATCGATCTCCGGGCTGTACACCTCATAGCCAGTGTGGCGGCTCTTGGCCGTGTACATCGCGATATCGGCTTGGCGCAGCAGGGTGCTGGCATCGCGGACATCGCCGGTGACCGGGGCAACACCAATACTCATCGTGACGACCAGGTCCAACCCGTCGATCACGAAAGGCTGCCGGGCCTCGTCGACCAATTGCGCGGCCATCTGGTGGATGGCTTCCAGGTCACGGAAGGCAAGCAGCGCAAACTCGTCGCCGGCGAGGCGGGCGAGCACATCGTGCGGCCCGAGCAGCCCCTTGATCCGCTGGGCGAAGTTATTGAGCACGACGTCGCCGGCGTGGTGGCCCAGCGTGTCGTTCACTTCCTTGAACCGGTCGAGGTCCATCATCATCACGACGGCAAGCTCGCCTGCAGCGCGGGTGCGATCGTTGGTCAGCTCGGTCTCCACGATGCGTTCGAACGACGAACGATTGGGGAGGCCCGTGAGCGCGTCGTGACGTGCTTCGAACTCGATGCGATGGTGCAGCAATGACTTGCGCAGGTTCGGCGCGATCTGCTCCGACAGCGTCTGTAGGCGCTCGACGTCGATGTCGTGGAACCTCGTCTGGGCGCCCATCCGTTCGGCGACGACGATGAATCCCACCACGCTCTCGCCGTCGCGGACGGGTGCGCACAACACGCCGCCAATTCCCGCAAGACCATTGAGACCGAGGGCCATGCACGCGGGGGCGTCGAGGAGCTGCGACCGTCGCGGGCCCAGCACGTCGGCCCACCGTAGGTCGTCGACGGCAGTCGGCAGTTCCGGAAGCTCGACCCCGACGCTCGCGGTCAGTGGCCGATCGGAGCCGAACACGATCACGGCTGCACGCTTCGCTCGCAACAGGCCGGCAATGTCGCTGACGGCGGCAGCCATCACCTCATCAAGGTCCAACGAGTGACCCACACGACCGACGAACCCGTGTAGATCGTCGAGGTCGCGGAAGCGTTGCTCCAATCGGCCGTAGCTCTGCATCAGCCCCCAGAGCGCGATGATCGGCGCGGCGGAGAGCAGCACCAGCCACGGGGAGATGAGCGTGGGGGCAACAACGGCCGCAGCTGTCAGCGCGTTGATCGGCGCTACCCATACCGACACTCCCAGCTCGACCGACAAACGACCACGAGGGTTTCCCTCGACGAGACCGATCGCGATGCTGACGAACAGGGACCCGATGATGAAGGCCAGACCAGTTGCCGGCACGATCGCAACGAGCAGTGCAACACTGGAGCCTGGCCACCGACCTACGGCGAACCGCACCACGTGATACGCGATCGCCAACTCCAGCGCGAACACGGCGACGTTGAGGAACTGTTTGTAGAAACGGCTCTTCCATCGAAACGACATGATCGCGAGACTGCCGATGATGCGAGCGGCGATTGCCGGCCCGGGCGCCAGGTAGACGAGCGCGAACGCTGTGGGGACTTCCGAGAGCGAGAAGGAGATGGCCTCGCGCCGGAACTCGAAGTGGAACACGGTCCGCTCGGCGACGGCGTAGGCAATGGCAACGATCGGTAGAAACCACCACAGCGCTGGTCGAGTACTGGACGTCAGGTCGGGTAGGAGCAACGTCGTGATGACAGCGGCGGTGCCGACGAGCGTAGCCAACGCGCAAATCCCTATGACCGTTCGGCGCGTGGGAGGGTTCATCGCGGAGGGCGTCATGTCGTTTCGACGATGAGATTGCTGAACAACACGCCGCCTCCATCCCCGGTGCAGGAACCACGATCAGCGTAGTCACCGAGCGACACTGCGAACCGTGCATCGGTGGCTTTGTGCAACATTCCCACAATCAACGATACGGAGGGATTTCGTCTGAAGTTCCTCAAGATCGACCGATGGTGGCCGATAGCAGATCGGTATGGACGGGAATCGGTGGCGGGCCCTTTGGCGTTTTGTGACATACGCCGTCGCGACCCTGATTCCCGTTGTCTGGCTCGGGCTGGTGTTGTCACACCGATTTGCAGCGGAGGTCGACGTTGCGGCGCTGCGCGTGGGCGAACTGCAATCGCTGGCAATCGCGGAGTCGGCGATTGAACCGTTCCTGCAGGGTCCACCCCTCAGCGTCGGACTGACGTCCGAGGAACGGGAGATGTTCACGCGCACCACGGGCAATCTGCTTCGTCAAGATCGGGTGCTGCTCGTTCGACTACTCGACCTCAATGGGCAGGTGGTGTTCGATGCTGCTCGGCCCGAATCGACTGCGGGTGCTTCGATCGGAGACACGGGTGTGCAGATCGCGGCGATGCGGGGGTGGGTCTCTACTTTGACAACGGTGGATGATCTCGTCGACGGCCGGACGGCTGCTGGGGAAGGCCCCGCAGCAATTGTCTCGATGATCGCCGTTCATCCGATGGGCCAGCCTGAGCGTGTGGTCGGCGTCGTCGAGATTGCGGTGCCTTACGAGCAAATCGCTGCTCAGCGTCGGCTGTCGTTGGATCGCCTGCGCTTCTCCATTGTCGTTGGCCTCAGCGCAGTCTGGTTGGTGCTCGGGGTGATTCTGGCGTCA
>Ga0105044_10001177_pt1 | contig 34541 bp, 39 predicted proteins | sample MAT01_FD_78092 | JGI IMG/M metagenome (GOLD analysis project Ga0105044, IMG submission 78092) | Freshwater microbial communities from Lake Fryxell liftoff mats and glacier meltwater in Antarctica - MAT-01 | ecosystem: Environmental > Aquatic > Freshwater > Ice > Liftoff microbial mat | place...
AATCGCCGACTCCTGTTTTTGCACACATATTTCTCAATTCTCTGTCGCTCGTACAAATTTAAATGTGTGAAGTTGCTCATATGTTCATTCTACGAGTGTTCGGATTCAAAGGTGAATTTGCAATTGAATCAATCAAGCCACCACCCCAAATCTGGAGCTAGAAAATGAGTACAAATCGAGATGAAGGGCTCAAACGATCACACATCTTTGTTGGTTCGCGCATTACTTGTTGTCAAGTTTTGTGCACCTACCAGCGCAGTGATCAACAAAAGCCGGAGTATGTTGTGGTTGTTGATACGCTAGTACGCCCCTATCCCAGAGATAAATTGAAAAGGCTGGGAAAATTTACAGTAGTGTACAAGACCCAGAACATTTGCGAAGACGTACTTATGCAAAGAGTCACGGATTTCTTCACCCAGAGAAATATCCCTGAGTATAGAAAAATCTGTTAGCCTTAACCTAAGGACGCAAACAAAAAACCCACCAAGAGCGGGTTTTTACTTTATTGTTTCGATAGTGACCTTAGAAAAAGGTTGCCTATGTCCATTTTTCTTAAAATAACGGCTCTTTTGTTTGTATTTAATAACGTCAATTTTCTTTGCTCGGCCAAATTCCTTGAAAGTTGCTTCGACTTTTGCACCAGAAATATAAGGGGTTCCGATAGTAGTATTTTTACCATCATCAACAAGGAGAACCTTGTCGAAAGTAACCTTATCGCCAGCCTTGAGGTCACCATCAAGTTTCTCAATAGTAATAACATCACCAGATTTTACCTGGTATTGCTTACCACCTGTTTCGATGACTGCAAATTCGGTCATATCAGGCTATTTTACACAGTAATCAATAAAATGCAACAAATATCGGGCCATCGGGGCTTCTCTGGCCTCTAGTCATTTTCAGGGATTTCGGGCTTATTTATAGCCATTGCCTCGAGTCCACCACCAGCACCGGTAATCCTCAAAACATCCTTATCTATCTTTTTAAACTCCTTACTGCCATTATTGAAGTGATTTACAACCGTACTGAGTGACGTTCCAAGCTTATTGTGGTATTCCTCATAGCTTTTAAGGTGGTTAATGAGGTTTGAGACATTTTTCTGAATTTCTTTGGTTTTTTCCTCTATTTGCATTGCCTTAAGACCTTGCAAAACAGTTTGGAGGTATGCCAAAAAAGATGTTGGCGAGACGATAATAACCTTGTACTTGCCCGCGGCACGTTGGATCAAATTTTCGGTATCTTCAGTTATTGCGCCGATTTTGTTAATTAGAAGATCGTAATAAATTGCTTCGTGTGGAATAAACATGAAAGCAAAATCCATAGTCCCCTCCTCCGGGCGGATGTACTTTGACGTCTCGGTAATGCGAAGCTTGAGATCGTTTACAAAAAGTTTTTCAAGTCGCGCTTTTTCTGTTGGATCACTTGTTTCAATCATCCTATTGTAATTTTCCAAAGAAAACTTTGAATCTACAGGAATTATTTTATCTTTCACAAAAACAGCTGCGTCAACAATTTCGCCATTTTTGAAACTATACTGCATTTGATATTGACTTGGAGCCAAAACATTTTTGAGGAGTGTTTCCAGATAATACTCACCCAAAATCCCGCGCTGTTTTGGATTTTTCAAAATATCTTGCAACGACTGAAGTTGGTCAGCAAAAGAAACAACTTGTTTATTAGTTTCATCAAGCTTGGTAAGGCCCTGGGTAACATCGCGAATAAGCTTTGCTGATTCACCAAACTGCGTCTTCATCGATTCATGAACCTGACGAGTCGTTTCTCCCATTTTATTATCAATCGTACGGCTAAGGTCGTTAATGTGTTGGAGCAACAAGGACATGCTTTGGTCTGGTTTAGTTTCTGAGTCTGATTCTTTTCTGCGACCAAAAAGAAACCACATGAATCCGAGATTAATGATAACGATACCGAACACAAGTCCGATGACAATTGTTGTTGACATTGGTAAATTATATACCAACCTCGGCCTGTGATACTATTTTAGGAATGAATATTCAAGAAAAAATCAAAGCTGACATGGTTCAGGCGATGCGAAATAAGGATTCTATCCGCGTTAACGTCATGCGGGGTATCATGTCTAGCTTTACAAATGAGCTTGTATCCAAAAAGAAGAAACCGGATGAAGTGCTTACTGACGACGAAGCCCTTGCGGTTATTTTACGAGCAATCAAACAACGGAAGGATTCTATTGAACAATTTAAAAATGGTGGTCGCACGGATCTTGTGGTTTCTGAGGAAACAGAGCTTAGAATGATAGAAGAATATAGTCCGAAGTTTATGTCTGTGGACGAAATTACTAAGGTTGCAAAAAAAAGAAAAGAAGAAATGGGTGTTATAGACAAAACCAAGCTCGGTTCGTTTATGGGAGTACTCATGAAGGAACTAAAGGGCAAAGCAGACGGTGCAGATGTAAAAAGCGTCGTCGAATCTTTATTTATATAATTTGCTTGAATTGGCTCCCGAGGGTTTAATTTGTGAGTAACAGAACCACGGTCATCGTGTTACTATATTAAAATATTCTTTAAAATAATCGTGAAAATATTTACGAATAAAATCTGTGTTTATCGCAAAACCATAACAGCTTGTGCCATTGCCCTCGTGTTATTTTTTGCCCCCACCCCCACTTATTCTCAGACCAATGCTGAACTTCAAGCACTTATCAATTCCCTGCTTGCGCGAATTACTGAACTACAGGCTCAGATTGCAGGCCAAGCTGGTACATCTCAAGTTGGTACATCTTTTGTCTTTACGAGAAACCTCACACTTGGCAGCGCTGGAGCCGATGTTACAGCCCTCCAAAAATTCCTAATTGCGAAGGGGTTTCTCCGACAAGTAAGAGTGTACGGAAATTTTGGTCCATTAACGCAGTCAGCACTCGCAGCCTACCAAAGATCTCAAAGAATAACCCCTGTTGCTGGTTTTTTTGGCCCAAGAACACGCGCAATTGTTAATTCACAAATTTCGGGGCTCAACCTTGCTACTGGAGGAAATTCGACCTCTGGTGGAGTTGGAGGTATTGGAAACATCGTTACTATCAACACAAGATCTGGAGGTGGTGAAGGAGGTCGAAGTGGAAACCCAAGCCCGGCAGGAACAACCGAATGTAATGACGGTATCGACAATGATAGTGATGGTCTTACAGATTTCCCTATTGACCCAGAATGTATTGGGGACTCCGAAGAAAACGGATCATCTGTTGCGAGGAAAAATCTCTATGCCTTCAAGCATGTTTTTATTCCTGGCGGCTCCGCTGGCTATAATAGAGATTATCCGAACATCATTAGCCCATGGGTGCTAATTGCTGGTGACCCAGTTTCCCAAAATCCTACCCTAGCAAAGGCATACCTCGACCAGTTCGAAGATGGTGCAAAAGGTATGTTTTCGTGGTCAATGCAGTTTATTACTCCTAACGAACAAGGTTTTTATCACGCCGAGGATGTCTGCCGAAATATCTACGGCGATAGACCAAACTACACAGACGAATTTGGTGTAGTTCAACCCTACAGATGCCCCTGGATGGACACGTGGCTTTCAATTATAAAACCTCGATGGCAGACCTTTTTCCAAAACTACAGCGCAATTGGTGGTGAGCTAGATTTTCTTACTATGGACAATGAGAAAATGAACTCAGTAAGCGGAATAAATGACGAAAAATTTAATCTCATTATTTCAAGTGGACAATACGACCAAGTTAATACGAACTTCAACCCAGACGAACTAGCGTACGGCCCAATGAGGGAAAAAATGGGCACCCTTGACGATCTTATTCGTGATCCGTCTGAATGTGAGGAGGTTGATTGTAAAGAACATTTCAGCCTTCTTCTTGCTGATTGGTTTAAAAATTACATGGACAAAGCGATGTACGAGCCAATCAAAACATACTTCCCCAATACTGCCGTTACAAATTTCAATGATTACAATTACGACTACGACACATACTTCGCACCTCTTGATGTTCACGTGACGGACACCATTTCAGGTGCGTACCAAAGCAACGGTTCTATTTTTGGAACACACCAAAACCGTGGGGCCTTATACGATATGGATGTCTTTAGTGCTGGAACGCTGTTAATTGATGGAGTACACCTCTACACCCAAAATTATTTTAATAAACTAAAGCAAGAGGTTAACTGGGCAAAGGTGTCCTCTCTTTCGAACCGAAACGCACCACTCGCGCCACTTTTTGCTGGTTCTCGCAACATAGCTCGAAACCCAAGCCTCATCCCCCCTGCCGGTATGTATGCCGAGACAGTCTTTCATTTCGCCCTTGCAGGTTCAGAATATATCCAACTATGGACTCACACAGCAGTTACGACGGCCGAAAATCAAGATTTAAGCTACGCACTTAATGAATTCGACAAGATAGCAGGTTTTGCTGACAAACAAAGTCTTGTCCTTCAGGACTCATATCTTAATAATCGCTTAAAGGTTTCAAACAAATCAGCTTGGAATGATGACTATATACTAACCGGCATGAGTTCAGCAGACAGAAAGGTGTGGCGCTTCACTCCAGATGGATCACAACTAGATATTGCTGGTACTCTTGTTTCTGAAAATCCAGTAACCTTTCTCACCCCACAATCCAGGATTGTCTTTCCAGAAGGAGTTTTATACCGGCCTACAAATACCCGATCCAACCTCGGTTTCTGGGTTGTACAGCCGGAAAGCGCAGCCGATCCTATAATTTCTGAGTCATCATTAAATGCTCCACCAGTCGCTGCTTTTACTCTCCACCAACTCTCTCGCGTAAATGATGTACATTTCATCTCATATGGCTCAGGCGACCCCGACGGTACGTCTGTAACAATTGAATACGACTTTAACGGGGATGGAAGCTATGGTGATGCAGCAACCTTTACTGACGGCAACACCACCTGGCAAATAGCAGTAACAGACTTGCAGGATCAGGCGTGGGTAAGTAATTATTACACTACGGGTGGCAGACGTACTGTGGGTATCAAGGTTACAGATGTTGAGGGCGCAAGCACAGAATTCCGAAAAACATTTACCATGCCCGCACAAGCTTGCGTACACACTATCTTCACAGGGCTCTGCGAAATCCAGCTTTCTTCATCGTCACAGGTGTCTTCTAACCTTGCTTCTGTAATCCACACCATCACAAACGTATTCTCCGATTTTCTTATTAAAATTGGTGAGTTTGTTCAGACCACCTTCTCTTTTGTGATTAAGCAGTTTATATAAATCTTGACAGAGCAGTTTGGTTAATAGTATAAATTTGATAGTGGTGAATGGTTGCGAAGCATAAAAATTTTAAAGGAGTTTCTAAGGTGACCAGTACACTGGTTTCTGACCGAGTGCTCCAAGGAATTGCGAACAACGCCGCAAAAGCACGAAGAGTCGATATGGTAAAAAAGGGTCGAAAGAAGGTTCCCATGCAACCCTACATTTTATCCGCACTTTGTGGTGGGGGCATAAAGGTAACCGACGAAGTAGTACGGGCCGTAGCTAGCATCCTTGGTAAAAGGGGTGGTGAAGCATCAGCGAGAGCTCGCAGTGCTGGCACAATTCAGACTCCGGAACCCGACAAACCTCCCGAGACCAGAAGATTCTGCGAACTACTCTTCGCAGAGCTAGAGAGACCCGACCCTGCAGGAAGAAAGTTCTAGTGCCCCAGAAGCGGAGAAATCCGCTTCTTTTTTATTAGGCAAGATACAAGGGTATGGTTTTGGTTTCTATTGAAAGTCAGAGTCAAAAACAGAGGTGCGGATAAAAAAGCGCATCCAATTAAATTAAAAAGTCAGACCGTGTGACCCTACCGGGAATCGAACCCGGATTTGAAGCTTGAGAAGCTTCCGTCCTAACCATTAGACGATAGGGCCATATTGCTACACAATGCTATGTAACATATACCGAAATCCCCCATTTTACAAACTATCTTTCGACCCACTCCTTGTCCTGTCGAACAAGCAATTCTCCTACCCTTTCAGGCCTACTGAGGATACTAGCGACGGCCTTTTCCATCCTTTTTCCCTGAGAACCCTTAACGAGTATAATATCACCCGACGCAACGACAGTACGAAGAGCATTACCCGCTTCAGTAGAATCATCAAATTCAAAAATCTGCTCCTTTGGAAAACCAGCGGAAAGAGCTGAGTCGAACGTATTTCTCGAACGAGTACCCACAAGATAGATCAGATCAGCAATACCAGCTGCCTGTACTCCAACTTTTTCATGTGCTTTTTTTGTATGAGAACCGAGTTCAAGCATGTCACCAAGCACAGCAATCTTTTTTCCTGAAGTTTTTATTTCTTTCAGGGTTTCAAGAGCCTCAGTCACCGCTACTGGCGAAGAATTATACGTATCATCAATAATACAGGAAGAATTAATACCTTCGAGAACTTTCATTCTGCCAGCCGGTGCAGTGTGTCCATATAAGGACTCGACCGCCTTTTCCGTATCAACGTCCAGAGTCTTTGCAACAGAAAGAGCGGCTAGTGCAGTGTACATTTGCTGTTTACCAAGCGCACCGTGAATATATACAGGCAAATTTTGATCCCCACTACGAACATCGAAATGAATTCCAATCGGAAAACTTGGCACACTTTCGCTATACACAAAACTAAAATTAGAACCAACGACGTCTGCTGTGCCTAATAATCCATAGGTTACTACCTTACCCTTTGCCAATGGACGCATTGACGAAACAAGCTTGTCATCAGCGTTTAGGATCACCGTACCATTTTCTGGTGTCGCCAACACAAGCTCTGACTTTTCTTTTCTCACGTGCTCTGCTGACTCAAAAAATTCTACATGAACCGGAACCTTGCTGAGTCGAGTAACAACCGCGACATCTGGCTTAAGCAATTGGGCCGCCGAACGAATATCATTTGGTCTATCAGCACCCACCTCAACAACAAGCCACTTGGGATAGATGTGCGGAAAAATAACAAGGTTTGCCCCCTCAATAAGATTTTTAAGCCATAAGTATGGATCATTCCAGGCATTTGATAAACCAAGGATTGTGAGCGGTACACCGATTTCACTATTGAAACTTTTACTGCTTTTCCTCACAAAAAAACTAGTTGAGAGAACGCTATAGATCATGTCTTTGGTTGTTGTTTTTCCAACACTGCCAGTAATAGCCACAATTTTTGGCTTATACTTTTTTAACACCAACCTTGCCTCAAAGAGTAGGGCTGCAACGACTATTTTTTTAAGAAATTGTTTCATGTTTATCTATCGGGAGGTATATCATAATAATTTATCAGATATTTTGTAATATCCATAAACGATTGAGTAAGAGTTTCTGACGCATATTTAACCTCCTTGGGATGATAGGTAAAAAGAAATACGATAAATTTGGGATTATACGCTGGAAAATAACCGAAAAATGAGTGTAGGTAGCGGTCATCGTAGTAGCCCCGCACTGTATCGGAAATTTGAGCCGTACCAGTTTTTGCCGCAACACTATACCGGTCCATTTTTGCTGCCCCATCAAGAAGTGCCTCGTCGACAACCCGCACAAGCATACGAGTCACTTCTGTAGCAGTTTCCCGCTTGATTACTTGTGCTGGTTCGGGTAGCTCAATAGTTTTTGAAAAACCAGAACTATATTCAATTTTGGAAACAACGTGCGGCCAAATAAGCTTACCGCCATTTGCCAGAGCGGAAAGTGCTCGAATAGTGTTTATGGGCGTCATCGCAATACCTTGCCCATATGAGGCAGTTGCATGTTCAATGTCGCGCGTACTGTTTAAATTTGAAACAAGTGATGCGGCTTCAAACGGAAGATCGATGCCTGTTTTTTTATCAATACCAAAACTCCTAAAATACTTAGAGGCAACGGCATTACCAATCTTTTGGGTTACGAACGCGACGCCCGTGTTTAGTGACTGACTCAAAACCTCTTGCATATCAACCACGCCTCGACCACGGCCGTCATAATTAGAAATTTTCTTATTATTAAGCACAAGAAAGCCAGTATCGTTATATGTCGTTTTGGCGGTAATCAGACCTGTATCAATTCCTGACGCCATTGTAAGTGGCTTAATAATTGAACCCATTTCATATACGTCCTCAACAAGTCTATTTGAAAAAACCTTTGAATCTTTTTCTATACTAAAATTATTTGGATCAAAGGTTGGGTATGAAGCCATGGCAACAATCTCTCCGGTAGCAGGATCCATAATAATGCCACCAGTAAAATCTGAACTCCACTTTTTGTTTACCTTTTCAAGGGCTTGTTCAAGATATGCTTGAACGCTTGGCTCAATGGTTGTCACAATATCGCCTTCGTCACCACTATTTTCTGTAAATGTACCCTTAAGATTAGAGAACATTTCAACAAAAAAATTCGCATACGATGAGTCATTTTTACGTTTTAGTATGTCTTCGTACTGGTACTCAAGTCCATACTGACCCTCGAGTGAGTCATTTTTGTACGCCATAAAACCAAGCACTCCGGACGCAAGACTACCGGACGGGTATGCCCTCCATTTTTGTTTAAACAGCTGCAAACCCTCTATTGTCTGCTCTGCAATCTTAGCTCCTACATCAAGATCAACCTTTTTAACTATTTCCTCATAAGAATCGGTCTTTTTTGCTGCCTTCCTTAAAAATTCCTCTTTATCAATCGGAATTTCTGCATTAATTTTTTTATAAATAGCCTCGGCATCTGTTGCAATACGGGGATTGATGATGACGATGTTGCCGGTTTTTTGGTATGCACCAGTAACCTTGTCACCATCCTTTGATGTGAAATATATCACCCCACGGTTCAATAGCACTGAGTTTGGGGTAAGGTGTTGACGATCGGCCTTAATGGCAAAATTTTCCCCAGAAACAATCTGGATACTATACAGACGATACACAATCACTAGTCCAACGCAAACAATCAAAATAAAAAACAATCGAACCCTTCCCCTAATAACCTGCGATCGAGACATTTATTGAATTGTACCAGCTCTCGTTAGAACACTTACGGCCCTCTGTGGAATGTACACGATATTTTTTGCTTCCTCGTAGCCAAGTGACCGTGCAAGCTCTATCGTGATCTCGTTCATTGCGCCAATGTGCGCGGATTCTAGATTTGTTATTTCTGCTTGAGTCTTAGAAATCTCAGTCTCAATTGCATTTCTTTGAGCAACAGAGATAACGGTTCTATTAACAAAGTAAATATAAAATGCTCCGACGAATACAATAAGTGTGACGAAAGACCAAAAAATGTTACTTACTGTAGCGTGTGTACCTACTGCTGTTCTGATAGACATATTATTAATTTAATTTTTTTGAATAATTCTTAATTTGGCACTTCTTGACCTTGGATTTGCTTCTATCTCCGCTTCACTTGGAGTAATTGGTTTTTTTGTGATCGCCGTAGCAAGCTCTGACTTTTTTAATTCATTAAAATATTGTTTGACGATACGGTCCTCGAGACTATGAAACGAGATCACTGCGATCCGACCCTGTGGCGAGAGAACTTTCCATGCCGCCCGTAACCCGTCCTTAATCGCCTCAAGTTCATCGTTCACCGCAATCCGTATGGCCTGAAAGGTTCGTGTCGCCGGATGAAGTTTGCCGTGATGATAATATGACGGTGTTGACTTCATGATTATGTCCACCAAATCCCCCGTCGTCTCAATTGGTTTAGATTTTCTAGCTTCAGTAATACCCCGAGAAATTTTTGCGGCGAATCTCTCTTCCCCGAAACCTCGAATTATCTGGGTTAGATTTTTCTCTTCCCACTCGTTAACAACATCTCGAGCGGTAAGTAAGCCGGTTTGATATTTTTCAAATGTCATCACTAGAGGTTCGTTTTTTCTAAAACTAAATCCCCTTCCTGACTCATCAATCTGACGTGAACTCATGCCGATATCAAACAGAAATCTTTGTGCTTTTTCCAAACGTAGTGATGAAAGGATAGAATCAACATTCCTAAAATTCCCCTGACTTAAAAAAATTTTAGCTGATTCGTTCTTAAATTTTTCAGTGACACGATCAAGTGATTCTTGGTCTCTATCAATTCCAACAATGGTGATGTCGCTTCCAAAATGCTTCAAGACTTCTAAACTGTGTCCCCCATCACCCAATGTTCCGTCTACAAAGACATCACCTTTTTGGATGTCCAAACCCTGTATCGCTTCATGTAAAAGAACACTTGTATGAGACATAAAATTTTATAGAGCACCAATTTCTCCCAGCTTTTCTGCAAGCTTATCCGCCTGCTTTTCAATACGCTTTTTGTATTCGTTCCAACGCTCACTGTTCCAAATTTCTACTCTATTGTGGACGCCAGTGAATATTATTTTTTCACCGAGATCAGCAAACTTCTTAAGAAAATCTGGAATCAAGATTCTTCCGATTGAATCGACTTCGACTTCAACTGCACCGGCAAGCATAAAACGATTAAATCCTCGAGTATCGGATTGACCAATTCCTAGTCCACCCAATTTGTCCGCTACCTGCATCCATTCGGTCATAGCGTATAGAAAGATACAGTTGTCGAGGCCGTGAGTAATCACAACCTTCTTACCTACTTCCTTACGAAATTTAACCGGAAGGGAGACACGATTTTTTTCATCAATAGTATGCGTGTACTCGCCGATTAACATTAGTTAAATTTAGATTACCACTTCTTCCCACTTACATAACAGTATATAACACTCAGTACCACTTAGATACATTCTTATCCACATTTTCCTTTCCATGTAATTCAACAAAAACGGCCCAAATAGGCCGTTTAATACAAATTGCTATTCGTATTGTTGTGAATTAAATAACTTTAGTTAGTGCGCGCTCACTAATTATTTTTTGGTCGCATCGTTGGAAATAAAATTACTTCACGAATATTTTTTGTGTCAGTTAAAATCATACAGAGTCTGTCGATACTCATACCGACCCCACCTGCTGGAGGCATTCCGTATTCCATTGCTTCAATATATTCTTCATCGTGCGGTTGAGCTTCCGCATCACCTGCAGATCGATTTTTTTCCTGAAGCTCAAACCTGCTTCTTTGTTCGAGGGGGTCATTAAGTTCAGAAAACGCGTTTACTAGCTCGTACCCACCAACAACAAGTTGGAAGCGATCAATAAATTCTGTAGTGCCCTCTTTATGTTTTGCGAGTGGAGAAAAGATAGTTGGGTAATCAATGATAAATGTTGGCTGGATTAATTTTGGGCGACAAGTTTTTTTATAAATATTGTCTAAAATTTTATGAGTCAAATCACCTGCCTCAACCCTCACACCAAGCTGTTCGGCCCTTAACTTCAATTCCTCAAAAGAAATTGATTCTGGGTTTGGAATTAGAGCAAACCGAGTAAGTAATTCGTAAAATGAAATGACCTGAAATTTTTTTGAAAAATCAATCTGCTGACCATCGAAATTCACAACCTCTGCATCGAGGACTTTTTTAATAACACTACGGAGTAATTTTTCTATAAAAAGCCGATGCTTTTTTGCCTCAGCAAAACTTTCGTAGAATTCAATAGTTGTAAATTCAGGATTGTGTGTAACATCGATACCCTCATTCCTAAAGAGTCTTCCTATTTCGTACACCTTTGGATAACCAGCAATTAGCAACTCCTTCAAAAAAAGTTCGGGTGCAATACGAAGGTACATATCAATATCAAGCGCATTGTGGTGAGTCACAAATGGCAATGCACTTGCACCCCCAGCAACCGCTTGAAGGACGGGTGTTTCAACCTCAAGAAAATTTTCTTTATCTAAAAATCTCCTGATTTCTGAGATTAATTTTGAACGTATAACAAAACGTTTTTTAACTTCTGGAGAAGCGATGACGTCGAGATAACGCTTTCGAAACCTCTCTTCAACATCTTGAAGTCCATGCCATTTTTCTGGTAACGGCCTGAGGCTTTTTGAGAGCATTCTCCACGTGACAACATTAATTGTTTTTTCGCCACGCTTTGTTTCAAAAAAATTCCCTGCTACCTCTACAAAGTCACCGACATCGACAACCTCACTCCAGAGATCAAAATCAGCGGCAGACATTCCCTCATCTTTTTTTATAAAACCCTGAAAGCTCTGTGTTCCGTCGTCGAATGTAAAGAAAACAATCGCTCCTTGTGGACGAAGTGAAAAAACTCGACCAACCAGAGAAATTGGCTTCTCTGAAGCAACAAGTTTTGAAAAATTTTCAACCGCCTCTGCGTTTGTGTAATCTTGGTTTGAAACAATTGGAAAAACTTCAATATTTTTATCCCTCAAGAGCTTGAGTTTGGCGAGACGTCCCTGTCGGATATCGTCAATTGATGACATATAATATGTGTCTTTTTATTTGATTTCGAGGACCTTGTAGTTTATAACGCCACTTGGAGTATTAACACTAAAAGCGTCTTTACTTCTTTTTCCGATAAGTTTGAGGCCCAATGGAGATTTCATAGAAATCTTGCCGGCACTCATGTCTGATTCTTCTGAACCAACAAGTGTGTATGTTTTTGCATCCCCACCCTCCTTTTGGACTGTAACCACTGAGCCAATAGTAATAACGCTGGTGTCGTGAGTGGAAGGCATAATAACTGCCGATTTGAGAATCATTTCTATCTTTGCAATCCGGTCTTCGATATTACCCTGAGCATCGCGAGCTTCATGATATTCGGCGTTTTCAGAAAGATCACCCAAAGACTTTGCATACTCGAGATGTTCAGCGATTTCTTTACGCTTTGTGTGAACGAGGACATTGAGCTCTTTACTAAGCTCGTTATACTTTTCCTGTGTTAAATATTCTGTAGATTCGTTCATTAGATTTTAGAATACTATTCTATACTAATATAGAAGATAATCAACCTAGCCTACTGCAAATATTCTGGTGTATTAGCATTCATCCAATCGAGTAATTGTCGCATAACATACGTTGCCCCAATCGTATTACTTTGTGCGCCTCTTTCCATAAGAACAACAAATGCATAGGTTGGATTATCGTATGGGAAAAAACCAACAGACCATGAGTTTACTAATTGTTTTGTCGTTCCTATTTGTGCGGTACCTGTCTTGCCGGCGACAGCAACATATGGCACGTGTATACCTGCCGCGGTCCCTTCTGTTACAGCCAAACGCATACCCTCTCTTACAATGTCAAAATGTTCCTTTTTGAGCGGAATCTTTTTTGTTGGATTTTCGTCATCATGAACCAAACTTGGAGTGACGAGAATGCCACCATTAGCAATTGCAGCAACATATCTCACAATCTGAATCGGTGTGAATTGAAGACCGTACTGTCCGATAGAAGTATTATAAGTATCTCCGACACGCCAAATGTCTCCGTTAAAAATTTTTTCCTTCCATTCGGGGTTTGGGATAATACCTTCTGTTTCTTGAGATAAATTAATACCAGTTTTTTCGCCTAGACCAAACATTCGTATGTATTTTTCAACATTTGCAATCCCTATTCCCCGCTGATCCTCGAACCCGCCGCCAATTGCGTAGAAATATACGTCGGAAGAAACTGCCAGCGCGTGCCTCATGTCAACCCATCCGTGAGCTTTCCAATCCTTAAAGACTGTGGGCTTGTCAGGAAAATACGGATTTGGAATTGAAATTGACCCAGTACTCTCAATTTTTTTTTGCGGGTCTATTATTCCCTCAGAAAGTGCGCCCATGGCAACAATCGGCTTCATGATCGAGCCCGGCGTAAAAAGTCCAGAAACTGCTCGGTTGAGAAATGGGGTTTTTGAATCATTTTGATATTCCCGTATTGCTTCCCTGTCGCCCTCCGCAAGCTTTGTTGAGTCGAATTCAGGAAAGCTAACGAGACTCAAAAGATCACCGTTTCTAACATCCATAATTGCGACAGTTCCACCAGTAAAACCGTAGTCTGCTGAGGTCGTTGCCATGATTCTATAAATCTTGTCCTGTAAGCGAGAATCGATTGTGAGCGTAATACTTTCACCGTCTATGGGTGGCCGAACAACATTTTGTGATTGAACCTTTCCACGAGCATCGATCTCTACGATTCGGACACCGTTTTCTCCTGACAAAACATCGTTATAGACTTTTTCAAGACCATCTTCACCGACATAATTTGTACGAAAATAAAAGCCAGAATTGTCTTTTGTTGGATATTTAATGTACCCGACAAGGTGAGAGATGCCCTTGATTGGCGCATACACCCTACGCGCAAAATCTGATGTCGCCTCAAATAGTGCATTCGATGCAAGCTCAATACCGTTTCTATCAAGGATGACACCACGATTTGAAAAAATATCAGTATTCCTCAAGCGGTTTATTTCACTTTGCTCTGCATATGCTTCACCGTGATGAATTTGCAGTAACCAAAATCGAGAAATAAACACACCGCCGACAATTAGAAAACAAATTGCCACAAAGCCAATAGTTCTTCTCGTAATTGGTTGTTCGAGTCGGCCCTCGAATTGGTGCACATCGAATTCAGGAAGATTACTCGAATCAATAAAAATTTCATCGGGGTTTATCTCCCCCATCTTCTTTCTTCGCCTAAAGAATAGTGCAATTTTTCTAAGCATTTAATAATTGTACCCTATGAAATTCTCAATAGAATGTGAGCCTTGTTCTCAAAAGAAGAGACACGATAAGAATAAACCCCGTAATAACGACAAAAAATGAATTTGAACCGAAAACAAATACACCCGGAGTTCCATGGAAACCATCGAGTAGCAGTGCAAAAAAAATCGACTCGTAGTAATACCCGAACCAAAAAATTCCTGCACAAATAACTATACATGAAAGCCACCACGGCATAGTGAAAACCAATACAACTATCCCAAGACCGGCTAGTATTCGAAATAATATACGCATAGACATGCCTACTGACTAAGTCTCTCGACTTCAACAAAACGAAGGCTAAAAATATTTATTGGCATACTAAAAAGTACTCGTTTTGAAGCACTTGCTTTCCCCGACTCTATTTCAGCTACTTGTGCAATTATTGCTCCATTGAATTCAGGAAGGATCATTTTATCAGTATCCACAATATCAATCTCAGGAGAAACCTCGGCTTCCATGTTTCCACCACCAATGCCAGTCAGTATAATAGTCGCGCCAGTTCGTTCGACCACTGCATGAGTCTGCTCCCCGTCACTTGAAAACATTACGAGTTTCGCATTTGAACCAGTAACCTCAATAACTCGACCCAGAGGTAGACCACCTAGGCCATATACTCTTCCCCCAATACTGACGCCGTCCTTGAAACCAATATCAACCACAAGAACGTCATAGGGAGACTGTGGAGGCTTTGCGGTTATATTCCCGAGAACCCTCGGGCCAGAAGGTGCTGTTCTTCCATACGCCGAAAGAAGATCCTGATGTTCCTTATACAAACTGTCAAAACGCAAAAGCTTTGCTTTTATATTGTTTAACTCGGCAACAAGGCGCCTGTTTTCCCCAACCAACGCACCGTGAGTATTCAAACTCCTCGCCAAAAAACCAATTCTATTTTCAAATACTGAGTATACTGAAGCTACCGGTCCACCAAGAGAAAGTGAAAATCTACCCACGGCACGGTCCGCAAATATCTCGAGCACAAGAACCCCGCCCACAACAAAAATAACAACAGCGAGAGAGAGTAAAAATGCATTTTTTTTGGTTTTTCTACTTTTTTGGAGGTAAATCATCTTCATTTACAATTAGGATATCTTTAAAGTACTGAAGATCCTCAAGAATAATACCTGTGCCACGCGCAACACACGTCAGCGGGTCGTCAGCGATATGAATTGGAATTTTTACTACATCATGAAGGAGCTCACCCATGCCTCGCAAAAGTGCGCCACCGCCGGCAAGGTGTAGCCCACGACCCATTACATCAGAAAGGATTTCTGGTGGCGTTGTTTCGAGCACCTCGCGCACGGATTCAACAAGAACATAGACGGACTGAGACATCGCCTCACGAATATCAGCATCAGTAACAATTACCTCCTTTGGTAAACCTGTTACAAGGTCTCTTCCCTTTATTACGGCTTCCATGGATTGCCCCATAGGAATGGCAGACCCGATAGCAATTTTTACACTCTCTGCTGTTTTTTCGCCGACGATAATTTTAAACTCGCTCCGAATGTAAGACATAATGTCACTGTTAAATTTATCACCAGCAATACGAACATTTTTTGAACGGACAATTCCACCAAGTGAAATAACTGCGATGTCCGTTGTACCACCACCAATGTCCACAACCATACTACCGACGGGATCCATAACAGCGAGCTTCATACCGATGGCCGCAGCCACTGGCTCTTCCACAACATAAACCTCTCGAGCCCCCGCGTTTCTAATTACATCTCTTACTGCCCGAATCTCGACATTTGTGATTCCCGACGGTACACCAACAACCACTTTTGGCCCAAGGAACTTTTTTAATTCATTTTGTGCGGAATTTATAAAATAAATAATCATTTCTTCTGTCACTTCAAAATCTGAAATGACACCGTCAACCACCGGCCGCACCGCCGTAATGTGCGGAGGAGTACGTCCAAGCATCTGCTTTGCCTGTTTACCAATAGCAACTACACGGCCTGTTTTTTGGTTTACAGCCACAACAGAAGGCTCGTTTATAACCACACCGCGACCTCGAACATACACAAGGGTATTGGCAGTACCAAGATCAATCCCGATATCGTTCGAGAACATCGTGAAGAATTTATGAGCAAATTTTTTCATGGTTATTCTGAAAGCAGAGAGATCAGATCTTTTTCGGGAATAATATTTGTTTTTTCTTCTGTTCGTTTTTTAACCTCAATTCCACCGGCGGCTATTGTTTTATCACTTACCACTACTCGAAACGGAATACCAATCAAATCTGAATCAGCAAACTTTTCACCCGGCCTCACATCCCTGTCGTCGTACAAAACCTCATGGCCCAAACTTGAAAGTTTCTCATAAAGTTTTTTAGCGACTGACTCAGCTTCGCCCCCACCCGCTATTTCTATAAGGTGAATGCGAAATGGTGCAACAGAGTCCGGCCAAACAATTCCCCTTTCGTCAGAAAGAAGTTCAACAATAGTACCCATCACTCTAGCTGGACCAATTCCGTAGCTACCCATGACCACTGGCTGTGGTTTACCTTTATCATCTAGAAAGGTCAAACCGAGCGCCTCAGAAAACCGGGTGCCGAGACTAAAAATATTTCCTACCTCAATTGATTTTCGGGGCTTAAAATTTTCTTTAGCCTCGTTCGCACCCTCAAATGCTTCAATCGCATCAAGTATCTCTTCATTAACAGCAAAATTAGAATTTTCACTTGTATAAATCACATCCTCACCAGAATTACAAACTGTCTGAAATTCGTGTGAGAATTTTGAAAATACCCCACCAGAAGCTCGGGTAAAGTACGTATGCTGGCCAATTCCTACTGTGTTAAAAATGCGACGATATGCTTCAGCGACTTTTTCATAAAATTCCTGATGTTTTTTTTCGTCAACAGCAAAAGAATACAAATCCTTCATTAAAAACTCTCTTCCGCGCATAATCCCACTTTTTGCGCGAGTTTCATTTCTAAACTTTGTTTGGAATTGAAAAACAGCTCGTGGTAAATCCCTGTACGAACGAATGTGATCCCGCATGAGCCTTGTCAGCGGCTCTTCGTGTGTTGGAGCCAGCCCAACCTCTGTACCATTTTTTAGTTTGGTTTTAAACCAAATATCCATCTGCTCATCGCTCCAACGATTTGTCTCTTCCCAAATACTTTTATCTTGAATAGCAGCGAGTGAAACCTCAGAGGCACCGAGACCAAGCATTTCGGTTCTAATTATAGAAACTACTTTATTCAAGACACGCAGGCCAAGTGGTAAAAATGAGTAAACTCCTGCAAAATCCTTATGAATAAAACCAGCTCTGATCAAAAGTTCGGCATTTTTTGCCACCTCATCTTTTGGAGCTTCCTTCCTTGTTTTTGTGAAGAGAGTTGATTGACGCATCGAAAACATATTACAGGAAAAACATCACTCGGTCTACCAAATACAACTAAATTTTTACCACCCTGGCTTCAACTTATACGGGTAGCCACACACGTGTCAGTAGCTCCCGATAACTAAAATAATTTTAGAACATCGTTAACCGTTACCAGAACCATGAGACCAATGAGTAGCAAGAAACCTACTGCATTCACAATATTGGTAATTTTTGGTGAAATTGGTGAACGCTTTATGGCTTCAATAACCACAAATAAAAGACGTCCGCCGTCTAACGCTGGGAATGGAACGAGGTTAATCACCGCGAGGTTAATAGAAATAAAGGCTGTAAAAGAAATAAGGTATACAAAACCGAGCTCGGAAGCATCGCCAACTAGACCGACAATTCCAACGGGACCAGTAACCTGAGAGAAATCGGAAGATCCTCGAATTGCATCAAAAAGAAAAACGCCGAGACCACTCGCGGTCAGAAACGTTAGGTTAGCCGTAGTTTTTGCGCCCTCCCAGAAAGCTTTGTGGATCGGTAAAGACAGGTCGCTCACCAAATTCATTGATATACCCACTGCTTTTCTATCCTCCAGAATGCCGGCGCTTGGAGTAACAGCAAGAGTCTCAACTGACGTCTCATTATTTCCACGCTTAAATGAAATGTTAATTATTTCATCACCATGACTTGCTATAAAACTCGCAACACCGTCCGGAGTTAAGATTTCAACCACATTGTTTGCAGTATAAACCGCGGTGATTGTATCACCAGCCATAAGTCCTACCTCGGATGCTGGAGAACCTGAAGAAACCGCTGCGATTAGTAATTCCGCACTGCTGACAAGTTCGGGATTTTTAACTGGATCAACTTGCTTTGGTAAACCAGACATAAAACCAACTGAAAGAAGGAGCCACGCAAAAATTATATTGAAGGTAACCCCGGCCAAAAGAACGAGGGCTTGAGCACCACGGGGCGCATCTGTAAAACTTTTTCCTTTTGCAACTTCACCGTTCGTGGCTTCAGCCTCTGGACCATTCTCGCCAAAAATTTTGACAAATCCTCCAAAAGGCAACCAGTTTAGAGTAAATTTGGTGCCCATCCAAGTAAAAAACGTGAGTGCACGTGGTGGGTAACCAATACCAAATTCATCAACACGAATACCAAAAAATCTCGCAACCAAAAAATGACCGAATTCGTGCACAATAATGAGGACTGCAAGTATCGCGATAAAAATAAGTATAGACATAATTTAGCTGTTCATCTCTAATTCTTTTTTGTCGGTTAATATTTGAAGTCTTTTACCTGCTTCGTCAACTATTTTTTGCATTTCATCCTTTAGTCGAAACTTTTCATCCTCGGTCAGTATTCCATCTTTTTCTTTTTCCTGAATATCATCCCACACCTTGTCACGCTCCATACGAACAGAGATTCGAGCGTCTTCTAATTTTTGTTTGGAAAGTTTTATGAGTCCAGCACGACGTTCTGAGGTAAGTTCTGGGAATAGCACCCGTACACCTTTTTCATCAACCGAAACCGACAAGCCTAGATCAGAGTCATTTATTGCTTTTTCGATTACTTTATTGAGCGTGTTATCCCACGGGACAATACGTAGGTTTCGAGGGCCTTCAGTAGCGATACTTGCGACCTGGTTAACCGGCATCATGTCTCCATACGAACTAACCATCACATGATCAAGAATCGATGGTGTGGCACGACCAGTTCTCAAACCGGCATATTCTTTGGTAAGCCAAGCCTCGACCTCACTTAAACCCCTTTTTAACTCTGAAAAATTTTAAGCCATATATGAAACTACTTTAACAAATTATTTACAAAAATCATAATGCGGCGTACAACAGAGCCCCAGCCAGAAAGACAATGCACACTTGAGTTGTAATACCAACAATGGGTCGATCATTCAGATTTTTACTATGATGCATGAAATTATGAAATCGCTGAAGAATTCGAAGTGGCTGAATCTTTAAAACCCCAAAAAGAAACTGAAAAAAATCTGGGACAACTCCCCCGAATGCACCGAGTAAAACAATGCTCATGTTGAACATACTAAGATCAGCACCAAGCAGTAAAACAATTACAAAACCGATACTGATATCAAGAAGTACACTGGTGATATCTAGGATCATTGGTCTACTGAGTGCTATTTTGGTTCCCATTGGATTCGATTCATCCTTCACAAAAGAACGCACTGGATAATCCCAATGAATTATTGAATCGAGGATGTAATGCGTAAGCCAACCAATAAAAAAAGCCTGGATCGGGTGTGTTGAAAAAAGTTTTGCTGCGGCAGCACCCGTCACAATATGAGTCGCTAAGGTCATTATTTTTTTAATGAAGACAGGGTTGGTGCAACGCAACAGAAATGTTCAAGAATCATCTTAACCGAAGGAGAACGGGTGTGCAAAAACCGTCGTGCAGAAAAAATATCTTCAAAAACAGACAGCTCACTTCCCCCTTTAATCCCATTTTCATACAGCGCATACTCAAGAGAATCTAAAAAGCTTTCAGCACCCGCCTTGTCTTTTTCTTTTATGATCGGTTCAAGTAATACCATACGCCTTGTGACTGTTGATGAGAGGAACTCTTTAACAACATCAGCATCACCAACTTCGTATTTATTTTTTGAATAAAAAATATAAAAACGAGAAAGAAGTGTCGGTAAAAAAATATCTGTACTTTTTGCACAAAGAAAAAATTTTGTATCTGACGACGGATCTTCGAAAAGTTTTAGTAGAGAGTTCTGAGCTTCGTTTTGAATCGAAACGAGAGAGATAACAACAATTCGCCCACTACCAATGGGCCTAGTATTTTGAACCTCCTTCAACTCCCTTGCGTCGTCAATACCGATTGCCTCAAATTTCCACGACCAAACATCTGATGAGTCCAGATCACCGGCAGAAACTTTTTTTCTAATAATTACCCTTAAATCTTCGAGGTTTCTGTTGGGATTACCGATGATTAGATGTGCATGATGACTTGATACATCAAGCAACTCAGATAAAGAAAGATTTTTTACCATAAAACAAAAGTATAACATTCAAAGTTTTGGTGGCGAGGCAAATAAAAACACCTCGGTCATTGGCAAAAGCCATTGAGCCGAGCTGTGCGTACGGAATTTCACCTGAGGTCGAAAACCTTACATGATGCGGTGTTTGGGGCATTTCGTGACCTAACGGTCGCAAGTGCACCAGATATACTAAGACTCATTCTATTACTCCCGAACGATCTTCAGATAACTTACTCCTTAAAAAATACCTGTCAAGTTATTACAATCAGGAGAAAACGAGGTGTTTGTTTTTCAAAAAAATCTTTCCTACTTTTTTGTCAGAATAGTTTTCTTATAGACATCGAGATGTTCGAGGGCGACCCCGGTTCCATTTACCACACAAAAAAGTGCGTCTTTGGCAAGGGCAGCCTTTACGCCCGTTCTTCGAAATACAAGCTCTGGAAGATTTCGAAGCTGAGACGAACCTCCTGTCATGATAATACCGCGATCGATGATATCTGACGCGAGTTCGGGTGGCGTCTCCTGAAAAACATCTTTTATTGCCTTAATCATTTCTCGTAGCTCCTTCGTAATCGCTTTGGTGATTTCATTAGTCTTGACCTCAATCGAACGCGGGAGGCCAGTAACAAGGTCTCGACCCTTAATCATCAGGACCAACTCTTCTTCGAGTGGAATTGCTGAGCCGATTTTAATTTTTACTTCTTCTGCGGTTTTGTCTCCAATAGCAAGGTTAAATGTCTTTTTTATGTAATCAGCAATTGCATAGTCGATTTTATTACCAGCACACTTTACGGATTTTGCAGCAACAATACCGCCGAGGGAAATAACAGCAATGTCCGTTGTCCCACCACCAATATCTACAATCATGTGTCCGATTGCTTCATGAATCGGGATACCTGCGCCGATTGCGGCAAGAATTGGTTCTTTCACAACGTATGCATTCCTCGCGCCAGCCTTGAGAGCAGCCTCGACAACCGCGCGACGCTCAGTAGATGTAATACCAGCGGGAACAGAGATAATCACATCTGGCTTTATAATATTGTATTTGCCAAGAGCCTTTTTTATATAGTATCGAAGCATAGCTTCTGTAATACGGTAATCAGCAATTACACCATCTTTCATTGGCCGATACGCAACAATGTTGTCAGGTGTCTTACCAATCATCTCCTTGGCTTCAAGACCAATTGCCATGATTTGATTACCCTCCTCTGAGACAGCAACAACTGAGGGCTCATTAAGCACAATACCCTTGCCAGGCAAATACACGAGCGTGCTTGTCGTGCCAAGATCAATTCCAAGTTTTTTTGTAAAAAAAGCCACGGGTACCGCTATAGTAAAGTTTTTTTCCTCAAGTATCAAATTTAAAAACGAGAAAGTTTACTTACTCTGATGTTCTTGTGTGATATATTTACTCAAATTCAAATGACAGCAAACGCAATCGATATTCAAATAGAAGGTAAACACAAACTTCGTGGCACTGTCGTAACAAAAACTTCTAAGAATGGGGCAATGGGACTTTTGGCTGCATCGCTTCTTAATCGAGGTAAAACGACTCTCAAACAAGTTCCGCATATCGAAGAGGTTTTTAGAATCATAGAGGTCTTTGAAAGTATCGGGGTTTCAGTGAAATGGTCAGGTGACAACCTCGAGATCATTCCGCCGACAACTTTCCTTATGGACTCACTCGACAAAGTTGCAGCCGAAAAGACCCGGAGCGTCATCATGCTCATTGGTCCGCTTATTCATTCATTAAAAAAATTCAGCTTGCCACAAGCAGGTGGATGCAAACTTGGTTCACGAACGGTCAAACCACATTTGTTTGCTCTTGAAAAACTCGGTGTGTCTATAACGACCACAGATAGTACGTATGAAATTGAAACAAAGACACTTATTCCAAATGAAATTATTCTATACGAGTCAGGTGATACTGTGACCGAGAATGTAATTATTGCGGCAGCAGGAATCCCTGGAACAACAACCATCAAGTATGCGTCAGCGAACTACATGGGCCAGGAGGTTTGTTTTTTTCTTCAGAAACTTGGTATCAAAATTGAGGGTATTGGCACAACCACCATCACCGTTCATGGGAAAAAAGACATTGATCAAGATGTCGTATACGAACTAAGCGAGGATCCAATTGAATCAATGTTTTTTATTACCACGGCCGTCGTCACAAATTCAAATATTATTATTGAACGATGCCCGATTGATTTTCTTGAAATTGAACTATTGAAGCTAGAAAAAATGGGGTTCAATTTTAAAATACTAAAAAAATACACAGCACGAAATGGACACACAAATCTTGTCGACATTGAAACCTTTCCTTCAGAACTCACCGCTCTCGAAGAAAAAATTGAATCTCGGCCCTACCCTGGCCTCAATATTGACAACTTGCCATTTTTTGCTGCAATTGCAACCCAAGCAAGCGGCACGACATTTATTCACGACTGGGTATATGAAAAAAGGGCAATCCATCTGCAAAAGTTAGACAAACTCGGCGTTGAAACAAACCTTGCTGATCCGCATCGCATTTATATCACTGGACGAAGTACCCTCACAGCTGCAGAAATTATATGCCCGCCGGCTCTTCGTCCAGCAGCAATTATCCTTATCGTAATGCTTGGTGCTGAGGGTAAATCTATTCTAAGAAATATTTATAGCATCAACAGGGGTTATGAAGACATCATTAAAAGACTCAACAATCTAGGGGCAAAAATTGAGATTCTCTAGTAGTATTGGGGCATGAAAATTGTTGAGGTCATCCCCATTAGCCGAGGCATACACAAAGAATCACTTAGTTATTTTACTCCATACAACATCTCTGCCGGTGCCCTCGTCAAAGTCCCACTCCGAGGCAAGATAGTCAACGCACTTGTTATCTCAAGTCAGCCCGTAGAAAACCTTAGGCTCGAACTCAAAAATTCGACATTTGCATACAAAAAAACAGCTGCGGTTGTCTCAGAAAGTTTTTTGCCGATTGCCTTTATGAATGCAGCTAAAAAGTCTGCCGAATATCACGTAGCAACTCTTGGCAGTTTTCTCTCTTCGCTTGTACCCAAAATCGTTCTAGAAAATGCAAAGGATCTAGCGAGCAAAAATACACCCGAAAAAATTCCACAAGAACTCCACGGTGCAGTACTGCAAACTGATGACGAGGATCGTTTTTCTCACTACAGAAGTTTAATCAGAGAAGAATTTGCGCGCGGACACTCTGTGTTTCTGTGTCTTCCAACGATTAGCGATAGCAAACGTGCAGAAAAGCTTCTTGAGAAAGGTATCGGTGAATATTCATATATTTTTCATGGACGAATCAAGAAGCGTGAACTAATCGAGCGGTGGGATAAAATTATTAATGAACCTCATCCTGTTTTGATTATCGCTACAGGACAATTTTTTTGCGTGCCTCGAAGCGACATTGGTATGGTTATTATTGAGAGAGAAAACTCCAAAAGCTATAAAAGTATTTCCAGGCCTTTTACTGATGTTAGAATCTTCGCTGAAGCATTTTGTAAGGAGACAAATGCTCGCCTCATCCTTGGTGACACACTCCTCCGCACAGAGACTGTCTGGCGATATCGAAATGGAGAACTTGGTGAGGTCTCGCCACCAACACTACGAATTCAAACTAGTGCAACACAGAAAATTATTGATATGCGAAAAATTCAAACTGTTAAAAAGTTTGAACCAATTTCACCCGAACTCTACAATCTCATACTTCGTAGTAGTGAAAAAAGTGAGCAGCTTGTGATCTTTACAAGCCGACGTGGTCTTTCCCCACTCACAGTCTGTGCCGACTGTGGAACTGTCGTGACGTGCAGGAAGTGCAGAGTCCCGATCGTCCTCCACTCGAAAGCCGATGATCGGTATTTTCTTTGTCATCGTTGTGGTGAAAAAAGAGACGCCAATGAAAAATGTATTTCGTGCACCAGCTGGAGACTACAAACGCTTGGTGTAGGGATCGAACTTATCGTAGATGAAATTAAGCAACACTTTCCTGAACAAAGAATTGTCAGATTCGACTCAGACACAATCAAGACAAATGCTCAGGCAAATTCTACTATTAAAAAATTCTACGAAACACCTGGGGGGATTTTAATTGGTACAGAAATGATGTTTAGTTATCTGGATCAGAAAATTCCAAATGTTGCGGTTGCGTCAATAGACTCGATGTTTAGCATGCCGGACTTTAGGATTCGCGAAAAAATACTCTCGATTCTGATACGACTTCGAGGCCTCGCCCAAAAAAACTTTTGTGTTCAAACCCGAAATATTAACGAGAACGTTTTCGCCTTAGCAGAAAAAGGTAACCTGATTGATTTTTACAAACAGGAATTTGCTGATCGAGAAATGTTTGATTACCCACCCTTCACCGTAATTATTAAAATCTCTTTTTCAGGTACACAGAAAGTTGTTGAAAAAAATATGGAAGAACTTAGAAATTATCTCATTGGCTACGATATCAGCACATATCCTGCTTTTTCTCCCTGGACCAAGGGTCAATACAATATGCACGCACTCATTAAAATCGGCAAAAATCGCTGGGTAGAAAGAAATCTATATGAAAAATTAAAAGCTCTTCCCCCATCTTTCACAATCATGGTCGATCCAGAAAGTATTTTGTGAACAGAAGACAGAATGTTATCCTTTTTACATGATTAAGATTTACGGAAAGGATGAACCTGTTTTGCGTGAAATTGCAAAACTTGTTCCAAACACGGACATACAGAGCCCTCACATCATTAAAGTGATTGATGACATGAAAAAAGCACTTTTGTCACAAGATGATGGTGTTGCTATTTGCGCACCACAGATCGGAGTGAGCCTGCGCATTTTTGTTGTGTCTGGCCGAGCAATAGCCGACATGGCAAACAGTGAGGATCGAAACATTCCTGACCAAGTTTATATAAACCCAGAGATAGTCAAAATGTCCAAAAAAATGGAATGGATGGACGAAGGGTGTCTCAGTCTTCGATATCTCTACGGAAAAGTGAGGCGTGCAAAGAAAATTCGAGTTCGAGCGATTGATGAGAACGGGAAAAAATTTGAATTCTCTGGCGCTGATCTTATGGCTCAAATATTTCAACACGAAATAGACCATCTTGATGGGATCATTTTTACAGACAAGGCTAAGGACGTCGTTGATATTCCTCCACACTCACATGACCACGAATAATAAACCGAGGTGGGTTTTTTTTGGTAGCTCCCATTTTTCTGTCATTGTTTTGGACGAGCTCAAGTCTCTTGGTCTCTTACCAGACCTCGTTATAACCACGGAGGATGCCGCACGGGGTCGCGGGCTCGAAGTCAAACCAGGCGAAGTAAAGGAATGGGCGGTCAAAAGAAATCTTCAGGTGTTAACGCCCGCGTCATTAAAAAATGAAGAAATAGTTACGGTACTAAAAAGTCTTGGGCCGTGGGATGTGTTTTTGGTTGCCTCGTACGGAAAAATTATTCCGTGTAGTGTTTTTGAAATTCCGCGCGCAAAAACACTCAATATTCACCCCTCTCTCCTGCCCAAGTTTCGTGGGCCGACGCCGATCGAATCTGCAATTCTTTTCGAAAACGAAATGGGTGTGACAATAATGGAGATTGATGAACAAGTTGATCACGGAAATATTGTAATAAAAAAAATTGTTCCAGTTCCCCACTGGCCTGCATACTACAAAGATCTTGAAGAAATTTTAGCTATTGAAGGCGCCCGCTTGTTTTCCAAAATACTCCCTGAGTGGCTTGAAGGAAAAATTTCTGCAACAAAGCAGGATCACGATTCTGCGACATTTACGAAAAAATTTGCAAAACCAGATTTACTTTTTAGTCTCACGGATCCAGCAGAAAATACCCTGAGGAAAATCAGAGCATTTTCAGAAAATAGAGGGGCTTATTTTATTACAAACCACCAAGGTAAAGAAATCCGAGTTATTGCCACTAAAGCAAAAATTGTCGACGGCCACCTTGTGCTCGAACGTGTAAAGCCAGAGGGGAAAAAAGAAATGAATTATGATGATTTTAAGCGGGGTCTAAAATAGTCGCTTCAGAACATTCCTAAAGCGAGGCTTATTTGCAAAAATAGATATTCGGCAAACCCTTTCTCTACTGTTCCTCTCTCCACAAGCTAACCATTGATGATTAACCCCTCCTGCGGAGTTTTCTGATTCTGCCACCAATGTTACCTCCGACGTTTCCAATACCCTTAACTATATTTTTTATCGCAGCTCCTCCGCGTCGTACAAGGGTTATTTGCTTAGATTTATAACCTTTTATTTCTCTAAGGATTTCATCTTTTGCTTCGTCCATTGCAGCGAGAAGAGTTTCTTGTTCTGAAACGACACGGAAATCTTTCCCGCCCATCCTCAAATTTATCTCCGCCATAAAAACATCACCTGATTTGTGATGGTTGCTTGTACGACCAAGTTCAACCTGACACGATACGCTTGTATCGTTTGGATCAATAAGCTTATAAATTGCCTCCATTTTCTTATCAAGGTAATCCTGAATTTCTGGTGTTAATGTAAGATTTGTGGTTTTGATTCTTGTTTTCATTTTTTTGTTATTATCTGTTAAATATAACAGGACGCGTTACTCATCTTTCATTCCACTGACCAAAACAATTTTTAATGGCCGTGTGTGTCCATTGATAATTTTTATATTACCAACCGGCAAAGAAAGATACCTACTGATAACCGTTACAAGTTTTTTATTTGCCATATTTCGCTCAGGCTTTTCTTTTAGCGAAATTTCAATTAGACCATTTTTCACAACTCTCACCTCCTCTTTTCTGGAATTTGTTTTCACTCTGACTCTGAGGTGCATAAGTTTATTATACCAAATGTCTAGTGAAGGATTGCAAAGGCTGTCTTTTTTGATATGATTTTTGGGTGTTCTTTAGGTAGTGTAGTATTCCATGTTAGCCCATAAGGCTATGGGTTGTGGTTCAAAATACCACCCAAAGGGTGCTGTGATGAGAAAATGAAGATATTCCGCGTTAGCTGTTTTGGTAGATAACAATGTCAAACTACACACAGTCTAGACGGTAGGAATCACAAAGATATTCCGCGTTAGCTCAGTTGGTAGAGCAAGCGACTGTTAATCGCTTGGTCCCTGGTTCGAGTCCAGGACGCGGAGCCACCATGTCGAACATTTGTAAGGCAAAGTAAAGTGTTGCACTTGCTTGTTGAATGTACCCGGCAGAAATAGTAAATAATTATTTATTTGTGGTATAATGTTTTTCTATGAATACTCAGGGCCTAAAGTCAGTATCTGATTATAAGGATGCAGCAATCAATAAGCTTGGAGCTAGTCTTACTGATTACATTCAAAAAACAGCAGGAACGGGTAAAGCATTTAAGGCTAATCTGGATGTTTATTCTAATTATGAGATCGTACCAAGTGAAGTAACCACCAGTGATTTAGATACAACAATAAAGGTATTAGGGAAAACTATATCTGCTCCAGTCATGATAGCTCCAACTGCTTGGCATAAAATGTTTACTCTAAAGGGAGAAGCGGATACCTCCGCAGCTGCAAAGTCTTTTGGTACTGACTATGTTATTTCTTCTTTCTCCACTCTTGATTTTAATGAGATAGATTCAGATCTATCACATACCTGGTATCAGCTTCTAATGTATAAAGATGTTAATCTGATGAAGAAATATATTGATAAAGCAGAGCAATCAGGATGTTCAGCGATTGTTCTTACCATTGACGCTGTTACCGGCTGTTCAATGTGCAAAAGTGATCCAAATGTGGAACCTGTAGAATTTCCAGTTCATAAACTCCCAGTATTTCCGGAAAATCCAGAATTACCCTATACAACCCTCGATGATTATTATGAAAAATACATGCCAATGGTTCTTGATTGGAATGTAATAAAAGAAATTGTTTCCTACTCAAAGCTCCCTATTGTTCTTAAAGGAATACTAAATAATGATGATGCCAAAAAAGCTATTGAAGTTGGTGCCAAAGGAATTGTTATTTCAAATCATGGAGGAAGACAAAATGATGAAGCTGTAGCAACTCTTGATGGTCTTACAACACTTACACCTGATATAAGAGAAAAGATTGATGTTTATCTTGATGGAGGGGTACGCAGTGGATCAGACATATTTAAAGCCATAGCACTTGGTGCAAAAGCTGTATTTATTGGTCGTCCTGCTCTTTATGGACTTGCTATGAATGGTAAAGACGGCCTTATTGATGTCTTGAGCATCTTTACTACAGAACTCAAGGAATCAATGCGTACAGCGGGATGTGGGAATCTTGCTCAAATAGATATCAACAAAATCATAAAGAAATAAATGAATGAAAGATACGACACGATAGTCCTCGGTCTTGGTGCAATGGGGAGTGCTGCACTCTATCAACTTTCAAAGAAGGGTAAAAATGTATTAGGTATTGATCAGTATGTTCCTCCCCATAAATTAGGATCTGCTCATGGTGATACACGCATTACTCGACAAGCTATTGGCGAAGGATATGAATATGTTCCTCTTGCATTACGCTCCTATGAGATTTGGGATGAACTAGAGAAAGCTTCGGGAAAGAAACTCCTTTATAAAAATGGAGGATTGATTCTTGGTAATGCAGAAAGTAATGCAATACATGGAAAGAAAAATTTTATACAGCAAACAATTGCAACTGCTGAAAAGTATCATATTGAACATGAGGTTTTAACAGCAGGAGAAATAAAAAGCCGATTTCCACAATTTAAAATTAAAGGTCTTGAAGTAGGATATTACGAAAAGAATGCCGGCTTTTTAAAACCTGAACTCTGCATAAAAACTCAATTAGAGTTAGCTAATAAAAATAGCGCACAAATAAATATAAATGAAAAAGTGGTGAGTTTCAGCCAAGATGGTGATACTGTTAAAGTGATCACTGATAAAGGTGAATATATTACAGATAAGCTAATTGTTTCTGCCGGTGCATGGGTATCTAAATTCTTCCCTGAGTATAAAAATCTTTTTACTATCTATAGACAAGTACTTTATTGGTTTGATATTAAAGAGAACTATGAGAATTATAAGCCAGAAAATTTCCCGATCTTTATTTGGGATTTTGGCAATGGAGTAGATATATATGGATTCCCTGCAATAGATGGGGTAAATGGTGGTATAAAGATTGCTTCCGAAGATTATTCAATTACTACGGATCCAGAAGGAGTAGATCGTAATATAAGCACAGATGAAATCGATAGGATGTATTCTAAATACATTAAAGATTACATGAATGGCATGAATGATAAATGTATCAAAGCCATTTCATGTTTATATACAGTTACACCTGATTCAGACTTTATTATAGATACCCATCCTAAAAATAATCGAATTATTCTTGCATCTCCATGTTCCGGACATGGTTTTAAACACTCTGCCGCGGTTGGAGAAGTACTGGCACAATTAGCTATAGATGGAAAAACTGATATAGATATAAGTAAATTTAAGCTTTCAAGATTTTCCCAATAGAACTTTCCTCAATAATAGCTTTTCGAACGTTGTCCCAGATGCGGAGCCAATGTTTTAAGCACGGACATCTGTCCCTTTCTTTGACTGTACCATTTCATTCGGAGTCTTTCCATCAAGTCCGCAGTGCTCGAGATTGTTGTAGTAGTCGTTACAGATTTTCATCTTTTTCTCCCAGATGATATTTGCAACAAATTATCTCTACCAAAAATCTCATCCATTATTGTTTTCAAATAATGACTCTCGTCATCGTCAATAGAAATAAAGATTGACCCCTTATCAGAAAGTAGATCTTTAAGAAGTTTTAATCTCGGATACATCATGCAGAGCCATTTGTCATGTCGAGTAAGATCCTCAGCTTCTTTCCCAACAACTTTACCTAACCACTTCTTAATCTTAGGAGAATTAACTTTATCGATATAAACCCATTGTTCATTGTCAGTGTTATATGGCGGATCAATATAAATACAATCTACTCGATTAAGGTACTCTCAGACGCATACGCACGTAGTTATAAAGACATACAGAGGCCTGTCATCATTAAAAAGCAGAGGGTGATGATGGTTGCAGGCATTAAGTTTGTGGACTTTGTGTACATCTCAGATGTAAGTCCGAGCAGCATTTAAACGTTGCAATTGCTCAAACCTGCTAGTGTTGTCTTTGGAAAAGATCCAGTCAATACAGCAAAAGTCCAACAAAGAATTGCGAATGTCGCAGTCGCCTCACCCGACACCAAAGTTCGATTTCTACCTCGTTACATTGAAGAAGAAGTCTCAACGAGCAGCATTACCAACAAGATTAGAGGTACGTAAGATTATTTTTTAATCAGCTCTTGAGCGAGACGAATGAAGAGTGAGTCACGGAAAATGTTGAAACAGGTGTTGTAAAACTTTACTTCACCTTTTTTTACTTTTTCTTCTTGGATTGCAAATAGTTCGTACGCTTCGGAGATTGAGAGCCACTTCACATAGGCGCCGATGTCTATCTCACTTTCCGTGAGAGCTGGCGTGCCATAAGAAATGACTTTTGCTGCATAGCCGAAGCTTATGCAGTGTTTTCTGTCTCTTGAACGAAAATCTTCAGTGACTCCAAGCTCTTTGATGATCTCTATTTCACAACCAGTCTCTTCTTGGCATTCACGCTTTACACCGTCGAGAATACTTTCGTCACCTTCTATCCCTCCACCTGACAATAACAAGAAGTTGTTAACCTTGTTGCCTATAAGGGCAATTTGGTTCTGGTCATTGAAAAGAACGACTTTGCCAGTGGGACGGTCTTTCCAGATCACCTCAGTTATTTACTTCCTCACCAGTTTAGTTTATTATGCAAACCACTTGCATAATGAGAACTAATATATACAAAGACCAAATAGTAAAACTGCTTAAAAAGAAGCATCTACTAACCATCGCCGAGATTCACAAAGCTATTCCGAATGCTGACTATTCGACAGTCTTTCGTAATGTCGAACAACTACTTAAGGACAGCACCATCAAACGAGTACTTGTCGATAGCAAATCGGTTGCCTATGAATCATCTAAAGAGAGCCACGATCATTTCGTTTGCAATGATTGCGGGAAGATTAAGGAGGTTCATATAAGCAGAGAAAGTCTACCTCGTGATGCCTTCATATCGGATATTATGGTTCGTGGTACGTGTAAAAACTGTAAAAAATAATATGAGAATAGCCTTTGTTGGAAAAGGTGGATCGGGTAAAAGCACATTGTGCGCCTCATTCGCATCATATGTATCGAGTCAAACAACTAAGCCAGTCGTTGTGTTTGACGCTGACCTCAATATCCATGCTCCGGAATTACTTGGCTTTATTGCTATCCCCTTCGACAAACATATATCTGCTCCAGGACCAACTGACGAAATAAAGAAATGGCTCGTCGGTAATAATGATATCGAAAATCTCGGTGCCTTTCGTAAATCAACACCACCGACTCGAAAATCAAATCTTGTAAGACTCGAATCAATTCAAAATACTCCTCTTGGGAAATATGGACTTCACAATGGTAACCTTTCTGTATTTGCGGTTGGTACGTATCAAGAAGAAGATATCGGTGCGAGTTGTTATCATAACAATCTTGCCATTTTCGAAAGTATTTTGAGTCATACCGACGATGCACGTGGATACGTGGTAACAGACATGGTTGCTGGAGTCGATTCTTTTGCAGGCACGCTTCATGCTCAGTTTGATCTTACCTGCCTGATCGTCGAACCAACCATGCGAAGTATTGAGGTGTATACCAAATACATTGACCTCGCGAGCGAAGCAGGTGTTGCTGAAAGTGTTCGAGTAATTGGCAATAAAATACGTAATCAGAAAGATATTGATTTTATAAAGAGCCATGTTCCATCTAAAAAGATAATCGGCTTTTTTACTGATGACGAACACATAAGAGATATTGATCAAAATGGCGCACGGCTCTATGTAGAGAAACTTAATCCTGACAACCAAAATCTTTTGAAAACTATCCTTGAGCTTGTCGATTCATTGCCCGACAATCGCAATGTACGACTCAAGAAAATCTGGGAACTTCATACTAAATATGTTTCTCAAGGATTTATCAAAGAGCGCTTTGGTGACCTTACAGAACAGATAGATACTGAATTTACTTTTGACTATGGAGATAAAAACTAACGAACAAAAAATATTGAATACCTTCGAGGGCAATAATGCTGTTCTTGATTTTATCAATCCAGACAACGCGGCCCTTACTCCGCTTGTGGAAATTCCTGATCATCTCAATCCGTATCGAAAGAATGGTGTGAAAATTTTTGCAAAACTTATGAACGCTCTACCACTCGCAAATGTGAAATCACTTCCGGCATACAACATGTTGCTTGATAGGAAAAATAAAGGCGGGCTTGATGGGATAGATACCGTGATCGAGAACTCGTCCGGCAACACAGTCTTTTCCCTTGCGGTAATCGCTCGACTCATGGGTATACCTCACACCAAAGCAGTCGTATCGCACGAAGTAAGTCGAGGTAAGTTAAATATATTGAGATTCCTTGGTACTGAATTAATCGTCAATGAAGAACCGATCTGTCCCGATCCAAGCGATCCAACAAGCGGTATTTATAAAGCTAAAGTCTGGGCCAAAGAAAATAATTGGTTTAATCCTGGTCAGTATGATAACGAGGCAAATCCACAAGCTCATTATAAATGGACCGGCCCGCAAATATGGGAGCAGACCAAAGGAAAGATATCTTTGTTATCAGTTGGTCTTGGAACAACCGGATCAATCGTTGGCAATGGCTCATACCTAAAGAAACAAAACCCTGACATTGAAATCATCGGGGTGTCACGGATTGCCAACAACCCAATACCGGGAGTACGAACAAATAATCTCTTGAGAGAAATCGCTTTTGATTGGAAATCAGTTCTTGATCATCAGGAAGAAGTCGGAACAACAGAATCATTCAGACTATCTATGGACCTCTGTCGCGCTGGACTTCTTGTAGGACCGAGTTCAGGCTTTGCGCTTGTTGGACTTCTCAACCATCTTTCTAAACAGAAACTATCTGGCGAAGAAAAGATCGCCGTATTCATCTGTCCAGATAGTCCATTCCCATACATCGATGAATATTTTCAATACCTAGATCCAACAAGTTTCCCTACCATAGAAAATGAGCATCTTCTCAAAGAGAAAAGTAGCACTATTCCCATTACAAAAGCTCCCATCATCAAGGAACTTACGTCGGAGGAAGTTTTCTCCTTACTATTCAACGAAATTCCTGACAAGATTTGGGAAAAAGTTAAGAATAAAGAAAAAATAGACTTAAAGAAGGACTCGTTTATTATTGATGTCCGTAATGAAGGTGAGTATGAGGATCACCATATTCCCGAATCAGTGCATGTCCCCTTTCACAACATTGATCAATTTCTAAAGAAAGAAAATTGGGTGCTCAAAAAATATCAATCTGTCGTGTTTGTTTGTAGACACGGCAACACCAGTCGACTTGCTGCTTTCAAGGCAGAACAGATCGGCATCAAGTCTATAAGTCTTAAGGGTGGCGATGCTGAGTGGAGCAGACTAAATCTACCCAGAGTTCGCGCCGAGAAATGTATCGTTAGATTCGACTTAGAATAGACTCGTATTTCATCAACTCCTCCCTCGTCGGCCGTTCCACCGGATAAAAATAATCCTTCAAATTTGGCAGGTTGCTGGCCAAGGGATCCGGCTTCCAAAAGGTTCCT
>Ga0105044_10001181_pt1 | contig 34490 bp, 35 predicted proteins | sample MAT01_FD_78092 | JGI IMG/M metagenome (GOLD analysis project Ga0105044, IMG submission 78092) | Freshwater microbial communities from Lake Fryxell liftoff mats and glacier meltwater in Antarctica - MAT-01 | ecosystem: Environmental > Aquatic > Freshwater > Ice > Liftoff microbial mat | place...
CGCGCAGCGCAATGCGATCCGCTTTCAGGAACGGCGCGTCACCCGGCGTGAGGCCTTCAATGACGACGTCCTCGAGGAGAAACAGACCGGGCCGGAGCGAGGCGCTTAATCGCCCGATGTGGACCGGCCGCTCGAGATAGGCCGAGGCCGCCTGCTCGGCACGAGCCTTGAGATACGGACCCAGATCGATCGTGAACAGCGACACCAGCAGGGCTGCGCCGACCGCTGCAAGGACAAGGAGGGTGCGCCGGGACCACCGCAGGGCCAGCCAGCGCCGACGCCGAGGGGCCGGCACGCCACCCATCTGCGGCTCTGCGTCGGTCACCCCTCCAGCTTACCCGAGGCGGCCGCTACTCAATCACGACGAGCAGGCGGCCGGCTTCGACGGATGCGCCCTCGGCAATCGCCACCTCGGTCACCGTGCCGGCCTTGGGGGCGGTGAGCTCGTTCTCCATCTTCATCGCCTCAACGACGACCAGTCCCTGACGATGCGCCACCTGATCACCGGGCTTCACCAGCACGCGAAGCACCCGCCCCGGCATGGGGGCGATCACGCGTTGCTGACCTGGCCCGCCTGCAACGCCCTGCCCACCGCGCACATGCCGCCGTCCGTCCACGACGACAGACACATCGAGGTGCGGCAATTGCACCAGCCAATCGCCGCCCGGGCCCGGCGTGGCGGCCGCGTCCAGTGAACGGCCGTCGGAGAGAAACAGGATCGACAAGCCGAGGTCGATGGGGCTCGCGTCCACGTCATGCGCCTGGCCGTTCAGCACGATGCGGAACCTGCCGGTCTCGCCGAGGCGCTCGACCGTGACGGCGCGCTCGCGCCCCGCGACTTCCACGTCGAACTTCATCGCAGCGCCTCCACGCGCGCGGCGCGTTGCCAGTTCCCGGACGTGGGTGTGACCGGAGCGCCAGCCGACGCCTGATGCGCGCGAAACCACGCGGCAAGCGCGGCGACCACGGCTGCGTCATCGGCGTCGCCATCGGTGGCGTCAACGAAGGCCTGCCCTTTGCGCGCGGCGAGCACGGAGTCGAGGTAGGTCGTGTCGAACTGTCCCGCGGCGAATTCGGGCTGCGCCACCAGCCAGCGGAAAAACGGCAGCGTGGTGCGCACGCCGATCACGCGATATTCATCGAGCACGCGCGAGAGGCGGGCGATGGCGTCGGTCCTGTTATCGCTCCACACGATGAGCTTGGCGATCATCGAGTCGTAGAAGAGCGGAATCGTGAAGCCCGGTGCCACGCCACGGTCATCGCGCACGCCAGGCCCTCCCGGGACGTTGAGCGCGCGCACGAGACCGGGCGAGGGCATGAATCCCTGGTCGGGATCCTCGGCATAGATCCGGCACTCGATCGCGTGCGCCACCGGCGTCAGCGCGCGTTCCGGGTCAATCGTCAACCGCTCGCCCATCGCGATGCGCAACTGCCAGTGCACGAGATCGATCCCTGTCACGACCTCGGTGACCGGGTGCTCCACCTGAAGACGCGTATTCATTTCGAGGAAGTAGAACTTCCCGTCTTCGTCGAGCAGGAACTCAATCGTGCCCGCGTTGGTATAACCCACGGTGCGTGCCACGGCCGCCGCACACGCGGCCATCGCGCGGCGGGTCTCGTCGGTCAGGGCCAGCGACGGCGATTCCTCCACCACCTTCTGATGGCGTCGCTGGATGGAACACTCTCGTTCCACAAACGGCACGACGGTGCCGTAGTGATCCCCCAGCAACTGAATCTCGATGTGCCGCGCCCGGGCCAGACGCCGCTCGAGGTACACGGCGCGTTCGCCGAATGCGGACCCGGCCTCCGACCGCGCGGTGCGAATGGCCGGCAACAGGTCCGCGCGGGTTGGCACCATCCGCATCCCCTTGCCGCCGCCACCAGCGACAGCCTTGACCAGGAGGGGATACCCGATGCGCGCGGCCTCCGCCAGAAGCGCCTCATCAGGCAGGTCTTCGGCGAACGGCTCCTCGGTGCCAGGCACCACCGGCACGCCGGCGGCGATCGCCACGCGCCGAGCCGCCGTCTTGTGGCCCATGCGGGTGATGGCGTCTGGCGAGGGGCCGACAAACGTCAGGCCGGCGTCGAGGCAGGCCTGCGCAAAGTCTTCGTTTTCGGCGAGGAACCCGTACCCCGGGTGCACCAGCGAGGCACCGCTGCGCACGGCGACGTCAATGAGACGGTCAATCCGAAGGTAACTGTCAGCCGCCGGTCCTGGACCGATCAGGTACGCCTCGTCGGCCGTGCGCACGTGCAGCGCGGTGCGGTCGCACTCCGAGTACACCGCCACGGTGCCGAGGCCGAGTTCGCGGCAGGCGCGCATGACACGCACGGCAATTTCACCGCGGTTGGCGATGAGGACTTTCCGGCGTGTCATCACAGGGGGATATTGCCGTGTTTCCTGGGCGGGTTCTTGTCGCGCTTGTTGTCACAACTGGCCAGCGCGGCAATCAGTTTGGCTCGTGTCAGGCGCGGCGCGATGACCGCATCCACATACCCGCGGGATGCCGCGACAAACGGGTTGGCCAGTTTTTCGCGAAACTCCCGGGTCAATTCGGCGCGCTTGGCCGCCGGGTCCTCGGCGTGCTGCAGCTCACGCCGATAGAGAATGTTCACCGCGCCTTCAGGCCCCATCACCGCAATCTCGGCCATCGGGTACGCGAAGTTGAAATCCGTACGGATGTGTTTGCTCGCCATCACACAGTAGGCGCCGCCGTAGGCCTTTCGCGTGATCACGGTGATTTTCGGCACGGTCGCTTCGGCGTACGCGTACAGCAGCTTGGCCCCCGCGCGGATGATGCCGCCGTGTTCCTGGCGAACGCCCGGGAGGAACCCGGGCACGTCCTCAAACGTGATCAGCGGGATGTTGAAGGCATCGCAGAACCGCACAAAGCGCGCGGCCTTCACCGACGCATCGATATCCAGGCACCCGGCCAGCACCTTCGGCTGATTGGCGACGATACCGACCGACCGGGTGCCCAGTCGCGCGAAACCACAGATGATGTTCTGCGCAAAATACTGGTGGACCTCAAGGAACCGGCCGTCATCCACCACCGCGTGGATGAGATCGTGCATGTCGTAGGGCTGGTTCGGCTGTTCGGGCACCAGCGAGTCGAGCGCGGCATCTTCGCGGTCCACGGGGTCGGCCGTGGCCACCCGCGGTGCGTCGTCCAGATTGTTCGACGGCAAATAGCCCAACAATTCGCGGATGAGCAGGATGCACTCGCGGTCCGACGGCACGGCAAAGTGCGCAACGCCGCTCGTGGCGTTGTGCGCCATCGCTCCGCCGAGCGCTTCCTTCGTCACGTCCTCATGGGTGACCGTCTTGATCACATCGGGACCGGTCACGAACATGTAGCTCGTGCCCTCGACCATGATGTTGAAGTCGGTGATGGCTGGCGAATACACGGCCCCGCCCGCGCAGGGCCCCATGATGGCCGAGATCTGCGGCACCACGCCAGACGCGAGGGTGTTGCGCAGGAAAATGTCGGCATAACCGGCCAGCGAGACCACGCCCTCCTGGATGCGCGCCCCCCCTGAGTCGTTGAGTCCGACGACCGGCGCCCCCATCTTCATCGCCAGGTCCATGACCTTGACGATCTTTGCCGCGTTGGTCTCGGACAGCGACCCGCCGAACACCGTGAAGTCCTGGGCGAACGCGTAGACGGGCCTGCCGTCCACGCGGCCATGTCCCGCGACGACGCCGTCACCGGGCACCAGATCTTTCTCCATCCCGAAGTCGCGGCACCGGTGTGTCACGAGTTTGTCGAGTTCTTCGAACGTGCCCGAATCGAAGAGCAAGTCCACGCGTTCGCGCGCGGTCAGCTTGCCGCCCTCGCGCTGTCGGCGCAGCCGTTCCTCGCCGCCGCCCAGTTCCGCACGGCGCTCGAGTTCCGCCAGATGCTCCTGTGGTGTCATCACGCGCGGGCGGCCTGGGCCTTCTCCCAATCTTTCAGGAACTTCTCAAGGCCGATGTCGGTCAGCGGATGCTTGAAACACGCCTCAACCACCGAGACGGGACATGTGCACACGTCGGCGCCCATCCGGGCGGCCTCCACGATGTGCATGGGGCCGCGCACGCTGGCGACGAGTACTTCCGTCATGAACTGATGGGCTTCGAAGATCTCCACGATCTGACGGACCAGGCCCATGCCATCGGACGCGATGTCGTCCAGGCGTCCGATGAACGGGCTCACATACGCGGCGCCGACCTTGGCCGCGATCAGCGCCTGCGTGGCGGAAAAAATCAGCGTGACGTTGACGCGGATCCCGTCACCCGCCAGCACCTTGCAGGCGCGCACACCATCGCGGGTAAACGGCACCTTGACCACGACGTGCGAGTCGATCGCCGCCAGTTCGCGCCCTTCGGCCACCATCGCCTGCCACTCGGTGGCCACGACCTCGGCGCTGACAGGGCCCTGCACCAGCAGGCAGATGTTCTTGATGATCGCGCGCGGGTCGCCGCCCTCTTTCGCCATCAATGACGGGTTGGTCGTGACACCGTCCACGATCCCCAGCGGGACCAGCGCTTCGATTTCCTTCAGATTCCCGGTATCGAGAAAAATCTTCACTGCGCCACCACCTTGTTGGTCAACGCGCCCACGCCTTCGACGTGCACGGTGACGGAGTCGCCGGGCACCATGGGGCCAATCCCAGAGGGGGTGCCGGTCGAAATAATATCGCCGGGCAGCAGCGTCATCACAGAGGTAATGAACGTGATGAGTTCCGGGATCGTGAAAATCAACTCACGCGTGCGGGAATCCTGCCGCAACTGGCCGTTGACGTACGCGCGCACGCTCAGGTCGCGGCCGTCGAGCCCCATCGCCACACACGGCCCGATGGGCGCGAACGTGTCGAACCCCTTGCAGCGCGTGTACTGGCCGTCTTTGTTCTGCAAGTCCCTGGCGGTCACGTCATTGACGGCAATCAGCCCGAGGACGTAGTCCTGTGTCTGGTGCAGTGGCACGCGGTGCGCCCGCTTGCCGATGACGATGCCCAATTCGGCCTCGTGATCGATTCGCCCCGCCCACGCCGGCGTCTGAATGGCCTCGTCAGGGCCGACGACGGCGGTGGAGGGCTTGAGGAACAACAATGGCTCTGCCGGCAGGGCCTTGTTCTGCTCGGCGGCGTGGTCCTTGTAGTTCAGGCCGACGCACACGATCTTTGATGGCTGAACCGGCGCCAGCAGGCGCGCGCCTTCTGACGAAATCTCCGGGCCTTCTTTCCACGCGCCGAAGATGTCGCCCTCAACCAGCCGCCAGGTGCCTTCGGTTTCGGCCGCGTACCTCGGCCCGCCGTCATGCTCGATGCGATACAGTCGAATCATCTCTCTCCCTGAGTGTGAGTGGGTCAGCGGTTGGCGGGATTGGACCGTGGGCTTCGGTTCCCGGCGGCGTCCACCGCCACCACGAAGTACACATAGCGCACGCCCGCGCGCACCGTGTTGTCCACGTATTGCAACGACGCAATCGGTTTCGGCGTCAGTTCCTGCACGGTGTCACTGGTCCCCTCGGCGCGCAACACCAGGTAACCGGCCAGATCAGCGGCCGACACCTGATCCCACAGCAGCGTCACGCCATCCGGATCGGACACTGCGACGAGACCAGCAGGCGCGGGCGGCCCGAAGGTATCCACCGGCGTCACGCAGACGGGACCCGCGGTGGCACTTTCGGTGGACGCCGCACCGCGGCGCACGACCCCACGAGCCACAAAACAGCGCTCCTTGCCGAACTCAAACGACGTGGACCAGGACCCGCTGGTGATGGGCAACGCCTGCACAGGAGACGGCTGCTCAACGCCCCCCCGGGTCGTTTCCACGACCGTCACGGGCGCACCTTTGACAGCAGTCGTCCAGGTCACCGTGAGGTCCGCTTCATCGTAGGTAGGCACACCGAGCACGGGAGCCGCAGGCGCCGGACCAAACGGCACGGCCACGATGGCGGACGCGGGGCCCGGCCGGCGACGGTCCGAGACGCCGACGGCCAGGTAGTACCGGGTCGGCAACGTCAGTCGATTCACCGGGACAGCCAGGCCGGTGGGTCGCAGGGGCACCCACATGGGCCGCTGGCCTGCCACCCGCGTCTGCTGCTGCCGGTTCAGCTCCAACGGGCGCGGCGCGGTCGTCGGAATCGTCTCGGTCCACACGGCGCCCTCTCCCCGGCCGGGTCGTACATCCGGGGGACCTGCCGGAACGACCGGTGGCGTTGCCGGAGCCGGGGCGCCTTCGTCGGTCGGCGCGGGTCCGGGACGCACCTCAATCCTTCCGACCAGGTGCTCCGCGCGCTGGAGTTGCGCCACGGTCGGCACCTCGGAGCCCAGTGGCAACGTGCGAGCGTAAATCTCCACCGCGGCGATCACCACCTCGGTGCTGGGGTCCGCGCCGGCGCCAGGGACCTTCAGGTTCAGGGTGACCCGATCACCCAGGCGACGCGCAACGAGTCCGGTCGGCGCCTCCGGCACCGGCCGTAGTGGTGCAAGGGGCGGTCCCTTCGAGCCGCAGGCGGCCGAGACGACCGCCACAAGGCCCAGGCCGGCGATGGTGAGCGCGCGCACGGTCACAGGATGTACCGCGACAGGTCGTCGCTCTTCGCTATATCAGCAAGCATGCGATCCACATAGGCCGGATCGATCGTAATCGATTGGCCGTCCAGTTCGGGCGCGTGAAATGAGACGTCGTCGAGCAATCGCTCGAGGACCGTGTGCAGGCGGCGGGCGCCAATGTTCTCGGTACGGTCGTTCACGAGCGTCGCCAGTTCGGCGATGCGCGCGATGGCCTCCGGTGTGAACTCAAGCTGCAGTCCCTCGGTCAACATCAGGGCGATGTATTGCTTGATGAGGGCGTTGCGGGGCTCGGTCAGGATGCGGATGAACTCGTCGCGACCCAAAGCCTCGAGTTCCACCCGAATCGGAAACCGGCCCTGCAACTCGGGAATCAGGTCTGACGGCTTCGACACGTGAAACGCACCGGCGGCAATGAACAGGATGTGATCGGTTCTGACCATGCCGTGTTTTGTGCTGACCGTGGTGCCCTCAACAATCGGCAGGATATCGCGTTGCACGCCCTCGCGACTGATATCCGGGCCATGACCGCCGTCCTTGCCGGCAATCTTGTCGATCTCGTCGAGGAAGATGATGCCCGAATTTTCGACGCGGTCGATGGCTGCACGCGCCACGCCGTCCATGTCGATGAGCTTCTGGGTCTCTTCCTGCACGAGGTGCTCGCGCGCCTCCGACACTGGCAGCAGCCGCCTGCGCGTCTTGCCCTGGAACAGCCCCGGCATCATGTCGCGCAGGTTGACGCCAATCTCTTCCACCGACGAGCCCGAGATGACTTCAAACGACGGCATCGCGGCCCGCTGCGCCACATCGACCTCGACCATCTTGCCGTCGAGCTTGCCGGCGCGCAGTTGCTCACGGAGTTTCTCGCGCGTCGAGACGACATGATCGCGGGCGAGTTGTTCGTCGTGCGATCCGGCACCGAACCCAGGTCCCGACGGCGCCGGAGGCAGCAGCAAGTCCAACACGCGCTCCTCGGCCGCCTGCGCGGCGCGGCTGCGCACCTCCGCCTCGCGTTCCTCGCGCACCAACTTCACGCCGATCTCCACCAGGTCGCGCACCATCGACTCCACGTCGCGGCCCACATACCCCACCTCGGTGAACTTCGAGGCCTCGATTTTCAAAAACGGGGAGTGGGCCAGCTTTGCCAGCCGCCGCGCGATCTCGGTCTTGCCAACTCCCGTCGGCCCGATCATCAGAATGTTCTTGGGCGCGACGTCTTCGGCCATCTCGGCGGGAAGCCGCTGCCGTCGATGGCGGTTGCGCAGCGCGATCGCCACGGCCCGCTTCGCCTTGGCCTGACCAACGACGTACTTGTCGAGTTCGGCGACGATTTCGCGCGGCGTCATCGCCCCGCCGGTCAGCACAGGTTCAGGAAACGCAACTGGGGACATTCAGATTTCTTCAAGGGTCAACGACGTGTTGGTGTAGATGCAAAGATCGGCCGCGATCGCCATCGCGTGTTCGACGATCGCACGAGGCGGAAGCGGCGTATGTGCAACCAGCGCGCGCGCCGCGGCCATCGCAAACGCCCCACCGGATCCAATGCCCATGATGCCGTCGTCGGGTTCGATGAGATCACCGGTACCCGAGAGCAGGTACATCGCGCCGGGGTCAGCCACGAGCAACATCGCCTCGAGGCGCCGCATCGCGCGGTCGGTACGCCATTCGCGAGCCAGTTCGACCGACGCCCGCTCCAGATTGCCCCGATGGGCTTCGAGCTTGCTTTCAAAACGGGCAAACAAGGCAAACCCGTCTGATGCGGTGCCGGCGAACCCCGCCAGGACCCGGTCTTCGTAGAGCCGGCGGACCTTCCGGGCGCGGTGTTTGACGACGATTTGGCCGAGCGTGACCTGACCGTCGGACGCCATCACCACTTTTCCATGGTGTCGGACGGCCAGTACTGTGGTTGCGTGGGTTTCAGACATAGGAAAAACGGGCCGGAACTGGCATCGTAAGGCCGTCCGCCGAAGAGGGCAAGGCCGGCCGGTGATGAGGACACTGGTCCCATCTACCGCCCACTTTGTCACAGTATTTGGACTCGGATTGATGGCAGTATTGTTGCACTGTCACGGACTGAAGCCGCGCTGTCGGGTCATCTCGGTTGAAGGAGTGCATGGAAATGGACAGAAATCCTCGCTCGCTGGTCGTCGTCGCCTTGACACTGGCACTGGCCGCGCCGGCCGCGGCTGGGGCTCAGGCTATCCCCCGGCCGGCGCCAGGATCGGGTTCGTCGGGGTCTTCGGGTTCGTCAGGGTCTGAGGCTCCCCCGGCCCTGCCGATGCGGGAGCCGTCCCGCGAGCCCTCGCGAGATGTGGAGCCACCTCGTGCGCAATCACAGGCTGGCTCGCGCACACCCACGTCGTCTGGCACATCAACGGGGTCGGCGTCGTCGCGAAGCGGCGGCGGATCTGGCGGCTCATCGTCGGGGTCCAGCTCGGCGCCGGCGTCCTCTCGTGTGTCGTCGGGATCGGGGGGATCGACGGCGAGCCGCGGCGGCGCGACGGGATCGGCCACCAGTCGAACCGGTTCCCGGTCGCGCGGGTCGCAACCGGTCGTGGGCACCGCGACGGATCGTCCGGCGCGGCAGTTCGGTGGTGGCGGTGTTGACTACAACTATTACTACGGCTACAACCCGTTCAGCCCATGGGGCCGATGGTATCCGTGGTATTCCGGGGGCTTCGGGTATGTGTCCTACGACCCGTGGCGCTACGGGAATTCCCGGTACTCGCTGTGGCGATATGGGTCCTGGTACGACCCGTACGACCCGTACTGCTATGGCGGCAACTACTGGCCGTGTGATTCCTACGTCGGCGTTGGCGGCGGCAGCGGCAGCGGCAGTCGTTCAGACGAATCCACCTCCGAGCCCTCGGGGTCGGTGCGGCTGCGGGTATCGCCTGCACACGCAGAGGTCTTCGTCGACGGCACGCTTGTCGGGCTGGTGGACGACTTTGACGGGCTGACCGGACATCTGAAACTGACGCTGGGCACCCATCTGGTGGAAATCAAGGCCGATGGTTACGAGACCTTTGTGCCACAGATTTCCATCGATGAGGGCAAGACCACCACGGTGCGAGGGTCGTTGAAGAAGGCCGTCAAGTAGGCTGTGAACGCCCGACGCGCGCAGTCGGTGGTCGCGGGTATTTCGCTGGTCTACGATCTCGCGATCGGGCTGGCACTGCTCGCGGCGACCGACCGCTTCGCGTCACTCTTCGGCGTGGTGGTTCCAGAGCCGCGTCTGTTTGTCACACTCACGGGTCTCTTTCTGGTGTGCGTCGGCCTGGGCTACGCGCAGCCGATGCGGAATCCCGAACATCACCGTGCCTACCTGTGGATTTTTGGACCGCTCCTCAAGGGCGCCGGTGCGGTCGTGTTCATCGCGTACTACGCCGGTGGCGACTCGCCCTCATCCTATCTGCTGTTTGCCGCCACTGACGGCACGCTCGCGCTGGCCACGGCTGGAGCGCTCGCAATGAATCAACACACTGCCGATTAGCCCTTGCGGGCGAACGCAAGGTACAACGGCACCCCGGCCGCAATGATGATGAGGCCGTAGAGGGTCTGACTGGGTTCGGTCCACAGTCGGTGCAGGATCATCGCGGCCGAGGCGGCGACGAACAGGCCTGGGGCGTAGGGATATCCCCACGCCCGGAACGGACGATCGGCACCGGGATCGCGCATGCGCAGGACAAAGAGCGAGGCGACCGCGATGCCTGAAAACAGCACGATGGCGAAGCCGGTGTAGGTCACGAGCCCCGAGAGGGTTGAAGACAGCACCAGCACGGCGCTCCAGGCGGCCTGGGCCCAGATGGCTCGGGCCGGGGTGCGGTACGTGGGATGGACCTGCGCCACAGACGGCAGGAACGCGCCATCCCGCGCCATCGCAAAGTACACCCGCGGACCGGCCAGTACCATGGCGCTGATACTGGCGGCCACGCTCACGATGGTGAAGATGGCGATGACATTGCCGGCGACGAAGCCGAAGAGCCGCTCGGCCACCGTATCGGTGAGACGGCCGTCGGCGACCACGGCGAGGTCAGCCAGCGGCATCGCGTACAGATAGAGCGCATTGAGCGCCACGTAGATCGCCACGACCGCCGCAGTTCCGAGCCCGAGCGCGATCGGCACGTTGCGTCCCGGGTCACGAATTTCTTCAGCGACGTAGGCCGCCGCATTCCAGCCCGAGTAGCTGAACATCACCGGAATCAGCGCCAGCAGCCAGCCGGTCGCCGGCGCGGCGACAGCGTGGCTGCTCGTCATGTTGGCCCACGTGCCCGAGCCAAGCGCCAACCCGAGGGCCAGGAAGATCAGGATGCCCGAGACCTTGAGGCCGGCAAGGCAGTTGTGCACGAGTCGGCCGGGCCCCAGGCCACGCATGTGGATGAACGAAAGCGCCGCAATGGCGACCAGCGCCACCAGGGTCTGGTTTGTGAGGACGAGGGGCACCAGGGGCAGGGGTAACGTCAGCAGGGGTGTGCGGTCGGCGGCGGCCGGCACGAACCGTCCGATCGCATCCGCGAGAAACAACGCGGATGCGGCAATCGCTCCCGAGAACCCGGCGACGAACGATGTCCAACCGGTGAGGAAGGCTGCGACTGGCCCGAACGCCTCGCGGAGGTAGACGTATACGCCACCCGACCGGGGTCGTAGCGCGGCGAGTTCCGCGTAGGCCATCGCTCCGGCAAACGCGAGCACCCCGCCGAGCACCCACACGCCGAGCATGCCGGCGGCCACCGGCACGAGCGCGGCCACGAGGACCGGCACGTAGAAAATACCGCCGCCGATCACGTTCGACAGGATGATGGCGGCGGCGTCGAGCGGCCCAAGGCGACGCTCGAGCGACAAAGAGGAGTGTGCCGGAGCGGCCTCTGCGGGCGGCGTCACTTGGTGGGCGCGCTCAACAACAGCTTTCGGTCGATTTTGTATTCGCCGGCAGACTGGATGCGGCCACCACGCTTGACGAAGAGTTTTGCGGTAATGTCAATGAAGTCGCCGTGGTTGAAGAGCTCGGCCCGGGCCCCGCCGGTGGTATAGCCGACGCTGGCGCGCAGCACCACGGGTTCGGAACTGGCGCCCGGCGCCAGCCCTTCTCCGCCGATGACCTTGACGACCAGCTCATCGAGTTCCGAGTCTTTGCCCGTCTGCCAGAACAGCACCACCATGTCGATGGACGACAGGGGCGTATCGGCGCCGTTGCGGACCGTGAACGTCAAACTGGGAACGAGTTTGTTGAGCCCCTGAGGGTTCAATCCGGCATCGTAGTAGCCCGACGAGACATCGGAGATCTGGAGCGCCGTTTTCAGGTCAATAGAAGCGCTGCAGCCGTAGACGCTGGCCAGGGCCGCCAAAAGCACTGCGCGAGCGATCTGGTATCGGCGGGGCATGCCGGCGATTGTAGATCAGAACTGCGTCTCGACGACCCGCTTCCGGGCCTCCTCACGGGTGATTTTTCCGCTATAAAACAACGCCAGGTCCGCGCCCTTGATTCTGAGAATCAGGGCGCGTGAGTCGTCGTAGAGACTGGTCGGAATCGGATCTTCTTCGCCCCGTGCCACCACCGACAACGACTCGTTGTCGCCAATCTCCAGCGACTTCGAATAGTCCAGCATCGCGTCAATCAGCTTGTTCTTGATGACGTCGCGATAGAACTGATTCGGATCGGCCAGGAAGGGATCGACGGCGACCGACGAGCGTACCATCGGGTCATCGGTGACCACACTTGTCGCGCGCGTCGTGGCGGCTCCGGTGTTCCGCACGGGCTGGTTCGCAGCCTGCGGCGGAACTGTCGGCCGCGGGAACTGGTTCAGCATCACGGCGCTTTCCCGGATCTCCGGGATCTCTACGTCAAACACCACGCCGTACTGCTCGAGCGGAAACCCGCGCGCCTTCCCGCGTCCAAAAAACAGCATCCCGATGGGCATGACGCCCTGGGCACGGGCCGACACTTCCTGCGCCACTTCCTGAGCGCCCTGGCGGACCGCGTTTTCCAGCACGCCCTCCATCAACTGAAACTGAAACCGGCGCTGTTGAAGCTGCACCTCGGGGGACAGATTGGGCGTCGCCCGCACCTGCCCTGCGGCCACCTGACCTGAGACCAACACCGCCGCGAGTGCTACGACATGGATTCGATTCATCACTGCACCTTCATCTGCTGTTGCACCAGTTGGCTCAGCACTGCCTGCAACTGGTCCACCTGGGCCTTAAGCGAGCTCAGCGTCTGGCCGTCGGCCCGCCGCTGCCGCTCCGCATCCCTGGCCAATTCAACCAGAAAGCCCCTGACCCACGTCAGTTGCCGTTCCTCGCTTGCGCCCACCAGTTGTGTCGCACCGGCCAGCAACCGCTGCTCGGTGGCCGCATCCAGCCGGTACGCCGTCGTCGCCGCGGGCACCGCGGCCACCGGTCTGTCAGTGTCCACCCTGGCGCTGGCCAGTTCGCGGCGGACCAACGCGCCCACGGCCGCTGCGTCGAGAACGGGCGCCTGGGTCACCGCGGGAGACGGCGCCCCACCGGACGCGTCCAGCGTGCCGCGGGCACCCAGGGTGTAGGCCGCAAACCCGCCGGCCGACCCCATCACAAACATCACACTTGCGGCGGCCGCCATGGCCCACGCCGGCACCTGGCGGAACCAGGGCACGAGCGGGACGGGCGCAAACGGCGTCCACACGGACGGCGGGTTCGGCACCGCCCACGCGAGCAGGTCATCGCGGACACTGCGCAAGGCTCTCACCTCGTCGCGGCAGTCAGGACACGATTCCAGATGGCGTTCCATGTCGCGGCGACTCGCGTCGGTCGCCTCGTCGTAGAGGTAATCCAACACACGTTCACGCTGATCACACATAGATTCTATTCCTCGATCTGTTTCACACGTCTCACAACAGCGTTCGTTCCCAGGTCGCGCGCCGCAGCCGGGTGGTCTCGGCTTGTTGCCGTTCCAGGCGCCGCCGCAGTACCGACAATCCCTGATACAGCCGTGTCTTGACGGTACTCAGAGGACAATCGAGCATCTCGGCAATCTCCTGAAACGTCAGGCCGTGATACTCCTTCAGCATGATGGCCATACGCTGCTCTTCTGGCAGGTCGGCCATCGCCAGCTGCACTGCGGCCGACATCTCCCGGCGGGCCACCAAATCCTCCACCGACTCGGTCGGCGCCGCCTGCTGGTCGGCCAGGTCCAGCGGGTCGGTCCCTTCCGGGACCTGGGCCACGGGCGCCCGCCGTTCCTTGCGCATCCAATCCCGGCACAGGTTGAGGGTGATCCGATACAGCCACGACGAGAACTTGGCCTCGCCTTTGAACCCCTTCAGCCCGCGATAGGCCCGCAGGAACGCGTCCTGGACCACATCTCGCGCCTCTTCTTCCCGCCGGAGGGTGCGGTACGCCAGCGCATAGATCGGCCGTTCCCAGCGCGTGACGAGCTGGGCGAAGGCATCGTGATCTCCGGCGGTCGCCCGTGCGACCAGTTCTTCATCTGACGTCATCGTGCCGCACTTGCCCGTTCTGACGACCCGGAAGGGCCAAGAGTCTGTACGCTCGGGAAAAAGGCTTCCCCAGTATAGTGGCCGGCCTCTGGTGCTACACTTCACACCTTCCGGCTATGACCGACGACCAATTTCTGACCACCGAGCAGGTTCTGGACTACATGCAGGTGAACCTGCGTACGGTCTACAGACTGATCAAGGCGGGCAAGATCCCGGCCGTCAGGGTCGGCCGGCAGTGGCTGTTTCGGCGGACCGACATTGATGCCTGGCTCACCGTGAGCCGCCAGTTGGGGCAGGTCACCGACGGGCCATACACCGGCGACGAGCGCCCGCGGGTGCTGGTCGTAGACGATGAGCCCTCGGTGCGAGAGCTGCTGGCAAAGGCCCTGGCTGGCGCCGACTACGACGTGGATGCGGCCAGCGATGGCGCCGCCGCGGTCGAGCAACTCCGCGCCAGGGCCTACGACCTGTTGATCACCGACCTGAAGATGCCCGGGATGGATGGGCTGGCGGTCATCCGCGAGGCCCGGCGCACGGCTCCAGACCTGCCGGTCATCATCATCACGGGCTACTCCACCGAAGCGGCAGCCATCGAGGCCATCAACCTTGGCGTCGCCGGCTACATCACCAAGCCCTTCCGCCTGCCCCGCATCCTTGCGGCCACTGCGCGGGCACTCGGCGAGCCGGTACCGGCCGCCGAAGCCTGACGCCCTCGTTTGATTCAACTTTCCGCACTCACCAAACGGTTCGGCGAGCGTGTCCTGCTCGACCGCGTCACCTGGCAGGTCTCAGACGGCGACCGCGTCGGCCTGTGCGGCCCCAACGGTGCCGGGAAGACCACCCTCCTGCGGATGCTCGCCGGGCTCGACGAGCCCGATAGCGGCACCATTGTCAGACCCACCGGCCTGACCGTCGGCTACCTGCCCCAGGACGGGCTCGCACACGCCGGCCGGACCCTGGTGGACGAAGTCTCGCAGGCCTTCAAACCCCTGCTCGACGCGCGAGAGGAGCTGACCCGGATCGAGCACGCGCTCGCCGAACCGACGCTGCCGGAGGGCGAACACGAACGCCTGCTCGAGCGGTACCACGATCTCAGCGAGTTCTTCCGTCGCGAAGAGGGGTACAGCATCGACCTCCGCGTCACCCAGGTCCTTGATGGCCTGGGCTTCGCGCGCTCGGACGCGCACAAGCCGGTCGAGACCTTCTCGGGCGGCTGGCAGATGCGCATTGCGCTCGCCACCCTCCTGCTGGGACGGCCCAGCCTCCTCCTGCTCGACGAACCGACCAATCACCTGGATCTTGATGCGCGCAACTGGCTCGAGTCGTACCTGATCGCCTATCCCTACCCGGTCATCCTCGTCTCGCACGACCGCTACTTCCTGGACGCGGTGGTCACCAAAGTCGCCGACCTGTCGCTGCGCACCATCACCGATTACCTCGGTACGTACTCGTCCTATCTCACCGAATACGACGCGCGGATGAACCGCCTGCGCAAGTCGAAGCAGGAACAGGACGATGACGTTGCCCGGATGCGGGCCTTCATCGACCGATTCCGCTACCAGGCTACAAAAGCCGCCCAGGTGCAAAGCCGCATCAAGATGCTCGACAAGGTCGAGATCATCGAGGTCCCGCCCGAGCGGAAACACGTCCACTTCACGTTCCCGACCTGCCCCAAGAGCGGCCGCATGGTGATGGAGTTGACCGACGTGCGCAAGGCCTACGGCGACCTGGTGGTCTTCGATCACGTCAACCTGCACATCGAACGCGGCGATCGCATTGCGCTGGTCGCGCCCAACGGCGCGGGCAAGTCCACGCTGATGCGAATGCTCTCGGGGGCCGAACCGCCCGACTCCGGGTCCTGCCGCGAGGGGCACCAGGTCGTGAAGCAGTACTTCGCCCAGGACGAGGCCTCGCGTCTCGACCCTTCGAAGACCGTGTATCAGATCCTGGAGTCGGATGCGCCGATCGGCATGGTGCCGATGATTCGAAATCTCCTCGGTGGGTTCCTCTTCGCTGGCGACGATATCTACAAGAAGGCCGGAGTCCTGTCGGGTGGTGAACGCACACGACTGGCCGTGGCACGCATGCTGCTGCGTCCGGCCAACGCCCTCCTGCTTGACGAACCGACCAATCACCTCGACCTCGACTCGAAGGACGTGCTGCTGGACGCGCTCGCTGACTTTGGCGGAACCCTGATCTTCGTCTCTCACGACCGCTATTTTGTGGACCGGCTGGCCACGAAGATCATCGCCGTCGGCCAGGGTCGGGTCGAGGTGTACCCGGGCACCTACGAGGAGTTTCTGTGGAGCAAGAAGCAACGCCAGGCGGCCGCCTCGGCCCCCAGCCGGAAGCCTCCGCCCGCAGTCAAGGCATCCCAACCACCGACGTCCCCTGTTCCCGCACCGCCGCCGGTGTCCTACGAACACAAGAAACGCGCTGACGCGGATGCCCGGCGCCGCCGCCGGGCAGACGATGAGCGCCGGACACGCGTCGGCGAACTGGAACAACGAATCGCCGCCCACGAGGCAAAAATCCGCGACATTGAGGCCCAGATGAGCTCCTCAGCCTTCTACGACGACCGGGCCAGGGCCGAAGAGGCGGTGACCCTGCACAAGCAACTGATGTGGGAGGTCGGAGACCTCATGCATCGGTGGGAAGCCCTTCAACAGCCGGACGACTAAGGGGTCTCCGGTTTGACGAATTTTGTAATTCTCGGCTAATTTTGCAGGTGGACCGAAACGTCCAGGACAAGTCGCACGAGCGATTACGCGCAGTTTTGTGTTTGGATTGGCCGCCAATGACGGGCACGGCCCTTGCTGCCTCATTCGCGGTCAGGAAACTGGATATGCCGCTGTCTGCCTCGCCACCCGCGTCGTCGCCCGGATCGGTCATGCCGAACAAGCCGGAGCCTGAGTCGCCGCCCGAAACCGGGGCCGCGGCGGCAGACGTCCTGCCAGACCGCTTCTTTCGTCACCTCGTGTTCAACCTGCGCAACGGGGTGCTGGCGATCACCCGTGATGGCCGCATCGCGGCCATGAACAGCATTGCGTATCGCGTCCTCGGGCTGCTGCCCAATCAATCCGATCTCGGGCGGTCGTACCTCGAAGTGCTGCAGGACTGCCCCGAAGTCGTGCGGGTCGTGCAGTCGGCGTTTGAGACCTCGGACTTGCCGAACCGCGCGGAGCTTCGCTTGCGGAAGACCGGCAGGGCGATTGGCTACACCATTTCGAAGATCCACGATGACTCGCGCGAGGAAGTCGGGTTGACGCTGTTTGTGAAGGACCTGACGCGGGTGGAGCAGATTGAAGAACGCCAGCGGCTGCGCGACCGGCTCGCAACGCTGGGCGGCATGGCGGCCACGATCGCGCACGAGGTCAAGAACCCGCTTGCCAGCATTGAAATCATGGCTGGCACATTGCGGCGCCAGTTGAAGGACCGCCCCGAGGCGATGGAGACGCTGAGCGAGATCATCAAGGAATCCAAGCTGGCCAATTCCATCGTGGTCGAGGTTCTGGAATTCGTGCGTCCCATCCGCCTGCAGGTAGAACCCATCGTCGTTGTCGACGTCGTGCGGGATGCCGTCGAGACGCTCGAACTGGGCGACTCTGTGGTGCAGGTGGACGTGGACGAGGACGTCCCGGAATTGATGGCGGACGCGAACCAGTTGCGTCAGCTCATGACGAACCTGATCACCAATGCGATTGAAGCGATGGAGCCACGCGGCACGGTCTATGTGCGGGTGTCGCATGTACCCGAAGACGCCGAGTCGGCGAGCGCCGGACAGCCGATGCCGGCACAGGTGACGATCGAAGTCCGCGACCAGGGCCTCGGCATTTCCGAGGACGATCTTGAACGCATCTTCAGCCCGTTTTTCACGACCAAACCGAAGGGGACCGGGCTGGGCCTGTCGATTGTGCGGAAGGTTGTGGACGCACACGATGGCATTATCGAAGCCGCGTCGGCACCGGGCCGCGGCACCACGTTTCGGGTCACCTTACCAGTGGTGAAGGCCGGCCCCTTCCTGCAGAAGAGTATTTATGGGACGCATTCTCGTCGTTGATGATCACGATTCGCTCCGCAAGGGCCTTGTCAAAGCTCTGACCAACGCCGGCCATGATGTCGAGGATGCCCCCAATGGCACGGGCGCCATCGAGCGGCTGCAGGGCAGCCAGTACGATGTGGTGCTGACGGACCTGCGGATGGGTGGCGCCGACGGCATGGATGTGCTGCGGACCGCGCGATCGCTCCAGCCGAATGCCGCGGTCATCCTGATGACGGCGTTCGGGTCGATTCACACCGCGGTTGAAGCGATGAAAATCGGCGCCGTGGATTTTGTGCAGAAGCCGTTTGAGATCGAGGAAATGGAGTTGAAGATCGAGAAGGCGATCGAACTCCGCCATCTCAAGCATCAGGTGGAGTACCTGCGGCACGCCCAGCAGGATTTCTACAATTTCGACAAGATCGTCGGCGCGAGCGGAGCCCTCCAACACGTGCTCGGCATCGTGTCGAAGGTGGCGCGGAGCAACTCCACGGTGCTGATTCGCGGCGAAACGGGCACGGGCAAGGAGTTGATCGCCGGCGCGATCCATCACAACTCCCTGCGCGCCAGCAAGGCCTTCGTGAAGGTCAACTGCGCGGCGCTGCAGGAGAACCTGCTTGAATCGGAACTGTTCGGCCACGAGAAAGGCGCGTTCACGAGCGCCGACAAGCAACGGATTGGCCGGTTCGAACAGGCCGACGGCGGCACCCTGTTTCTGGACGAAATCGGGGACATGAGCCCGAGCACCCAGGCGAAGATCCTGCGCGTGCTGCAGGAGCACGAATTCGAGCGGCTGGGCGGCACCCGTACGGTGGGCGTGGATGTGCGGATCATTACGGCCACCAACCGCAACCTGTCGCAGATGGTGCAGGACGGGCGGTTCCGCGAGGACCTGTTCTATCGCCTCAATGTGGTGACGGTTGACATGCCTCCTCTGCGCGATCGCAAGGACGACATTCCCGCGCTCGTCGAGTTCTTCGTGCGCCGCTTTTCGGCGGAGCTGAAGAAGAGGGTGGACAGCGTCGATGCAGACGCGATGAAGGTGCTGCAGCGGCACCACTGGCCTGGCAACATTCGCGAGCTGGAGAACGTGGTGGAGCGCGCGGTGCTGCTCACCGATGGCAGCGCAGTCACGCTCAGTGATCTGCAGATTGGCGATCAGGCGGTGACGTCATCGAGGGGACCGTCGCTGGTGGTCAACATTCCGGCCACCGGCATTCGTCTCGAGGAAATCGAGCGGCAGGCCGTGGTTGAGGCGCTCAAGATGTCGAACTGGATCCAGAAGGATGCGGCGGACTTGCTCGATATCAGCCCGCGGGTGATGAACTACAAGATCAAGATCCTGAACATCGAGATTCCCCGATCGCGCCGGCACTTGTCGGCCGTCGAAGACGTCTGAGTGTCAGGACTTGCGCGCGCGCGGGTGTGACGCGCGGTACACCTCCATCAGACGACCGATGTCGAGATGGGTGTATCGCTGCGTCGTGCTGAGGCGCTCGTGGCCCAGCAATTCCTGAATGGTCCGCAGGTCAGCGCCCGCCTGCAGCAGGTGGGTGGCAAACGTGTGCCGCAGGGCGTGCGGACTCAGGCCGCCGGGCACCGCCGCCGCACGCGCCGCCTGGCGCACGATGCGGTCGACGCTTCGGGTGGTCAGCCGCCCACCACGCAGATTGAGGAACAGGGCATGGCGCGCCCGGCCGTGGGGGCCCGCGCCACGTGATCGCCGCGACGTGGTGTCCGGCTTCAGGGCACGAGCGTCCCGCAACATCGACTTGAGCGCGTCAGCCGTCGAGTGGTTGAACGGCACGAGCCGTTCCTTGCCTCCCTTGCCTCGCACCCGCACGACGCGGCCGGGCAGGTTGACGTCCTCGATATCGAGGGCCACCAGTTCGCTCAACCGCAGGCCGGACGCGTAGAACAATTCGAGAATCGCCCGATCGCGCCGACCGGCCGCCCGGTCGAGATCCGGCGTCCCGATCACCGTGTCGACCTGCGCCAGGTCGAGATGCTGCGGCAGGTGCTGCTCCTTGCGTGGGGCCCCGACCATCTGCGTCGGGTCGTCGGCCAGGCGGCCCTCTCGCACCAGGTATCGCGCAAACGTCCGAAGCGCCGCCAGGCGCCTGGCGGCGGATGCGCGACTATTGCCGCGGTCGTGCAGCGACTCGAGGAATCCCCGCACGCCATCGGCATCGAGCGCCGTCACCGGCACCCGGCTGGGCCTCGCCCCGTCGCGCACGCTGAGAAACTCGACAAACTGGGTCAGGTCCGTCTCGTAGGCCCGGACGGTATGCGGCGACGTATTCCGATTGAACTTCAGGAACTGCAGGAACTCGCGAGTCGCGTCCTTGAGCATCACACCCTGCCGGATGTGGCCATCATCCAGGGCTCAAGATCGGCCAGAGCACGCGCGCTCGTCGCCAGGCTCCGGTCATGCCGGCTCTTGGGTGGCGCGTCGAGTGCGGGGATGATGCCGAACGTGATGTTGGTCGGGTTGTAGTGCGCGGGGTCGGCGTGCGCCACGTAGTGGCCCAATGCGCCGATCGCGGTCGTGCGCGGCGGCGCCACCGGTGCCTGGCCCAGCGACAGGCGCGCCGCGTTGCGGCCCGCGACGAGGCCCGAGGCCGCCGACTCGACGTATCCTTCAACGCCGGAGACCTGGCCGGCGAAAAACAGATCCGGCCGCTTCCGGGTTTGCCACGTGCTGGTCAAAACGGTTGGCCCATTGATGTACGTGTTCCTGTGGATCATGCCGAAGCGTACAAACTCCGCGTGTGCAAGACCCGGAATCATTCCGAACACGCGCCGCTGTTCCGGCCACTTCAACTGGGTCTGAAACCCCACGAGGCTGTAGTGATCGCCGGCGAGCGTGTCCTGCCGCAATTGCACCACCGCATACGGCCAACGGCCTGTTCGGGGGTCATCAAGTCCGGCGGGTTTCATCGGGCCGAATCGCAGGGTGTCCACACCGCGGTGCGCCATTACCTCGATGGGCAGACACCCCTCGAAGAACTTCGTGTTGTCGAAGTCGTGCACCGCCGCCTTCTCGGCGGCGACGATGGCCTGATGAAAGGCCAGGTACTGGTCCTTCGTGAAAGGACAGTTGAGGTAGTCGCCCTCGGCCAGGACCTCTGCGGTCGTTTCGGTCACCGCTGGCGAACCGACCGCAGAGGTCCCTCGCAGGGAGCGATCCCAGCGTGACGCCCGGAAGACCTTCGACATGTCGATGGTGTCGGCCAGCACGATGGGGCTGATCGCATCAAAGAACGCGAGGTGATCGCGTCCCAGATACGCCGCGATGGACGCCGACAGCGCGTCCGACGTCAGGGGCCCGGTGGCCACAACGACTGGCGACATCTCGGCTGGCGGCGGCACGTGCGTCACCTCGCGGCGGTCCACGCGAATGCGCGGATGCGAGGTGATCGCGGCCGTGACCCGCTCGGAAAACAGGTGGCGATCGACCGCAAGAGCGGCGCCGGCGGGCACACGCACCTCGTCGGCGATGCGTATGATGATCGATCCCAGCCGCCGCATCTCCTCCTTGAGGAGTCCGACGGCGTTGTCGAGCTTGTCCCCCCGAAACGAGTTGCTGCACACCAGCTCGGCCAGGCCGTCCGTCTGATGCACGGCGGTGGGCCGCACGGGCCGCATTTCGTAGAGGGTGACGTCCACACCCATCGCGGCCGCCTGCCAGGCTGCCTCGCAACCGGCGAGCCCGCCACCGATGATGTGGACCATTTACCCTGCCGTCGCCTCTTCGAGCGCCTCACTGCGCACGTAGTCGCATTCCTCGTTGCTGCAGATCAACTGACGGCCATGCCGCTTGGTGATCTTCTCGGTGAGGAATGGACGCTGGCACTTCGGACAGGGCTCAATGACCGGCCTGTTCCACAACGTGAAGTCGCACTTCGGGTAATTCACGCAGCCGAAGAACACCTTGCCGCGCCGCGACTTCCGCTCGGCCACGTCGCCGCCATCCTTGGGACACTTGATGCCGGTCAGTTGCTGCTTGACGTACTTGCACTCGGGGTACCCGGTGCATGCGGTGAACTCACCGAACCGGCCCTGCTTCACCACAAGGTTCTTGCCGCAGTTCGGGCATTTTTCATCCAGGATTTGATCCGCTTTGGCGGCCGTGACCCCCTGCCTGGTGGCGATCACCTTGCGGGTGGTCTTGCACTCGGGATAGCCCGTGCACGCCAGGAACATGCCGAAGCGGCCACGTTTGAGGACCATCGGCTTTCCGCAGTTCTCACACGCCTCTTCCAGTTCTTCGGTGGGCGTGTCAGCCACCTCGATTTCCTTCGTGTTGTCACAGGCCGGGTACGTGCTGCACGCCAGGAAGATACCGAATTTCCCCGACTTCTCCACCATCGGTGCGCCGCATTTTTCGCACACGATGTCGGTCGGTTGCCCTTCCTTGAAGCTGGGCATGATCTTCTCAGCCTTGGCGAGATCCTTGACGAACTTCTTGTAGAACTTCGAGAGGATGGCGCCGTACTTGGCTTTACCCTTTTCGATCTGGTCGAGTTCGTCCTCCATCCGGGCCGTGTACTCGATGTCGAGGATGTCATCAAACGCCGGATGCAGGAGTTTGTCCACGAGCCGGCGACCCAGGATCGTGGGCTTGAACCGGCCCTCGTTCTTGTTCACGTACTCGCGCGATTGCAGGACGTTGATGATCGACGCGTACGTACTCGGCCGGCCGATGCCGTTTTCCTCGAGCGCTTTCACGAGCGAACCCTCGTTGAACCGCGGCGGGGGCTGCGTGAACTTCTGCTCCGGCGTCAGGCCTCTGACCGCCAGGATCTGGCCTTCCTTCACCAGAGGCAGGACCGCGCTGCCAGTGTCCTCATCCGCGTCCATCTGCGCGCCCGCCGCTGGCGCCGGGCGCTCCGTTCGCTCACTCTCCTCGGCTTCGTCTTTCGCCTGGCCATACACCGCCAGCCACCCGGCAAACTTCGGCACCGACCCCTTGGCCCGGAACAGGTAGTCGAGCGCGGTGATTTCAATCGTCGTGTCGTCGAACGTCGCCGGCACCATCTGAGAGGCGACGAAACGATTCCAGATCAGGCGATACAGGTAGAACTGATCCGGCGTGAGATGGGCCGCGACGCGCTCGGGCGGGTAGCCCATGGACGTCGGTCGAATCGCTTCGTGGGCATCCTGCGCGGTCTGCTTCACGCGGTACTGATTGGCCTGGCCGGGCAGGTAATCGGCCCCATACGCCTTGCCGATATGCTCGCGCACATCGACCAGCGCCTGATCGGCCACGCGTACCGAGTCGGTTCTCATGTAGGTGATGAGACCCACGGCGGCTTCTTCGCCCGGCAGTTCAATACCCTCGTACAACTGCTGGGCAATCATCATCGTCTTCTTCACGGGGAAGCGCGACGCCTGCTGCAGTTTGCTCGTGATGAACGGCGGGACCGGGTGCTTCTTGCGTTCTTTGGTCTGGACCGAGGACACCACAAACGGCGCCGTCGCCAGATCGGCCAGCACGGCTTTGGACTCGGCCTCGTTCGTGATCTTCGCAGCCGCGCTGCCCTTGCGCGCCAGCCGTGCGTCGAACTCGGGCGGGAGCGCCGCCGCCAGCCGGGCCGTGACATGCCAATACTCTTCGGGGGTAAAGGCTTCGATCTCGCGTTCACGGTCGCAGATCAGCTTCAGCGCAACCGACTGGACACGGCCGGCACTTAAACCGCGGCGCACCTTGTCCCACAGCAGGGGGCTGATCTTGTAGCCCACCAGGCGGTCGAGCACACGCCGGGCCTGCTGGGCATCAACCATGTCCATGTCGATCTCACCCGGGTTGGCCACCGCTTCGAGGATGGCCTTCTTGGTGATTTCGTTGAACATCAGCCGGCGGACTTTCCGCTTCTTGGTGCCCAATTCCTCGGCCAGATGCCATCCGATCGCCTCGCCCTCGCGGTCCGGGTCGGTGGCGACGAAAATCTCGGACGCTGACTTGGCGGCGGCCTTCAGTTCCTTGATGACCTTGGCGCGGTCCGGAATAACGACGTAGTCGGGTTTGAACCCGTCCTCAACATCGACACCCAGTTTGTTCTTGGGAAGATCCCGGACATGCCCCATGGACGCGAGTACGGTGTAGTCGCGCCCCAAATACTTGTTGATCGTTTTCGCCTTCGCCGGCGACTCGACCACTACCAATACCTTTGCCATAATTTTATGAGCCGATTCCCCTAACACTAGCAGCCGAGTCAAGCCGGACAAAATTTCCGCCGGCCGTTCGGCAGATTCTACCGTCCACTTCCAGGCGGCCCAGCTGGGCCAGCAGGTCGGACGCCGATTGGGGGATCAACGCCACCAATTCGTCCACGCTGTACGGCTCGCCGACCGCCATTTGTTCTTCCAATGCACTGATAACACAGGGCTTGTCCGTCAGCCCGGCACGCATCCTCGAGACCCCCTCGATCTCGTCCAACACATCATCCATGGTCTCGACCAGCCGGGCGCCATCTTTAATGAGCGCGTGACTGCCACGGTAGCGACCTGACGCGGCGCTGCCGGGAACGGCCAGGACGTCGCGGCCCTGTTCCATGGCGAGCCGGGCCGTGATGAGTGACCCGCTCTTTTCCGACGCCTCCACCACCACAATCGCCCGAGCCAAACCGCTGATGATCCGGTTCCGACGCGGAAAGTGCCAGGGCCGCGGCGCAATGCCGGGCGGGAACTCGCTCACAATCCGGCCCCGCTGTGCGATCCGCGCCGCCAGCCTCCGATGGTCGCGCGGGTACACGATATCGGCCCCACACCCGAGCACGGCCAGTGTGTCGCCGCCGGCCGCGAGCGCGCCTTCATGGGCGGCCCCATCCACGCCCAGGGCCATCCCGCTCACAATAGTCCAACCGGCGCCAGCCAGGTCACGCCCGAGCGCGTGGGCCACGGCCAGGCCGGCAGGGGTGGCTCGGCGGGAGCCCACGATGGCCACGCTGCGCGTCTCAAGCGACGCTTCCCCTTTCGTCCACAGGACGATCGGCGGGTCGACTATCTCGGCCAGGCGCGAGGGATACGCCGGGGTGCGCGCGGCGATCACCCGGATGCCCAGGCGGGCGGCGTCAGAGAGCGCCGCCTCGGCCCTGCGCCGCGCGTCAGCGACCTGGGCGCGGACTTCGCCCGGTGGCAAGCCGAGCTTGTGCCCCAGATCCTCCAGTCCGAGCGCCTCTTGTCTATACAGACGGCACGCGAGGGTGTCGGGACCGGGTCGGAGGAAGGAGAGGGCAACGGCGGTGATATCTGCAGAGGTCATTCGTGCGCAGGACTTGCATTCCCAATGCCATCTGATTCAGGGGCAAGTGAACCGCAGGAAGCCGCAGACGTGAATTTACTGCCACATCCCGGCGGCAAGACCCTTGCAGAATCTGCGCCTGAACAACCGTGATACCCGGGAGACGTACGGGGGTATAGTGGGGCACACAGCTATGAAATACGCGTCATCACTCTTCGCGTCGAAGGTGGCGTTGGCGCCGGCGCTGGCACTTGTGCTTGCGCTGGTGTTCGCTGCCCCGTTGTCTGCAGACCGCCGCTCGGAGGCCAAAGAGCAGGTGGATTTCGGTATTGAACTCGCCCAGAAGGCGCTCTGGAAGGAAGCAGAGTTCCGGTGGGAGAAAGCCGTCGAACTGGACCCGACGTACAGTGCGGCGTGGAACAACCTCGGTATTGCCTACGAACATCAGGGCAAGTTTGCCGAGGCGAAAAAGGCCTACGACAAGGCCCGCGACATCGATCCGAAGAACAACTTCATCCGGCAGAACTACGACATGTTCATGGAGATCTATGACCGCCAAAACCGTCGCCGCACTCGTTAGTCTCGCGTTGACTGTAGGCGCCTCCAGTTGCCTGCGGTTCTATGACATCGGCATTGAGACGCCGATCCAAGCCAAGCTTGATGTGTCGTCGTTTCAGCGCGTCCTGATCCTGGGCTTCCTCGGGGGTGGGTCCAAAGACGTCGATCCGAACACCGAGACCGTGCGCCTGCTTCGCAGCCAGCTCCGCACGAAATCGGACCTGAAGGTCATTGACTCAGACGTCGTGTCGCTCGTGGACGAGGTGGATCGGCGGCGGCGCGCGGCGGGCGACATCCCCGCCACCACGCCGGCCGACGAGCCAAGGATCAAGAACGAGAAGGACCTGCAGGAATACGAGGCCATCTTCGCGGATGTCGACTACTGGAAGAAGATCGGCGAGGAATACCAGGCGCCGCTCATCATCACCGGGTCGGTGCTGTTCACCGACGTGCAGACAAGCGGCATGTTCGCGACCTCGCAGGAAACGATCGACCAGACCGGGCGCCGGGTGGTGACACCGGTGCGGCGGTTCGAGGATCGCAAGGGCTATGCACTGGTGCCGAAGTTCATCTTCATCGACGGCCGCACCGGGGTGCAGCTCTACAGCGAATCGTTCCGCGAAGAGACGTTGTACAGCGCGACGAACAACACCCCGCCCCTGTCATCGTACTTCGAGCTGATCGACCGCCTGCTGCCGGGGTTTCTCAGCACGCTCAGCACGCAGAAGATCAAGGGCACACGGACACTTCTCCGGTAATGGGCCGCATGAGGCAATGAGGCAATGAGGCAATGTCATTGGCCCATTGCCTCATTTGAATTGAATGGGGCGAAATGCTAGTCTTGGAGGTTCCACGGTGCCCCCTCCAGGGGGTCCATACAGGTATTCCTCAGGATTTGGGAGAGTTGCAGATGTTCGCCATTGTCGAAGCCGGCGGCCGGCAGGAAAAGGTCACCCCGGGCGCGGTTGTTGTGGTCGATCGCTTGGACCTTGAACCCGGCACGGAATACACATTCGACCGAGTCCTCCTGCTCGAGACCGCCACTGGTGACATCGTCACCGGCGCCCCGTACGTCACGGGCGCCACGGTCACCGGGGTGATCGAAGAGCAGACCCAGGGCAAGAAGATTCGCGTCTTCAAGATGAAGCGCCGCAAGACGGAGCGGAAAACGATCGGCCACCGCACGCAGTCGACCCGCGTGAAGGTCATGGCAATCAACGCCTGACGCCCAGGCGCTTTACGACATCAGGACAGCACGATGGCTACTAAAAAAGGTCAGGGAAGTTCCCGTAACGGTCGCGACAGCAACGCCCAGCGGCTCGGGGTGAAAGAACACGACGGCAAGCTCGTGCCGGGTGGTTCCATCCTGGTGCGGCAGCGCGGCCGGAAGTTCAAGCCGGGCCTGTACGTGGGCCTCGGTAAAGACGACACGCTGTTTGCCAAGGTCACCGGCACTGTCAAGTTCAGTGACCAGGGCCAGCGCGGCCGATTCATCAGCATCGTCCCCAGCGCACAGCCGAGCGCCGACAAGGCGTAGTTGTTCGTAGACGAGGTCGAGATTCGCGTCCAGGCGGGTGATGGCGGCAATGGCTGCCTGGCCTTCCGACGCGAGAAGTTTGTACCCCGTGGCGGCCCGAGCGGCGGGGACGGTGGTCACGGCGGATCGGTCTACCTCGTCGCCACCCTGCACCAGAACACCCTCGTTACCTACCGCTTCCACCCGGAGTTTAACGGCCAGCGGGGCGTGCATGGGCAGGGCTCCAACTGCACCGGCGCCGACGGCGAAGACCTGACGCTTGAGGTTCCGCCAGGCACGGTCGTCTACGAAAAGACCGAAGACGGCGAGATGATTCCCCTCGGCGACCTCGCCGTGGTTGGAGACCGGGTGCTCGTCGCGAGGGGCGGGCGGGGCGGGCGCGGAAATTCCGCGTTTGCGACGGCCACCAACCGGGCTCCCCGCAAACATGAACCGGGCGAATCGGGCGAGGCGCGTACGCTGCGCCTGCGATTGAAACTGCTCGCTGACGTCGGGCTTGTGGGATACCCGAATGCAGGCAAGTCCACACTGATCGCCCGCATATCGGCGGCCAAACCCAAGATCGCGGACTACCCCTTTACGACACTGACGCCGAACCTCGGTGTGGTGAGTCTCAACGACGACCGGAGCTTCGTGGTGGCCGACGTACCAGGCCTCATCGAAGGCGCACACGAGGGCCACGGGCTGGGAATGAAGTTTCTCGCGCATCTGGAACGCACCAAGGTGCTGGTCCATGTCATTGACGTGTCGTCGTTCTCGGGACGCGACCCGGTCAGCGACTTCGATGTCATCCGCCGCGAGTTGAAGATGTTTCAGGGCAGCGGCGACGACATGGCCGAGGCGCTGGCCTCCAAGCCGCAGATCGCCGTCGCCAACAAGATCGATGCGCTCGACGACCCTGAACGGCTGAAGAAGCTGACCAGACACCTCAAGAAACAGAAGGTCCCGCTCTATCCCATCTCCGCAGTGACAGGAGAGGGACTGCCGGCACTGCTCGAAGCCATGTGGGCGGCTGTCGCGGCGCACACGGAGTCGCAGCCGCAGTGAGCCTCGTCCGACAGGGCTGGCTCGGAGGCACGTTCGACCCGATTCACTGCGGCCACCTCGACGTGGCGCGGGTCGCGCGCGAGGCCATGGCCCTCGACATCGTGCACCTGGTTCCGGCACGCGTCCCCCCTCACCGGTCGGCCCCACACGCAACACCGAGTCACCGGTTGGCCATGGTGACACTGGCCGCGAAGGCTCACGCCTGGCTCAGGGTGTCGGACATCGAGATGGCGGCCACGACCCCGTCGTACACCGTGGACACGCTCGATCGGCTTGCCACTCAGGGCGTGTCACTGGGCGCCTTGTATGTGGTCACAGGCGCAGACGCGTTCGCGGGTATTCTGTCGTGGAAAGACGCTGACCGATTGCTCACACGCTGCCACTTTGTCGTCGTGTCGCGCCCCGGGCACCCGGCGCCCGCCTTGCGTCTGGCGCTGCCAACCCTGGCCGTCCGAATGCGCAACCCAGGTGAGGACGACCAGCAGGTGCAACCGAGTATCTTTTTAGTGGACGCGCCAACGGCGCCGGTGTCTTCTACCGAAGTCCGGGCCGTGGCGTCAGCCGGATCGTCGCTTGAGGGATTGGTTCCGACGACGGTCGCCGAATACATCGAGAGAAACGATCTCTACCGAGGAGTCGCATGAGTAAGACCGCCAGGCCCGCGCGTACCGCCACCCCCCGTACCACTTCTGCTGTTCGTGCCAAAAAGGCCAGTGTCAGGAAGCCGGTCAAGGCCAAAGCCAAAGCCAAGGCCAAAGCCAAGGCGCCAGCCAGGCGGCCGGCGGCTCCACCCAGGCCAAAGTCGAGCCCGGTTCGGGCGGCCGCTGCGCCCGCGCCAGAAAAGCGCGCGGCCAAGCCGCGACTGCCAGCAGACGTCAAGGCGGCGATTGCGGCAGCGCAGGAAAAACTGGCTGTCGATCTCACGGTCCTCGACTTGCGCAACGCGACAGCCTTCACCGACTTCTTCATCGTCTGCACCGGGACGAACACAAGACAGGTCCAGGCGATTGCTGACGGCATCGAGGCCAGCCTCAGGGCCGGCGGCCAGAAGCCGGCGCTTGTCGAGGGGTACCGGCGCGGCGAGTGGATTCTGATGGACTACTTCAGCTTCATCGTCCATATCTTCCTGCCGACGCGGCGGACGTTTTATGCGCTGGAGCGGCTGTGGGGCGGAGCAGAACCGATCGAAGTTTCTGCACCCTGAGTCCGCCGCACTCCGCGCAGAATCTGCACACGTCGCGGCCGTAGGCCGCGGAGCGCTCCTGCCAGCCCCAACCGGACGCTGGCAAGCTTCTTGGACGCAGTCGCCCCGGTGGCGATCGATCGATGGGCCGACGCGGCGCTTGCCGCGTTGTTTGATCCGGCGTGCGCCGCCTGCGGACGCGGTCTGGGGGTCGGTCGAAGAGGACCGGTGTGCGGCCTGTGCTGGAACGCCATCCGGACGGTCAGCGCCCCATGGTGTGACCGCTGCGGGGAACCGCTGAAGTCCTGGCGCATCACCCCTTCCGACAGCTGCGCACGTTGCCTCGCCCACCCGCCTCAATTCGACCAGGCACGGGCCTGCGGGCTCTACGAGGGCCCTCTGCGACAAATCGTCCACGCCCTCAAGTACCGCGGCTATCGTTCGCTGGGGGCGCCCCTGGGCCTTTTGATGCGCCTGGCAGGCGGGGGCCTGCTGGCCGATGCCGATGCGGTCGTGCCCGTGCCCCTGCACCCGTGGCGACGGGTACGCCGTGGGTTCAATCAGGCGGATGAACTGGCAATGGCGGTCGGCTGGCCGGTCTGGCGGCCCTTGAAGCGATGGTCGCTACGCGTGCCTCAGGCGGGACTGAGCGGTGACGACCGGCGGGCCAACGTCATTGGCGCCTATGCGCTGTCGCGGGTACGCGCCGGTCCACGCTCGGGGCGCCCCCGACGTGTGGTCCTGATCGACGACGTGATGACGACGGGCGCGACGCTGGATGCGTGCAGCCGCGTGTTGCGCGGCGAAGGTGTGGAGTGGATTGGCGCGCTGACCGTGGCGCGTGCCGTGACGCTTACCGCCGCGTCAGCCGGGGTAACACCGCAGCCTCGACCGCCGCACACACGTCGTCTTTTGACGCCTCGCCATTGATCAGCACCCAATCCAACTGCTGGGCCTGGCGGCGGTAGCTCTCGCGGACACGGGCCAGGAGGGACAGGTCCCGCTCGTAGCGATCCCGGCCTGTGGCCTTGCGCTGCACGGCGGTCTCGGGCGCGATGTCGAGCAGGACGGTGATCGTCGCCGGCGGCAGGTAACGCTGGATGTCGTTGAGCCAGGCGGGATCGAGCCCGTGCGCCTCACCGTATGCAATGCTGGACGCCCGGTAGCGGTCGCACATGACGACGGCGTCGGCGGCAAGCCACATCTCGATCTTCGGCAGGAACTCGCAGCGATTGGCGACGTAGAGCAGTTGCATCACGTCGGGGCCAAACTCGCGCTCGCCGGCCAACGCCCTGGCAATCTCGCGGCCGATCGGCGTTTCGTAGTCGGGGAACGACAGCGGATGCACCTTGCGGTCCTGTTCGATGCGCGCGCGCAGGTGCCGGGCCTGAGTTTCCTTGCCGCTCTGATCGAGGCCTTCAAACGCAATCAACATCACTCGTCCCACTGCAACATGTCATCAACGGTCTGTCGGCGTCGCACCACTCGCCAGCCGGCGCCGTCCACCATGGCCTCGGCCGCGATGGGCCGCCGATTATAGTTCGACGCCATTATCGCCCCATAGGCGCCCGTATCCCGGACGGCCAGCACATCGCCGACGGCGACCGCCGGCAATTCCCGGCCCCGGCCAAGCGTGTCACTGGTCTCGCACACAGGGCCCACGACATCACACGCGATCGAGGCACCTTCGTGCGGTTCCACGGCCTCAATGCCGTGCCACGCGCCGTACAAGGCCGGGCGTAACAGGTCGGTCATCCCCGCATCGACGATCACGAACCAGCGGCCGTCGGCCTGTGACTTCATGTCCACGACACGCGTGAGGAGGACGCCTGCGGGGGCCGTGATCCAGCGTCCTGGTTCGAGAATCAGGCGCAGTCCCGTGGGACGGACCACCGGCAACACGGCGGCCGCGTACTCGTCCACCGACAGCGCAACCTGGCCTGATTCGTACGGAATGCCCAGGCCTCCACCCACGTCGAGGTGCTCGAGAGCCATGCCCTCCGAGGCGAGCGCCCGCGCCAGATCGGCGATCGCGGCGGCGCCCAGGCGCAGCGGTTCTGCACTCGTGATCTGCGAGCCGACGTGTACGTGAAGGCCGACCACGTGCAGGTGGTCTCTGGCCGCCATGGCGGTGGCCATGCCGTGTGCGTGTGCGGGGGTCATGCCGAACTTGTTGGCCCGAAGGCCCGTGGAAATGTGCGGATGGCTGCCGGCGTCCACGTCGGGGTTAATCCGCAGGGCCACACGCGCGCGTGTGCCATGCGCCCGGGCGATCGCGTCGATGCGCTCCATTTCGCCGGGCGATTCGGCATTGATCGCCTTGAGGCCCAGGGTCACGGCCCGCACCAATTCGTCGTGGGTCTTGCCGACGCCCGTGAACACGATCTGATCCGGACGGAATCCGGCGCGAAGCGCGACGTCGATTTCGCCGCCGGAATTGGCGTCGGCATGGGCGCCGTGATTCCGGATCTCCCGCACAACCGCCAGGGTGGCGTTGGCCTTGATGGCGTAGTGGAGATCGTGCGGGTAGCCCGCAAATGCCGCGTCCAGTTCGCGCACGCGCGCACCCAACTGCGCCCGGCTGTACACGTGCAGCGGCGTACCGGCGGCGTCGGCCATCGCCGAGAGCGGCACGTCATCGCACATCAGTGCGCCGTGGCGGCGGTGGAATCCAGGCACAGGGCCCCTGATTGTAGCCCAGCACTCTGCCGTCGTTCGTCGCAGGGCGGGGCGGTTTCCACGATATGATTTGCGGTCACGGCCCGTCTGATGTCATCCGATTCCCTCCCCGCGCCAAACGAGGCCATGGACGCCTTGATCGCCCGCTGCCTGGCTGGGGACCAGACCGCATGGGAGGAAATTGTACGGACGCATCGCCGCAAGATCTTCAATCTGGCGTACAAATTTGTCGGCCGGCACGACGAAGCCGAAGACCTGACCCAGGATGTGTTCATCAAGATTTTCAAGGCGCTCCATACCTTCGACCGCCGCGCCAACTTCCAGACCTGGCTCATCAGCATCAGCCGGAATCTGTGCATCGATCACTACCGCTCAGTCCGCAAGGAGCGCGCCACGATGGCGCGGGGCGTGGACGCCTCAGAACTGTCGCCGGTCTCGCACGAACGCACACCGCTTGGGGAGCTCGAACAGGTCGATTTGAAGTCCCTCATTCGCCAGGCGATGGCGGAACTGCCGGCCACGTTGCGTCAGGCGGTGACGCTGCGAGACCTGCAGGAGTTCTCGTACCAGGAGATTGCCGACCAACTGGGACTTCCCGAAGGCACCGTCAAATCGCGTATCAATCGAGGGCGGCTTGAACTGGCCCGTCAAATCCGCCGTCTTCAATCTCACAGGCCGCCGGGCTCCATGGCTTCGCGCGGAGGAACCGAATGAATGTTACGACTTCTCGTCACGGCAACGTGGTGGTGGCACACGTCACCGAAACGCGGCTGACCTATCCCATCCTCTCCGACTTCGCGACCACGGTCGCAGGGTTGGTCGCCGCCGGGGAAAAGCAAATCCTGGTGGATCTCTCCACCGTGAGCTATGTGGACAGCGCCACGATTGGCTGCCTCATGGACCTGTACCGGCAGGCCAGCACCGCGGGAGGCCAGTTGAAGCTCTCGGGCGTGCAGAAACGGGTGGAGACCATGCTGACCATGACCGGGGCCCACAACTTCCTTCAGGTCTACGCCGACCAGGCGACGGCCTTGGCCAGTTTCGGAGGCTGAGATGCGCACGATCACCACCAGCGCCGGCACCCCTGTGGACACCGACGGCGACGTGCTCGCCGTGATCGAGGCCATTTCGCGCGATCTCGTTCGGCGCGCCGATCTCGACTACGGCTTCGAGGAAGTCGAACGCGAGTTCCAGCACCTGATCAACCAGCTCACGCCGGACGAATTGCGGATCTACCTGAAGGAAAGCCTGTTCATGAGCTTCAACCGGTTCGAGAACGAACGGCTGATGGCCGTGGTGCGTCGGGCCAGCGAAGCGACAGACAGCGACTGAAGCGGTGGGGGTCGGCGCCTGGCCGCTAGCGCGCGGACTGACGCACGGGAACGGCGGCGGCAACTGCCGAGACCGGGTCGCGCGAGTCGACAAGACGCCACGCGTCGCTCCGGCGGCGCAGTTCGGTCGCGAACGCGGTATGAAGGGCGTGGCCGCCCCGCTGCACCACCAGATGCCCGCGGATCGGGTGCCCCACCAGGGACAGGTCTCCAATCGCGTCCAGCATCTTGTGCCGCACAAATTCATCATCAAACCGCAGCGGATTCAACACGCCGGTCTCACCAATCACCACGGCGTTGTCGAGTGAACCACCCAGGGCCTGCCCACGCTGGCGGAGGATCTCCACTTCCTTGAGGAACCCGAATGTGCGCGCCGGCGCAATTTCATCAACGAACGTCTGTTCGGTGATGTCGAGCGTCATCTCCTGATGGCGCAGCAAGGGATGGTCAAAACTGATGGTGTAGCTGACCCTGAAGCGATCCGACGGGTGCAAGGCGATCCGCTTGTCACCGTCTCGCACTTCGACGGTCGACAAAATCTCCATCGTCTGGCGCGGTGCGGCCAGTTCCCGGGTGCCGGCGCTCTGAATCAGATAGACCCAAGGCGCGGCCGAGCCGTCCATGATGGGCACTTCCGCCTGGTTCAGTTCGACCAGCACGTTATCCACACCCAGCGAGGTGAGGGCAGACAGCAGATGCTCGACGGTCTCGACCGACGCGGCCCCTTTGCGAAGGCCCGTCTGGAGCTGCTGAACCGCGCCGAGACAAGACACATCGGCGGGAATCTCCACGCCGAGGTCGGCCCGAAAGAACCGGATCCCGAAGTCGGCCGGAGCC
>Ga0105044_10001183_pt1 | contig 34471 bp, 22 predicted proteins | sample MAT01_FD_78092 | JGI IMG/M metagenome (GOLD analysis project Ga0105044, IMG submission 78092) | Freshwater microbial communities from Lake Fryxell liftoff mats and glacier meltwater in Antarctica - MAT-01 | ecosystem: Environmental > Aquatic > Freshwater > Ice > Liftoff microbial mat | place...
CACGAGTGCTACGGCTGGTCAATTGCAGATCCGCGGCGGTCTCGACAACAACCCATCGACGCTCTTCTCGGCTAACGAGTCGGGCCGTGGTGGTGCTGTGTATGTAGAGGCATCTACAGACATCCTTCCATCCCCGTGGATTGGTGGCTCGGACGGCGTGATCGTTGCTCGTAACTACGGATTTAACATCAAGTTCCAAATGAACAAGGCCATAACGGAAGGTGGAGCGATCTACGCTGCACGTAATCCGATGGTCTATGGCGCCGGTGGTGCAGCGGGTCCATTGTGGGTCTACGGTACAAACTATGGTGTCGAGTTTTCAAGCAACACAGCGGGCTATTCTGGTGGTGCAGTTGCGGTTGCACTTCCACAGAATCTTTCTCTAAGCCGTCGCTCCCTGCGTTTCGTACGGGCACACTTCGTTACAAACAGTACTGGTAACATTGCTGATTCGATGAAGCCATATGTACGTGGTGGTGGTGGACTGTACACGGTGAATGCAGACCTTAACATGGTTAAGGGTGTGGAATTCCGCTCGAACAAGTCCTACAATGGTAACGGTGGTGCTATTGCCATGGTTACCCCGGATGCACTTATTCGTAAGCGCTTCTTCTTCACAGACCTTTCAACTCCGATCATCGATGCACAGGGTGTTGTTACAGATTACACTGTAAACGACGCTGTGTTTACAGGCCTCGTTGCTGGACCAAAGGCTGATGAGCGTATGCTCACACGCTTTTATGACAACGTGGCGTATCCAAATCCTGCACGTCAGGGTAGTGGAACGACACAAAGGGGTGCCAACAGTAATCTTCTTCATCCAGGTACAACCATTCGTGAAAACGGAACGGGACTTGGTGGAGCTATTTACATCTTGGACTCTGTACGTATTCGTGTAGATACAGTTTGGATGGATCGCGTTCGTATGCAGAACAACACTGCATATAGTGGTGCTGCCATCTACTCTGATAACTATGATCTCAAGATCGCCCTTCAGCGCTGTTTGGTAACGGGCAACCGTGCCACGTCGCCAATCGGCCGTAATGTAGACACCGTAACAGGACCACTTGTAAATAGCGAGAACATTGTTTCAAGCGACCTTGCTGGTGCAGTACTTTACGGTGAGATCACGGGTCCACTCCCATGGTCTACGTTCAGCACAGCTTCAAATTCGATCTACGATAATGACGCACGCTTCATCATCCGTTTGCCAGATGCACACGACACCAAGGGTGTTCTTGCAGGTACAACGGGCGTAGGCTTCGGTGGTGTTGACACGCTTCGTGGCAACTACTGGGGTCGTACGGAAGCAAACGTGCAGACGATCCTCCCGATTTCGGCAAACAATACGTTCCAACGTATTCAAGAGAGCTTCTTCATTGCTGGTAACGGCAAGACGCACATGCGTTTCATGCGTACTGCAACGAACAATCCAACGGAGCAAGGTCCTTTCGAGTCAACCTGGTACTATCAGTACAAGGCAATCCCGATCTATTCCTTCCCTGATACTCTCTTGATGGAAGGTCGCGTCTACGACATCTTCGATAAGGGAACAGACATCAAGACTGCGGACTACTCACGACGTCGTATGTCGCCAATTGAAGACTTTGCAGTTGGTATTCCACCGGTTCTCCGTTCATACACAGATGCAACACAACCTTCGTATCTCAAGTATGTAAAGCGCACAACGCGCAATCCATTTGATGCGGAGATGTATCCTTACATCGCAAAGGTTCAAACAGAGTTCATTGGTGATCATCCAATTGGATATCCGCTGTTCCTTGAAACTCGCGCAGACTACGGTCAAACTGCTGAAATCAGCAATAATGATCGCCGCGCGATTAACGAGACAGTATTCTTCGTGATCAATCAGCGCACGGGTGACTACATCCGTGTAAACATGCAGCAGAAGTCGCTTACAGATACGGTCTTCCGTTCGCGTGTAGATCTTGTTCCAGATTCTACGAATGGTGGCGACCCGAACATCCGCCGTTCTTACGAAAACTTGTCCAGCTATGGTACTGGCGCTACGCTTCTACAGCGCATCGCACGCAATGCTGCAGCTGAAGATTCAGCAGCACTTGCAGGTCGTCGTTGGGACGGATCAGTCGTAGCGGGTGAACTTGGTGGACCAGGTTTCCGTCTTGGCAACCGCCCGGGACTTCCATTCTCGAACACAGGTTCAGACGGAAGCAAGGAAACGTACTTTGGTGGTGAGCGCTACCGCGCACTACCTGTAATTAACGGTGACCAAGTATTGGTTATCTCGCGTACGGTTTTGTGGCGAGCCGGTGTGGTTCCTGCACTTGATGGAGGCTTGACCTTCACAGTTGGCAATACGACAATGCCTCCTGTATTCACCGGATCTGCAGACACGTTGCCAAACCTGACAATTCCTGAAATGCGTAATCGCGTATTCGTAACGGAAAATCGTCTGTACACACCGAAGAACGACGGCAAGTGGTTCTTTGAGCCAGCTTCGTATCCTGCTGACTCTACAGGAACACCGATTGCTGCACTTGACCCTACAGAGCGCGACTCGATCTTTACGATCACGGCCGTTGATGTGAACCGCTTCTATGATCCACGTTCAGTCATGGATTCAACCTTCGGTTCATATCTCTCGTATGATTGGAGCATCACAGATCCGAACTCAGCATTGAAGTATTGGTTGCGTGACACGCTTGTAACTGCAGGCAATGCCACTGGAGTGAACGGAATGAAGTGGGGAGCCACTGGCTACCGTATTCTTCGTGGTCGTCCAATCAACCCATACGTAGTCCCAGGCGGCGAAGAAGTTCGCGTTGTTGCGAAGAACTTCCCACCATCTATCGAAATCGTCGACAGCCTTCGTAAGTCCGGCGTTGCAGAGGACGTGATCAGCAGGTGGATGTATCTCTATCCGAGCTACTTCCACGCAGAGGAGTACGACAACAACGCACTTCCACTTGCACAGCGCGATCAATCCAACACAAATGCACGCTATCTGCAACAGGATACGGTTGATTTCGCATGGATGGATACGACGTCGTACCGCTTCCACATTCATGTTGTAGACAGTATGCCACGCTTTGTTTGGTCGTTCAGGCCAACAACTGGTGGACAGCAATACACGAACATGCTTACTGGCGATGTAACGATCGTTCTCGATCCTACAACTACCGACACGATTTCGTTCAGGAATGGTGTCTGGATTGACACTCTTCGTATGACATCTACTGCTTCCCGCGTTGGCCGCTTCCTCATTGCTCCAAATGCCATCATTGATGAGCGTTACAATGATCCAGCAGCTACTCCAACACAGCAGCCTGACGATCTGAATGTTCAGTTCGTTGCTAACCTTACAGATTCGCTGCGATTCATGCTCGACGTGAACACAGATGATGAATTCGAGGATAATGCTGCTGTAGACAACAACCGGGCAATCGTACAGAAGTTCGGCCCATGGGACTTCCGATATGGTAAGACGGCATATGGCTTCATGTCGACAGCCATTCGTCAAACGCCTCCTGACACAACACTTGATGAAGTACTGCAGGCGCGTCCTATCTGGATGGCCAGCCGCTACTTGCGCAAGTATGATGCAAGTAGTGTTGCCGACCCTGTTGCAGCAGACTTTACATCGATGGGTCGCGTGAACATCCGTATCGCTGCCGACGAAGCTCGTCAGATTTTGACGCCTATCGGACAAGTGAACGGTGCGCTCAATGTTGACTCACTCGTCACGATCGTTGCCAACGACGGTCATGGTGGTATCAACTATATCACACGTCGCGTATTCGTAAACGTTCAGCCAACAATTGTTACGGAATCACTTCCCGACGCAATCGAGGATGAAGACTACAACGTTCAAATTCTCGACTCTAGCCGCCGTATCAAGGTCTACGACCCGAACTTCGGCCAAGCGCAGGATTACGAGTTGATCTACACGAACGAGACACGTACAGAAGTTGCCGTGGATCCATACTTCTCTGAAGCTGGTTCAATAGCGCTTGATTCTACACGCAAGACAACTCCGGCATGGTTGAAGATCAATCGCGTAAACGGCTTACTGTATGGTACACCACGCGTTACCGATCTTCCACGCACAGACACATCGGTGAATGTAACAGTTCTTGTTACAGACCGTGGTGGCTTGCGTGCAATCAAGACCATTCCAATGACCATCAAGTATCGCAACCACAACCCTCGTCTCTTCTCTTCGCCGATCATCCGTTGCGTTGATAAGGACCAGGCGTATTCGGATACCATCCGTGTGGCAGACCTTGATCTTCTTCGTAAGCAATCTGGCAATGAGACATTGACGTTCACAGTGCTTGAGCCAACAGAAGGCACCTGGACTGTAACGCCAAACCAACTAAGAAGCCCGATTGCTGATACACAGCTTGTCGTTATCTCTACGTCGAGGATGGTAGCAACACCGGTTAACGGTAGAGTTGTTATCCGTATCGTGGTTGAGGATGCATCAGGCGCAATGGACACATTGTCCTATGCAGTTTCTGTGTCTGCGACAACGCGCTTCACCGCTCCTGTGCGAGTTGAGAACAATCTTGGTGCATTCCAAGTTCTTGTCTTCGGTGTTGGCGGTACAGAGACAGCGACACGGGGTGATGAGAATGGTTCGTTTGGACAACTTGATTCGAACTACTGTGAATACGAGTTGCCACCTGTTCCGTACCTCGACATCTTTGACGCTCGTTGGACGATTCCGAATCGCAATGGTGTTCTACGCAACATCTATCCATACAGCAACACAGCTGGTGAGGCAATCTATCGTGGTCGCTTCCAAGGTGGTGGTGAAAATGGACAGAGCTCTGCAACATATCCAGTTCGCGTTTCGTGGTGTCGTGCTGCTATACCAGCTGTGGATGCACAGAACCCAGGTTCATACTACATCCGCGACGACATCAGCAATGGCGCACTGTTCAGCTACAACATGAAGACTGGTAATGGTCGTTCTGCTGCTGATATTGGTCACTGGACCGATGGTAGTTGTGACACGCTTGTTATCAGCCGTGATGCTCTTATGGGCTTCATCATCGTGTATGACTTTACAACAGCAGTGAATGAAACAGAGGCCCCTCTTACTGATCTCGCGATCACTTCGGCGTCTCCGAATCCATTCAGTGAGTCTACGATGATCACGTTTAGCACACCAGTAACACAACTGGTTTCTGTAGAGATCTATGATGCAATTGGTTCAAAGGTTGTGACGCTTGCGAAGAGCACCTTTGATGCTGGTCCTCACATGGTAGAGTGGAATGGAACATCAAATGGCCTAGCGCTTGCGAACGGTGTATACACTTGCCGCATCAGCGATGGTACACGTTCCATCACACAACAGATCGTCTTTGTCCGCTAACATGAAGTTGGGTCGGTGTGAAGTTCACACCGACCCACCTCTTCGCCATCGAAAACAATGTCTTGTAACCTTGGAGTCCTTATGAAAAGACAGGTATTGATTGCTTCGGCACTCGTACTCTGTTCTCTCGCGATAGGCGGCGTGGATGGCATGGCGCAAACGATTACGAACCAGTTTCGCCAGCCAACACTCGTCGTAGGTCGCCCGTATCGTGATATCGATGCGTGCCCTATTTCGCGGACGAACAAAATCCTTTTGGCACCAGGTAGCTTCACGCTGCCGCCAACAAACGTTCTAGATCTTGATGACGGTTATCAATATCTGCCATTCCCATCTAGTTTCCGTTTCAACTTCAACAACGCGGAACGATTTGGAATCTATGTCAGCATCAATGGCTTCGCTACCTTTGAAGGCACGAAACTTGTTCCTGCAAAGCAACCAAATGGTCTGTTCATAAACTCTGCATCGTATCCAGAGAATGTTATTGCTCCTTTCTGGGGTGATCACAGACTGCGCACAGCTGGAGACATCAACGCTGGATTTATGCCTGCGGAGATTTCATGGGTGTACGACGTAGATCGTGATGAAAACTGCGATACTATAACGCCGGTTCGACGCTGTATTGTTATTCAGTGGAAGAACCTTAACATCAATGATCAGACGGTGAATTCTAGCGTTGGCAACTTCCAAGCTCGTCTTTACGAAACGACTGCAGACAACAATTTCCAAGGTGATATTGAGTTTGCGTACGGTCAGATTGCCGGTAACCCTTTTACGACGAACACCACAGTGGTCACACGCGGTGCAACTGTTGGTATCAAGGGTAACGGTGGGTTCCCAGGTTTCTTGGCAGACTTCTGGAATGGACTTGTGTGGATTCCTAATATTGGGGCAAGCACACGCACCGACAGCACAACCCGCTGGCAGCCTTCTGGCGGTCGGTCGGACGCTGTGATCCGCTTCTCCGGTATCGTTCGTTTCACGTTCGATACATGGGGCTTTGGAGATGCAGATACGTCTGCAGCACGCGGCGCTCGTCACGAGAATCTTCCACAGAACCGTCGCGTAACATCAGGTGATGCTCGAGTAATCTTGCGCTCGATTGTAACGAACAGTCCGCTTGACAGCGTATGGAAGCGTCAGGCATATCAAGGTGATGTGAATCATTCCGGACGTTTCTACTACACAACATTGAATCCAGATTTCACATGTTGCTCCACGAACGTTGGATTGAATCCAGTTCCACCAAACATTGTCATTTGGCGCCGAACCATCGATGTGGATCAGTTCACAAGTAAGCAAGTGCTTCGCGTGTATTATGAAGGCGATGGCCTGTATGGTACAGGTGGTCGCGCTCCAGATGTGAGCAACCTGACACAGATCTACTACGAAGTAACTGAATACGATGCGGCTCTTATCATGCGATACTTGAGCGGACGTCTTCCAATGCTTCCATGGATCAAAGACAACGATACAACTGGACCTGACTTTGGAAAGACTACCGGACCTATCTCCGCAGACAATGTGGCGTTTGGAACTCCAGTAAAGCTTGGCAATGGTTTAGCACGTGTTCCTGTCTACTTGAACAATCCGCACGAGGGTGTGTTTGCAGTAAAGTTTGCATCGAATAGCGAAATCATCAATGTCAATCCAGTTAGCGCTGTGAACGGCAATGTTGATATCGATAACAGCAATGCAATTGCAGTTGTAACTGGTAATGGTTCCTTCGACGTGTCAACTCCTGTTGCATACGTTACTGTTAAGGAACAAGACACCTATACATTCAGCGGCATTCGCTTTAATGATGTGAACAAGTCGAATCAAACGATTCAAAACATCGAGATGAAGGCTGGCGAGAACATTGTTGCCTATCCGAACCCAATGACGTCGAATGCCTCGATCACAGTTAACGTGCCAGTTGGTGGAGTGTACACAGTTCGTGTATATGATGCCTTTGGCAAGTTGGTGAACACGGTGTTCAACGGTCAAGTATCGAATGGTATGTTCAATGTTGAATGGAACGGTCGAGACGCATCAGGTGCTACGGTTTCTGCCGGCGCATACATGGTTCGTGTAGACGGTAATACATTCAGTACAACCACAACGATGACTGTTGTTCGCTAAGTCATTTCATGTTGATTGAAAGATTGCTGAGGATCATAAGTCTGCTGACTGTCCTTTGGACAGTCAGCAGCTTACCCTCAACGGCCGCAGACACACTCGTTATTGCTTCTCAGCAGACGATCAATGTTTGCAATTCTAAGAGTGATCAGAAATTCTTGATCTACGTCTACCTGGGCGAGATTTACTTTTCAGACTCACTCATGTCCTTTGACATCTTTTTGAAGTACGACACTACAAAACTTGTTTTCACCGACATGTTTACAACCGGTACACTTGCCGCTCAAATGAGCGATCTCGGACCGGTTTGGCGTCCAAAGGATCAAGGCGGAGTATGCTATGCTGGAGGAGCATCCATCTTGCGGCACGCAAGAGGCAAGCAGCCACTCATCGCATTTCAAGGGCAGTTTAAAGGTGGCTGCGGAGAGTCAACCATTGTCTCGCTTGACGAGATACTCTTCAATAGTGAGTTTCGGCGGCAATACAGTAACAGCGTCTCCGGTATCGTGAGAACGATTGCAAAAGGAACAGTTACTGACGACATCGCCGCCGTTTTTCAACAGCGTAGATTCATCGTAAATGGAAGGGATTCAACAGCATCCTTGCCACTAACACTAAAGACTCCTGGAATCTCGAATGGTCTTGTAGAATGCACAGTGCAGATGGTACATGCTGGAGCTTTTACCATCGACAGCGTTCAACCCTCAGTACCGGATTCGACGTTCAACATGATCTCGGCCAGTCAGACTTTAGACACATCGACATTCATTTGGACGGTGAAGGCACAAAACACCGCAATGGACTATCGAGTTAATGTCCGTTCACTAACAAGCGATAACAGCAAGCTCGCAATCGTTAGTGCAACTATTAGAATTGTTGACAGTTGTTATTGCCGAATTGCGAAGAACACCGACACGATGAGAACATGTGTGATTGAGAATAGGACAATGTCCACGTCAGTATTTCAAACGGTTGTTGATGAAGGGACTGCATGGTGCACCACGGTTGGTGGTGACATCATCATTCAGTCTCTTCATGGGCAACCAGAGTCGGTAGAAGTGTTCACGTTGTTGGGCGAACGAGTTCCAGTCGTTCTACGTGGCGATCAACAGACAATGGTGATCACCGGTGATCATCTTCCAAATGCACCTGTTCTTGTACAGATGCAAAGTGGTGGAGTGGTCAGATTGAAAATGGTAATGAAATGAACAGTAATTCTACTCATCAGAGGAGTTCTTATGAATCGTCGATATGCTCTATGGGGAAGTAGCGCCAAGCTTGGCGTTATTCTCTTGTTTGCAGCGTTGACTGGTATTGGGTCGCAATGGGCACATGCTCAAGCGGACAGACCAGAGCTTCCGACGCTTACCCTAACAGGCCAAGGCGCCGGTTGGAACCAAACGTATTATCCAGACGGCCGCATTTGGGCACCACGTAGTGGCGCCAATGGCGTTCGTGAAATCTTGGTGCCAGTTTTCGTCAAGAACTGTTGGCGCACAACAACCACGTATAAAGCCTTCCCGATCTACAGCTTTAAGATCAAGGTTCAATTCGATAGCACCGCTGTTGAATTCGTCGGGATCGACAAGAATGGTCCCCTACGTGGTAACCAAGCAATGCCTATCGGCTGCCTTGCAAAGGACTTTGAATTTGCAACAAGCGTGTCGAGAGACACCTCGTTTCAAAACGTGATCAACAGCCCGATCCAAAACCGCTTGCGTGGTAAGCGCGTTTTGATCACTGGAATCTCGCCAAAGGCACTTCCACAAACAGGAAATGCTTCCGATGCCTGTGACCAGCGTCCATTTGTTGAGATGTTCTACATGCGTTTTCGCGTTCTGGCTAATCCAGCTTCGAATCCGGTAAGTGCACGTACGCCACTTATCATCACGAACGACACGCTATACTATAACGACTTCCAAGTTGGCAAGGAACTTGCGTTCCCGAACGATCCAATTCCAGGCCGTTATGCTGGTCTTGGTGGTGTAGACAACTACTTCATTGATGCCAATCAGCAAGAGCAAGTTCGCGATCCACTTCGCCCTTCACGCGCCGGCATGGTTTGGTTGGAAGTAACGGACGAGATCCCACGCTTTACATTTACAAGCGTTTCAGATCGCCGTTTTCGTGTCGCAGACTCTGTAGACAATTCGAATAACCAACAGTGGCTTATCGTAGATCCAGTGACACTAGACTCTGGTTCGACGTATGATGATGCCGTAAATGGAATCGGTACACGTGACATTGATGTAATCAATGCAACCGCTGGTTCGCGTTTGACAGACATCTTCGTTCAGTCCGATTCGAAGTGGTTGAAGTTCAAGTCGTTCACGAAGGGCGGATCAGGTGAAGTAAACCCATTCCCAAATCCGGTTCGTCAAGGCTTCGTACAGTATCTTGACAAGGGTATCCTTGGAACGACGAACGGTACAGACCCACTTGGTAATGCAACCATACTGCAGCGTGACCTTAACATGCGTGTGATTTGTGACCCAGCTGAACTTCCAATTGGTGAAGGCGGCGAGGTTGCAGGTGTTTACATCGGATATTTGACGTTCACTTCGTACTCGGCGGACGTTTCTCCAGTACGCATGAAGGTTACGTTTATCTACTTCCGCCCGCCATTCGAGCCAAGTCAGTTCGACGAGACCAACCAATGGCAAGGTGGTCCTTCCGGCCCAACACGTGGTATCCGTGTGGAACTTCGCAACTCGAACAATCCTATCGAGCGCACGAACATCATCTTCGGTGTTGGAGCCCGCGCTCGTGACTCTGTAGATACTTTGTTCGGTGAAACTGTCTATCAAAATGCATTGAATGGATTCGGCGCACGCTGGTATCCGCAGACGCCAGACGGAAATGATATCTATCAATTCGGCCTTGGTGACCTGTGGTCTGCTAGCACAAGCCGTCCGAAATTCGCCTCGCGCGACATCCGGAACATCTATTCAGACACAACACTTGTCTACATCTGCCGCTTCAATGCAGGTAGCGCCCTTAACTACCCAATCGTAGTATCATGGGATACAGACGACTTCCCTGCGGGATCTGATCTGTTCATCCGTGATATTCTGAACGGTGAGCGCTTCAACGTGAACATGCGTCAAGCAACAAGCCTCGGTGGAACGAAGTACTCCTTCACGATTCGTGATGCAGACATCACAGCATTCGCTATCGAGTACACACTTCCAAGAGTTATATCCTTCCCTGTTATCAACAAGGGTTGGAACCTTCTGTCGGTTCCTGTGAATCCATCGTCGGCATTCTACAGAGACGTTTTCAAGAAGGCGCAGAACATCCCAGTGTTCTTCTCTCAGAGCGCGTACCAGCAGAATCAGCAAGTGAAGCCCGGCATTGGCTACTTCATGAAGTATGCTAATGATGTAGATAAGACAATCGCAGGTGTTCGTATTACGCGCATCGACGATAGAACATACCCTACTGAACTCTATGATGGCTGGAATACGATTGGTTCGTTGTCTACGCCAATCAGCTCCGAAGCAGTAGGTCTCTTGGCTATCGGCTCAAGTAACGCGGATATCCTTGGTGATATCTATCGTTATAACACCGACCGTGGTTATGAGGCAATCACCGAAGTTGTGCCAGGCCGCGGTCACTGGATGAAAATCAGTGGACACGGATACTTGCTTATGGCTGCTCGTTCAAGTGGAAAGACTGGCATTAACATGGCTTCAGCTCGCAACAGCGTACTCGCTGGTGCAACGCAACTGTCTATCAACGACATGAGCGGCAAGTCAGCGAATCTTTACCTTGTAGAACGTACGAAGGTAGAAGCACGAGAAATGTTCGAATTGCCACCCGTTGCTCCACTCAGCCTCTTTGATGTTCGCTTCAACACGAACATGTACGTAGAAGATGTTGTGAACCCCGTGATCAACCTGCAAGGCGTTTCGTTCCCAATGTCGCTGACAATGAACTACCCTGATCGCAACTATACTGTGGTTAACGCAGTGACAGGTTCGATCCTTGGTTCAGTGAAGTCCGGCGTTACGAATACCATCAGAATTGACAATAGCAACACACCAGCTATCCGCCTTATGGCCGAAGAAGTTGGCGCCAACACACTTACAGTTGCAGTAGCTCCAAACCCAGTCGCACAAACGGCTGCCGTGAACTACACAGTTGTAAACAATGGCCGTGTTACTCTTGGACTCTACAACGCAGTTGGTGAACTTGTGGCCACCATGGTGGACACAGATATGACGATGGGCATGTATAGCGCAGAGCTCAATGCTGCTGTTCTACCAGCCGGCCGTTATATCGTAAAGCTCAGCAACGGCGGCAACGTCTTCACCTCCACGGTGACGATCGTCCGCTAAACAATGGCGATTTCAAAAGAAAGGCAGCAGGCAACTGCTGCCTTTTTTTTATTCCAACACGATCCAACGTCTCCACATGAAGTTCTACATCCTTGCCGCCTTCACACTCTTTGCATCCGTGGCCTCCTTTGCACAAACACCAACGATTGCGTTAACAGCAAAGAATACAACGCCAAATGGATCGAAGAGCTTTACGATGTTTCTCGGAGCTAGTAAACTCGGAACAGTGGGCGTTGATTCGGCTCTCAACGAGATCGAGATTCCCACGCTACCGCTCCCGTCAGGGATCTTCTATGTATGGAGCGTTCCGCCAACATCAGAGGCTATCTGGCTGAGTCCGCGTGACTTTCGATACCTTGCACCTGGCACAACCTACCGCGAGGAGTACAAACTCCAAGTGAACTGGGATGGTGGCACGCTGAAGTGGACGTGGTTGACCCCGCTTCCGGAGTTAATCGATTCTGCATGGATCGTTGATGGGTACACAGATTTTCCGGACAACGTTGCAAAGGCCAAGCTGGTACCAAACTCTAGCCTGGAAATTGCAAATCCAAGCATCACACTTTATAGGCTCCTTGTGTGGTACAACACCACGACGTTGTCCGTGCACGAGATAGCAGAGCGCCCGATATCTGTGTTTCCTCAACCGTGCACTGATGTTGTTCACGTCCGTGCTACGGCACCGCTGCGTTCGTACACCGTGTATGATCTCCAAGGACGTATCATCGACGGCGGAACGGCGGAAGGGTCAGACCTGCGCGTGAACACCACACACTGGGCTACGGCCTCGTACGTTCTCGCGCTAACACATGTAGACGGAAGTTCGGCAAGATCTCTATTCATTAAGCAGTGATCGCATCATGAGTGAAGAGAACAACGATCAACAGCGAAGCAGACGACGACGGTACCGCCCGCGCAATGAACAGCGTAGAGACGGTGGCGGAAAGATTCCTTTGCTTACTACTCACAAAGTAAGCGTTGTGATTCCCTTATTGAATGAAGAGGAGTCACTGCCAGAGCTCTCACGTCAACTTGAGCAAGTTCTCGACAGAGTCACGCGCAGCAACTACGAAGTGATTTTCGTTGACGACGGTTCAACGGATAGATCGTTCAATGTAATCCGCGACATCCATTCTCGAAACCAGAAGTTTAAGGCCATTCGCTTTCGGCGCAACTACGGGAAGTCCGCTGCACTTGCAGTGGGATTCGCAGAAGTAACCGGCGATATTGTGATCACGATGGATGCAGATCTGCAAGACGATCCAAATGAGATCCCGGCTTTGATTTCAAAACTCGAGGAAGGTTTTGATCTCGTGTCCGGTTGGAAACGAAAACGACACGACCCGTGGCATAAAACCATACCGTCTAAACTGTTCAATGCCGTCACATCGATGATGAGTGGCATCAAGCTGCATGATTTCAATTGTGGCCTCAAAGGGTACCGTCGTGAAGTCGTAGACACAGTACAGGTGTATGGCGAAATGCATCGCTACATCCCTGCCCTGGCACATTGGGAAGGTTTTCGTGTAACGGAGATCCCCGTTTTACATCATTCCCGCAAGTATGGTACATCGAAGTTTGGAGCAAGTAGATTTCTCAAAGGATTTCTCGACCTCTTAACGGTGATGTTCACCACGCGCTACGTCAAGAGACCATTGCACTTTTTTGGAACTGTTGGATCTCTGATTGCCGTAGTTGGCTTTGCAACAGATCTGTATCTGGTGATCGAGTGGTTCTTGGGACTTACCTCTCTTAGTCAACGCCCACTCGCTCTGTTCGGTGTTGCCATGATCATTGTAGGTGTTCAGCTCATTTCGATAGGTCTTATTGGTGAGCTTATCGTGAAAAACTCCCTTGAAACCCAGCGTTATAGCATTCGAGAACGAGTATAGCCTATGAAGTTCAGCATTCTCTTGTCGATGGCGTTCGTAACACTTGCGTGCGCCACAAGCGTTGATGCCCAAGTTCGGTTTCGCATTGGAACCGGTTTATCGACGCAATGGATCGTGAACGATAACCCCGCAACCTACCGTATGGTCGGCGAAGACTCTACCGTAACAGGTGGCTCTTTCGATGGTATGCAGTTTGGATGGGGCATTCGGGCCTATGCAGATCTCGACAAACAGAAAACCTTCCGCGTTCCGTTCGGCTTCGACTATACGTCCTATACCGGTGCTCAATCATGGGCAGGAACCTTTAACTCGGTGTTTCTCAAACACACGAGTCAATCGTACACCATGCTCGCAGGGTTCGAATATTCGTTCCTTGAGTTTCCACTGGCATTTGCACGCGTTTACTCCGGAGTTGAATTGCGCGGAACAATGTTCACTGATAACACCATCCAAAAGGTGTATACGTATGCTAACGACATTCCAACATCCGATGAGTCGATTAAAACTAAACCAGAAGCGTTTCGCCTCGGGGCGCTTGCACGAATCGGAGTAGAAGGCGAGATCTACTACCCCGTGTTCCTCAATACGAGCGTTGGCCTTGGCGCCGTGAACTTCTTTGGACGAGACTCGAGGCCAACATCAGAGGGCGGTCGTGGTGAGTTACTCACACCTGATCGTCGAAACGAAGGACCGGAAAGCCTGGTTTGGCAAGTGAACTTTACGTTCATGATCCAAGTACGCCTCTAACATGAGTTCATCGATGGTGATCCATTCCGACTGTTCTCATTTCCGTGGCGACGTGCCATGTACACCACACAAGGAGCTTGGAGTTCATTGTGATGGGTGCCCGCAGTACGACAAAATCTCTGGTCGAATTCTGATCATCAAACTCGCCGCCACGGGCGACGTGATCCGCACCACCCCGCTCCTTTCCGCCCTCCAAGAGCGCTACCCCGAGCGTGAGATCTGGTGGCTGACGCAGTCGGTGGATGTACTTCCAGAATGCGTGCATAAGCGCATGGCGTTTACGCTAGAGAATGTGCTGGCGATTCAGGCAACGTCGTTCGATGTTGCGATCAACCTCGACAAAGACCCGCATGCATGCGCCATCATGGCCTCGGTTACTGCACAGACGCGCTTTGGCTATACATGGAAGAATGGCCGTCCACATCCTGTGGATGATAGAGCCATTCCAAAATTCCTGACGGGTTTGTTTGACGATGTGAATCAGAAAAACACACTCTCTTATCCCGAAGAGATCTACGCAATCTGCAACCTGCCGTACGCGAAGCAAGAGTATGTGATCGACGATCCGGGTCCTGCGCCTTGCTCCCTTCCCAGTGGCAGCGGACCCTTAATAGGCTTGAATACAGGCTGCGGCAACCGTTGGGTAGCACGTGAATGGCCACTCACCTCGTGGGAAGAACTTGTGCTCATCCTTACTGCACGCGGTTGCAGAGTGGTACTTCTCGGAGGTCCGGCCGAACATGTGCGTAATGAATCGATTGCCACCTCAACCGGCGCGTACTATCCCGGAACGTTCTCGATTAAGAAGTTCTTTGCTCTCGTTAATGCATGCGATGCAGTTGTCACTACGGTAACGATGGGACTTCATGCAGCCATTGGCTTACGCAAACACGTGGTGTTGATGAACAACATCTTTAATCCGCATGAATTCGAGTTGTACGGTCGAGGCGTCTTGCTGCAGCCCGATAAACCCTGCACATGTTACTTCAAACATGCATGCACGAATCCCGACTATCAGTGCATGGAGTACCTGGCTGTTGAACGCGTTGCGAACGCCGTCACAGATTATTTGTAAAACGTTCGTTCGAACGCTACCACATCCGGCTTGTTCATGATGATGCGCCACACCACAGCGCGAATAAATCCAATTCCGTAACCGATCAGTTGCACAATGGAAGTGGCAACGCAGAGCATGCCCAACGATACTGAACGGTACCGAATACTCCCCTCGGTAAACACGGCCACAACGAACAATACCAACGGTACTGCAGCCACCCAACCATGCGGCTCAAAGAGTGCATACAGCACTACCAGAAGGCAATAGACGGTGAAGGCGGCAGGGAGAACGTGCGTGAGCTTGAGGGAATCTCGATGTCGGAGAAAGATACTGATGCGCGCCATGCCACTGTTATGCACCTGTTTAAAAAACTTCTTCAGATCGGTGCGTCGCTTGTGATACACAAAGGCGTCTGGGATCAGACCAACTCGAAATCCGTGCTCGATCATGCGTATGCTAAACTCGACGTCCTCGCCAAAACGCATGTGCGCAAAGCCATCTGTCTTGTTGAACACCACGCGAGAGATTCCCATGTTGAATGAGCGAGGATGAAAGACCCCGCCTACGCGAACCTTCTTCCCTCGGATACCGCCGGTGGTAAGAAACGACGTCATCGAATAACTGATGGCCTTCTGCATGGGTGAAAACGAGACGTGCTCACGATCGGGTCCACCAAAGGCATCCAATTGCCGGGCAACTACAGCCGTATCGATTGCCTGCATGTACTGTTCGGGCACCGTACAGTCCGAGTCGATGAACAAGAAGTAGTCGCCTGTGGCACGTCTGCAGCCGAAGTTTCGCGACGGACCCGGCCCCGTGTTCGGCTTGGTGTAATACTGCACGTGGAGTCGGCCGTGGTATCGTTCGCATACTCCCTTGCAAGGAATGGTCGAACCATCCTCCACCACGATTACTTCGAAGTGGGTGTAGGACTGATGTGTAAGGCTTTCTAGTAACTCGTCCAATTCATCCGGACGGTTATAGATGGCAACGATGATGGAGTACTTCATAGGGGTAGGGATTGGCACAAAAATACGCGTAACTTTGGCCGTTCTATGACACCATCTCCATCAAATCACGATCCTGTTCAAGCGATTGCTTCGGCCAAGCTGCATCCACGCACGACGCGAAACTGGATTAGTCAGTTCAAACTCGCACAAGGAACGCTCATCCCCTGGCTTGCGTCGCGCGGCATATCGTGCAATGGCGCGGCTGTTGCGGAGATCGGTTGTGCTGAAGGTGGTGTTCTTATGGCATGCGTCGATGCAGGAGCATCGTATGCCTTGGGAACCGATATACAAGGTCCGCTCCTCCGTGAGGTGACCACGAAGTGTGCGTCGATTGCAGGCTACACTGTCGAACTGACGGAACATGATGTGATCTATGAGGAGATTCCTACGCAATGGCATGGCAGGTTTGATGTAGTGATGTTACGGGATGTGATTGAACACCTAGACGACACAAGCATTGCCTTGCGCAACATCAAACGTCTGCTCAAGCCCGGCGGCGTTCTCCTTCTAACCTTTCCGCCCTACACCTCTCCGTATGGCGGGCACCAACAGTTGCTCGACACCCGCCTTGCCAAACTGCCGTTCATACATATGCTTCCCCGGTCGATCTTTCAGAAGTTCATCAACAAGACCACATCAGTCAACAAAGAAGAGGTTGAACGCCTTGCCGTGATCCGTCTTTCCGCAGATCGTGTGCGCGCGTCTGCTGTTGCCGAAGGCTTCGAGATACTCGATCAACGATACTTTGCCTTGCGCCCGGTCTTTCGTTGGAAGTATAGTACGCCTTGGATTCCAACGCTAGAGATTACTGCACTGTCAGGTCTGGGGTTCGTTCGGTTATTGGCCATGGAAGCGGCCTTTCTTTTGCGCGTTCCTTCATGAAGAAGGTTCTCGTCGTAGCATATCACTTCCCTCCGGGTGGTGGCCCAGGCGTGCAACGTGTCTTGAAGCACGTAACGTATTTGCATGAAGCAGGATGGAAGCCCATCGTTCTTACGGTTGAGAACGGTGATTTTCCGGCACGTGACGAGTCATTGTTGGAGAAGATTCCAGACTATGTAGACGTGCATCGTGTTCGCATCTACGAGCCCTACGATCTCTATCGCTCTCTCATGGGTAAAAAGGCAGCAGCCATCGACGTGAACGTAAACAAATCGAATGCCCAACGCAGTGGATGGAAGGAACGATTGGCTGAGTTCATTCGAGCAACGTTCTTCATTCCGGATGCAAGGGTTGGATGGTTGCTTACGGCTGTGAAGGTGGGAAGGAACCTCATCGAACGCGAGAACATCGATGCGATCTACACCTCCTCGCCGCCCTATACCTGCGCACTCATCGGACGTGCCCTGCATCGTCAAACGAAGAGGCCATGGGTTGCAGGGTTTCGCGATCCGTGGACGGGGTTTCTCACGACTCCCGACAGGTGGTTCCTCCCGGCAGCGATCGACAGATCATTAGAGCGCAGTGTGTTTGCAGAGGCGGATGCTGTAGAGTGCGCATGGCAAGGCATCATCGAAGATGCACTCTCGAAGTATCCAACGCTAGAGAGGTCGAAGTTTCATCACGTGCCGAACGGTTTCGATTCGAACGACATGCCGCGCGTTGATTATGTGAAGAACGATGTGTTCACCATCACCTATACGGGCTCGATGTACGGTAGACGTAATCCGGCGAAGTTCCTACGTGCGCTCGACGTGCTGCACGAGCGCGGAGTGCTTTCGCCAGAGAGTGTTCAGCTGCGATTTGTGGGTCGGTTTGGAGACGATGTCAAAACCATGCTCGAAGCATCCCGCTTCGCGCCAAGTGTAGAGAACATCGCCTACGTTCCGCATGCAGAGAGCATTGCCTACTTGATGAAGAGCGATGTGCTATTGCTGATTGTAGACGAGACCAAAGAAAGCGCAGAGATTGTTCCGGGTAAAGTGTATGAATACATTGGCACGTACCGACCCGTTATCGCTCTTGCTCCACGTGGAAGCGCCATTGAACAGCTTGTAATGGAGACCAAGGCAGGAATGAGTGCACCGCAAGAGGATGTAGAGGCAGTAGCCTCGATCGTTGAAACCATGTACACTCGATGGAAGAACAACGAACCCATGGCAACGCCTGATCCTACGGCAGTGACGAAGTTCGAACGGAGAGAATCTGCGCACTTTTTGGCACGCATCTTGGATGCGATAACGGAAGAAAGGTAACCTATGAATGGAAAGAAAATCCTCGCCATTGTCATCGCCGTGCTTGTTACATGGATGATCTTTAAAGTGTTGCTATGGACGCTATTCCACATCTTTTCCCTGATGTGGTTTGGGTTCCAGGTGATCTTGATGATGATCATCGCTATTCCCATTTATCTTCTTGTGAAGAATTGGCTCACACGCAAATGAAGTGCATACAATTCATCCTTTGTCTTCTTGTGGCTACAACGGTTCTGCGTGCAGTTCCTGATACGTGTTCAAACGTGATCGTACCATTGAACGTAGACATTACTCGTAATCTCACCAAGACGCTCTTTGAGAGCAATGCCGTGCCGTTCATTCAGCCAATGGTAGTGAGTATCAATGCCACGTCTAATTCTCGGTTGTTTGATGGGGCACGTATTCCAAAAAAGGTGGACAAGCCCTACTTCCGTGTCAGCGTGAATACGATGGTGGGCTTCATCCAGGATGGCATGAAGTGGTTCAAGCCAACGCTGGATCTTGGTCCGCGCACGAACGTAGGCGATGAACTGACGAAGTACGGTACTCTTAAGATTGTAGATGGAAAACCGGTCTACACGATTAATCCAAACTACGGCGATACGCTTGGTCTTGCCACTTCGTTAATGAACGAGATCTTCCGCGATGCCTTAGACTCGAGCATGCTCATCCTTCCAGAGAAAGCACCAACGCTGTTCGGCTACCAACCCGATACGAGAGTGCTCCTTCCAACAACAGAAAATCTTCTCGCGCTTCTGCGTGCACGTCCCGAATACAAGGTGCTCCTTGCATCGTCGCCATCTACAGCAGCGCAGCTCGATTCACTCGTGTCGAGACTGAAGCTCAACAGCTATCTCACGCTACCACCCGGCGCAAATATGAACGTCCTCGTTGCGGCTGTGCCACAACTGGAAATTGGTTCGATCTTCGGGACAGAGATCATGATCCGCTTCATACCACCCGTCGAGTTCGACAAGAACGTTGGGAAGTTCGCGTTCTGGGGCGGCGCCATCCGTCATAGTCTGTCGCAATACTTTCCGGAAGACTGGTTTGACATGGCAGCACAGTTCGGCTATCAAGGCACGAACTTGAAGAACACTGTTGGATACACCAATGCAACACTCGATGCAACGGCAACCATCTTCAACTTCAACCTCCATGCAAGCAAGCGATTTTGGGAAGTGCTCGATCTATATTCCGGAATCTCCTACGAGACCATCTCGGTGAATTCCACCTACACGTATCCGCTTCCACAGGAGATTCAACTTCAGCTGGGGCTGCTGCCACTGCCTCCGTCGCCAGGCGCACCATCGAATCCGGATCTTCCGTGCTATCCGGGCGACACGAGTCCGCAGTCGTCGAACATCCACAGCGCAGCGCAGAACATCAAGTGGACGATAGGTGCAACGGGCATCATCGATGCATTTCGCATCTCGGTTGATTACAGTGTGAGTCAGTTCAACGTCTTCACGGCCGGGATCAAGTACACCTTGTGATCAATCGTGCAGTCGCACAACGTCGCCGTCAAGAACGATCAATCCGTCTCGTGCGATCTTCCGAATGAGATCGCGAAACCATTTCATTTCCTCTTCTGTGGCCACTGTGCGCGTGGTGGCTTTAAAAAGAGCACGTACTGTTATCGACGCTCCGTGAGGTTTGGTTCGCAATACCTCTACGGCACGACCCCGCCAAATGCGCTGAGGTTCGTTGCGAAACATGGGCTCTGCTTTCCTGATGCGCACACCTTCCGTCATGCGATGAGCCGACGCACAGATGGACGACGTCGGACACATGCCACACTGCGGCGCGCGAGCAGTGCAAATGAGAGCTCCAAGCTCCATCACCGCATTGTGCCAGCGGGAAGGGTGGCGAGGTGGAATGATGATGGCAGCAAATTCCTGCAGTGTACTCTCCGGCATAACATCTATCGTTGTCTGCTGCCTCTGCATCCACCGCGAATACACTCTTCGAATGTTCACATCTAGCACAATGGTTCGCGCGTTGTAGGCGAAACAGGCAATCGATGCCGATGCGTATGGACCGATACCGGGAAGCGTTCGAAGTTGCTCGGGATTAGAAGGAATACTACCGTCGAACTCTTCAACGATCACCCGTGCCGCGTCACGCAATCGCAGGGCTCGACTGTTGTATCCCATACCCTGCCATGCTCTGATGATCGTACCCGTGGATGCGTTGGCAAGATGACGGATGCTTGGAAAGCTCTCGAGAAACACAGGCAACTTCTGTGCAACGCGCAAGGCTTGCGTTTGCTGAAGCATCACCTCGCTCACGAAGATCATGTAGGGGTCTGGCACTTCTACGCGCCAAGGAAGTGGTCGTGCAGCATGTTTGTACCATGCAACCACCTTCGCTCGCAAGGCCGTTCGTAATGTATCTTTGAACTTCACCTCGCAAATCTAGGAAGGCATGATCGACGAGTCACTACTTCGAATGGCCATTGAGCGAGCAACGCTTGTTCGCGAGCGTGCCTATGCACCGTATTCGAACTTCCTCGTAGGTGCCGCACTCATCGCCCGCGATGGAAAGATCTACGGTGGCTGCAACGTAGAGAACGTAAGCTACGGTCTCACGCAATGCGCGGAGCGTGCTGCGGTAACTGCTGCGGTTGCAGACGCGCATCGCGACGTTGTGTGTTGCGTGGTGATTGCCGACACACCAGAGCCCATCGCGCCATGCGGTGCGTGCAGGCAGGTGTTGGCAGAGTTGTCGATGGAAATGATGGTGGTATGTCGGACGTTGAGCGGAAAGGAACGACGCTTTACCATGCAGGAACTTCTTCCATCGGGTTTCTCCCCTTCTTCCTTGCCACCCTCATGACATCTACTCGCATTTGGCTTACGGTTCTCGTTTGCGGTCTTGGATATTTCGTCGACATCTACGATCTGATCCTGTTTAGCATCGTGCGCATTGAGTCTCTCAAGTCCATTGGCGTTGATGCGGCCTCGATGCAGAATGCAAGCGAGTTCATTATCAATTCGCAGATGGTAGGGATGCTGTTGGGTGGACTTCTCTTTGGCATGCTTGCCGATAAGAAAGGTCGACTCTCAGTGATGCTCGGATCCATCCTCATGTATTCGATCATGAACATCGCGAACGCCTTTGTCACGTCGGTTCCGATGTATGCCTTGTTCCGCTTCCTCTCGGGCATCGGTCTTGCAGGGGAACTTGGTGTGGCCGTTACGCTTGTTGCAGAGATCATGCCTAAGCAAACACGTGGCTATGGCACAACCGTGGTGGCGAGTATGGGCATCCTCGGTGCAGTGGCTGCCTACTTCGTTCATCACTTCTATGATTGGAAGGCGGCGTTCGTGGCCGGTGGACTTATGGGACTTGGACTCCTAGTGATGCGAGTGCGCATTCGAGAATCAGGCCTGTTTCACAAGACTCGCACACAAGGCGTGGTGCGCGGCAACTTCCTCATGGTCTTTCGAAAAGATCGCATCTCCACCTACCTGGCCAGTATTGCCATTGGCGTGCCAATCTGGTACGTGATTGGTATTCTCGTGACGTTTAGTCCGGAGTTTACCAAGGAGGGGGGCGGCATGGAGGCTATCGAGGCCGGACAGAGCGTGATGTGGACGTATGTGGGACTAGCCGCAGGCGATCTTGTGAGTGGTCTGATGAGTCAGTGGCTCAAGAGCAGACGTCGGACCATCCTGTTCTTTTTGATCATGACGGTATGCACGGTAACATGGTATCTCTTCACCCCTGCACGTTCTGCCGCACTTACGTATCTGCAATGCGGACTTTTGGGTTTTAGCGCAGGGTATTGGGCTGTGTTTGTGACAACGGCGGCTGAACAATTCGGGACAAACATGCGCGCGACAGTTGCCACTACTGTCCCCAATGTGGTACGCGGCGCCTTAGTGCCTGCCCTTATCCTCTTCAAAACACTCCGTCAACATCCATCCTTTCAAGGTGCGCCACTTGTCGAAAGTGCTGTCGTTGTTGGCATTGGCGTCTTGGCCGTGGCCTTTACCGGGTGGTTCTTCTTGAAGGAGACGTTTGGAAAAGACCTAGACTTTGTCGAGCCTTAACCAAAACGCTGTAGATTCACTACAATAGAGCAATTCACCATTGGAGAACACCATGAAACGTACAGTCCTCGTCGTCGCCATGCTAGGATTGATGCTGGTAGTAGGGATGCAAGCACAGAAGATGGCCATCGGTCCAAGCTTGCTCTGGAAGGGCGGCGTAAATGTGGGGAATATCCCAACCGGTGCGAAAACAGCGGTGAACTTCAATCCCATTCCAGACATTGCCGCAACGTTCCGCATGCTTTTGAATACGGAAGAGTCGGTCGGATTCACGGCAGACCTTGGCTATGCACAGTACACCTATCGCATGCGCCCAGAGAGCGAGGCCATTGCAAACGACAACAACACCTTCATTTACAAACACTCGTTCTTCAACATCGCCCCAAGTTTCTTCCTGTCTGGCTTCCAGATTGGTGCATCATTCGGATTCCCGCTCGCCTATAGCATAATGAACGTGAGTGGTACAACCGAAGCAGACATTACCGCCAAGCAAACATCACCGAATATCGAAGTGCGTATTGGCGGTATGATCCCGGTCTTCCGCAACAAAACAGGAAGTGTAAACTTTCTCGTTCACGGCGGCTATATGTTGACGGGATTGATGGACTTGGGAACAACAGACGAATTCAATCCAAAGGCGGCTTCCTTCGGCATTGGTGTGAACTACCTGTTCAATCTTGGCGACTGATCTTCTGATAGATTCATCTTCCCTGATGTTTTGAAAGGGCGGCTCGGCCGCCCTTTCGTATTTTTGTGCACGTATGACACACTCCGAACGCATTGTAATTCTCGACTTTGGCTCTCAGTACACACAGATCATCGCGCGGAAAGTGCGCGAGGCGGGTGTGTATGCAGAGATCCATCCCTACAACATCTCAAAAGAGGCCTTCGACGCATTGGCGCCAAAGGGACTCATCCTTAGTGGTGGTCCTTCGAGCGTTTATGCAGAAGGTGCGCCCATGCCATCGTTCGATGTGTTTTCATTGAACATCCCGGTGTTGGGTATTTGCTATGGTCTTCAACTCATCGCCCATCAATTGGGAGGTATGGTTGATAAGGCGGCACGGCGGGAGTTTGGCAGGGCCATGCTCACGATCGATGACTGGTCAGATCTCTTTGTTGGGATGCGCGCCGCAACGCAAGTATGGATGAGTCATGGAGATCACCTTACCGCCCTCCCTCCTGGCTTCGAACACCTTGCGCATACAGAGAATGCAGACATCTGTGCGATCCGCGATCCGAAGCGTCGCATATATGGTGTACAGTTCCATCCGGAAGTCGCTCACACCACAGAGGGTCGCGTTCTCCTTAAGAACTTTGTGCTGACCATTTGCGGTTGCTCTCCAACCTGGAATGCAACGTCGTTCATCGATGCCGTCATTGCAGACATTCAGAAGACCGTTGGAAACGGTGGCGTAATCTGCGCACTCAGTGGTGGTGTTGATTCCACGGTTGTAGCCGTGCTGCTACACAAGGCCATTGGCGACAAGGTGCATTGCATACACGTAGACAGCGGCTTGATGCGTAAGGGAGAGAGCACGCAAATCGAAGAGCTCTTCCGCAAGCATTTCAGTATGAGCGTTGATGTTGTTGATGCATCGGAGCTCTTCTTGTCGCGCTTGGACGGTGTATCCGATCCTGAAAAAAAACGCAAGATCATTGGCGGTGCATTCATCGAGGTGTTCGATGGAGAGGCGAAGAAATTCTCCGATGCACAATTCCTTGCGCAGGGTACACTGTACCCCGACGTGATCGAATCGCTCAGCGTAAAGGGTCCGTCGGCAACCATCAAAACGCATCATAATGTAGGCGGACTTCCAGACACGATGAAGCTCTCGCTCATCGAACCATTCCGTGAACTCTTCAAAGATGAAGTGCGAGCGGTGGGTCGTGAGCTTGGCATTCCGGATTGGTTTGTCGAACGTCATCCATTCCCCGGACCTGGTCTTGCTATTCGCATCCCTGGACCAATCTCTGCTGAAAAGTTGAGCATTCTTCGTGACGCCGACGAGATCTACCTCGAAGAGATTCGTGCCGCAGGGCTCTACAACTCTATTTGGCAGGCCTTTGCCGTTCTGCTTCCCGTACAGAGCGTGGGTGTGATGGGCGACGAGCGCACGTATGAATATGTGTGCGCCCTACGCGCGGTAACAAGCACCGATGGGATGACGGCAGACTGGTATCACATGCCGTACGAAATACAAGCGCGCATCAGCAATCGCATCATCAATGAAGTACGCGGTATCAACCGTGTTGTGTACGACATATCGTCGAAGCCACCAGCAACCATAGAGTGGGAATGAAAGCACTTGTACCGATCGCAAACGGCACAGAAGAGATGGAAGCCGTCATCATTATCGACATGCTACGTCGAGCCGGTGTAGATGTAATTGTTGCTGGCGATGGAAACGTCGTGACGTGTTCTCGCGGCGTGCGCATTGTACCCGACTGCCAGATGGAAGATCTGTCAGACGATGAGAATTTCGATGCCATCATCCTTCCTGGCGGATCGCAGGGCGTTCAGAATTTTATCGAGAATGCTCAGTTGGAGCACATGCTTCAGCGACATCGCGAACGCAAAGGCGTGATCGGCGCCGTTTGTGCTGCCCCTGTGGTGTTGCACGAGCTCAATATGCTTGCCCGTACGACCGTGATCACCAGTCATCCCTCTGTTGCAGAATCCTTGAAGGGATATGCGTACACACTTGAACGCGTTGCACAAGACGGTAAACTAATCACGAGCAGAGGTGCCGGCACGGCATTTGAATTTTCCTTGGCCATCATTCGCATGATGGTAGACGAGGCGACGGCGAGCCGCGTTGCAGGCGACATTGTTCTCTATGAGTAAATACCTTATCACATCTGCCTTGCCGTATGCCAGTGGCATCACGCACTTAGGCAATGTTGTGGGAAGTACGCTTCCTGCCGACATCTATGCGCGGTACTGTAGACTCGTTGGTCGCGAAACACTGTATGTGTGCGGCTCCGACGAACACGGTGTTGCCATTACCATCGCAGCAGATAAAGAAGGTCTCTCGCCTTTAGAGCTCATCAACAAATACCACACCGCCAACAAGGTGGCTCTTGAAAAGGCGAGCATTGCCTTTGACATCTATGATCGCACGTCGAATCCCTTGCACAAAGAAACGGCACAGGAATTCTTCAGAGACTGGTTGGCAAAGGGATTGCTTGTAGAACGAGAAGAAGAACAGTTCTACGATGAGGATGCAGGCATGTTCTTGCCCGATCGATATGTAGAAGGTGTATGTCCGAACTGTGGGTACGACAAAGCTCGCGGCGACCAATGCGACAACTGTGGCGCCTACTACAACCAACTTGATCTCAAGGAGCCACGCTCATTGGTAAGCGGAAAACGTCCGGTGGTTCGTGCAACAAATCATTGGTATTTCAAGCTCAATGAGTTCCAACAGTGGACGGAAGAATATATCGAGCAGCATGTTGGAACGTGGAAAGACAACGTGCTCCAACAAAGTAGGTCGTGGCTCAAGCAAGGTCTTGCGGAACGCGCAGCAACGCGCGACATGGCGTGGGGCATTCCCGTTCCCGTTGACGGCGCCGTGGGCAAGGTGATCTACGTGTGGTTCGAAGCCGTACTCGGATACATTTCTGCAACGAAACAATGGGCCATCGATCAAGGCAAGCCGGATGTATGGGCGGAATGGTGGAAGGGCGCAGATACTACCTACACGGCCTTTCTCGGAAAAGACAACATTGTCTTCCATAGCATCATCTTTCCCATTCTTCTGCACAGCCGCGAAGGATATATTCTTCCGCAGAATGTACCAGCGAATGAGTTCTTGAATCTTGAGGGACAGAAGTTCTCGAAGAGTCGAAACTGGGCGATCGATCTTCAGCAATACGTTACCGACTTTCCGGAAGCGCAGCACACAGATGTGATGCGCTACGTGCTTGCCGTGAACATGCCGGAAACAAAGGATAGCGACTTCACGTGGAAAGATTTTCAAGCAAGAACAAACAACGAGCTTGCCGCCATTCTGGGCAACTACGTGAATCGTGTGATGCTCTTCACGGCAAAGAACTTTGGCAATGCCGTTCCTTCCGTCGAGCGCGAAGCAGGCGAGCACGAGAGTGTGCTGCACACAAGCATTGCGAATAACCATGCCGCCATGGCATCGAACCTTGACGCCTTCCGCTTCCGTGATGCCGTGATGGACATGATGAACGTTGCGCGCGCGGCCAATAAGTATTTCAACGACAAAGCTCCTTGGAAGGCCGTAAAGGCAGATGCGGAAGATTGTGCACTCACCATCTCCACATGTTTGAATGTGATTCGCACGCTCAGCGTAGTCGTTGCTCCGGTGTTGCCAAACACGGCGGTGTCGATTCAACGCATGTTGAACATTTCACTCTGTAGTGGTGCGCCGGATGAGGTTGCCATTGGTACCAACGTTTGGAATGACGCTGCTACACTCACCCTCCCGGCAGGTCATGCACTTGGAGAGGCCGTGATCCTATTCACCAAGATCGAGAATGACGTGGTCGAACAAGAGATTGCAAAACTTGGTGGCTCCGATACAGAATTGCCGGAGCCTGAACCGCGCATTTCAATCGATGACTTCAAAAAGGTGCAACTTCGCACAGGAACGATTCTGAGTGCAGAGCCCGTACCAAAGTCAAAGAAGCTCATGAAGCTCATTGTAGACGTGGGCACTGAGCAACGTCAGATCCTTGCCGGAATCGCAGAGCACTACTCGGCTGAACAATTGGTTGGAATGACGATTGTTGTTGTGGCGAATCTTGCACCTGCAAAACTCATGGGTCTTGAATCGCAGGGCATGGTCCTTGCAGCTTCGAATGCAGAAGGCAAGCTCACCTTGGTGACGCCTTCAGATGTAACCGTTGGTGCCGGCGCAGAAGTGCGATAACGGAGAGACCATGGTCGACCAAGAATCAGAGGCGCTACCAAAGCCCGTGAAAGAACCCACGCAGATCGTCAAGCAACGGCGTCTGCTGAATAGGTGGAGTATCTTCATTCTCTTGTTCGTGAGTGCCTTGGCAACAGTGTTGTATGTGAGCAATGTGATCCAAGTGAACAGACTGCTTCGTGAAAAAGACGGACTCCAACATTCGCTAGACTCATTGCACGGAGTGAATCAAAGTCTGCACACAGAGGTGCATCGTCTTCAGTCGTCTGAGCGCATCACACGCATCGCGTCGGAGAGACTTGGAATGACGCCACCCATGAAAGCTCCACACGTTCTCCGCGCGAAAAAAGAATGAGCGAACGGTACGATCAACCGCTTCCACCGCCGTACGACCCCATTCGTTGGAAGGCCAGTCTTCTGCTTTTGATCTTCTCACTTGCACTACTCACCGTGCTCGGAAGATTGTTCTGGGTACAAGTGGTGCAAGGCAACGCCTATCGAGAGTTGGCACGCAAGCAGTACGAAAGCAGGGTGCTGTTGCGTGCAGAGCGCGGAAAGATCTACGACAGATCGATGCGAGACATTGCAACGATGATGCAGACCACATCGTTCGCCGTAGACCCACAGATGATTCAGAATCCTGGCAAGTGTTTTCAACTTCTCTCGCAAGCAACGGGTGTTCCCGCCAGTACCTATTTCGACTTGATGAAACGAGCAGAGGGTAGGTTCGTGTGGCTTGCCCGTGGCATCAACACCGTGGTCTATCCGGAACTGGATACGTTGAAAGATCCCGGACTCATTCGATTGCGAGAGCCGAAGAGAAACTTTGTCTACGGTCCGGTTGCATCGCAAATCATTGGCGTGACGAACGTAGACAATACCGGAGTATCCGGTCTTGAAGTATCCTACGACTCGCTGCTCAAGGGACAAAGCGGCTTTGTGGTGATGCAACGCGACGGACGCGGCAGACTACGTCCGGGCGTGAATCCAGAACGTCAAGCAGCACGCAACGGCAATGGCTTGCAGCTTACGATCGACGTAGACATGCAACGCATCGCAGAGCAGGAGCTTGCTCGTGGTGTACGAGATGCAGGCGCCGTAAGCGGAACGGTGATCGCCATCGAACCTTCAACAGGCGATGTGCTTGCAATGGCATCGTTCCCATCCTTTGATCCTTCCCACCTCGACAAAGCTTCGAGCGAATCCATGCGTATTCGCGGCATCACAGATCAATACGAACCGGGCTCGACGATGAAGGCCGTAACGGCAGCTGCATTAATCGAAGAGAAGAAGATCAAACCAACCGATATGGTAGACGGAAAAAACGGCAGGCTTGCCATACGTGATGGAGTAGTTGTAGACGATCATCCGGTTGGACGAGTGGCCTTCGCAACCGCCCTCGAACAATCGAGCAACGTGGTGTTTGCACAAGTGAGTACGATGATCTCGGACCACGTGTACTACAAGTATGTACGCGACTTTGGTTTCGGCATTCCTGTTGGTATCGACCTTCCGGGAGAAGTGCGTGGAGTGCTCAAACGTCCGCATGAATTCGATGCCACCACGAAAACGTATATGTCGTTCGGATATCAACTCGCATCAACAGCTTTGCAGATCGTGAACGCCTATGCAACCATCGCCAATGGCGGTGTGATGATGCAGCCACGCGTTGTTAAAGCAATTACAACATCGAACGGATCAATCGAACACGAGATCAAACCACAGATCATCCGTCGTGTGATCTCGGCCGAAACAGCACACACACTTACAGAGATGCTCGTTGGCGTAGTTGAGCGAGGCACGGGTTCGGAAGCGAAGATTTCTGGTGTGCGCATTGCAGGCAAGACAGGTACGGCACAACAGTTGGAAGGTGGACTGTATTCGAAGAGGGCCTATACGGCATCGTTTGTTGGATTCTATCCTGCAGATCGTCCACGCGTGGCCATGATCATCATGCTCGACCGTCCATCGACGAGCATCTATGGGGGAACAGCCGCCGCCCCGATCTTCCGTCGCATCGTTCAGAAAACCATGACGTCGCTTGCCCTTGATGGTGAAACGCGCGAGCGGATTGCTGCCAGTGCACAGGCAGACAGTGTGATCATGCCTGACGTGCGGGGAGTTGATGGTGTGGTTGCTGATTCCGTGTTGCATCGGCTTGGGCTGAATGTAGACCATGTAGAGCAGGGAATTGTGGTGGTACAGCATCCAGGGGCAGGGAGCAAGGTGGAAAGGGGCACGAACGTCACGATTACCGTGCAGCCTCCACGTCAGCAACAATCACGTCCGAACGTTGTTGGCCTGCCGCTACGTCGCGCGATTACCATCCTGCATGCCGCCGGAGCCGAGGTGCGTGTGCAAGGGTCGGGTAGGGTGCGCAACCAAGTGTGGAACGGTGCAGTCTGTACCGTTCACTGTGAGTAACTTCGTAGCCACTCGTGGATTCTTGTCCTGCCCGTGAAGAACATACCTACCATTCTCGTCAGCCTATTCCTGTTCGCATGTTGCGTGAGCACGAGTAGTGCAATCGCACTCGTCCCCACTATTCCAACATTTGGGGCGCACAGAATTGGATCAACGGTGCAGCGAACGATAAAGATCGATGTTCGGATGCCTGGTGGACCAGACTTTTCGGTCAAGAAGCCTTCTGGCCTCGATCATCCGTTTCGTGTCGCAAATGGTAAGGGTCCCAATGGAATGTATCCAGTGACGGATGGTCAGTATGTTGAACTCTCTCTAACGTTCCACCCAACGGATGACGGAGATTTCCGTGACACACTCATCCTTGAACGTCCTGCACTTGGCAATAGGGTAGACAAGATCATTGCGATCTTCAATGGAATCGGTTCGCGAATTCCCATTAGAGCAGTCCTCGTCGACTTTACCCTTGACGATCCCAACACCTACATCGGCGATTCCATCGGCGTCAAGAGAAGAATACCGATCTATAAAGATGATGCCCGCAGATTCCGGCAAATAGGTGCTACAAAGCTCGACCCGCCCTTCCACCTTACCATCAGCCCCGAATCAGACATTCAAGGCAACGAGATCATTCTTGGAGCATCCTTCGAGCCTCGCGTCCCAGGGGCGTTCAGAGACACGTTGGCATTCGAACGCATCGACACCATTCCGGGCGTTACGAAACCCGTAGTGTTGGATACCATGGTCTATTTGTTTTTTGGCCTAGCAAAGCAACAGCAAGACAAGATTGAACTCGCGTTTAATGCCTATGCGAGCGATGCACCTTCAGAAAAGAGTGGCTCATTCAGAGTAGAGTCTTCAACTCCGTATACCTATAGGGGAAGTGCACTCACGAACGGACCATGCGATTCCATTCGGGTTGTAAACAGCTCTGTAAAGCCTGAAGAAGACCGGGTTGAATACACCGTGCGCTGTACGCCAACACGCGTTGGTGTGTTCGTAGACTCGCTTGTACTCAAGCGCTTCAATGCAAAAAAAGAAGTCGTCGATCAGACGCTCATCGTATGTACCACAACGGTACGGCCACGTCCGCTTACCCTTTCCCTTGCGTTCACTCCAGAAGTATCAACCGCCAAGATCGGCGACACCGTTACGCTTGCCGTAATCGCAACCGCCGATCACGTTCCGGATGAACCGGCACGCGTGAAGAGCGCTACGTTTACGTTCGCCTATAATGCAACGGTGCTCATTCCTATTACATCGTCAACGGTAACAACAGACCGCCGAGGCGACACCAGCACAGTTACCATTACGCGTACTCAACAAGAAGAACTTCGACTCGTCTCCGGAATAGATACACTTGGTGTGCTGCGTTGTATTGTGGCCCTAGGCAATGCAGAACGCGACGTTGTACAGCCGCTCAATGCTGTGCTGGAAGCCGAGCAAACAACACAATCCTCGTATCAGCTCAATGCGGCTACGATTACCGTTTCCGATATTTGGGAGCACGCAGGCGGTCCGCGTCTAGTGAATTCGCTTCGAGGTCCGAGCGACATTAGCGTAGACCCCACTCCCATGCACACAACGGCCACCATGAAGCTCACAAACGTGCCAACCGATGTTGGAACGCTTCACATTGTGCGTTCTTCTGGTGTAGTGGTGGCGGATCTCACAGCCGACGTTCGTGCGGGTGTGCGAGAATTTTTACTCACAGCAGGCACAGGCAGCGGCATTGCCCTTTCACCAGGCACCTATTATGCCCGTTTGCTCGTGGGTGCTAACGGAAAAACTGTCTATAGTGTCGTTCGTATGATCGTGGTGGAATAGTCCACCAGTATCTTTGCCCATGCGCCTTTTCCTTCTTCTGTTGCTCGCCACGACGTGCCTTCGGGCGCAGTCTCCGTTCAGCGTTGAAGCTATCCCCGGCATCACGTTCTTTACGCCCCTTTCCACCTTCACTTCCATAAGTGGCGTACCGAATCCCGGAGGCCTCACGTTTGCACCGCAAGGGATGACCATTTCGGGTCACTTCATGATAAGTGCAGACTTCCCCATTGCGAATCAATGGCGGTTGGGACTGCGCACAGGGTTTCAAGGTGGCGGGGCTACGTATACAGCTTCGGAGAAAGTGACGATCGCACAGCCGAGTGGACCGTATCTCGCAACCATCGAGCATGCGATGACGGTATCGCTACTGATGCTGAATACCGAACCATACCTCCGATATGAACCTCTGGATTGGTTGGCGATTGACGTTGGGTTTCCATTCATGATCCCGCTGATTCCGCGATACAAGCAAACGCAGGTATTCACGGATCCGGTAGGGTTGCAATTCACAGATGGACGTGTGGAGCAAGAAACCGGAAGCGGGAACATATCCTCGATCCGTAGTCCTGTGCTCTTTGGTTCGGTGCGTGCATCGGCATTGCTACCGTTAACGTCACGGCGTGATGTGTTCCTTACGCCCCAGGTTGACATTCAAACGTCGTTGCAAAGTCTTGTTACGACGGCCACTGTCTCTGCCATGCTCGTTCGTGTTGGTGTAGGTGTGCGGTATAGTCCGCAGAGTGTTCGCTCGCTCGTGCGCGACACCACGTATGCACGCGACACGATTACCGTGTTGAGTTCACGAGCAAAGCAAGCCATCACGGAGCTCGCAGATCAGAAGGTCGAAGAGTTTGGTTCCGGCACAGACACTGTACGCGTACTGATCTCGCAACACTATCGTACCACACTACCGAAGCCCGCTGCCGTTCTTCGTGCCGCACTGCGCGTTGCATTTGTTGGGTATGGTGGCAAGGATGTTACAGATGCTAGTGTGCAGATCAGAAAGGTACATGTAACGCGATATGTACCACTGCTCCCCGTTGTTGTGTTCACGCAAATGGAAACCTCTGTTCCATCGCGTTATGTGAAACTCCCGCGCCGAGATGCGCAGCGTTTTACGGAATCAAGTTTGAAAAGCAATGCATCAACACATTGGCAATATCACGTTTTGAACGTGATCGGGAGTCGCATGATGCAACATCCCCAAACACGCCTTACGATCCATGGAGTGGACGATGGTTCTGAGATAGGTGGAGAGCTTATTCGTGGACGTATCGAGAGTGTGCGCACGTACTTGATGTCGTCGTTCGGCGTCGCTCCAGCTCGCATCATTTCTTCCGTAGAGCATGCAGAGCGGTATCACGATTGGATTAGTATGTCGGACTCTACATCGGTTCTTACGTCATCACTTCTCTTAACCGACACGATCTTGGAAACAATACTTCCGGTTGTTCGCATCTATCCCGACGTTGTGAACGAGGTTTCACTGCGTGCATGGAGTGTGTTGTTTACCAAGGATTCTTCAACGATCCGTTCCTTTGCCGATACATTTGCATTGCCGGCCCAACTGTCATGGAACATGAACGAGGATCTGGATGCAGACTCTGCCCAGAACTCTACGATAGTAGCTACGCTGAGTTTGTTCGATGTAGAAGGCAACGTTGCATCCAGCGAACCAAGTACGATTCGCGTTCGTGCTCCACAAGATCTCAATCCAAAGGCGGCACCGTTCAAGCGTACAGAATATCTTGTGATCTCTGCGCCGAATGCAACTATAGACGAACTCCCGACGATGCCGATACCAACGTCGGTACGTAGCATCGATGTGTGGAATGGATCTCCTTCAGTAACGGTACCGGGCATACTTGTTCGCGCACATGGGATGAACGAAACGCCGTGGTTCATAAAGAACCTTGCAGATCCCGAGCTGTATTTTTGGTCGAGCGAGACCAGACTCTATACAAAAGACTAACGGCGGTCAGTTCTGAACTGAGCCGCCGTTACTCATACACACTATGTAGGCAATCGTCTTATTGACCGAGGTCGGTCAATGCTTTTTCGTATTGAGCTGCAGAAGCGGCATCAACAGATGCAGCCTTGGTTATGGCCTGTTGAAGAAGAGTACGTGCCTCTGCGGTATTGCCACGATCACGCGCCAGCAAACCAAGTTCTCCAAGGGCTCCAACTTCATACTGCACCAGGTGCATGGATCGAGCAATGTCGAGCGACTGCTGCAAGTACACGCGGCTTTCGTCGAACGATCCGCCGGTGCGAAGTTTTGCGCCAAGCGTACGAGCGATCAACGCACATTCCATGCGGTTGTTCTGTGCCATGCACCTATCGAGATCTTTGCGAAGGCTTGCGATCACGCTCGACTGATTGTTGATGTCGAGTTGGGCCTCGCGGGAGTCACTGTGTAAGAAGCTAGGAAGCGCGACACTAGGACGTGCGACACTAGGACGTGCGACACTAGGACGTGCGACACTAGGACGTGCGACACTAGTTTCACTTCGTGCGACGCTAGGAAGCGCGAC
>Ga0105044_10001184_pt1 | contig 34470 bp, 34 predicted proteins | sample MAT01_FD_78092 | JGI IMG/M metagenome (GOLD analysis project Ga0105044, IMG submission 78092) | Freshwater microbial communities from Lake Fryxell liftoff mats and glacier meltwater in Antarctica - MAT-01 | ecosystem: Environmental > Aquatic > Freshwater > Ice > Liftoff microbial mat | place...
CACGCGGACGACAGAACACGCACAGGAAACGAGACGATGCCCAAGCGAGTTGAGACAGGAACCGTGACGAGCGCCGCCGCCGAGAAGACTCGGCGAGTGGAGATCCCACGGATCATCCATCATTCTAAGTATGGACGAATCCTCCACCGGCGGACGGTCTGTCATGTCCACGACGAGCACGAGGAATCGGGGCCGGGCGACCTGGTCGAGATCATCGAGTGCAGGCCGCGGAGCAAGACAAAGCGATGGGAGCTCGTGCGGGTGGTTTCCAAGAGCACGGCCGTTGACCTGGCTTCGCTTCGCAGTGGTGCCAGGGCTACCGAGCTGCGGGAAACGGCGGCTCGGGCCGAAGCTGCGGACGCAACAGGGGGCGAGAAAAAGGCTGCTGCGGGCAGCACGAAGGCAGAGGGGGCATCCACATGATTCAGATGCAAACGCGACTTGCCGTCGCTGACAATACCGGCGCGAAAGAAGTGATGTGCTTCAAGGTTCTTGGCGGGACTCGCAAGCGGACCGCTGGCCTCGGTGACATCATTGTCTGTAGCGTCAAGAGCGTGATTGCCGGTAGCGAAGTCAAGAAAAAGGCCGTCGTCAAGGCGGTCATCGTGCGCTGCAGGAAATCAACGCGGCGAGAGGATGGCAGCTACGTGCGCTTCGATTCCAACGCCTGCGTGATCATCGACAATGATAAGAATCCTAAGGGCACTCGAATCTTCGGGGCTGTGGCCCGTGAGTTGCGGGATCGCAACTTCATGAAGATCGTCAGCCTGGCGAGCGAGGTGGTGTAATGCTGATCAAGTCTGGCGATACCGTTGAAGTGACAACCGGCAATGACCGCGGTACGCGGGCGCGTGTGGCGTCCGTCTTGCCCGCGCCGTCGGATGGCGGTGCCAACCGTGTCGTCGTCGAGGGCGTCAATCGCGTATATCGCCACGTGCGCAAGAGCCAGAAGAACCAGCAGGGCGGTCGGTTGAGCAAAGAGATGCCGATCGATGCCTCGAATGTGCTGTTTGTCTGTTCGGCATGTGGTAAAGCGACGAGGCTTGGCGCTCGAATCAACTCCGATGGCTCGAAGGTTCGGTACTGCAAGAAGTGCGGTGCCGAGCATGGTGTACTCCGGCGGCCGCGGTCGGCCTCCAAGACCGCTGGCTAGATCGCTCGCAACGGAACATAGTGTCAGGAACGTAGGAATCGATTAGATGGCGAAGAAAACGACAACCGTAACAACCCTGGAGCCCGCTGCTACGCCGCGGCTCCTCGACCATTACCAAAATACCGTTCGCCCGCACCTCGAAAAGGAGCTCGGACGCACCAATCCCCATGCCGTTCCACGGCTCGAAAAGATCGTGATCAGCATGGGCGTAGGGGCTGCGACGGCCGAGAAAAAGTATCTCGACGAGGCGCTGGGAGCGCTCGCCCAGATCGCAGGGCAGAAGCCCATTGCGACGCTTTCAAAGGCGGCGGTCGCGGGCTTCAAGCTTCGGGAGAACCTGGCGATTGGCTGCAAGGTCACGCTTCGCGGGCGGCGAATGTACGAGTTTTTCGACCGGCTTGTGTCGGTGGCCCTTCCGCGGGTGCGTGACTTTCGGGGGCTGTCATCGACGGCCTTCGACGGCCACGGCAACTACAGCCTCGGCCTTTCGGAGCAGATGGTGTTTCCGGAGATCAATCCGGATCGCTTCACGCGGCCACAAGGAATGAACATCACCTTCGTTACTTCTGCCAGAACAAATGACGAGGCGAAGGAATTGCTGGTGGCCATGGGGCTGCCACTCAAGAAGCAGGGCGAAGGGGACGCCGCGGCGTAGCGGTGCGGACCAGAGAACGAGTAGGCATTCGACCGAATCATGGCAAGTAAATCAAAGATCGCGGCCGCCAAGCGGCCACCGAAGTTCACCACACGAATCGTTCGGCGGTGCATGCTCTGTGGCCGGCCACGGGCCGTGTATCGTAAGTTCGGCATCTGCCGGATCTGTTTCCGCAAACTCGCGGATACAGGTTTGATTCCCGGTGTGAAAAAGGCGAGCTGGTAAATTCAGAATCGAGAGAAGAGGGCTCAGCTGACATGATGACCGATCCCATCGCCGACATGCTCACCAGGATTCGCAACGCGATCCGGGTTGAAAAGGCTACCGTGGAGGTGCCCACGTCGAAGGTGAAGCGTGGACTGGCGGAAGTACTCAAGCGAGAGGGTTTCATTTGGGACTGGCACGAGGTCGAGTCGGGCCCTGTGCCACACCTCCAGCTTGAGCTCAAGTATGGTCCTAACGGTGAGCGGCTCATCCGCAACATCCGACGGGTCAGTACTCCTGGTCGCCGGGTGTATAGCCGCTCCGCGCGGCTCAGGCCGGTGCTCGGGGGCCTTGGAATTCAAATTCTCTCGACCTCGAGTGGCGTTGTCAGTGATCGCGAGGCCCGGCAGAAGAAGCTTGGCGGCGAAGTACTCTGCGAGCTGTGGTAGTTGCGAAAGGTTACGAGTCATGTCGCGAATCGGTAAGAATCCAGTTCCTCTCCTGAACGGCGTCAAAGCATCCGTGAGCAACGGCGTGCTCGTCGTTGAGGGGCCTCTTGGAAAGCTCGAGCACAAGTTCCACCCGGTCGTCGGAGTGACCGTGGACGCGACGGCTGCCTCCGTTGTCGTGACGCGAACGGACGACGGGCGGATGGCCCGCGCCGTGCATGGTTTGACCCGTGCCCTCGCGGCCAACATGGTCGAGGGAGTGTCCAAGGGATACGAAAAAAAGCTCGAGATCGTTGGGGTCGGATACTTGGCGGCCATCCAGAAGGATGTCCTCCAGCTTCGAGTTGGGTTCGCCAATGAGCTTCAGGTTCCCATTCCCAAGGGCCTGACGGTTGTGTGTCCCGACCAGACGCACATTTCGGTCAAAGGCATCGACAAGCAAGCGGTTGGGCAATTTGCCGCCGAGGTGCGGGCCCTCAGGAAGCCAGAGCCTTACAAGGGCAAGGGCATTCGGTACGAAAACGAGCAGGTCCGCCGCAAGGCTGGCAAGGCTGTCACCAAGTAGTAGGCACGCGATACATATTGGGCGGCCCCTGCCGCCCGGCATCCTTCATCCTTCACCACGCACGACCATGGACCACTCCCGTACGATTTTTCGCCAGCGGCTTCGCCGCCGTCGCCGCGTCCGCAAGCCTCTTGTCGGAACTGCCGAGCGTCCACGGCTTGCCGTGTTTCGCACGAGCAAGCACATTTATGCTCAGGTGATCGACGACGCTGCCGGTCGGACCCTGGCGTCAGCCAGTTCGGTTGACCGTCAACTCCGCGAGTCGGTCGGCTTTGGGGGCAACAAGCAGGCCGCCGAGGCGATCGGTCGTGCTGTTGCCGAGCGGGCGCGGGCTGCGGGAGTCACAAAGGTTTGTCTCGACCGAGGCAGCTTCAAATATCACGGGAGAGTGGCCGCTCTCGCCGATGCAGCCCGGGCTGCGGGCCTCGAGTTCTGAGCCTCGCGTCACACCGCCTCTACCACGCTCAATCACGCTTTACCAACCCTTCATCGTTCGTCAGGAGAACCCCATCCCGTGTCCACCGGCAAAGATTCCCGGAGTGGCGAATTCGTCGAGAAGGTCGTCAAGGTCCGGCGGTGCGCCACGGTCGTAAAGGGCGGCCGTCGTTTCAGCTTTGCAGGCTTGGTCGTTGTCGGAAACGGCAAGGGCAAGGTGGGCTGCGGCTATGGCAAAGCCAACGAAGTGCCCCCGGCGGTCGAGAAGGCAATCAAGGACGGCATGAAGAACCTCATTGAAGTGCCGGTGGAAGCTGGGACGATTCCGCATCGGGTCGAGGGCGTCTACGAAACCGCCAGAGTCATCATGCTTCCGGCCAGCCCGGGCACTGGCATCATCGCGGGCGCCGCCGTTCGGGCAGTCTGTGAGTCGGCGGGCATTCGCGACGTGCTCACCAAGGCCCATGGTTCCACGAACCCAGTCAACATCGTCAAGGCGGCCCTCGAGGGGCTCAAGCAACTGCGAACCAAAGTAGAGACCGAGCGGCTCCGTGGTGTGAGCCTGTAGGCCACGAGCCACCCGACCGTTTACGACCACTGACGGATTTCCGACTATGAAGATCAGCGACGTTAATAAAGGCATTCATAAGAACCGCAAGCGGCTCCGCGTGGGTCGTGGTCCCGGCTCGGGCCGCGGCTGCACGGCCGGGCGCGGCGACAAAGGACAGGGCCAGCTTGCCGGCTGGTCGGCCGCCGGGATCTTCGAGGGAGGGCGTCAGCCGCTCATCCGGAGAATCCCGAAGCGGGGTTTTCACAACGCATTCGCCCGCTCTGTCAAGAGCATCAATGTTGAGCAGCTCGAAGCGGCGTGTGAGGCTGGTAGCGAGGTGACCCCGAACTCCCTGCGTGCTTCTGGCGTGCTCAAGGGCATCTGGCAAGACCTCAAAATCCTTGGCAATGGCGAACTTACCAAGGCCCTGAAAATCTCGGCCCACCACTTCAGTGGCCGGGCAAAAGAAAAAATCCTGGCCGCCGGTGGCACTGTCACCGAGCTCTCAGGTCCGGCACCGCTTGTGCGGAAGATCGGAAAGGCGTCGCGGAAAAGGCCGGTCACCGGGTAGGGTATGCAGCCGGCCTGCCGCCTGTACCGAGGAGTCCACCACCGTGCTCGAAAAGATCCGCGTCATTTTTGCAATTCCAGAGCTCCGGCAGAAGATTCTGCTCACGCTCGGGCTTTTGGCGATCTACCGTGTCGGCTGGCAGGTGCCGCTTCCGATCGTCGATGCCGATGCAATGTCGGCCTTCGCCAAGCAGACAGGCGGAGTCGGTGAGTTGCTCCGTACCGTGGCCGTTTTTTCTGCGAGCCAGCTCTCGCAGGCCACGATTTTCGGACTGGGCATCATGCCCTACATCTCGGCCTCGATCATCTTCCAGCTTTTGGGCACGGTGTGGCCGCCCCTCGAACGACTCCAAAAAGAGGGAGAGGCGGGACGCAAGAAGATCAATGAATACACCCGCTATGCCACGGTCATCATCTGCATCGTCCAAAGCTGGTTCTATGTTGCCTATCTCGCTGCCCCTGGCCGCGAGCAGTCACTGATCCAATCCGGATTCCTGGAGGATGGCCGACTCCCATTCATCTGGCAGTTCGTGGCCGTGATGACGATGACCGCCGGCACCGTCTTCTTGATGTGGCTCGGTGAGCAGATCGACGAGTTTGGCATCGGCAACGGCATCAGCCTCCTTATCATGGCAGGCATCCTGGCGGGCATGCCCGGGGCTCTCCTCGAGCTCGCCGGCGCGACCTCGTGGGAAGTCGGTGGTGGCGCCGGCACGGGCAAACTCGGCGTCGAAATGATCCCGGTGCTGGTCGCGCTCTTTGTGGGCGTCGTGGCGGGCGTGGTCTTCATGACCCAAGGGCAGCGGCGGATTCCGACCCAGAGCGCCAAGCACGTTCGCGGCCGTCGCGTCTACGGTGGCACTCGTCAGTATCTCCCGCTGCGGGTGAATCAGGCTGGCGTGATGCCGATCATCTTCGCGAGCTCGCTCCTGCTCTTTCCGCAGTTCCTGTTCAGTTACCTTGCGAAGACCATTCCGGAAAGCAGCATCCTTCAATCGCTCTCGGAGTCCTTTACCCGCGGGCAGTCGTATCTCTACAACGTGCTCTACATCGCACTCATCTACTTCTTCTGCTATTTCTGGACAGCCATCACGTTCAACCCGAAGGAAATGGCCGACAACCTCAAGAATTTCGGGGCGTTCATTCCGGGCTACCGGCCAGGGAAGCGGACCGCCGACTACTTGGAGCGGGTCATGGAACGGATCACCTACGTCGGTGCCGGCTTCTTGGCGCTCGTGGCGGTCATTCCCACGATTGCGGGTGGGTTCCTGGGGATCCCCTATCAGGCCGCCAGTTTCTACGGCGGCACTGGCCTGCTGATCGCCGTGAGCGTGGTCTTCGACCTTGTTCAGAAGATCGACAGCCACCTCGTAATGCGGAATTACAGCGGCCTGCTGGAGCGAAACTGACGGAGCCTTGCCGGCAGTGCCTTCCCGTTTTCGGCCGCCCCCTACCCGTGTTTGCAGGCGTCGACGTCCTTTCCCCTCAGCCACGCAGCCGCCATGCGGATCATCCTCATCGGGCCCACCGGCGCCGGAAAGGGAACGCAGTGCCAGCGGCTCATCGACCTGCTCAAGGTGCCCCACCTTTCGACTGGCGAAATGCTTCGGACCGAGGCGAGGGCCGGAACGCCGGCCGGGCTCGAGGCCGCGAGGGCGATGGCGAGGGGGCAGCTTGTGCCAGACCCGATCATTGTGGCGATGGTCAGTCGGCGACTTGCCGAACCCGATTGCCGAAATGGATGCCTCCTCGATGGCTTCCCCCGCACGCTTCCCCAGGCTGAAACACTCGATGACATGGTCGAGCGGCGAGCGATGAGCGTGGATGGAGTCATCGAGCTAGCGGTGCCTCGCGATGAGCTCGTGCGGCGGATGCTCGCTCGAAAGCGTGCCGACGATGACCCTGTCGTGTTTGCCGAAAGGATCGCGAGCTTCGAGCGGCAGACCGCCCCATTGCTCGAGTACTACGGCCGTCAGGGCAAGCTCGCATCGATCGACGGGCTTGGGACCGCTGACGAGATCTTCGAACGCGTGAAGGCTGCGGTCGAGAGGTTTCGCCGCCGCCGCTGAAGCCGCGTGCAGGCCGGCGTGTGCCCGGTATACTTTTCAACTGCTCCAGCCGCCCGCGTCCCCTCGAGAATGGTCCGTCTGTGGTGAACCTGAGATCCCCCCGGGAAATCGCCCTCATGCGGCGGGCCGGTCTGGTTGTATGGGGTGCCCACCAAGTGGCCGCCGCCCTCGTGCGGCCGGGCGCTACCACGGGAGAGATTGATACGGCGGTCGAACGCTACTTCGGAGAGCACGGGGCCATTCCGCTCTTCAAAGGGGTTCCGGGGAAGGTGCCATTCCCCGCGGTCTGCTGCATTTCAGTCAACGATGAGGTGGTTCACGGCATCCCTGGGCCCCGCGTGCTCCAAGCCGGGGATGTCATCAGTATCGACACCGGTTGCAGTGTTGGTGGATGGTGCGGAGACTCGGCCTTCACGCACCCCGTTGGTGCCATCGCACCCGACGTTCAACGACTCCTCGACTGCACCGCCGGCGTGCTGGCGCTCGCGATCGAACTCATGGCCGTGCGAAGCCGGTGGAGCGACGTGGCATCCGAGATGGCGACGTACGTTCGCGATTACGGATTTTCAGTGGTCGAAAACTTCGTCGGTCACGGCATCGGCCGGAGCATGCACGAAGATCCTCAGGTACCGAATTTCTGCACGCCGGCCTTTCGCCGGAAACACGACTTCGACCTCGAGCCTGGGCTGGTCATCGCTGTGGAGCCGATGGTGAACATGGGGTCTAAGAAGGTTCGCAGCCTTTCAGACTACTGGACGCAGTCCACGATCGACGGGCTGCCAAGTGCCCATTTTGAGCACACCGTGGCCATCACCGATGGGGGTCCAGTCGTGCTGACGGCCCCCCCGGCACAGGGCGAGACGGTAGGGGCCGCCGACCCGGTTGCGTAACCAGAACGGGCAGAGTCGCGGATTTCAGGGTACCCCCTTGCGAACGTCCCCCCCGGGAACCTATTATCTGGGACTCGATTCGTATCCCCCTGTTGGGTTCTTGTTCGGCTCTTTTGATCGGATTTTGGAGTGGCCGTTTTCGGCCCAGCTCGCTGCCATGAAAGTTCGCGCTAGCGTCCGTCGAATTTGTGACAAGTGCAAGATCGTCCGGCGACGCGGCGTGGTGTTCGTGGTCTGCTCCGATCCCCGCCACAAGCAGCGGCAGGGATGAGGAATCTGGTCATCATACAGGGACGATTCGGGGCAGACGCCTCGCCGAGGATCACGCTATGCCGCGATTGATGGGTGTTGATATTCCCTCTGAGAAGAAGACCGTCTTCTCGCTTCAGTACATCTACGGTGTGGGTGCGCGGGTGGCCCGCGAGCTCTGCCAAAAGGCTGGCGTTGATCCGCTGGCTCAGGCTCGTGACTTGCACGAAGACGAGCTCGCGAGGCTTGCAACGCTTCTCGACAAGGACTACGTCGTCGAGGGGCAGCTCCGCCGCCAGGTGGCCCAAAACGTTTCCAGGCTCAAAGACATTGCCAGCTACCGAGGCCTGCGGCACCGCCGCGGCCTCCCGGTTCGAGGCCAGCGGACGCGTACCAACGCCCGCACCCGGAAGGGGCCGAAGAAGACCGTGGCCGGCAAGAAGGGCGTCAAGGATCTCAAGTAACAACCGCAGCAAAGCGTGCCGCCGCCCCTCGGGGGTTGGTCCGTAGAGCAAGAGGCAGGATTCAGGATGTCGAAGGCAGCAAAGACCAAAAAGAAGAGCGTGACGTCAGGCATTGCCTATATCGTCGCCAGCTTCAACAACACGACCGTGACGATCACCGATGCCCGGGGCGACACGCTCTGCTGGGCCAGCGGCGGGACATGCGGATTCAAGGGAAGCCGCAAGGGCACGCCGTTTGCTGGCCAGATGGCCGCTCAGCAGGCGGCCGAGAAGGCCGCGAAGTTCGGCGTCAAGGATCTTGAGGTGCGTGTGAAGGGGCCTGGAAGTGGTCGCGAAAGTGCGATCACGGCGCTCCAGGCTGCCGGCATGAACGTCCGCAGTATTGAAGACATCACACCGCTTCCGCATAACGGCTGTCGCCCCCCCAAGAAGCGTCGCGTCTGACCCCCATTTCGTTTTCCTCCTTCACGTAGCTGCCTGCCATGGGACGTATCACAGGACCTGTTTGCCGACTCTGTCGCCGCGACGGACTCAAGCTCTTTCTTAAGGGGAGTCGTTGCGATACGCCGAAGTGTGCCTTCGAGCGGCGGCCTGCCCCTCCGGGGGTGATCCAAAAGCGGCGGCCCAAGCCGACCGACTATGGGCTTCGGCTCCGTGAAAAGCAGAAGGTCAAGCATTATTACGGTGTGCTCGAGCGTCAGTTCCGCACGTACTTTTCCAGGGCTGTCCGCGGGAAGGGCAATACCGGTGAGTCGCTCATGGCCATGCTCGAGCGGAGGCTCGACAACGTCGTGCATCGTCTCGGCTTTGCGGCCTCCCGTTCTGCTGCCCGCCAGCTGGTGATGCATGGTCACGTCACGATCAACGGGCGGCGGCTCGATATTCCGAGTTACCTCGTGAAGGCTGGTGATATCGTCCGTGTCAAGAATCGGGTGAAGTCCCTTCAGCTTGTCCATAGGGCTCTCGCGGAGTTTCGCCGCGATGTGCCCGACTTCCTGTCCAGGATGGACGCGGCGATTCCCGAGGCTCGGGTCGATCGGTTGCCCGGCGCGGACGACGTGTCGCTCCCGGTTCAGGCCAATCTCATTATTGAGTTGTGTTCCAAGTAAGTTTTTGAAGGAGCATCGCATGCACATTCGCTGGCGCGGTCTGGAGTTGCCCGGAACCGTTGTTGCTGATTCCGGTACGCTGACCGGCACCTATGGCAAGTTCACGGCCGAGCCGTTCGAGCGTGGCTTTGGTACAACCGTGGGCAATAGCTTGCGGCGTGTACTGCTCTCGAGTCTCGAGGGCAGTGCGGTCACGCAGATCAAGATGGCTGGGGCGCTCCATGAGTTCACGACGGTGAAGGGCGTCCTCGAGGATGTCACCGACATCGTGCTGTCGGTGAAGAGCCTCATCGTCAAAAACCACAGCGATTCCACTCGCGTTATTCGCGTGGAGAAAAGCACCCGTGGTCCTGTGACTGCCGCTGACATTCAAACGGATGACGCGGTCGAGATCATCAATAAGGATCTCGTGATCGCGACGCTCACCGATGATGTGCCGTTCGAGCTCGAGATGGTTGTTGAGAACGGCCGGGGCTACGTGCCCGCAAGCGAGCACAGCCAGGCCTCGCAGGAAATCGGAATCATTCCTCTCGATGCCGTCTTCAGCCCAGTCACACGGGTCAAGTATGAGGTTGAAGAGACCCGCGTGGGTCAAAAAACCAACTACGACAAGCTCACGCTTGAGATCTGGACCGACGGTACGGTGACGCCGGAAATGGCGCTTGTTGAGGCAGCCAAGATTCTGCGGAAGCACCTCAATCCGTTCGTGGGCTATACCAAGCCGGATTGCGATGTCGCGCTGCCAGCGGTCGCGGATGTCTTCGCGGTAGAGGCTCCTCTCGAGAGTCGGCTGGGGATGCTTGTCGCTGACCTCCGCCTTTCCGGGCGGGCGGCTAACTGCCTCCACGAGGAAGGGGTCGCGAGGCTTCGGGATCTCGTGTCGCGAACCCGTGAAGACGTGCTCGCCATGCGAAATGCGGGTGAAACAACAGCGGATGAGATCGAAGAAAAACTGAAAGAACTGGGCCTTCGGTTGGGCATGGATGTGCCTGCCGCTGCGGAGGCCTGATGTTCAGGGCGGCGCCCTTCGTGCCGCCCTCCTGTCGAGGAAGAAGCCATGCGTCATCGTCGTAAAGGCCGCGTTCTCGGCCGTTCTCCGTCCCACCAACGGGCTCTCCTGCGGAACCTGGCGTCGGCGCTCCTGCTCACTGAGCAAGAGGTTGAGCCGGGCGAGCCTGGGGCTGCCAAGGTGAAGGGCCGCATCATCACAACGTTGCCCAAGGCCAAGGAGGTGCGTCCTGTCGTCGAGCGGTGCATCACGATCGCCCGCAGGGGCCTCGCGGCTGCCGCTGGTGCCTCGGCGCATGCAACGACGGCCGACCGTGGATCGGCTGCCTGGAAGGAGTGGAGGCAGGGACCCCAGTGGCGGGCGTGGGCCCAGGCCATGGCACCGGCAGTCAAGGCTCGTCGTCGGACGATTCAACTCCTTGGCGACAAGCATGCCGCGAAGATTCTTTTTGACATCATTGCCCCCCGTTTTGCCGACAGGCCCGGCGGCTACACGCGGATTCTGAAGCTCGCCACCCCTCGCCTCGGCGATGCTGGTGAGCGGGCCATCCTGGAGTTTGTGGGCTCAGAGTCTGCCGCTCGGCCAGGGTCACCCCGGCTTGAGAAGGCCCGACGCTGACTTTTGGTCGCAGCGAGCCGCAGGCGGAGCGGGAATAGCGGGAATAGGTAGTTCCGCGAGTCTCGAATAGAATCCGGAAACCGGGCGATTCCGCTCGGCGCCATTCTTTCGGGAGCGTTCCATGCGACTGGGCTTCCTCGTTCGACTCGACCGGCATGCCCGATGGAATGGCCTCGGTCTCATGGCGGCCATGGCGGCCACGGCCGCCATGGTGCTTGCGTTGGCCGTACCCGCCGAAGGGGCGCCGAGAGGCAAGACGGAACCGGCTGCTCCCGAGCATTATGGGATTCCCCAGGTCAAGTTCATAAATGAGCAGGTCGCTGCCTTGTGGGCGGATGCCAGCCTTCAGCCCTCGCCAACGGCCACTGACAGTGAGTGGTGCCGTCGCGTCTATCTCGATCTCGTCGGTCGCGTCCCGTCGGTCAAGGAGCTCGACGCGTTCCTCACCAATTCATCCCCGACCAAAAAGGCTGATCTCGTTGCACGGCTGCTCGGGGACGAGTATGTCGATGAGTACGCCCGCCATTTCACGGACGTGTGGACGACCATCCTGATTGGTCGCGATGTCGAGAACGAGCGGGTCAGTCGCCCGGGGATGCGACAGTACCTTCGCAGGGCGTTCTCCAAAAATCTTCCGTACGACCGCTTCATGGATGAGTTGGTGACTGCGACAGGATTAAACGCCAATCGCCAGGAACTCTCCGGCTTCAATGGGGCGGTGAATTTCCTGAGCGGAAAGATGGAGGAGATGGGCGTCGAGAACGGCGTGCAGGCTACTGCCAAGACGGCCCAGGTGTTCCTCGGCCTTCAGGTGCAATGCACGCAGTGTCACAACCATCCGTTCAACAAAGGAAAGCAGAATCAATTCTGGGAGCTCAACGCTTTTTTTCGTCAAACCCGTGCCCTACGGAAACGCGAAGGCACGCAGGACGTGCAGTGGGTCGAGCTTGTCGATGAGGATTTCGCCGGCGAGGGAGGCAACCCCGAGGAAGCGGAGCTCTTCTACGAGCTTCGTAACGGCATCATGAAGGTCGCCTACCCCGTCTTTGTTGACGGAACAGAGATTTCCAAGAGTGGCTATCTCCCTGGCGCGATGTCCGACGGCACGCCGTATGGCGCGAATCGCCGCCGCGAGCTCGCGCAGCTCATCAAGGGAAGTCCTTACTTCACGAAGGCAATCGTGAACCGGATGTGGGGGCACTTTCTCGGCTACGGACTGACCAAGCCCGTTGACGATCTCGGCGACCACAACCCTCCATCACATCCGGAGTTGCTCGACGGACTGGCCGAGCGGTTTCGCGAAAACAGTTTCGACCTCAAGGAGGTCGCCCGTTGGATCGTGCTGTCGCAGCCGTACTCGCTGTCGAGTCGCTCGACGGCGGCCAACAAGGGAGATGATCCTTCGCTGGGTGAGCGGCCGAAATTCACGCACTTCTATGTTCGCCAGATGCAGGCCGAGCAGCTCTACGAATCGCTTCTGACCGCGACCCAGGCCGACCAGACCAGCCGATCTGAGGATGCCGCCAAAAAGAAGGACGAGTGGCTCGCTCAGTTCGTCATCGCGTTCGGTACGGACGAAGGGGACGATTCGACAACCTTCAACGGATCGATTCCTCAGGCACTCATGATGTTTAACGGCGATCTCATCAAGCAGGCCACGAGCACGGGCAAGGGGGGATTTCTCGATCAGGTCGCCACGAGCGGGATGTCGCCGGCGCAGAAGATCGACGTTTTGTATAAGGCGGCGCTCGCCCGTGTGCCGTCGGCCAAGGAGCGACAGGTTGCCACGGCCCTCCTCGGTGCTCGCAAAGGCGACGTGGCAGCGGCCCTGCAGGACGTCTGGTGGTCGGTCCTCAACTCAAACGAGTTCATCATCAATCATTAAGGGCAGCCGCAGGGGCATCCACGCCACCCCCCGCTACGGCGTTACCGGCCCCTCCAGGCTGCGGTTTCCGGGCGGCTTTGGTTGGACGAATGAGCTGACGGGGGCGAGTGGCCACGGGCTAGGGAATAAGCGATAATCTTGAAGTCGAATAGATGCTTGGGCCCAGGGTGGCACGGTTCGGTTTCATATCTTCTCACGCTGCAGGAGTTTTGCCATGTCGATCGGTTTCAACACGCCAGGCCTGCTTGATATTCCTGACGGGATGAGCCGCCGTCATTTCATGAGCCATCTCGCTGGGGCGGCTGCCCTCGCGGCGCCGGCGACAGCTTTTACGAACACACTCTTCGCCAACTCCACCGACATGCGGAAGCGGCATAAGGCCGCGATCCTTCTTTGGATGGGTGGCGGTCCCAGCACCATCGACATGTGGGATCTCAAGCCGGGCCAGCCGACGGGTGGGCCGTTCAAGCCGATCCCGACGAGTGCCGACGGAGTCCAGATCTGTGAGCACCTTCCGCTCATGGCCAAGCAGATGCACCACATGGCGATCGTGCGTTCGATGAGCACCCGCGAAGCCGATCACATGCGGGGTCGCTACTACATGCACACCGGGTATGTTCCCAATCCGAACGTCGAGCACCCCAGCTATGGCTCGGTGATCGCACACGAGCTCATCGACCAGGTGCCCCATCTCGAGATTCCGCCGTTCGTGTCGGTGGGGGGCAGCAGCGTCGGCCCCGGTTTTCTCGGGATGACATGGGCGCCATTCGTGGTTGATTCCAATGGCAATGTTCGGAACCTCGACATGGGCATCGACCCGGCGAGGCTTTCGCAGCGGCTCGATATGCTGGCCACCATTGAAAAGAAATTCATCGGTGAGGGTCGGGGTGGCGCGGCTGATGACCACATGAAGGTGCTCGACAAGACCGTCAAGCTCATGACAAGCGATCAGATGAGTGCGTTCAAGGTCATGCAGGAGCCGGCCGATGTGCGAGAAAAGTATGGGAATTCCGGCTTCGGGCGTGGCTGCCTCATGGCCCGTCGACTCGTGGAGATGGGTGTTCCTTTTGTCGAAGTCGATCTCGGCGGATGGGACAACCATTCTGGGATCTTCCCGACGCTCGCGGACCAAAAACTCCCCGAGATGGACAAGGCAATGAGCGCGCTGGTGAGCGATCTTTCCGACCGCGGCATGCTCGATGACACCGTCGTGATCTGGATGGGTGAGTTCAGTCGCACGCCGAACATCAATGGCGGCGCTGGCAGGGATCATTGGGCCCGCAGTTGGAGTGCCGTGGTGGGCGGTGGCGGGTTCAAGCGGGGCGTGACGGTCGGGGAGACGAGCTCGGACGGCCGCGAGGTCATAAGCGACCCGTACACGTCCGAGGATCTCATGGCCAGCGTCCTCAATGCCCTGGGCATCAAGCTGGAGACGACCTTCACCGCGAAGAACGGCCGTCCTATGAAGATCGCCAACTCCGGCAAGGTGATCAAGGAGTTATTCGCCTGACTCAGGCGAAACCGCGAGCCAGCGGTGAGGCAGGGAAGGGCGGGGTCACCGTTCTTCCCGGGACCGTCTGGCCTCTTGTCGTGCTGGTGGCCCCGGTGCTGCTCGAGCAGTTCCTGGCGCTGGCCGTCGGCTTTGTCGACAAGTGGCTCGCTGGCAACTTGTTCACCGATGCCGAGCCGCTGGCGGCTATCGGGCTGGTTGCCTACTGCTTGGCATTCATGCCGGTGCTCTTCATGATGCCCGCGGCAGGTGCCACCGCGCTCGTGTCTCGGGCGGTGGGGGGCGGGGACTATGCTGCCGCCCGCCGAGCGTGGGTGGCGTGCCTCCTTGTCGCCATCGCCCTGGCCGTGGTCGCGCTTGGCTTGGCCGTGCTTTGGGGAGAGCGGTTCATCGGGCTCCTCGGACTGCCTCCGGGAAGCAGCAGCTTAGCGATTCGCTATCTGGCCATCGTCACCCCTACGCTTCCGTTGCTGGCCGTGATCTCCGTCGGCTTGGCCGCGCTTCGAGGTGCCGGCGACATGGTGGGTGGCCTCGTGGCGATGTCGGTGGTCAACCTTGTCAACGCTGGCGCGAGCTATGCACTCGCCACGGGCTCTCTTGGCCTGCCGCGGCTGGGTTGGGAGGGGCTCGCATGGGGCACGGTGGCGGGCTACGCCTGCGGGACGGTGGTTGTCATAGCGCTCCTGGCACGCGGGGCGCGGGGGCTGCAGCCGCGGTGGACGGATTGGCGGCCCCAGCGCGACGAGCTCTCGCGAATTGCCCACATTGGAGGACCGGCTGGCACGGATGCAATCGGCAATGCCGCGTGCCACCTGACGTTTCTGGGGATCGTCAATCGGCTCGGTGATATCGATGCGGCGGCCCATTCCGTGGCGATCACGATCGAGTCGCTGGCCTTCCTCCCCGGAAGCGCCTTCGGCGTGGCTGCGGCGACCCTCGCCGGGCAGTTCCTCGGCGCTGGTGACCAGCAGCGGGCTCGACGGAGCGTCGGTTTGGCCGCCGGGGCGGCCGCGGCGCTCATGACCCTCGCAGGCCTTGGCTTTCTCCTGGCCGCGGACCCCTTGGCCGTCTGGTTCACCGGGGGAGCAGACCGGCAGCCGGCGGTAGCGTCGCTGGCGGCGTCACTCGTGAGGGTCGTGGCCTTCGTGCAGCCCCCCCTCGCGCTCCTCATGGTATTTTCCGGAGGACTCCGGGGAGCCGGCGCGACCCGCCCTCCACTGGTCGTCAATTTCACGAGCCTGATCCTGATTCGGCTGCCTTTGGCCGTCTTCCTCGCCTGGCCTGTCGTCGAGTTGCCGGGAGGCCTTGGCGCGCTCCCCGGCTGCGGCCTGGGGGTCTATGGTGCCTGGCTTGCGATGGCAGCCGATCTCACCGCCCGTGGCCTCGCGATGCTTGTCATCTACGCGGGTGGGCGATGGTCGAAGGTGGTTGTGTGACGGTGCCCGTGGTGATTACGTGCAGTGAAACACACCCCTCGGCATGACCTGCCGAACGTTCCGCGATACACTTTCCGCGAGGTGATGAACCTCGCATACGACCATGAGGGCTCTCGATGGCTGCCGTCGATCTAGACGTCGAGCACTGGACCACCGCCGACGCGGCCGAACTCTACGAGGTGGCCCGGTGGGGCAATGGCTATTTTTCCGTGGGCCCCAACGGCCACCTGCTGGTCCATGGCCACAAGGACCCGACCCGAAGTATCGATCTCAAGCAGTTGATCGACCGCCTCCAGGTTCGCGGGATCGACCTCCCGATCCTGCTGCGGTTCGGCGAGATCCTCGAGCACCGGCTGGGTGAAATTCACGGAGCCTTTGCCGCCGCCATGAAGGAGAGCGGCTACCACGGCAACTATTGCTGTGTGTATCCGATCAAGGTCAACCAGCAGCGGCAGGTCGTCGAGGAAGTCCTGCGGTTTGGCCGACCCTTCAATTTTGGCCTCGAGGCTGGCAGCAAGCCGGAGCTGCTCGCGGTGATCGCGCTTGCCGACAACGAGACGCCGATCATCTGCAACGGCTTCAAGGATGCCGAGTTCATCGAGACAGCGATGCTCGCGCAGAAGATAGGTCGGCACATTATTCCGGTCGTGGAGCGATTCTCGGAGCTGAACCTCATCCTCGAGTACGCCGAGAAGGTGGGAGTCCGGCCACGGATCGGAATGCGGGTGAAGCTCGCGTCCCGCGGGAGTGGTCGCTGGCAGGCCTCGGGTGGGTTTCGGAGCAAGTTTGGCCTCACGGCGAGCGAGCTCGTCAAAGGGCTCGACCTGCTGGCCGAACGCGGCATGGCGGACTGCCTCCAGTTGCTCCACTTCCATCAGGGCAGTCAGATCACGAACATCCGCCACATCAAGACTGCCCTCAATGAGGCTTCGCGGATCTACGCTGAGCTTGTGAAGCGAGGGGCAGGGCTCCGATATCTCGATGTCGGCGGTGGGCTCGGGGTCGACTATGACGGCTCACAAACCAACTTCGAATCGAGCGTCAACTACAGTCTTCAGGAATACGCTAACGACGTGGTCTACCACGTGCAGAACGCCTGCGACGAGGCAGGCGTTCCCCACCCGACGATCATCTCCGAGAGCGGACGGGCCGTCGTCGCGTACCACAGTGTGCTCATCTTCGGCGTGATCGGGGTTTCCGAGCAGGGGGGGACCGCTGAGATCACCGAGCCACCTCCCGACGCAGAGCAGCCCCTCGTCGACCTCTACGAGACGCACCAAAACCTCAACGTCAGGAACGTCCTCGAGAGCTTCCACGATGCCCAGCAATGCCTCGACACTGCCATGACGCTTTTCGCCAGCGGCTACCTGCCTCTCGAACAACGGTCAGCCGTCGAAAATCTCTACTGGGCAACCTGCCGTCGAATCTCCAGGCTGGTCCGCGGGTTGGACTACGTGCCAGAGGAGCTGGAAGGGCTCGAGGCGTCCCTGTCCGACACGTACTTCTGCAACTTCTCGCTCTTCCAGTCGATTCCCGATAGCTGGGCGATCAAGCAGCTCTTTCCAGTGATGCCCATCCACCGGCTCGACGAGAAGCCCACCCGGGCTTCCGTGCTCGGCGACGTCACCTGCGACTCCGACGGCAAAATCGACCAGTTCATCGACCGCCGGGACGTGAAACGCACACTCCCGCTTCACTGCTGGAACAACGAACCCTATTACCTCGGTGCTTTTCTGATCGGTGCGTATCAGGAGATTCTCGGTGACCTCCACAATCTTTTTGGTGACACGAACGCCGTGCACGTGAGCACCGACCACCGAGGTGAGGTGGTCGTGGACGCCGTGATCAAGGGAGATACCGTCCGCGAGGTACTCGACTATGTTCAGTTCGACGCCAACCAACTCGTGCAACGGCTTCGCGACTCCATTGAGCAGGCGGTACGCGAGGGGCGTATCAGTGATGGCCAAGCGGGTCGGTTCCTCAAGTTCTACGAGGAGGGCCTCGGCGGTTACACGTACCTCGAAGAACCGGGGTAAGCGTTTGCCGATGACCCGCCGCCGAGGGCGTCACTCGCCTCGCCCATGCACCTAATCCGCCTCGGGGGTTCGGCCCTCAATCAAACGCCGCTCGATTGGGACGGCAATCGGGACCGGATCGTGGCCGCGATCACGGCCGCGCGGGCAGCGGGCGTTTCGATCCTCTGCCTGCCGGAGCTCTCGATCACTGGGTATGGCTGTGAAGACGCCTTTCTTTCGCCCGGTGTCGTGCGCATGGCCTGGCGGATGCTCGATGAAATTGCGCCACATTCGGCAGGAATCGCCGTCGCCGTGGGCCTGCCGGTGCGGTTTGAGAATGGCGTCTACGATGCGGCGGCCTTCCTTGCGGACGGCCGACTCGCCGGCATCGTCTGCAAGCAAAACCTTGCTGGGGACGGGATTCATTACGAGCCCCGGTGGTTCCGACCCTGGCCACGAGGGCGCCGGGCCACGCTGTCGGTCGATGGCGCCGCGATCCCGATCGGCGACCTGCGGTTCGCCCTGGGTGGCGTGCGGGTCGGCTTCGAGATCTGTGAGGACGCATGGGCTGCCGACCGGCCGGGAGCGGCGCTCGCGGGCCGCGGCGTGGACGTGATCTTGAACCCTTCAGCAAGTCACTTTGCTTTTGGCAAAGAAGAAATCCGCCGCCGATTTGTCCTTGAGGGCTCGCGGGCCTTTGCCGCTGCGTACGTCTACACGAACCTTGTGGGCAATGAAGCGGGCAGAGCGATCTATGACGGAAGTGTGCTTGTCGCTTCAGGGGGGCGGCTCGTCGCGCAGGGGAAACGATTCACCTTTGACGACAAGGCCGCCACGGTGGCGAGCGTCGATCTCGATGCGCTCCGGCCGGCGCAGTCGAGGCTCGCGACCGCGGCAGCGCATCCTGTCGATGATCTCGTCTCGGTCGCTTTCGCGCCGCCCACGGTTGAATCGGGCCCCGCAGTGAGTGATGGCCGTGATGCCTGGGAGCGAGGTGACAGCATCAAGGAAGAGGAGTTCACGCGGGCGGTGGCCCTCGGCCTTTTTGACTATGGCCGAAAGAGCCGCTCGCGGGGTTTTGTCGTGTCGGCGAGTGGCGGGGCGGATTCATCGGCGGTGGCATGCCTGATCTCCCTGGCATGCACGCTCGCCGCAGCCGAGCTGACGCCCGAAGCTGCTGCCGCTCGCCTTGGCCTTTCCGCGACGACCGCGCTCACGGGCGAAGCCACCGTGCGACAGCTCGTAGCGGCTGCGCTCACCTGTGTGTATCAGGCCACGGCCAACTCCGGGTCTGTCACGCGAGCGGCCGCCCGTGGGCTTGCCGAGGGGCTCGGCGCCGCGTTTCATGAGTTTGATGTTGAACCGATTGTCCGGGAGTACGAGCGAATCGTGTCCGGCGCGATCGGCCGGCCGCTCTCGTGGGAGCGCGACGACATCGCGCTCCAGAACATCCAGGCGCGTGCTCGAGCTCCGGGCGTATGGATGCTGGCGAATCTCACGGACGCCCTGCTTGTCTCGACGAGCAACCGTTCCGAGGCGGCCGTCGGTTACGCCACGATGGATGGCGACACGGCCGGGGGCATCGCTCCCATTGCCGGCATCGACAAGGCGTATCTGAGGCGATGGCTTGTGTGGCTCGAGCGGGAGGGGCCGGAGAGCCTTGGGCCGATGCCCGTGCTTGCGGCCGTCAACGCCCAGCAGCCGACCGCCGAGCTGCGTCCTCCGGCCGACGGCCAGACCGACGAAGCCGATCTCATGCCGTACGACATCCTCGATGCTGTTGAACGCTTCGCGATCCGCGACCGGCAGACTCCGGTGGAATGCTGGCGACGGCTGACGAGCGAGTTCTCATTGCATGCACCGAGGCAGCTTGCCGCATGGACTGAGCGGTTCTTCACGCTCTGGAGCCGAAATCAGTGGAAGCGGGAGCGGTACGCCCCATCGTTTCAACTCGACGACGAGAACCTCGACCCCAAGACTTGGTGCCGTTTTCCAATCCTTTCCGGCGGGTTCTCGCGCGAGCTCACAGAGCTCCGTGCAGCGGCAGGCAAGGGCTGACGGGGGCAGGAAAAGCCCAGAGAAACGCGGTAAAACGCTCTCGCCCGGCGGTGGGAAAGGCTGCTAGAGTCCCGGGCCGTTGTTCCCTGCAGGAGCCCGTGCCGTGCGCTGTCTTGCCCAAATTCTGCCCCTGTTCGTCGTTCTTGCCGTCACGATGGTGGCGGCCGATATCGCGCCTGGCCAGGCTCCCGGTTCCCAGCCGGCACCCGCGGCAAGCACGCCTCCTGGGCCACGGGTAGCGGCGGTGCCTGCGGCCCCCGCAGCTCCGGCCCCACTTTCAGCGCAGGAGCAGGCTGCCCTCGACCAGTTGCTCGCCGCGTGGGAGGCCCGCAGCGCAGCCGTCAAAACCTGGTCGTGTACCTTTCGCAAATGGGAATTCACCGCCTGGAGTCCTGTGGATGAAAAAGGCGAACGCATGGCATTCTCGGAAAGTACCGGTGAGCTCAAGTACGCGTCCCCCGACAAGGGTTTGTTCCGAGTCAAAGAGTCGAAGCAATGGGTCGCCGAACCCGGCGCGAAGTCCGTGCCCGGCCTGCCGCCCCGCGGACGCTATGAGGTGCAGCCAAGTGAGGCCCACGAGCACTGGGTGTGCAATGGCGAGAGCATCTACGAGTTTCGTCACTCAGAGCGTCAGCTCAAGGAGACCAGGCTCCCTCCCGAGATGCGAGGCAAGGCGATCAGCGATGGACCGTTGCCGTTCGTCTTCGGGGCCAAAGCCGAAACGCTGAAGAAGCGATATTGGATGCGGATCATCACGCCGCCCGACGTTCGCGACCAAATCTGGCTCGAGGCACTCCCCCGATACCAGGTCGATGCGGCCAATTTGTCGAAGGTCGAGCTCATCCTCCAGGCCCGCGACCTCATGCCATTCGCGATCCAGATGTATAAGCCGGGTGGCCAGGATCGCGATGTCTATCAGTTCGATCCTCGGACGAACCTGATCGACAAGGGCCTCGACATGATTCGCGACTTCGCCAAGCCGATGACGCCGTTTGGCTACAAGTACGTGCTTGACGATGTGCCGGCGCAGGCGGGCCCGCCTCCCGCGCCAGGCCGCTGAGCCCGTGCGGGCCTGATCGCTCCGCCACCGCCAGCGTCGTTCGCCAGTCTCCTCAGAGGGCGATATAATCGGGCGACCTCGCCGTTCCGGAGCGCGATTGCACTATGCCCGTTGTTGATGCGGACCACCCGCTTTTTCGATTGCTCGAGCAGGATCGTCGCTACACGCTCGAAGCGTACCTCTTCGTGCTCGAGGCCCTGGCGTTTGCCCAGGAGTCGCTCGGCTTCGGCGTCGAGCCTGCCGCGGAGGAGCTTGAGCCCGTTTCCGAGGAGACATCTGCCCGCAGCCGCCGCGACGCAGCTCGACCGCGTCGTGGCGACCGCCGGGCCGAGCGACATGTGTCAGGCCAGCAGCTCTGTGAGGCAGCCCGGCTCTATGGCCAGCAGCAGTATGGTTTCCTGGCCCCCACCGTGTTGGGCGCATGGGGCCTTCGCCGCACGGCCGACATCGGCGAGATCGTCTTCAACATGATCGAGATCGGACAGATGCGGAAGACTCGCAGCGACCGCCGGGAGGACTTTCACGATGTCTTTGATTTCAACGATGCCTTTTCTCGCGATATTCCCTTTGCCGTTCCCGACCCCGGCTGAAAGGGAGCCGTGGAATGAAGGACGTCGCCACGACGGCAACTCGCCATGGGTGGAGTCTCGTTGCGCTCGCGGGCGCCACCGAGGCTCTGTGGCTCGTGTTCCTCGCGTGGCTGGCATGGCGGGCGTAGGAGAAAGCGGGCGATGAACATTTCGCTCGCGGCCCTGCCGCTCTGGGTGGCTGTCTTGCCGCTGGGTCTGTACCTCGCGGCCCTTGGTTGGCTTCACCTGCGACGCAGACCCACTGTGCTCGGGGGCGGCTTGGATCTCATCCTCTTGGCCACGGCCGTGTCAGGCTTGGTTCTTGCCGGACCGCTCGCCCTTCTACAGCCGGCGTTTGGTGCAGCCCCGTGGGCCATGGGCATGCTGCTCTCCCTTTTCGTGCTCATTGTGGCGTCGGGGATCCTCGTGACCCGGCCGCGTCTTGTCATCTACAACATCACGCTCGAGCAATTGCGGCCGATCCTTGCGGAGCTCGCCAACGGGCTCGATCCATCAGCTCGCTGGGCGGGGGAGAGCGTGGCGCTTCCGGCCCGCGGCCTCCAGGTGCTCGTCGACGGCCACGGTCTGGCGCGGAGTGTCAGCGTGGTCGCCGTGGGAAAACGCACGTCGGCCGAGGCGTGGGCCGAGTTTGGCCGTCGGCTGAGGCAGGCCGTGGGCTCGCTGCGGGTACGGCGGAACCCGTGGGGGGTGGCACTGGCATCGCTTGGGTGTGGCATTGTGCTCGGTGCGATCGGCTGGGGGACGGTCGCAAGCCCTCAGTCCAGCGGCCCGGCGGCCGTCGCCCGAGCGTTTCGCACCTTCTGATATTCCCAGGAATCTCGTCATGTCAGTTCATGTCGATGTGTCGGCTCACGAGATCACGGTCCCCGTCGTGATTCGTAATGCTCCGCCCGGAAGGCTCTACGAGGACGCTGTTTCCCGCGAGCAGGCGGGAATCGTCTCATCCGGTGCAATTGCCATTCGCTCCGGTGCCAAGACGGGCCGAAGCCCGGGCGACAAGCATGTGGTGCGGCACCCCGATTCGGAGGGTGACGTGTGGTGGGGCTCGGTCAATCACCCCATCGACGAGCACACGTTTCTCCTCAACCGCCAGCGGGCAATCGATTACCTCAACACCCGCGATCAGATCTATGTGTGCGACGGCTACGCAGGCTGGGATCCGACCACACGGGTAAAGGTCCGCGTGCTCTGCGCCCGGGCCTACCACGCCCTCTTCATGCACAACATGCTCATTCGGCCGACGCGTGCCGAGCTCGAGCAGTTCGGAAAGCCCGACTACGTCATCTACAACGCCGGCCAGTTCCCGGCCAATCCCTACACCACGCAGATGACCAGCCGCACGAGCGTCGATCTCTGTCTCGAGCGGCGGGAGCAAGTGATTCTCGGTACTGAATATGCCGGCGAGATGAAGAAGGGCGTGTTCACCTACATGCACTGGCTTCTGCCGTCGAAGGGCATCCTCTCGATGCACTGCTCGGCGAACCAGGGCGTGGACGCCGCGGGCAGGCCCGGCGAGGTGTCGCTCTTCTTTGGTCTCTCCGGCACCGGCAAGACGACGCTCTCGGCCGACCCGGCCCGCCGCCTTATCGGTGACGACGAACACGGCTGGGGCGACGACGGCGTCTTCAATATCGAGGGGGGCTGCTACGCCAAGTGCATCCACCTCGAGGAGGCGAAGGAGCCCGAGATCTGGCGGGCCATCAAGTTTGGCACGGTGCTCGAAAACGTCGTCTACGACCCGGCCACGCGGGCGGTCGATTTCGAGAGGAGCGCCATCACCGAGAATACCCGCGCGGCCTACCCGGTCGAATACATCGACAACGCGAAAGTGCCCTGCATTGGCCCGCATCCGCGGCATGTCATTTTTCTCACCTGCGATGCCTCGGGCGTGCTGCCACCCGTGAGTCGGCTCTCACGCGAGCAGGCGATGTACCATTTTCTTTCTGGCTACACGGCGCGGGTGGCCGGCACCGAGATGGGCGTCGTCGAGCCTCAAGTAGCCTTTTCGGCATGTTTCAGCGCCGCGTTCCTCGTGCGGCATCCGGCTGTGTATGCCCGGCTGCTCGCCGAAAAGCTCCGCCGTCATGACGCCCAGGCCTGGCTCATCAACACCGGCTGGACCGGCGGAGCCTACGGCGTCGGCCGGCGAATCGATCTCGCGAGCACGCGACGGATCATCGACGCGATCCATGCGGGTGCTCTCGACGAGGCGCCGGTCCAGCGGGACCGCATCTTCGGCCTCGACGCGGTCATCCGTGTCCCGGGCGTGGACGACAAGCTCCTTGTGCCCCACCGAGCCTGGGCCGACGAAGCCTCATGGGAAGCCGCCGCCCGCAAGCTCGCCGGTCGTTTTAGAGAGAATTTTGCTACGTATGCCGACGCCGCCGGCCCGGATGTGCTCGCCGCCGGGCCGGTATGAGCTCTGTGTCCACGGCTCGGGGTGGCCCACGCCATGTCGTCGGACGTTCGCTTCTGCCATGCTGGTTTCGCGCCGGCGCCGCCGTCCCGGCGTCGGCTTCGGCTTGCGGTCGCCGTGCCAAGCCCGGCTCCCAGGCATGGGCCACCCCGCGCGGATACGTTCGTGTGGAGTTCGGTGCATCCCGGACCATTGAACGCGGCGTTGCACTCGCACAACGGCCTGGTTTAGCGACACTAGCCCATTGGTGGGCAGACATGGATGAATCGTGGCATGGAACATGACTCGGCCCCACCCTTCGCTTCTCTTGCTGTGATCCCCGCAACCGCGGTCCACGCGCAGATCCTTCTCGACTCGTTCGCGAGGCTCTTGGGACGCGAGTTGGTGGCTCGCGACGGGACTCCGGCCGACCAGGCTGAGCGGCTTTTTCGGGCGCCGTTTGTCGTCGTGTCCCACGGCACGGAAGCCGATCCGGTCCTCAACTACGGCAATGCCGCGGCGCTCGCCCTTTGGGAGATGACGTGGGATGAGCTCACGCGAACCCCATCGCGTTTGACGGCCGAGCCTGTGCATCGTGACGAACGGACGCGGCTCCTCGAGCGGACCCGCGCGCATGGCTTCGTGGACGACTACTCGGGCATCCGTATCTCAAAATCTGAAAAACGGTTTCGCATCGAAAAGGCAATCGTCTGGAACCTCACGGATGCTGCCGGGCGGCCCCATGGCCAGGCCGCCACGTTCGATCACTGGGCACCGCTTGGCGATGGGCCGTGACACAAATTTGCCAGCGGCCTGTGGCGCGCCTCTAATGTGGACGTTCAAATCAAAGACCATCTTGATTCTCCGGAGGCCGCTATGTTGCTCATGAAGCTGTTGTGCCTGTTCTCTCTCGTCTGCGTGTGTGGGTTGGCCCTCGCGGCTACGGCTGAGGGCCCCCTTTCCGGGACGATGAAGTCGATCGACGGCAAGGACGTCGATCTCGGTTCCTACCAGGGCAAGGTGGTGCTGGTCGTGAATGTCGCAAGCAAGTGCGGGGCGACGCCCCAGTACGCCGGGCTCGAAGCTCTCTACGACAAGTACAACGACAAGGGCTTCGTCGTGCTGGGCTTCCCCGCCAACGATTTTGGAGCCCAGGAGCCGGGCAGCGATGACCAGATCAAGACGTTTTGCAGCTCGAAATACGACGTCAGCTTCCCGATGTTCTCGAAGATCACCGTGAAGGGCGACGGCAAGCCGCAGCTCTACAAGGTGCTCACCGAGACGGCCGACCCGGCCGGCGACATCGGCTGGAACTTTGAGAAGTTTCTGATCGGCAAGGACGGCAAGATCGTCGGCCGCTTCAAGACCCCCGTGGCCCCCGACAACCCCGCGCTCGTCGAAGCCATTGAGGCCGAGTTGGCGAAGTAGGTTGAGGCTTCAGGCGGCGCGGGACGTGGTCCGCTTGGCATGGGCGGCGGGGCCGATCGTGCGGCGGATGACCCACGACGGCCGGCCCTGCACCTCGCGGTAAGTTCGCGCCACATACTCACCGACGATCGCGATGGCTGCAGTCTGAATCGACGCAACAAAAGCCGCGATGGCTGTCACGGATGCAAGCGATATGCCCTCGCGGGGTGGGCCGACAAGGGTTGCGTAGGTGGCCACGGCGGTTGCCGTGAGGGCCACGAGCCCAAGGGCCATCGCAGCCACCCACGTGAGCCGCAGCGGCGCATCGGAGGAGAGCACGAGCGCGTCGGCCGCAAGCTTCGCGAGCTTCCACGGGGAATATTTTGTTTCGCCGGCGGCCCGCGGGTGGCGGTCGTACCAGACCGGCTCATGCCGGAACCCGGCCCACGGCACGAGACTTCGCAGGTAGCGACGCTTTTCGGGCAGGGCCACAACGGCGTCGGCGACGGCCCGGTCGATGAGCTTGAAGTCGCCTGTGTCCACCGGCACAGGATACGGAATCATCCTTGCAAAGAGGCGGTAGTAGAGGCTTGCCGTCACCAGCTTGAATGCTGTCTCGCCAGTCCGACGGCGACGACGGCCATAGGCCACATCAGCCCCTGACCGCCACGCGCGCACCATGTCGGGAATCACCTCGGGCGGATCTTGGAGATCGGCGTCGGTGATGACGATCGCATCGCCACGGGCGACCGCGAGCCCGGCCGACATCGCCGCTTGTTGGCCAAAATTCCGCGACAGCTCGATCACCGTGACACGGGCATCGCGGGCGGCGATGCGTTCGAGTCGCTCGAGCGTAGCGTCGCGGCTGCCGTCGTCAACATAGATCACTTCAAAGTCCATGCCTGTCGTCGGCAGGGCCGCGATGAGCCGCTCGTGCGTCGTGTCGATCACGGCTGCTTCGTTATGGCAGGGGATCACCACCGACAGCAGGCCGCGGGCGGCGCGGTGCGCCATCGCTCGCTCGGACTCGGCAGAGGAAGCCTGATCGGTCATCGGAGCGACTCCTTATTGCGAGCGGTGCGATCAGACGGCGGTACTTTGCCGATCGCAACGACGTCATGCGGCCGGAAGAGTGGTCGCGTGCGGCCAATCACGCCGTGGCCCGGTGGAAGCTTGGCCTCGAGCATCGAAAGTTTTTGCGCGGGCACGAGGAGGACGGCGTCGGGGCCTGACGCCAGGAACGCCGCCGCTGCGTCGGCATCGTCGCGGACGATCTGGTGGACGCGGCCTGCGGCATAGAAAACGATGTTGGGGCTCGCGATCGTGAACGTGCCGATCCGCGCCGGATTCGGTCCAGCAACGTCGAGTGACTGGACAAACGCTGGGATCGTATTCGCCCGCGCGATGATCATGGAGCCGGGGCCAACGGCAAGCGACGTATAGAGAATCGCCGTTCCCGCGAACGCGTAGACAGCCGGCATGGGCTTTCCTATGGCAGCCAGTCGCCAACAGATGGCCGCGCCGACAAGCGGAATGATCCCAACGAAAGCCGCTGGCTCACTCCCCGGGGCACCACACTGCGCGGCTACAATCACCGTAGCGGCCGTCGCAATGCCGCCGAAGATCAGGCCACCGAGGCCAAACGCAACCCATCGGGGGTGCGGCCAGTGGCCCGTGGCGGCGGCTCGACGGGCAGCATCGACGCTCACCCAGGCCACGATGAGCGCGGCGGCCGGATAGGCCGGGAGGACGTAGTTGGGCAGTTTGGTCGCTGCGGCGGAGAAGCCGCCGACCCAGACGGCGAACCAAAAGAGGATCAGGCCCACCGCGGGCACGAGCGAGTCTGGCATCGCCCGCCGCCAGGTCCGCCAGGTCGCCAGCACGAGGGCGAGCGGCAGGAAGCACGACCACGGATAGAAGCAGACGAGCATCGTCACCGGGTGATACCAGGCCCCGCCGCCATGCTTCTCCATCGGGGCCATGAAGCGGCCGACGTTGTGGACAAAGAAAAAGCCCTCGATCCAGGCGCCTTCGGTCTGCTGCCAGACCGCCACATACCACGGCGCCGCGGCGGCGACTGCCACGAGCGTGACCACGACAGGTCGCGTACTCTTGAGCATGTCGAGCACCGCAGGAAGCGCGGCCGACCGCGTTCGCTGGAACCATGTTCCTGTTTGGGTCGCGGTCACCCGGCGATCGACTGCGACCCACCAGGCCCACGGCACGAGCACAGCCAGCGGGCCAACAAAACCGATCGGTCCCTTGCAGACGACGGCAAGGCCGAGCAAGAGGCCGATCGTGGCAGCGCGCCCGACGCTCAGCCGCGATAGTTGACCCTCGCCACTCGCGATGACCTCCGCCGCGAGCACTGTCGCCCAGGTGCAGAGCGCCGTGAGGATCGCGTCGGGCGTGGCGGCATGGGCCTCGATGCCCGCCAGAATCGTGCCAAGCCATGCCAGGGCTGCGATCAAGCCGACCACGGGATCGAAGAACCGCGTGCCGAACCTGAGGACCGCGAGCGCCGTCGCCAGGGCCGCGAGCATTGACGGCAGTCGGGCGGCGACTTCGTTGGTCCCGAACACGCTCATGCAGGCGGCCATGCACCAGTGCATGAGCACGGGCTTGTCGACCGCGAGCTCGCCATTGAACCGCGGCACGATCCAATCGCCGGTCTCCACCATCGCCCGGGCGATCGCGGCGAACCGCGGTTCATCTTCGTCCCAGAGCGGCGTGCGGGACGTACCGAGGGCAAGCGCGGCGATGCCAACGGCGAGAACGATAAGGAGTGGGCGATGGTTGGCCATGGGGGCGGAGATTCTCGAGAGGGATGAAGTCATGGGTGGGTGTCAGCGTTGCTTGGGCGCGCTCAAAGGTTGGGGCGTGGCCTCGGCCAGTCGGCCAGTGGTGGCCGAGGTGTCGGTGCCGAAGAGGATGAGCTCGCGTGATTCTGGAAGCGTCGTCGTCGTGCGGAGCACGCGGTAGTGTGACGGCAGCACGGCCGCGACCGACGCGGCGAAGCGGGCATCAACGACGATCGGCGCGCCGGGATGCTCCGCGAGAAATGCCGCCACCTCGGCTGGCTCTTCGAGCGGGGTGACTCGACCGCGGTCTGCCACGAGTCCGCCGTAGAACGACGTGCTCGGAGGAGCGCGGTAGGACGCGATCGGATGGCGAATCCCCTCGGCAGGCAGGCAGGCCAGGAGGTGTCGTGTGCCACCGCCACGGGCGAGCGCGGCTGGACCAATCGTGACCAGAAGCCCCACGCACGCTGCCGCGGTCGCCGCCCAGCACGCCACGGCGGCCCGCCGCGACGTGAGTGACTGACAAATCCAGGCGAGGCCGCTCCCCACGAGAGGAACAAGCCCGATGAGCCCCACCCATTCGCTGCCGGGTGCCACACGGGCGACGAACAGCGGCAGCCCAACGCCCAGACCGACGCCGGACGCTGCAAGGAACACCCAGGCCCACCGCATCCAGACGTCGGTCCCGCGAGCCGGGGCTCGGATCCAATCTGCCACAAAGAGACCAACGCAGCAGGCGATTGCCGGATAGACGGGCCACACATACCCCGGAAGCTTGGTGCCGGCGAGCGAGAAGGGGATCACCCACGCGGCGATCCAGGCCACCAGGAGTCGCATGCCAGCCCGAGCGTTGCTGTCGGTCGCGACGGTGCGGAACGCGTGGTGTCCGACAAGCACCGAGGCCATCGACCAGGGAAACATCCCCACGAGCAGCACGAGCGGGTAATAGACGAACACTGAGCCCGAGTGTCCCTCCATCGTAGAAGTAAAGCGTCCGACGTTGTGGATGAGAAGAAACCCCCGCGGCCAATCGCCTCCGGTCCGCACGCTCACGGCGATGTACCAGGGGGCGGCAACGGCGAGAGCCGTGGCGATCACGAGCCCCGGCCGTACGCTGCGCCATGCAGCGATCGCGGAGGTGATGAGCCGCCGCCACCACGCGCCGTCGCGGCCTGGGTCTGCGGCTGCCTGCCACCAGGCAAAGAGGCCCATGCCTGCCAGCGGCAGCACAAGCCCGACCGGCCCTTTCGTAAGAATGGCGAGGCCACAGGCCACGCCGATGGTGGTGGCGGTCCAACTCGAGAGACGGACAGGCCCATCGCGCCAGTGGTCTCCAGCGGCGATACTGCCACGAACAAATGCCCAGAGCGCGAGTGTTGTGAAGAAGGCCAGCGGTGCATCGGGGGTCGCCGCGCGGCCGGTGATCCCAGTCCACAGGCATGTGGCCATCGCGATGCCGGCCCAGGCGGCCACGTCTGGCCGAAACAGCATGGCGGCGATCCGCCAGGTCAGCAGGCACGTTAGGATCGTCAGAATGGCTGAGCCAATTCGGGCGCCGGTCTCGTTGGTGCCTGCGGCGGCAAAACCCGCGAGGTGGAGCCAGTTGACGAGCACCGGCTTCTCGACGCGCAGCCTTCCGTTGAAGGTGGGCACGATCCAGTCGCCGCTGCCCCACATGGCCAGGGAGCAAGCAGCGTTGCGAGGCTCGTCGTCATCCCACAGGGGCGGCCCACCGAGATTCGGCAAGAGCACTCCCGCTGCCAACGCGGCTACAAGGAGCCCTCCACGGCGGCCGTGATGCGTCGTCTTGTGCATGGCTGGTGGCGACTCTCCCGCAGGCCTGGGGCCAGGCTGCGAACGGGCTCCGTGGGACTGTGGAGCGGGGCGGGAGGGTAGGGGGGGAGCCGGCCGTGGGTCAACACGTCACGAGGATCGAGAAAGCCCCGTTTTTTTCTGGGTTTCCAGGCGGTTGACCCTCCCCGTGGGCCGGGTATGTTCAACGCATCGCGGCGGACCGACATGGATGGCCGGCGAAGGGCCCGAGCTGCGTTGGAGGCCGTTCTTTGGCTGATGATGAAAATCCGTCCGGCACCGATGGCCCCGGCACGGGCAGCGGTGGGGAGACTCCTGGCCAGCCGGTCAAAGACTGGCTTCGGGACATCTCCGGCGGTCGGCTCGTCGAGATGCCGATCGAGCAGGAGCTCAAAGACAGCTACCTGACGTACGCGATGAGCGTGATCGTGAGTCGGGCGCTGCCCGACGTCCGCGACGGTCTCAAGCCCTCGCAGCGGCGAATCCTCGTCGCGATGAACGACCTCAATCTCGCGCCTGGTTCCGCGCGGGTGAAGTGCGCCAAGATTTCCGGAGACACCAGCGGCAACTACCACCCGCACGGCGAGAGCGTGATCTATCCCACGCTCGTCCGCATGGCCCAGGAATGGAACATGCGGCATGTGCTCGTGGATAAGCAGGGGAATTTTGGTTCCATCGCGGGCCTGCCGGCGGCCGCGATGCGATACACCGAGGCCCGCCTCTCGCCGATCGCGTCGCTCATGCTCGACGACCTGTCGCTCGACACGGTCGACTTCGTACCGACCTACGACGAGCGGAACACCGAGCCGACCGTGCTGCCGAGCCGGTTTCCGAATCTCGTGGTCAATGGCGCCGGTGGTATCGCCGTCGGCATGGCGACGAGCATCCCGCCGCACAACCTCGGCGAGGTCTGCCGGGCGCTCGTGGGTCTGATTGACAACCCCGATCTCTCGATGGCCGAGTTGCTCCAGATCGTGCCCGGGCCCGACTTCCCGACGGGCGGCATCGTGATGGGCCGCGAGTCGCTCATGCGTGGCTATCTCACAGGCCGCAGCACGATCACGCTGCGGGCCCGCGCCCATGTCGAGGAGTTCGGCAAGAACCGTCACCGCATCGTCGTCACCGAGATTCCGTATCAGCAGACGCGCGATGCGATCGAGGAAAAGATCGCCGAGCTCGTCACCGACGACCGCATCAAGGGCATTTCGGCGATTCGCAACGAGAGCGATCTCAAGGAGCCGGTGCGGCTCATCCTCGAGCTGAAGCGCGACGCCGATCCGGATGTCGTTCTCAATCAGCTTTATCAGTTCTCGCCGCTCCAGACGTCATTTTCGCTCATCTTCCTGGCGCTAGTCGATGGCAAGCCTCGCGTCCTCTCGTTCCGAGAGATGCTCACCGAGTTTCTGCGGCACCGCGTCACGGTCATTCGTCGCCGCACGCAGCATCTCCTCCAGAAGGCTCGCAACCGCAAGCACACGCTCGAAGGCTTGCTTGTGGCGCTTGCGAACATAGACGAGGTGATCAAGATCATCCGTTCGTCGAAGTCGCAGGCCGAAGCGAAGGAGCGGCTCTGCCTGCTCGAGGCGCCCGCGGCCCTGCTTGAGCGGGCCCTGGGGGCAGACGGGTTTGCCATGCTCCAGGGCGAACGGGGCGTGGCCGATGCCTATGGCCTGTCGCCCGTGCAGTCCGACGCGATCCTGCGGCTCACGCTCGGCCAGCTCGTCAATCTCGAGCAAGAAAAGCTCAGTGGCGAACATCGGGAGCTGCTCGGGAAGATCGCCGAATTCCGTCGCATTCTCGCAAGCGAGGCCGCGATCAAGGCGATCATTCGCGAAGAGCTCGTCGAGCTCGAGGCCAAGCAGGCCGACCCGCGTCGTACGGAGATCAGCGGCGAGGCGGCCGACATCCGAGACATGGCCGAGTTGATCACCGAGGCCACGATGGTTGTCACGATCAGCCGGTCGGGCTATGTGAAGCGGACGCCCGCCGACGTCTACCGGGCCCAGCGCCGCGGCGGCAAGGGGCTCAAGGGGGCCACGGCCGACGAAGAAGACCCGATTGAGCACCTCTTCGTGGCGAGCACGCACGATTGGCTGCTCGTGTTCACCACGCTCGGGAAGGTGTTCTCGATGCGGGTCTTTGAACTGCCCGAGCTGGCGCGGGATGCCAAGGGGCGGGCGCTCGTGAACCTCTTGGAATTCGAGGCGGGCGAGAAGGTGGCCCAGTGCCGCGCCGTTGGCGGCTTCGAAGACCCCGACCAATACCTCCTTCTGGCAACCCGCGCGGGTGTCGTCAAGAAGACGGTCCTCGAGCACTACCGCCGACGTCGCACGAAGGGCCTCATCGCCGTCAAACTCCGCGAAGGTGACGAGCTCGTCGGTGCCGTGATCACGAAAGCGGGCGACGAGCTCGTCCTCTCCACGGCGAAGGGCATGGCGATTCGTTTCCCCGAGTCGGACGCCCGGCCGATGGGCCGCGATACCAGCGGCGTCCGCGGTATCAAGCTCGGCAGCGGCGACCGGCTCGTTGGCATGGTGGTGGCTGACTCAGATGCCACGCTCCTGACCGTCTGCGAGAACGGCCACGGCAAGCGGACGCCGTTTGGCACAGGCACTCCGCTTTCGGGCCCTGCCGCAGATGACGACGCGAGTGACGACCAGCCATCTGAGACGGCGGCTGCCGGTGACGACGCCACCGACGTCGATGAGGAGTCCAGCGGGATGCGGTATCGCACGCAGCATCGCGGCGGCAAGGGCGTTCGCGACATCAAGACGACCGCCCGCAACGGCCAGGTCGTGTCGGTCGTGTCGGTCCGCGACGACGATCAGGTGCTCATGATGACCGCCCGCGGCAAGATCCAGCGGGTCAACGTAGCCGAGATCAAGTCGATCGGCCGCAACACGCAGGGTGTGCGGATCATGCGGATGGACGAAGGGGACACGCTCGCTGCGGTGGTTCCCGTGCCGCCGGGCGAGCAGGAAGAGGCGGATGCCCCGCCGCCGGCCGAATAGGCGCATCGAAGGAGCCTCGTCATGCGGATTGGGGTCGTGGGGACGGGCTACGTCGGCCTCGTGACGGGTACCTGCTTCGCTGACAGCGGCAATACGGTGACCTGCCTCGATATCAATGCCGAGAAGATCGCCCGGCTCGAGGCGGGCGAAGTGCCGATCTACGAGCCCGGCCTCGAGGAGCTCGTCGAGCGGAACTCGCGGTCTGGCCGACTCCGGTTTACCACCGATACGGCGACGGCCATCGGCGATGCCGAGGTGGTTTTTCTCGCGGTCGGGACTCCACCCAGCGATGACGGATCGGCCGACCTCTCCGCACTCTGGAAGGTGATCGACTCGATCGCCCCTCACCTCCCGCCCGCGGCGATCGTGGTCACCAAGAGCACGGTGCCCGTCGGTACGTGTGCGGAGATCGAGCGGCGACTCGCGGAGCGCACCGGCCGGGCCTGTCGCGTGGCGAGTAACCCCGAGTTCCTCAAGGAAGGGGCCGCCATCGACGACTTCCAGAAGCCCGACCGGGTGGTCGTGGGCGTGCGGACGGCCGACGTGGGCGCGACGCTGCGGTCTCTCTACCTGCCGTTCCTTCGGACCGAAAACCCGTTTCTCGTCATGAGCCCCGAGAGCTCCGAGATGACGAAGTATGTGGCCAACGCGCTCTTGGCCACGAAGATCTCCTTCATCAACGAGGTGGCGAACCTCTGCGAGCGGATGGATGCCGACATTGACGACGTGCGCCGCGGCATTGGCCATGACAGCCGGATTGGCTTCGCCTTCCTCTTTCCCGGTGCCGGCTACGGCGGGAGCTGCTTTCCCAAGGACGTGCAGGCGCTTGCGGCGATGGCTCGCGACAAGGGGATCACCCCGCGGGTGCTGTCGGCCGTTCACGAGACGAACCTGGCCCAGAAGCGAGTGCTTGGCGACAAGATCGCGGCACACTTCAGTGGTGCTTTGAAAGGAAAACGGATTGCGGTCTGGGGCCTGGCCTTCAAACCTCGCACCGACGACATCCGTGATGCCCCGTCGCTCGACCTCATCGATCGGCTGCTCGCGGGAGGCGGGCGTGTTCGGGTGCACGATCCCGAAGCGATGGCGAATGTCCGCGCCCTCTATGGCGATCAGATTGAGTACGCCGACACCCCGCTCGATGCCCTCGACGGTGCCGACTGTCTGGCGATTGTCACGGAGTGGGGCGACTACCGGCGGCCTGACTTCGCCGCCATGTCCACGCGGATGACAGCCCGCGTCATCTTCGACGGCCGCAACCTTTACGCGCCGGAGGAGATGCGATCCCGGGGCTTCGCCTACCACGCGATCGGCAAGCAGCCGGTGTGACGTCCTGCGCGGGCAACCCCAAGCGGCACCCGCATAGGAAACGCAACGCGCACGCGAGCCAGGATGTGCGAGCGGCGGCCGGAGGGCCGCAAAGACCGCCGGGGCCATGGATGGCCCGCCGGTCGTGAAGACAGATGTGCGAGCGGCGGCCGGAGGGCCGCAAAGACCGCCG
>Ga0105044_10001185_pt1 | contig 34447 bp, 22 predicted proteins | sample MAT01_FD_78092 | JGI IMG/M metagenome (GOLD analysis project Ga0105044, IMG submission 78092) | Freshwater microbial communities from Lake Fryxell liftoff mats and glacier meltwater in Antarctica - MAT-01 | ecosystem: Environmental > Aquatic > Freshwater > Ice > Liftoff microbial mat | place...
GAAGCGAGTCGATTACGAGTATGAGCGAGCGGGGACGGCGAGCATTTTCATGTTCTGCGAACCGCTGTTGGGTTGGCGGGAGGTGAGTGTGCAGGAGCGGCGCACGAAGGTGGATTGGGCGAAGGAGGTGGCCGCGTTGTTGGAGGGTCGATACGCGAAGGCCGAGAAGGTGATCCTGGTCTGCGACAACTTGAACACGCACACGCGGGGAGCGTTCTATGAGGCGTTCGAGCCGGAGCGGGCTCGGTCATTGATCCGCCGGTTGGAGATTCGTCACACGCCGGTGCATGGGAGTTGGTTGAACATCGCGGAGTGCGAGTTGAGCTGGTCGACGGCCGCGTGACCGCCCCCAGAGAATCTGGATGCACCCGTACTTTCACCCGACCGCCAGTTCGGCTTTTCCTGGATTACGAATCTTGCTACAACGCCTTGGCATTGCCGCGCCTCGCGTACCGTGCTTACCCGGCCGGGAAGGATTCCCGTGTACAAGCTGCTACTCTGCGTCCGTTACCTTCGCACGCGATACCTTGCCTTCATCTGCATCGTCAGTGTGATGCTGGGTGTCGCCACGCTGCTGGTCGTGAACTCCGTCATGAGCGGGTTCAGCACCAAGCTGAAGGACCGTCTTCACGGCGTGCTCTCGGATATCGTCGTCGAAACGGAACGCCTCGACGGTTTCCCCGATTCCGGCGCTGACATGGTCGCCAAGATCATGGCCAGCCCCGCGGGCGGCGCGATCGAAGGCATCAGCCCCACCATCGAAACCTTCGCGATCCTGCAATTCGACTATCGCGGCGCGACGCTCACGAAGCCCATCAAGGTCATCGGCATCGATCCGAAATCCCGATCGGCCGTCGGCGGCTTCGCGGAATACCTGACCCGTCAGAACAACTCGCCGAATCCCTCGTTCGACCTCACGCCCGAAGCGATGCAACATCACGAGTGGAAGAAGCAACGCGTGGCGATGGCGAATCACGTCGTCTCCCCACCCACGGCGACGGCCCCGATCGCGGACCCGAATGAGCTTCCGCCGCCGAACTTCGGGCCGGAGGCGAACGTGCCGATCAAGATCAACGGCATGATCCCCGGGTTCACCATTGCCCACTTCCGCTTCCGGAACGCGAACGGTGAAGTCGTCGAAGAAGCCGCCCTGCACCCGGGGGATGAAGCCGTCATCACCTGCTCGGGCAGTGCCAATTTCAAGCCGGTGTGGGGCACCTTCCTCGTCGCGGATTATCTCAAGACTGAGATGAGCGAATACGACCAGAGTTTTGTCTATGTGCCGCTCGAAGCCCTTCAGAAGATCCGCGGCATGGGCAACCGCTGCACGGCCCTGCAAATCAAGCTGAAGGATTACAACAAGGACAAGTTCCGCGTCTCGAACGAGATGCGAAAGCTGTTCCCTTACCCTGAGATCCACATCGCCACCTGGGAAGAACACCAGGGCCCGCTGCTCGCGGCGATCGAGGTGGAACGAGGCATCCTCAACCTGCTTCTGTTCATGATCGTGGGAGTCGCCGGCTTCAGCATCCTGGCGATCTTCACCATGATCGTGAGCGAGAAGTTCCGCGACATCGGCATTCTGAAATCCCTGGGCGCCTCCAGCAATGGCGTGATGATGATCTTCCTCGGCTACGGCTTGCTTCTGGGCGTCGTCGGCTGCTTGCTCGGCACGATCCTCGGCCTCGCCATCACGGACAACATCAACGTCATCGAAGCGTTCCTCACGAAGCTCACAGGCACCGCCCTGTTCCCGCGGGATGTCTACTACTTCAAGGAAATCCCGACCAACGTGGACATCAGGAACGTGCTGCTGGTGAACGTGGGCGCCATCAGCATCGCCGTGGTCTTCAGCCTGCTACCCGCGTACCGTGCCGCGAGACTACACCCGGTGCGAGCGTTGCGATTTGAATAATGCGGGATGCGGGACTCGGAACGCCATCCGCAGGGCTCCGGGTCTTCATTCCGAAATCCGCACTCCGAAATGGTCACCGCCTATGTTAGTCGCCGAAAACCTCAGCAAGACGTATCGCCGACACGCGGTGCAAGTGCCGGTGTTGACGGGGCTGAACCTCACCGTGGAATCCGGTGAATTCCTCAGCATCGTTGGCGCGTCCGGCTCTGGCAAGAGCACGCTGCTGCACCTGCTCGGCACGCTCGACGAGGCGGACACCGGCACCATCACGCTCGATGGCAAACGGATCGACAACCTGCCCAGCCGCGACCGCGACCTGCTTCGCAATCGCACCTTTGGCTACATTTTCCAGTTCTATCACCTGCTGCCGGAACTCACGGCCCTGGATAACGTGCTGATGCCCGCGTACATCCAGCAGTCGATCTTCGGCTGGATGCAGAAGCGAAGCTACTGGCGAAAGCAAGCGGAGGATCTGCTTCGCCGCGTCGGCCTCGGCCATCGCATGAAGCACAAGCCGCGCGAACTCTCCGGCGGCGAGATGCAGCGTGCCGCCGTTGCACGGGCCTTGCTCACCAGGCCGCGTGTGCTGCTGGCGGACGAACCAACGGGCAATCTCGACGTGAACACCGGCAACGAGATCGTGCGGCTGTTGCGCGATCTGAACCGCGAGGAGAACGTCACGATCGTGATGGTGACACATAACCTCGAGATCGTCTCGGCTTCCGACCGCACCCTCCGCATGACTGCCGGGCGCATCACGGAAGAACGTGCGGCCTGTTCCGCGCCCATGCCCCGCTTCCTCGCCGCCGCGGTATGATGTTTCCACGATGTCCTCTCTCGTTTACCTCAACGGCGATTTCGTCCCCAAGCTCAGCGCGAAGCTGAGCGTCTACGATCACGGCCTGCTCTATGGCGATGGTGTCTGGGAAGGCATGCGCCTCCGTGATGGCGAGATTCCTCACCTCGACGAACACTGGCACTACCTCGCCGCCGCGGCGGAGGTGATTTCGCTCGCACTGCCGTTCGACGCCAGCGAGTTCCACAAACTCATTCGCCAGACGGTCGCGAGGAACGTTCGCCGCACGGGATACGTTCGCATCGTCGTCACGCGCGGGCCGGGCACCATTGGGCTCGACCCTCGCAAGTGCGACCCGCACATCGTGATTCTCGTGGACGACGTCGTCCCCTTCCCGACAGAACTTTTCTCACACGGGCTGCATGTCGTCACGGCGAAGAGCATCCGCCTTGATCCGACGAATCCCCTGCATCGGATTCGTTCGCTGAGCCATGGCCACATGGCGCTCGCGAAAAGCGAAGCTCTACGAGCGGGCTGCCTCGACGCGATCCTGCTGACGCCGACGGGCGAAGTCGCAGGGACCTGCGAAGGCCATCTCTTTTGGGTGAAATCGGGCTCGATCTTCACGCCACCTCGCGAGGCAAGCGTTTCGGGCGACGTCGCTGCCGATCAGGTGCGGGAAAACCGCCAGGTTCAATCAAAGTTGCTGACCGTCGCGAACCTTTTCGAGGCGGACGAACTCTTTCTCACTGGCACCGCTCCTGGCACGATCGGCATCGTGCGGGTCAACAATCAGGACATCGGTGGAGGTAGCGAAGGGCCCATCACTCGCTCGATTCGCACCGCCACTCTTCCACCACCTGCCGTGGAAGCGATATCCTGAAAGGGAGACCACCCAGGAGGCACGGCCATGATTGAGATTCGCCGAGTACTTGTCCCGACGGACTTCAGCGACCACTCACTGGCTTCGCTGCGCTACGGTGCGGAGCTGGCGGAGAAATTCGGAGCGGAACTGATCTTTCTGCATGTGATCCAGGATCTGGCTCTGGTGATGCCGGACGCGATCATGCCGACCCCAGTGCCCGTGCCTGACCTGACGCAAATGACCGAGTCCGCGAAAATCGCCGTGGCGGAGCTGATCGCACGCGAGAAGCTTGGTCGGCTTAATCCGCGAACGGAGATTCGCTTCGGTTCCCCATCCACCGAGATCGTCGCCGCGGCGAAGGACTTGAAGGTGGACATGCTTTGCCAGAGCACCCACGGCCGCGGAGGCCTGGCTCACTTGCTGCTGGGCAGCGTTGCGGAGAAGGTGGTGAGGCACGCATCCTGCCCCGTGCTGACGGTGCGATCTCCCGAGGCTCACAAGTGACGTTCGGTCGCGTCCCAGCAAATTCCGCCAGGCGATGACATCCGCCCGTTTCGTGTCACGCCTGTAACAACACTCGTGCTGGTCAGGCATACCATGGACTGCCTGCCCGGCTTGTGAACGTGTTCTTCGAGGACGTCTTCATGCCTCGTGCGCTTGGCCTTGTTCGTCTCACGAGCTTCGCTGTGCTTTCGGGGTTCCTCGTGGGCTGTACCGGCAGCAAGGGCCCGCCGCCGTCGCCGCCGCCGCCCAAGGTCACCGTGGTGAAGCCGGAGACCGCGGAGGTGCAGAAATACCTGGAATACAACGGGTATCTCGACGCCATCGAGTCGGTTGAGGTCAAGGCTCGGGTCAAGGGCATCCTCAACGATGTGAAGTTTATCGAAGGCAACGAGGTGACCGCGGGCACGCCGCTTTACGCGATCGACCAACGCGAGTATCTCACGTCGCTCTCACGAACCAAGGCGGAGCTCGAAGAGAAGAAGGCGGAGATTCTCAACTGGCAGGCCCAGATTCGCCTGGCCCAGTCGGACCTGGCACGATTGGCCCAGGCAGTGGGTGCTTCGTCGCAGACGGAGCTCGACAAGGCCCGTGCGACGCTGGACGTGAACAAGGCTCGCCTCGCGGTGGCCGAAGCGAATCGTGATGCCGCGGCCGCCGCGGTCCACACTTCCGAGATTCAACTCGGCTATACGGAGATCAAAGCCCCCATCGATGGCCGGATCAATCGCACTCTCGTGACCCGTGGCAACCTGGTGGGTCAAAGCGAGCCCACGTTGCTCACCACGATCGTGGGGGTGGAAGAGCTTTACGTCTACTTCGACGCTCCCGAGCGCGACCTCGTGGCGTATCAACGTGAGTCCGCCAAAACGCTGATGCCCGACCTCACGAGTCGCACGCTGCCGATCGAGGTCGGCGTGGCGACGGAGCCGGGCTTCCCCCATTTTGGCACGATCGACTTCCGCGAAAACCGCGTCGACCCCGGCACCGGCACCGTTCGCATCCGCGGCCGACTGAAGAATCCCCAGGTGCCGCCGAACAACACACGCCTCCTTTACCCTGGGCTCTTCGCGAAGGTTCGCGTTCCAAGCGGCTTGCCCCAGAAGCAACTCGTGATTCCCGAGGAGGCTCTCCTCACAGGGCAGGATGGGCGCTTCGTGTACGTCATCGGCCCGAACGACGTCGTCGAGCGGCGGAACGTGACGGTCGCCGAGACTGTGTGGCGATCTCCTCCGCGAGACGACAAGGACGCACCACGCTGGACGGTGAAAAACCCCAACCCAGCGGAAGCGAAGCCAGGCCAACCGTCGCCTCCCAGCGAGTTCCCACTGCTCTCCGTGGTCGCCATCGAGAGGGGCTTGAAGCCTGACGACCGCGTGATCGTCAACGGCATCCAGAAAGTCCGCCCCGGCCAGCCCGCGGTTCCCGAGTTGTGGGAATTCAAGGCGCCGTGAACCTTTGAATGAGCATTCCCCTCAAAAGCCCAATCACAGCGGCCTCTGCTCCGATTCCGCAACGGTGAGAACCCGGTGCCACGACTCCAGGTTGTGATTCATGATCTCACGGTTCTTCATCGATCGGCCGATCTTCGCGAATGTCATCGCGATCATGACCATCCTCTTCGGCGTCGTCGCGCTGTACCGGTTGCCGGTCGAGCGTTACCCGGCGATCACGCCGCCGACGGTCGTGGTGTCCACGAATTATCCCGGCGCCAATGCGAGCGTCGTGGCGAATACGGTCGCCGCGCCGATCGAGCAGCAGATCAATGGCGTGGAGAACATGATGTACATGTCCTCCACTTCGTCCGCGGATGGGTCGTACTCACTGACCATCACCTTCGAGATTGGCACCAACCTTGATGACGCCCAGGTGCTGGTGCAGAATCGCCTGAACGTCGCGGAGCCTCAACTTCCCGAGGAAGTTCGTCGGCAGGGGGTGCAGGTTCGCAAGCAATCCGCCAGCATCATCATGGCGATCACGCTGACCTCTCCGGATCAGAAGCAGGACGCGCTCTTCCTCGCGAATTACGCCACGCTTTACCTGCGAGACGACCTTAGCCGGGTGAAAGGCGTGGGCGAAGTCCTCGTGCGGGGCGTCGGGGCGTATTCCATGCGAATCTGGATGGATCCGGACAAGCTTGCGTCCAAGGATCTGACGCCGAAAGAAGTGATCGAGGCCTTGCGTCGATGGAACGTGCAGGTGGCCGCCGGCACGATCGGCCAACCGCCCGTTGGCAGCGGGCAAGCCTTCCAACTCACCATCAACACCCTGGGCCGCCTCTCGGATCCGAAACAGTTTGAAGAGATCATTCTGAAGTCCGGCGATCGAGGCCGGGTTGTGTACCTCCGCGATGTCGCCACCGTGCAACTTGGTGCCCAGACCTACGACCAGTTCACGTCTCGCAACGGCCTGGAATCCGCGAACCTGCTGATCTTCCAGTTGCCGGGCTCGAACGCGCTCGAAGTGGCGAAGGGCGTTCGCAAGGTGGTCGATCAAGCTCGCGAACGTTTGCCGGAAGGCATGGCGATCGGAATCCCGTTCGACACCACCAAGTTCGTCGAAGCCGCCATCAACGAGGTGTGGTGGACGCTCGGCGAGGCCGGGCTGCTCGTGCTCATCGTGATCCTGCTGTTCCTGCAAAGCTGGCGGGCCCTGCTCGTGCCGGCGACGACCGTTCCTGTGACCATCATTGGTGCCTTCGCCTTCATGCCCTTCCTTGGCTTCTCGATCAACCTGCTAACGCTGTTCGGCCTGATCCTCGCGATCGGCATTGTGGTGGACGACGCCATCGTGATCGTCGAGAACGCGATGCACCATATCGAGAAAGGGGAAACGCCTCGCGACGCTACCATCAAGGCGATGAGCGAAGTGACGGGCCCCATCGTCTCGATCACGCTCGTGTTGATGGCGGTCTTTCTGCCGACCGCGTTCTTTCCAGGCGTCACCGGGGCGATGTATCAGCAGTTCGCACTCACGATCGCGGCGACCGCACTCATCAGCGCGCTGAACGCTGTCACGCTCAAGCCCGCGCAGTGTGCCCGGTATCTCCGCCCTGCCAGCGCACGGAAGAACTTGCTGGCCCGTCTCTTCAACTCGGGCTATGCCGCCGTCGAGCGACTGTACACGCGGTCCATTCGCGGGCTCTTGCGGGTCTGGCCGCTGGTGCTCCTCGTGTTCGTCGTCATTGCCGTCGGAACAGGCTGGTGGTACCAGAAGCAACCGAAGGGCTTTCTTCCGCAGGAAGACCAGGGCTACGTGCTGATCGCGGTGCAACTGCCGGACAGCGCTTCACTCGAGCGGACGAGGCTGGTCGCGGAGAAGTTGAACGAGGTCTTCGCTCGCTACAAGGACAAAGGCGTGGTCGATAGCTGGTTCGTGCTCGGCGGCCTGTCGCTGCTGGACGGCACGAACGCGCCCAACTATGCGACCGCGTTCGCCGCCTGGACGGACTGGTCCGAACGCACGACCGTACAGACTCAGCAGGACGCGCTCGTCGCTTCCATTCAGGCCGAGCTCGGCCAGTTCCAGGAAGCCGTGGTGCTGGTGCTCGTGCCGCCATCGATTCAGGGCCTCGGCTTCGCGGGCGGCTTCCAGATGCAGGTTCAGGACCGCGGCGGCGTGGGCCTGGGGGTGCTTCAAGAACAGACCCAGGCCATTATCGATGACGCGATGAAGCGGCCGGAACTCGCCAAGCGATTCATCTCCACCTTCCGCGCCGGCGTGCCGCAGATCTATCTGGATATCGATCGCGCCAAGGCGGAGAAGATGGGCGTGCTCATGAGCGATGTGTTCACCTCGCTCCAGGCGAACCTCGGCGCGGTGTACGTCAACGACTTCAACATGTTCGATCGCGTCTACCAGGTGCGCATCCAGGCGGATGCTCGCTTTCGAGGCGATCCGCGCGTGATCGACCGCCTCATGGTTCGCAATCGCGATGGCAAGGCTGTGCCCCTTGGCACCCTCATCGAGAAGATCCCTCGCGTCGGTCCGCAGTCCGTGAACCGCTATAACCTTTACCCCACCGCTCCGATCAACGGCGGCACTGCCCTCGGCTTCTCGTCCGGCCAGGGCCTCGCGGCGATGGAAGCCGCCGCCAACGCGGCCTTGCCCCCTTCGATGGGCTTCGAGTGGACGAGCATCGCGTTCCAGGAGAAGCGAGTCCGTGGTGAGTCAATCATCATTTTCGCGGTGGCGGTGTTCCTTGTGTACCTGGTGCTTGCGGCTCAGTACGAAAGCTGGCTGCTCCCCTTCGCGGTGATCCTTGTAGTGCCGCTCGGCTTGCTGGGCGTGGTCGCGGGTGTCAGCCTGCGCGGGATGGAGAACAACATCTACACTCAGATCGGCGTGGTGTTGATCATCGCTCTCGCCAGCAAGAACGCGATCCTGATCGTGGAGTTCGCGAGGGAATTGCGGGCCTCGGGCCAGTCGATTCGCGAGTCGGCCCTGCATGCGGCGCAGATGCGATTCCGGCCGATCATCATGACGAGCTTCGCGTTCATCCTCGGCGTGCTGCCGCTGGTCTTCGCGAGCGGTGCGGGAGCCGCAAGCCGACAGTCGCTGGGCACCGCCGTCTGCGGGGGCATGATCACGTCGACGATTCTGGCAGTCTTCTTCGTGCCAGTCTTCTTCGTGGCAATCCAGAGCCTGATCGAACTGCCCGCACGCTGGAGGAAGTCGGAGCGGAAGGACGATCCCGAAACGCGGTCTACGGAACCGAGCGCGGTGTTGACACACAGTTAGGCGAGCGGAAGTAAGAAACTTACCACAGAGTCACAGAGTTTAGAGTGTGAAAATGAAGGGATTCCGAGAAAGGATCTGTCAGCATCCTGCCGTCATTCGATAGCGTTATCCTTGTCGAACGCACCACCCGTTTTTTGTCTTCCTCCCTCCGATCTCTGTGACTCTGTGGTAAATCTCTTCCTGCTTATCGCCTTAGCCGAGGTTAGCCGTAACGCCGTCTCGCGGCGAATCGCTTCGTGGATTCCTACAATCACTTCCACAACGGCTCCCCTCTTTCTCACGAGTGACGTCATGGCCGAGAAGCTCGGATTTGCCATCGTTGGATGCGGCATGATCGCCAGGTTCCATGCTCGGGCCCTCGCGGAGATCCCCGATGCGAAGATCGCCGCGCTCGTGAGCCGATCGCCGGGAAATGGCGAGAAACTCCTTCACGAGACGAACACGCCGGCGTGCCCGGTCTTCGCGGACCTTGGGGCTGCGCTGAAGGCCCCGGGCGTGGATGTCGTCGTGATCACGACACCCAGCGGTGCCCACATGGAGGCGACCGTGCAGGCCGCGGCGGCGGGGAAGCATGTGGTGGTCGAGAAGCCGCTGGACATCACCGCGGAACGCTGCGACCGCATCATCGAGGCCTGCGACAAGTCCAAGGTGAAGCTCTGCACGATCTTCCCCAGCCGGTTCGCCGATTCGAGCACCACGCTGAAGGCGGCCGTGGATTCCGGGCGCTTCGGCCGCGTCACACTTGGCGAGACCACTTGCAAATGGTGGCGCAGCCAGGCCTACTACGACGAAGGCGGGTGGAAGGGCACGCAAGCCCTCGACGGTGGTGGTGCCATGATGAACCAGGCGATTCACAACGTCGATCTCCTGCTCTGGATGATGGGCTCGGCCACGCACGTCAGCGGTTTCACCGCCACCCTCGCCCACGAACGCATCGAAGTGGAGGACACCGCCGTCGCTGTGCTCCGCTTCAAGAGCGGCGCCCTGGGTGTGATCCAGGCCACCACGAGCGTGCATCCGGGGTATCCGAAGACGATCGCCGTGCATGGCGACAGGGGCTCCGCGGTGATCGAACAGGAGGATGTGCTTCGCTGGGACTTCACGCCGGAGATCCCGGCAGACCGCGATGTGAAGGAACGCTTCTCGCAGAAGGTCGGCGCCAGTGGCGGTTCCGCGGACCCGAAAGCGATCAGCCACGAAGGCCACCGCAGGCAGCTGGCGGACTTCGTGCAGGCGATCCGTGCGAATCGGGCTCCTCTCGTCGATGGCCGCGAGGGACGCAAGGCCGTCGCTGTGATCCGTGCGATCTACGAATCCAACCGCTCGGGAAAGACCACGGCGGTCGATGGTGCGTGAGACGTTGCTCGTCGAGCCCTTCCACCTGCCCACTCGCTCCGCTCCGAGGACTTCGCGTCGCGGCGACGCGGCCTTGACTCAGCTCGAGGCCTGGGCCCGCGCCACTCACCCTGGCAGCTTCGCCTTCCGTCGACTCGCCTTGTCGTCGGCAAGGGGATAGACAGCGTTGTGGCTCTCCAGGGATGTGATGAGCGCCTGCATCATTCGTCGCAGATCGTCGGGGTTCGAGGCCGCAAGGTTGCGTTGCTCGAAGGGGTCCGCGGCGAGGTCAAAGAGTTGGTAGTGAGAGTTCTCGGACTGCTCCGACGGAACGTAGTGATAGATCACCTTCCATTTCCCTTCGCGGTAGCTTGTCCAGTAGTCGCTGCGGTGCGGTGCGTGGGGATAATGCATCAGGAATGACTCCGCTCGCTTCGGATCGGGCCGGCCGGTCAGCAACGTATCCAGGCGTTGGCCGTCCACCACATGGCCCGAGGGCGGCAGGGCGTTGGCGAGGCTTGTGATCGTCGGGAAGAGGTCGCAGACGCACGCGAGTTGAGGCTGAATCGCGCCGACGGTGATGGGCAGTGGCTTCTGCAGGGCGCTGGCTGCGTTGGGCTTTGCCCAGGCCGCGATGAAGGGAACACGCACACCGCCTTCGTAGTGGGAACCCTTCTTGCCGCGGAGCGGTGCGGCACAGGCGACCGCGTGCTGATGGCCCAGCGGCGCGTCGCTGCCGTTGTCGCCCAGGAAGAAGATGAGCGTGTTCTCCGCGACGCCTAGCTTTTCCAGGTGATCGAGCAGGTCGCCCAGGGACTTATCCATGCCTTCGATGAGGGTCGCGAAGGCCTGCGCTGCCGCGGGCTTGTCGGAGTTCGCGTAGTGGGCGGCGAATCGCGGATCGGAATTGAAGGGGGCGTGAACGGCGTAATGCGCGAGGTTGAGGTAGAAGGGCTTGCCCTCCTTCACGGCCGCGGCGACGTGGTCGTTCGCTTCAAGCGTGAGTGCGTCGGTGAGGAAGGTGTCCGTGCCGTGATACTTCTCGAGGTGCGGGATGGCGTTCATCGGCTTGCCGCCGCCCTTACCGGCCTTGAGCAAGTTTCCGTAGCCATTCTTGCCGTAGTAGCTGGCCGGCGCTCCGGTGGAGAAGCCAGCGACGTTGACATCGAAACCGAGGTTCCTGGGCTCGTAGCCTTCGCTGCCGTTGGGTCCGAAGTGCCCCTTGCCGACGTGGATGGTGCGATAGCCGTTCGCCTGCAAGAGCCGTGCGAGGGTGATGTCGCCGTTCTTGAGGCCCTGCCAGTTCCAGTCGGGCGCACCCAGGGGGCCGGCGTTGTTCTTCTCGGGGCTGATCCAGTTTGTGGTGCGATGGCGGGCGGCGTTCTGGCCGGTCATGATTGCGATGCGCGTGGGTGAGCAGACGCTCATCGCGTTGAAGTTGTTGAAGCGAATCCCGAGCGCTGCGAGGCGTTCCATGTTCGGGGTGCGGTAATAATCGTTGAGCGGATAACGCTTCGGCTGGCCGGACGCCTCCGTGAGGAATGGCACGGAGGTGTCCATCACGCCCATGTCATCCACCAGGAAGATGACGATGTTGGGCTTCGGCGGCTCGGCCGTAGCAACGGAAGCGAAGGCCGCGATGACCAGGAAGGAGAGAAGGAATTTCATGGGTGATCTCGGCAGGAAGAGGACTCTGGCACAAGCGTGTCGCCGGCGCCACTCTCACACCGTGAGAACGCGATCACGGGAAGCGACGGGCCATTTGCCCACGATCTTGCCCTCGCTGGCGATGAGCACATCGCGATGAAGTGCAACCGTGGGGCAGATGTGGCCGGGCAGGGCGTAAACGACATCGCCCGGCTTGTAGCGAGCGGCGCCTTCGGTTTCGACGATGAGGTGTTCCTCGTTATGGCCTACGGTCGTGTACTCGGGGAAGTCGAGCAGGGTGACACGCTTGGTGAGGATCGGGTCCGCCGCCACCGATTTGTTGCCGAGGTCAAGCGTGACGCGGTTGGGCGTCGGTCGACTGACGACTCGCGTGACGAGCACGGCCGCGGGGGTGAAGCCGGCGAGATCCGAGTATCGGCCGCCGTAGCCCGCGTCGTGCAGCACGAAGGTGCCGGGTGAGCACTCGATTCCGGGCACGTCCCGCAGCCGTGCGAAGATCGGGAACGTCGGTGTGCCTCCGCAGATGAGCCGCGGCACGGGCAGTCGCTTGGCTTCGGCCTTCGCGCGGAGGTCGAGCACCGGGGCGAGCAAAGCTCGCACGGCGGCCTCACGCTCGGCGATCGATTCCTGGTGGTTGTGCCCGTCGTACGCCTGGAACCCCGAGGGACGCAAGCCCGGCAGGTGCGTTGCCATCTCGTACAGGGCCAGGGCGGCGTCTCCGACCGCGATGCCGGTGCGGTGCTGGCCGACATCAAGATCAAGGACGAAATCCACCATCTGCCCGGCCGCGTGAATCCCCTGCGAGAGAGCCTTCGCGGAGTCGGGATGATCGATCAGGCACGAGAAGCGTGTCGCGGGGAACTTTTGCAGCAGTTCCACGAGTCGTTGCACGTTCGGGCCGACGAGCGGGTAGGCGATGAGCACATCCGGCACGCCGCAGCCGGCGAGCATCTCGGCTTCCGCGATGGTGGCGCACTTCTGCTTGGTGATGCCGGCGTCGAGCATCATGCGAGTGATCTCGCGCGTCTTGTGCGTCTTCACGTGGGGACGTAAGCGTTCCGCCCCGCCCGCCATCTCGATTACGCGAGCGATGTTCCGCTGGATCAGTTCCGGGAAGAAGACGAGTGACGGGCTGAACACGTTCGCCTCGTCCGCGAGCTTATAGGCGGGGTTCATGATGAGGTCTGGCAAGGAAGGGGAAGGGAATGAAGGTCTCGAATATCCTATCGAACCGAATCGTGGTTGCCCCGTCCTTGAGGCTCGCGTAGGCTCAATCTGCATCCTTGATAAAGTTGAAAGCAGGTCCGCGACTCATGGGCACACTGCCTTCCCGCATTTCCCTGGGCCGCGTTTTGGGCGTCGGACTCGTCGTGTTCACGGCGAACGCGGCTCTGCTCGTGCTGCAACTCGTCGCCGGTCGGCTGCTCTCGCCTTACATCGGCTCAAGCCTGGAAACCTGGACCTCCGTCATCGGCGTCTTCCTCGCGGGGATCGCCCTTGGCAACGGCTTCGGAGGCCGAATCGCAGATCGCTACCCCACGCCGCGAACCCTCGCGGTGCTGCTCGGGCTCGGCTCGCTCACGGCCTTGTGGATGGTGACATTCCCGATGCTGCTGCAAGCGACGGACGCCCACACCGGCGTCACGCTGGGTGTGCGGATTCCCCTGCTCGCGTTCCTCCTCTGCTTCCCCGCCGGCCTGACGCTGAGCCTGCTGACGCCTCTGGCAATCAAGCTCGGCCTGCCGGACGTCAGCAAGGCCGGCCGGGTGGTCGGCGTCGTCTTCGCCCTGGGAACGCTGGGATGCTTGGTGGGGAACTATCTCACGGGCTTTTACCTGATCCCGTCGTACACGCTCGACACGATCGTCCAGGGTTGCGCCGCGGTGCTGGGCGCGTTGGCGATCGGCACCTTTGTGTTGAGCCACGGTGCAAAGCGAAGCGTTGCGTCGCCTCCAGCGCTCCGCTCCGAAGACTCCACGCTACGGCTAAATGACGCGATCCTTCCCCTTCGCAAGGCGTACCTCATTGTCTTCCTCGCCAGCTTTGGCGGCATGACGCTCGAACTCGCGGGCGTTCGGCTGCTCGCTCGCGAACTGGGCGTCTCCCTCTTCACCTGGACCGGCATCATCGGCGTCATGCTCGCGGGCACGGCCGTCGGCAACATCCTTGGCGGACAAATCGCCGATCGCTTCGCCCGCAAGCCCGGCGACGAAATCCTACGGGGTCTGCCGCTTGCCATCACGCTGCTCATCGCCGCGGGGGCGACCTCCTGCATCTTCGTCGTTCACGGTCTGCCCGTCCTTCGATCGCCTTTTGAGGAGTCGGGGCTGCCCACGCGAGTGATCGTGGCGACCTTCCTCCTCTTCTTCCCGCCGATGATGGTGCTCGGCATGATCTCGCCTCAGGTGATCCGACTCGCGATTCCCGATGTCGGCCATGCTGGCACCGTGGCGGGGCGAATCTACGGCTGGAGCACCGCGGGCGCAATCGCGGGCACCTTCGCCTCGGGGTACGTCATGCTCTCCGGACTGGGCGTGAACTGGACGATCGTCACCATCGCGTTCCTCTTCATTCTCGTCTCGGTGGCCGTCGCACCGGTCTGGCGATCGAATGCCGGGCTCTATCTGCTCAGCATCGCCGCGGGGGGAGTCTTCGGAAGCCTCATTCACAACCTGAGGCAGGGGCCATCGGCGGACCCGACGGAACCCGGCGCCGTCCTCTCCGTGAACGACTCCAATTACTACACCATCCTCGTCGTTCGCGACTTCGATCGGCCCTGGCATCTGAAGCTGAATCTTGACCATCTGCTGCACTCCGTCGTGGATCCTCAGCAGCCGACGTACCTCTACTACGAGCACGAAGGCATCCAGATGGAGATGCTCCGCGATGCGAGGACTCGCAACACGAAGCCGCGGATGCTCGTGATCGGCGGCGGCGGCTTCACCTTCCCCCGCTGTGCGAAGACGCTGCTGCCGGAAGCGACGGTGGAAGTCGTCGAGATCGATCCCGCGGTGACCTCGGCCGCGGTGAAGCACCTCGGCTTCGATCCCAAACGGCTCGATATCCCTGTCTTTCACATGGACGGCCGGCAGTTCGTCGCGGAGAAAGTGCAGCCCAGCACGTACGACCTCATCGTTCTGGATGCCGTCAACGACTACTCGGTGCCCTCGCACCTCACGACTCGCGAGTTCAACGAGTCCGTGAAAAAGGGCCTCACCAGGGACGGCGTCTATCTTCTCACGGTGATCGATGGCGTGTCGGATGGTAAGCTGTGGAAGGCGGCTTACCACACCTTGAAGCAGAGTTTCGCCCACGTCGAGCTTGTGTCTTCGCAGGCGATCGACTGGGAGATTCCGGATCAACGGCACGTCTTTGTGCTGTATGCGTCCGATCGGCCGCTGGACGCGGCCTCGATCTGGAACCAGGCGGAACGACGCCTCACCGCGGCCTGGCAGCCGATCCAGCTCCCGCTGGCGGCGATCGCGGGGAACTGGACGTCGGAATCGCGAGCCCGCGTCTTCATGGTGCCGATGCAAGGCCCGCTGGTGAAGGCGGCGCTTGAGAACGAGAAGGAAGTGATCCTCACGGACCAGTTCGCCCCGGTAGATAACCTGCTGGCGGACGTCTTCCGCAAGCGCGATAAGGGCCGGAAACCCGTCGAGGAATGAGCCTGGCGAACCCGAAGCGAAAGCGCCGGGGTGGCCCCACCGGCGACTGGTGCGTTCGGCAAATCCGAAGCGTCAACGCCAGGGCGGCCCGACCGGCAACTTTCGGAATGACAACTGGAGTCCAATACCATGACCCGAGCCCTGAGTTTCTTGCTGCTCGCGGGGATCGCGATGGGCAGTCCCGCCACCGAGCCTTCGTTGAAGTCGGGCACGCCCGTCGGCAAACGGCCAGGGCCGTACAGCTTTCTCGTCGCCACCGGCCCGCAACGAGGGCAGCCCACTTGCTACATCTGTGAGCAGGCCGCCAAGCCGACGGTGGTCGTCTTCGCTCGCAACCTCACGGACCCGCTGGGCAAGCTCCTCTCGAAACTCGACAGCGAAACGATCGCTCGCAAGGACTCCGGCTTCAAGGCCTGGATGACACTCCTCACGAACACGGCCGACCTCGATGCACTCGGGAAGTGGAGCCAAAAACAAGGGCTCAAGGCCGTGCCCGTGGGCGCCTTTGAGGATCCCGATGGCCCGCCGGCTTACACGCTCTCCGCGGATGCGGAGGTCACCGTGCTGCTCTTCGTGAAGGAGAAGGTGATCGCGAACTTCGCCCTGAAGCCCGGCGAACTCACCGACGAGACGATCGACGCCATTGCCAAGCGCCTGCCAGGGCTGTTCGGGAAGTAGCGTCGGCTCCTCTGCGCAGCAAATGCGAGTTCTTACAATCAGTTCATGAACCTTTCCCGTTTGCTCCTGCGCCTGGTGCTCGGACAACGTCTTTCGGTCAAGGACGACGAACTGCGTGTGCTAGGCTCGGCGGCTCCGATCACGATTCGCCGTAACAAGTGGGGCATTCCCGCGATCGAGGCGGAGAACGACGAGGACGCCGCTTACGGCCTCGGCTTCTGCCATGGCCAGGACCGTGCAGCCCAGATCGAGGCGTACGCCCGCATCGGCCGCGGCCGGCTGGCGGAGTGGGTCGGTGCGAGCGGTCTGCCCACCGATCGTATGAGCCGCAGGATCGGCTTCCGTCGGGCGGCGGAAAAGCAGTTCGGCGTCGTCAGCCCTGAAATTCAGCAGATGACGGCCGCCTTTGCTCGCGGAGTCAACGCGGGGCGAACCCTTGGCCTTTCGGCCAGGCCCCACGAGTTTGCGATCCTTGGCGGCGAACCGATCGACTTCGACGGTATCGACGTCCTCACCATTCTCAAGCTCCAGTCATTCCAGTTAGCTTCAAACTGGGACGTCGAACTTGCTCGCCTTCGCGTGCTTCGCGCGGATGGCCCCGAAGCTTTACGCGATCTCGACCCGATCCGCGTCGAAGCTTCCTCCGAGGCCTCCTCGCACCCGGCCCTCGATCAACTCGCGGCCGACCTGGCGAGCCTGCTGCAATTCGCACCTCTGGGTGGCGGATCGAACAACTGGGTGCTCGCGGGCCAGCGTACGGCGAGCGGCAAGCCGATCCTTGCCAGCGATCCGCACCTCTCGCCAACTGTTCCGGCTCCGTGGTATGTCGCTCACGTTCGCACGCCCCGCGGCACGGTCGTCGGTGCGGGCATCCCGGGAACTCCCGCCTTCGCCATCGGGCACAACGGCACGGCCGCCTGGGGTGTCACGGCGGGGCTCACCGATAACACCGACCTCTTCCTGGAAATCCTCGGGCCCGACGGCGTCAGCGTTCGCGAGAGCGACGGTCGCTTCCAGGCCTGCGAGGTGGTGAAGGAAGTGATCTCGACGAAGGGCAGCAGCGATGTCATCGAGGAAGTTCTCGTCACGCCGCGTGGGCCGATCATCACGCCGCTGGTGCCTGGGGTGAACGATGCGATCTCGTTCCGCTCCGTCTGGCTCGATCCGTTGCCGGTGGATGGTTTGCTCAGCTCCACGCGAGCGGATTCCTTCGAGTCCTTCCGGGCTCCGTTTGCCCACTGGCCCGTGCTGCCTTTGAGTATCGTGTACGCGGACACCCACGGCACCACGGGCTGGCTGCTGACGGGCGTGGTGCCGCAGCGTGGCGTGGGCCACGGCCTGCTGCCGACGCCTGTGATTCCTGGCTCAGAATGGGCAAGCGAGCATGTGCCGTTCGACCGCATGCCCTGGGTCAAGAATCCGGCGGAAGGCTTCTTCGCGACGGCCAACAACCCGCCCGAGCAGAGCATGAACGCGAGCCCCGGAGACTGGGCTTTTCTCGGCCGCGACTACATCGATGATTATCGCTTCCGCACCATCACGGAGGAACTCGCGAAGCGAACGAACTGGACGCCCACGGAGAGCCTGCGATTGCAGTGCAACGTCCACTCGCTTCCCTGGGAAGAACTCCGGCCGATCGTACTCTCGCTGCAAACCGAGGACATCAACGTCCGCGACGCCCTGGCGGTCCTGCGATCCTGGCACGGCCAGATTGAGATCAACTCCGCCGGGGCGACGATCTTTGAACTCTTCGTCGCCGAGATGTGCGTTCGCCTCGCCAAGGCGAAGGCTCCCAAAAGCTGGCTGGTGATGCTCGGGGAAAGCCCCTTCGGATCGCTGAAGCATAACCTCTTCACCGATCGCCGCGTGGCCCATCTCGTGAAGCATCTCCGCGAGCAACCGCCCGGCTGGTTCGCAAGGCCCTGGCCCGACGAAATGATCGATGCCCTGGCTGGCGTCATTCGCCATCTGCGGAAGAACGTCGGCCCCGGCCCCGCCTACTGGGGCTGGGGGCACCTTCGCAAGCTGCGGCTGAACCATCCCCTCTTTCGCGGTTCGCGCTGGCTGGGTCCTGCGTTCAATCTGGGCCCAGTGCCGTGCGCCGGGGACGCGAACACGATCAGCCAGGCGGGTGCCCGGCCCACCGCACCAACAGCTCTCACGCACAACATGGCGAATCTCCGCATGGTCATCGACCTTGCCGACCTCGCGGGGAGTCGCTTCATCCTCTGTGGCGGCCAGTCCGGCAACCCCTGTTCGCCGAACTACGACGACCAGTTCCCGCTCTGGCAGGCTGGCGATTCGATCCCGCTGCCCTGGAATCGCGAGGGAATCATCCGCGAAGCCACCAGCACGATCCGCCTGCTGCCCGATCACGGCTGACGCCCTCGAACGCCTCGTCTCTAACCGCCACGCAGGTGCTTCGTTACACTGAACAGTATGGTTGGTCTTTCACCCCTCGCTGCCGTCCCCGCGCCGCCGGCGCACTATCGTGAACCGATCTTCGTCGGTTCGCTCCGGCCCGCCTCACGCTTTAACCTGGCCCCCCTGGCGGGATACACCAACTATCCCTTCCGTCGTTCGTTGCGCGAGATCGGCGGGCTCGGCCTTGCCACCACGGACCTTGTCAACGCCCGCGCCATCTGTGAGGGATCGCGGAAAACCTTTGAACTCCTCACCACCGGGCCGGACGATCGACCGCTCTGCGTGCAGATCTTCGGCTCCGACGTGAAGGAGATGACCGACGCGGCCCAGTATCTCGAAGGCACCGGGATTCCTTCCATCGACATCAACATGGGCTGCCCGGTTCGCAAGGTCGTTCGCACCGGCGGCGGCTCCGCCATGATGTGCGACACCACCGGCGCCACGGTCGATCTCGTCCGCAAGGTGGTCCAGGCGGTGAAGGTCCCCGTGACCGTGAAGATGCGGCTCGGCTGGGACGCCAACTCCCACACGGCCCCTTACTTTGCTCGCGAGTTCGAGCAGGTCGGCGTCGCTGCCATCACGATTCACGGTCGTACTCGCGAGCAGGGCTTCAACGGCGGCGTCGATCACTCAGGCATCCGGCGAGTGGTCGAGGCGGTCGAACGCATCCCGATCTTCGGCAACGGCGACGTACGCTCGATCGCGGACGCGGCTCGCATGATCGCGGATACCGGCTGCCAGGGCATCGCGATCGGCCGAGGTGCGTTCGCCAACCCGTGGTTCTTCGCCCAGTTGGCCCGCTGGATCGAGACCGGGGACCCCGGCACACGAGGCAGCTACATCGAACGCCTGGATTTCCTCGAACTCCACGTCCGCCGACTCTGCGAGTGGCGCGGCGAGAAGCATGGCTGCGTCTCCTTCCGCAAAATCGCCACCTGGTACACACGCGCTCTGCGGGCCCCGAAGCACGTCCAGCAGACGCTGGTGAAACTGGACAACCTCGGCCAGCTCGAAGGCGTGCTTGCCTCACTCCGCGACGCGGGCCCACCGCCCGGCTGGAGTGAGTGGGACACCCAGCAAGCCGAGGTGGCCGTCCCCGCGGGGCCGATCAGCCACTGGTGAAACCGGCCACCCGGGAGTGGCGATCATGGGACCTCCCATTTCCGGAATCGTCGTTCCTCGCGTCGCGTCTCCGCAACATTCCTGGAGCCCAAGATGGCTGATGAGAAGAATCACGACTCCTTCCAGCCCTTCGTGCCTGCGTCGGAGTCGCCGCGGGAATTGACGTGGGCTCCGGTCCTCGTGGGATCGTTGCTCGGCATCGTCTTCGGCGCGTCATCGGTTTACCTGGTGCTGAAAGTCGGGCTCACGGTCTCCGCGTCGATTCCCGTGGCCGTGCTCTCCATGGCGATCTTCAAGCTGCTGGGCCGGTCATCGATCCTGCAGAACAACATCGTTCAGACCACCGGCAGCGCTGGGGAATCGATCGCATTCGGCGTCGGCCTCACGATGCCCGCTCTGCTCCTGATTGGGTACGACATTGATGTCGTCCGAGTCATGACCGTTGGCGTCCTCGGCAGCTTGCTCGGCATCCTCATGATGATCCCCCTTCGACGCGCGTTCGTCGTCAAGAAGCATCACGAATTGAAGTATCCGGAAGGCACCGCCTGTGCGGAGGTGCTGATCGCGGGTGAGAAAGGCGGCTCCACGGCACGCATGGTCTTTCTCGGCTTCGGCTTTGGCTTCGTCTATCAATTCCTGATGAAGGGCCTCCGCTTGTGGAAGGACGAGCCCGAACTCGCACTTTCCGCGAAGTCGGTGGCCGGTGGGACCGTCGGCCTTAAAGGCGGCGTCCTCGCGGCCACGGTGGAGCCAGCGCTGCTCGGCGTGGGGTACATCATCGGGCCGCGAATCTCTTCGATCATGGTGGCCGGCGGCATCCTCGCTTACCTGGTTCTGGTCCCCGCGATCGTGTTCTTCGGCGACAACCTCACCGAGCCTCTCGCGCCCGCGACTTGGCAGTTCGACCAGCCCAACGCTCTCGCCGCGGTTGCGGGCTCGGCGGCCGCCGATCTCACACGCGAGGCGGACAAGGGGCTCATTCGCAACATGTCCGTCGGCGAGATTCGCAATCATTACATCCTTTACATCGGCGCGGGAGCCGTCGCCGCGGGGGGCATTCTCTCGATGCTTCAGGCCCTGCCCGTCATCTTCGGGTCCGTCCTCGGCGGCCTTCGTGACTTCGCCTCCGATCGCCGGGCGGCCCGCGATGGCACGGCTTCGCTGGCTCCGCGAACCGAGCAGGACCTCCCGCTCTCTGTCGTCGGCTTCGGCAGCATTGGGCTCGTCCTGGCGCTCATGCTCGCTCCTTCCATGGGCCTCGGCTTCAGTCTCGAAGGCGTCGCCGGTGCGATGATGATCCTTCTCTTCGGCTTCCTCTTCGTCACGGTCTCCAGCCGCCTCACAGGCGAAATCGGTTCCTCCTCGAATCCTATCTCCGGCATGACCGTCGCCACCCTGCTCCTGACCTGCCTGGTGCTTCTCGGACTCAACGAGGCCGGCCTCATCCCACTGAACAAGGGCACGAAGCTGCTCGCCCTCACCATCGCCGCGGTCGTCTGCATCGCGTGCAGCAACGGAGGCACTACCTCCCAGGCCCTCAAAACGGGCTACCTCGTCGGGGCCACGCCTCGCTCTCAACAGTACGCGATTCTCATTGGCTCCCTCACATCCGCACTGGTCATCGGTGCCGTGCTGCTCTCGCTGAACCAGACGGGGACGGTGTACACCAAAAAGGATCTGCCTTCGATGAAGGTGGATGTCGCGAAACTCGACCGCCTGGATCATGTCCGCACGGGCCAGTATCTCGAGGACGCGACCGACTACCACCTGCTGATTATCGGGGATCGCGAGAAGCAGGATGCCAGTCTCTTTAAGCCGGAACCGGGGCAGGAGCCGCGAATCGCACCCGGCCGCTATCTCGTCGCGAACGATGGCACGATCGTCTACCGCTGCGATCCCGCGGTGAACGGCAAACTCAAGGAGCAGGATAACGGCGATCCGGTGCCTAACAAATTCGACGCCCCGAAGACGCAGCTGATCGCACTCATCATCGATGGCATCCTCGACCGCGATCTGCCCTGGAACCTCGTTCTGCTCGGCGTGCTGATCGCGGTGACGCTCGAACTTTCCGGCGTCCCTGCTCTGCCCTTCGCCGTGGGAGTTTACCTACCGCTGTCCGCGTCCACGCCGATCTTTATCGGAGGCGTGATTCGCTGGATCGTGGATAAGGTCCGTCGGCCGAAGTCGGGCGAGGATAGTGATTCGAGCCCCGGCGTGCTGCTGAGTTCCGGCTACATCGCGGGCGGTTCGATCGCAGCGGTGGCGACGGCCTTCCTGGCGTTCACGCCGCAAACGAATGAGTTCTTGAACCTGTCAAAGATCGCGAGCCTTGCCGAGTGGACCGCGCGGGATAGCACCGCGATCGGCGCGTTTGGAGTGTTGGTGCTGGTGCTGTTCATGGTGGGATTGAAGCGAAAGTAACAAGGCAGCCCGAGGGGGAAATGTCAGGGCTTCGCGCTCCTGACATTTCCCCCTCGGGCTCGTGTTCTGGATCGATCGGTGCTTATCGGCGCCCGGGCATTCCTCCGCCACCCGGAGAGCCCGGCGGGCGGTTGGTCAGCACTTCCTGGGCTCGTCGCTGGAACTTCTGCATATGCTCGCGAAGGGAGGCGTCGCCCCGCTGCATGATCTCGAGTTCGTGCTGAATCTCGGAGCTCAGTCGCTTGAGTTCCGTCTCCTGGCGTGCGATCAGGGCTCGCTCGCGAGCCATGCTCACTTCCATCTCGCGCATCTGCGTCTCGAGCCCTTCTTCGTCCTCGCGGAACTGCTGCCGCTCGGTGTCGAGGTGCTTGCGTTCCTGCGAGATCTTGAAGCTCTCCTGCTCGAGTTCGTCGGCCCACTCTTCGAGCTCGCCGCGGGTCTTGGGCACGGCCGGGGGCGGGGCCAGTTCGCCCTTCGAGATCTGTTCTTCGATGAGCTGCAACTGGCTGCTCAGTTCCTCGATCTGATGCTCTTTCTCTTCAAGGGCGGCTGCCGTCTCCTTGGCTCGTTCCACGTACTTCGCTTCCGTCTCACTCGCTTCCTGGAGCAGCTGCTTCATTTCGTCGAGCAGGGTGCGAAGTTCCTTATTCTCCACGCGAAGGCGGTGGGCATCCGCGGCGGGGTCGCCGGAATGGCTCGGCGGGTCGAACGGGTTTCGTCCGGGGATGGGTGTCCGTCGATTGACTGGCGGCCTGACTCCCTGAACGTCCTCCACGGGCGGCCTCACCGGCGCGGGGGGGCCCGGCATCCGAAGCCGGCTCAGGAGTTCCGTGTTGCCGCCCCAGCTGGCCGTCGGTTGCGGCGTGGGGCTTTCCTCCTGCACCGGCAGCGAGGCCGGCTCGCTTGCCCTCTTCGCCAGCGACGGCGGAGTCGACGACAGCAACCGCCGGCGCAGCTCGGTCACGGACATCGATTGAGGCGCTTCGGGGGGCAAATTTGGGTTGGACATGCGGACCAGCTCTCCGGGCGAACCGAGTGATGGCGATTCAATTACTCGCCGCAAAAGTAATCTATGTAAGTCTTTCCATCGATTTTATCGGGTGTGGCCGGGCCTCAACGTTCTGAGGCTCCGTCTGAAGAGAGCCTAGACTGTACCCGGGGCAAGTCAAATCGAAATGATAGTCGGATGCGGACAGCGCAATCTTGCCTTGGACGATTCCTTCCGAGATCGCGCCAACGGTGGACGCTGAGCGTTGTTCTGCTTTGTAGACTTGCGCCGCCTGCGATCGGTGAAAATGAATCGGTCGCACCGTGTGAACCTCGCACGATCTCAATTACGGTGTCAGGATTCAGAAGGTTCGCGATGGCGTGAAGGCAGGTCCGCGAATTACAATACTCTTACGACTCGTATTCTCGGGACCGGTCTGTCCCGTCCCCTCCGTCAGGAGCGCGTGGGCCATGAAGTTTATTACTCCATTGCGGGGACTCACCGCAGTCCTTGGATTCGTTGCCGTCGCCATCGCGATTGGCACCGGTCTTTTCGGCGACGTTCGCAAGAGCGTGGCTCCCAGTACGCCGACCCGGCCGGATACCACGGGCTTCACCGAGAACCTGGCCCAGACACGGTTCAGCCAGCTGGCCACCGTGACTTACAAGCTCCGCAACGGTGAGACGCTCTTTGCCTGGCAGATCAAGCCGACGCTTGAAGCCCCGCCGGCCCGGCCCCGCGACGTGCTGGTGCTGGTGGACACCTCGGCCAGCCAGGCCGGTCTGCCGCTGCGTCAGGCCCGGCAGATCGTGCAGGGCTTCGCGGAAGCCTGCGGACCCGATGACCGCATGCACCTGTGGGCGGTGAACACTCCGAAGACCACGCATGGGCTGACCAAGGACTTCGTGGCCCCGAACTCCGACGAGCTTCGCAGCGCCGCCGCCGGGCTCACCGAAATCGAGTACGGCTCTGGTGCCGTGGACCTCAAGGCGGCTCTCGAAAAGAGCCTCGGCAGCCTTCCTCGCAACCGCGGCCGCCAGGCTGTCGTGCTCTTCCTGGGTGATGGCGAGAGCGCGTTTGCTCCTGTCTCCGAAGCCGATCGCGTCTTGCTCGGCCAGCGAATGGACCAGGACGATGTCTTCTTCTTCGCCGTGCCCCTCGGCCTCAAGGTGGACCCCGCGAACCTGCACGGGCTGGCGGCTCACACGGGTGGTGCCGTCGTTCGCCTTCAGGAAGACCTCAGCGACACGACCAAGCGTGGCCGGTTCATCGCCCGCGTGAAGGCGGCCCTCGATGTGCCCGTCTTCAAGCCCGAGAAGTTCGCCTTCGGCCCGGAAGTGGCCGAAGCCTTCCCGACCAAGCTCCCGCCGCTTCGCGCGGACAAGCCCACCCTGGTGCTGGGCAAGCTTGTCGGCCCCGCCGAGCGAGTGACCGCCAAGATCTCGGGCCGCGTCGGCAATCGCCAGGTGGACCAGACTTATGGCGAAGCACTCACCGCCTCGCGTGCGGATAACTACTTCCTCAACGTGATGATCGATCAGTGGCGTTCGACGCCTCACAAGGATGCCCCCGCGATGCTGCAAGCCGACCGGGCCCTGGCGCTCGCGTCCACGCAGGTGGAACTCTATCGCGATGAGTTCCTCACTCAGGCGGTGTGGGCGATCAAGGAGAACAAGCTGGACGTGGCGGTGCAGATGTACGAAGCCGTCCACCGGATCGACCCCGCGAACGGGGAAGCCTCGACAGGTCTGAAGCTCGCCGAGTCGATGAAGACCGGCAAGGTGACTCGCGCGGATCTTGCGCGGCGGATCGCCGAGAAGGCCTCGGCGCTGAAGATCACGGCCGAGGAAGCGACCAAGGTGGTGCTACAGGAACCGGTGCCCACGCCCGCCGCGCCGCCCGCGGCCCCGGCGGAGGCCGACCTGCTTCGCGAAGCCCGGGCTCGGCAGAACGTCGAGGAACAGCGTTACCGCGTGCTCGTCGAGTCGACGGTTCGCCAGGCTCGCCAGTTGATGCGAACCAACCCGGATGCCGCCTACCAGGACCTGAAGCGTCAACTCGAAGAAGTGCAGTCGTACGATGCCCTGGGTGAGAATGTTCGTCGGCAGCTTGCTGCGGACCTCGAATCCCAGATGAAGGACATCGCGCTTAAGGGGGCCGAGATCAAGCGTCAGGCCGCGGCCGAGCGTGAACAGATCGCCCGGACTCGGTATCAGATGAATGAGTTCGATCGCCAGCAGGGCATTGAAGACCAGACCAAGGCCCGCCTCCAGGCGTTCCGCGAACTGATGCAGCAGGCTCGCTTTGAACTGGCCTATCAGGAAGCCCAGTTGCTGATCCAGGAGCGTGTGAACCGTGGGCAGACGGTGCCGCCGCAGGCCGTGGCGAGCTACATCATCAGCCAGCAGGCCACGCACCTTCGCGAGTGGAACGAACTCGTCCGGCTCCGCAACGATCGCTTCCTGCTCACCATGCTCCAGACGGAGAAGAGCCACATCCCCTATCCTGACGAACCGCCGGTCCACTTCCCGCCGGCGAGCGTGTGGCGTGAACTGACCGCGGGCCGCAAGGAGCGATACGAGAACATCGCCCTGGGTGCGGAACCCTCGGCCGGCCAGAAACTCCTGCAATCCAAGGTCGAGGGACTTCGCATCAGCTACGAAGGCGACATCAATAACGTCAGCCTCTTCGACCTGCTCCAGACGCTCTCTCGCAAGTACGACGTCACTTTCATCATCAATGAGGAAGCCTTCAAGACCGACAACATGGAGATGATGATCCGCGAGCGTAAGCCGACGTTGACAGTCACCCGGCTCGACGGCCTGACGCTTGGCGCCTTCCTCGACATCGTGCTGGGATCGATGAATGCCTCGTATATGGTCCGTCCGGACTACATCGAGATCACAACTCAGGTGAAGCGACTCGAAGAGAAGGTGACCCGTGCCTTCCCCGTCGCGGATCTGGTGATCCCGATTCCGAACTCGATCGCCCTTTCCGGCCTGGCGTTGAACCTGAGCGTTCAGGGCGCCTTTGCGAACCAGATCCAGACGGCGAACTTCCTGGGCAACCTCGGCCAGGGCCTGAACGCCAACGGTGGCGGTGGTCTCGGCCTCGGCGGCGGTGGCGGCGGCGGTGGCGCGGGTGCCATGGGCATGTTCGCCAACGGAGGCATGAACTTCCTTGGCATCCAGGGCGGCGGCGGCAACGTCGGACAGTTCGGCAACCTCGGCGGCCAGTTCGGTATTCAGGGACAAACCCAGGAAACCGCCCTCATCGAACTCATCGTGGATGTCGTGGCCCGGGGCGAATGGAAGCTCCAGCAGAACCCGAACAATCCCATGGCACCGATGGTTGATGAACTCGCGGGCCTCACGCCCAAGATGTTCAACTCCCTCGGTTACTACGGGCCCGCCCGAGCCCTGCTCGTTCGCGGTTCCAGCCGCTATCACCCGAACTCCAGCGCCCCGCTCAAGCCGGGCGGCGGCATGGCGATGGGCCCCGGCCAACCCAACAACGGCGCCCTCGTCATCGCGCCCAACGGCAACAACGCCAAGCCGAACGCCGTCGCGGAGGCGGCGGACGCCAGGCAGAACAACCCGCGCATGGCCGTCCAGAATCTTGTCAAGGACATGGACCGCTCGAACCCGAAGAAGATGTGGCACCAGGTGGTCGCGGCCACGATCGAGGATCCGGGCGTGATCGTGGCGGCTTCGGAGTTCCTCATGGACTTCCGCGAGCCGATGCACGCCGCCGAGGTGCTCAAGGCGAACTTCCGCAAGGGGCTCGCCACTTCATCCTGGGCTCACGACGCCCTGGCCGTGGCCCTGCAAGCGAGCCAGGCTTCCGCGGAGGAAATCGAGCGTGCCGCGTCCTCCGCGATCGACCTCGAGCCCCGCGACGGCAAGGCTTACCTTCGTGCCGCTCGCGCCGAAGCCGACCTGAAGAACTTCGACCAGGCTGTCTCCTTTTGCAAGCGAGCCGCCGAGCTTTCGCCGGACATGCCTGGTGCTTACGCCAACGCTCTGGTGTATGCCGAGAAGTCCGACAACGTGAAGGCGGACGTCGTGAACTGGGCCGCGGAGAACCTGCTCCGCCGCGACTGGCCGACCGATGGCATCGACTACCAGTCTCAGACGAAGCAACGGCTCGAGAAGATCGCGGTCAAGTTCGACAAGGCCGGACGCGGCGGTGATGCCGCCCCGATCCGCAAGGTGATTACGGAGCAGAGCGAACGTGAACTCTCCGTGGAGCTTCGCTGGGAAGGGACGGCCGACCTTGACCTGATCGTGACCGAACCAAGTGGCGCCGTCTGTGATGCGACGCACAAGCGGACCACCGGCGGCGGCGTGCTGAAGGCGGACATCCTGGAACAGACCGACACGGCCGGCGCGGACGGCACGGGCGGTCGCTCCGAGGAATACTCTGCCGCCAAGGCCTTCAATGGCACCTACAAGGTGGGTGTGAAACGAATCCTCGGCCGGCCGACGAATGGCATGGCCCAGGTCGTGGTGAAGCGATTCAAGGGCACGCCGCGTGAGACGAGCGACCTCTTCGTCGTCGATCTTGCCAAGCCGGAAGCCATCGAATTCAAGCTTGACGCCGGCACGCGAACGGAACTCGCCGTGGTGGGTCAGGATGATGACGAGTTCCGCATGAGCTCGACGGGCGCCCTGGCGAACAAGTCGCCTTCGAGCGGCCTCGGCGGCGGCGGGGGCACGGCCGGCTCGGCTCGGACCAGCCCCATCGCAACGAACGCGGCTCCGCCGATTCCCACGGTCAACGAGGTGCAGGAATCGCGCCTGCCCGGAGCCGCTGCGGCCGCGGTCGATCTGCGAGCGTCCTCTCGTGTGAACCCGGATCGTCGCACGGTCCGCATCAGTGTGAACCCCGTCTTCGGCGGCGCCTCACTGAACGCGATCGCGATGCCCCGCGTATCGCTGCTCCCCGGAGCGGATAACCGCTAAACGGGATCTCGAAAAACCACGACGAGCGGAGGGCTCAACCCCTCCGCTCGTCTGCGCATCCCACTCGAATCACTGCGCGGCGAGCTCGGCGGCGTGTGTCGATCCCTGCAATCGTCGTGATCGGCTTCACCCAACAGGAACCGGAAGCCTTCGAGGGCGATCGGCGAATCTGCCATGGAGTTGGCGTCGTCCATGGACGATGCTTTCACTCGACCACTCTCTCCACCGCAGATCTCGAATTCCGGGTTCCGCGTTCCCGATCCCGTGTTCTCGCTACAGGGTGGTGCGACATTGATTTCCTCCTGGATGCTTATGCTTCTGACGGCTGGTCCGGCGCTGCCTGATGTGCAGGTCCAGACGGAGGACTACTTCATCGTCTTCGCGGCGGATGCGGCCCGGTACAACCCGGCTCGCGCACACACGTTCGCGGCCATGGTTCGCATCGAACGATCTCCGGACGGCGCCATGCGTGTGGTTTCGACGACATCGCTGAGTTGGCTTCCCGCGACGATGAAGGTTCGAGCGATGGCGCTGCTCCCGGAGACGGGCCGCAATGTTCCGCTGGTCGAGACTCTTCAATGGTCCGTGAAGAACGGCGACCACATCAACGCCTGGGGTCCGTATCGTGTCACGCCCGAGTTCGCGGAGACGTTCCGCACGAGAGTTCGCACGGTTGAGGATACCTTCGAATACAAGGGCGCATGCCTGACTTCGCCGAAGCGAGTCTGCGATTGCGCCCGCTCGATCGAAGAGATGATCCACCCGGTTCGCCGTTACATCGGTGCCTTCGGCTATGGGGCCGCGGCTGGCAGCTACATCGTGAGGAAGTTCACGCCCTGGTTCGTGGAAGCCGAGCGATCGCACCCCTGGGTCGGCAAGGCGACCGGGCTGGAGGAGTATCCCATCCACTGGCGAGCCCACGGCGACTTCAGTGATCGCGGTGATCAGTTGCGAGCCTCGACCCACCGCAAGTGACGTTCCGCCTGAAGCATCGCTTCGTGAATTCCGCGACGAGTGCCAGGTACACGATCATCGCGATCCAGCCACAGGTTCCATGGCGCATCAGCCAGCTTCCCCCGCCGATGGCGTGTGCCAGGGTATTGATGACAACGATCGCCGCCGGTAGCCAAACGGCGAAGCGTGGCGTCCAGGTTTTTACGATGAGGCCAAGAACAAGAACCCACGCCGTGGCGAGGCCCAGGAACAGCCATGGGCTTACGAGCAGGAGACCGCATGCCAGTGGATTCGCTTCCACGGCATCGTCCCGGTGGCCTTCCCAGTATCGATCCGGTTGCCCGAGCAGTGTAAGAATCACATCGACGGCGAACGTCAAACCCATCGGCAGGATCCACCAGAAGCGGTTGACCCCGTGTGGACGAGAAGGGATAGCTGCCATCATGGGCTCAACCGAACAAGGCTGTGAGTGGTTTGCCGCCGTCGGTTGACGGTACCGGTCGGGAGCTATCGAACAACTCCTTCTCGGGGTCGCCGCCCATCGTGGCGAGGATCGTGGCGTGGAAGTCCGGGATCGACACCGGGTCTGTCACGATCGTCTTGCTCAGGTCGTCGGTCACGCCGTAGGCCCCGCGATGTTTCAAGCCTCCGCCGGCGAGCACCATGCTGAAGCAACTTCCCTGGTGGCCTCGGCCGCCCTTGCCGTCGAATTCAGGCGGACGGCCGAACTCGGTCGCGATCACGATCAGCGTCTTGTCAAGGATCTTCTTGGCTTCCAGGTCAGTGACCAGGGCCGCAAAGGCAGTGTCGAGTTCCAGGATCAGGCCGTGCTGGTTGTTAATGCCCTCGTTGTGAACATCCCAGCCGGTGCCGTTGATGAAGTTGAGGTTGTGCGAAACCTCGATGAACCGCACCCCGGCCTGCACGAGTCTGCGTGCAAGCAGGCAGCGCTGGCCAAACTCGCCGCCATAGGACTGGCGGAGTTCCGCGGGTTCGTTCGTGAGATCGAAGTGCTTCATGAAGCGAGGCCCGGACAACCGCATCGCCTCGGCCTGGGCTTCGGCATAGTCTCGCACGACGGAGCCGTTCGCGTTGCCCAGGGATTTCAGGAGTTTCTCGCGAGTCTCGGCCCGGCTCTGATCCACGTTCGTGGGCCGGGTGAAGCCGGCGGGGCCCGACTCGGTGTCGGTCAGGTACACAAACCCATACCGCGAACCGAGGAAGCCCGGCCCACGGCTCACGTTGGGATAGCCGATGAGCATGTACGCGGGGACATCCGGGCTGACGCTGCCCCTCTGACAGGCCACGATGGAGCCGATGGAGGGATAGGTGACGGTGCCGCTCACCATGCGGCCAGTGTGGACGAGGTTAGTGGCGAAGGCGTGCTCGTCGATGACCTTGTGGTTGACGGAGCGAACGACGGTGACGCGATCGAGGATGTCCGCCGTCTTGCGAAGATGCTCGCACAGTCGGACGCCATTGACCGCGGTGGGAATGGAGGGGTAAAGCGAGCCCGCCTTCTTCGGCGTGCCCTTGTTCACGCCGACGGCCTTGGGGTCGAAGGTGTCCGCCTGCCCCATGCCGCCGCCGAGCCAGATGAAGATGCAATGCTCGGCCTTGCCCCTGGGAACGGAGGCCCTCACCAATGCCGGGGCCGCGACCAGGGTGGCGCTCGCGGCGAGGAAGTCACGTCGGTTCATGATGGTGGCCCAGGGTTTTCGCCGCTTGCGGCAGAGCGATGCACCAAGCGGACGTCTGAAGATCGACCAGGTCAGGATCGATTTCGATCACCGGATCAGCACGGCAGGCATCTCTGCGGTGGAACCTTCCTCGGCAGAAAGTTATCCTACCCTTGAAGGAGTGGTGCTGACAATCTGACTGTCAGTGAGCGATTCGATTTTCTCCCAGTTGGTTCAACGTCCGAGCTCGGGGATATGTGACGCGCTCCGGAGACTCCGCGTCGCGGCTGCGCATTTCTATTTCCTCAACTCCCTGAGTGTCGCGATCAGCGCGGCGGGGTCGTCGCTGGAGAGCGACTCGGGCCGATGTGCGAGCAACGGCAGCACCTCGTCCTTCGTGCCCAGGCCGGCGCCGATGTGGATCGCGAGACCGCGCTTGCGAACGCTGGGCACCAGGGTCGCGTCACCGAGCCACTTCGGCCAGAGGCGGATCATCGTCACGCCCTCGGCCGCGAAGGCGTCAATGTCCTTCACCGTGGGGATCAGGCCGATCTGCCGTGATTCCGGCAGCAGCTTCTTGAACTGCCGACACTGCTCGACGCTGCGGACGCCGATGACGACGGATTTCGGCTCCCCTTTCGCACGAATCTCCGCCGCGACTCGCTCGGCGTACTCGTCGCCAGTCTCCTTCAGATCGACGAGCACTGCGACCTTGCCCTTGCAGACCTCGAGGACTTCGCCGAAGGTGGGCACACGTTCCCCCGCGAACTTCGCATCGAAGCGTCGGCCCGCATCGAGTCTCTTGATCTCCGCGAGCGTGAGGTCGCTGATAAGGCCTTTGCCGTCAGTGGCGCGAGCGACGTCGGCATCGTGGGAACAGACGAGAGCGCCATCCTTGGTGGTGCGAACATCGACCTCCGCGAGACGACACCCCGTTTCGATCGCGCGACGGTAGCTGGCGAGCGTGTTCTCCGGCCGATCGGCCGCGGAGCCGCGATGGCCGACAATCTCGCGAACGCCTGCCGCAGCCTTCGCCGTGTCGTCGGCCGGTGCGGTTGCTGCGAGGAACAGAAGCGTCAATATGGCGATTCGCATGGTCCGTGCTTTCGGGGAGAGTGGAGTTCCTTCATCCTGCGATCGTTTCGATCCAGGCACCCGTCAGGTATAATGTCCGCAAGCTTAATCGGTACTCCTCCTGGTGGAGATTCCTTCCCATGTCGCCTGAAAACTTTGAAGTTCTCCTTACCGCGCATCTGGACCGCCAGCCCTTTCAAGTCTTTACGATCGAGCTCCAGACTGGCAAGCGATTCGAAGTGGATCATCCGCGGGCGAAGGTGATCCGCGAGGGCGTTGCTGTGTTCCTTGCGCCTGGCGGCGTCCCCGTGTGGTTCGATCATGACAGTGTCAATCACATTATCGATTCCCGTGCGGACACCTCGGCCTGACCGGGTTCGGATGGCTCGATCTTGGGAGAATTGCGGATGCTGCGCGAAGAGCAGATCGACCTTCGCCGGCAGCGTGCGAAGGCCGGGAAGTTTCAGATCGTCAATCGCGGAAAGAACCGCGTCTTCTCCGACTACGAGGTCACCAACCCCGAGAGCGGCGGGCGGTACACCGTTCGCGTCAAGGGCTTCGACGTTGGCGAGAACAACTGCACCTGCCCGGACTTCAAGTCGAACACCCTGGGCACTTGCAAGCATATCGAGGCGGTCCTCGAAATCCTCCGCAGCGAACTCCCCGCCCACCTGACGCGGAAGAAAGCGGTGGCGACGCGGCCCGAACTCTTGCTGTCTTACGGTGAGCATCTGCAACTCCAGTTGCACCTGCCGCCACGGCACTCGGACAAGCTGGAGAACCTTCGCCGTCAGTTCTTCGACGAACAGGGGCTGTGGTCTCATCGGGGCCGATTCGAGGATCTCGTTCCTGCCATCGAGGAGGTGCCCGAGGCCGTGACGGTCCTCAGCGACGCGATGGAGTTCATCGATCGCGAGATCGATCGGCGCGAGATGGCCCGGCGTGAGTCCCAGTGGCTCTCGGATCTGGACGCGGGGACGCTGAATCTGCCGCTCTTGAAAGTGCCGCTGTACGACTTCCAGATTCGCGGCGCCCTCTTTCTCGCCTGCCGGGGGCGGAGCATCCTGGGCGACGACATGGGCCTGGGCAAAACGGTGCAGACGCTTGCCGCGGTGGAACTCCTGGCCTGCGAGCGTGGCATCGCTCGTGTGCTCGTCGTCGCCCCGGCGTCGGTGAAGTATCAGTGGGAAACGGAGATTCGCAAGTTTACCTCGCGGCCCGTGCAGGTGATCGACGGCAGCCCCGACGACCGCAAGGATCAGTATGCGGAACCGACGTTCTTCCGCCTGGTGAACTATGAGCAGGTGGTTCGCGATCGTGAGGCGGTGAACGCCTGGGAGCCGGATGTGATCGTGCTCGATGAAGCCCAGCGCATCAAAAACTGGGAGTCGAAGACGAGCCGGGCGGTGAAGAAGCTGGTGAGCAAGTACGCGATGGTGCTCACCGGCACGCCTCTGGAGAATCGGCTCGAGGAGCTTTACAGCATCGTGCAGTTCGTCGACGAGCGCCGCTTCGGCCCGGCCTTTCAGTTCCTGCACGATCACCGCGTGCTGGATGACGGAGGCAATCTCAAGGGCTACCGCAACCTTGATGCGATTCGCGAGAAGCTCGCTCCGATCTTCCTGCGCCGCACCCGGGGCGAGGTGCTCACGCAGCTACCCGAACGGACGGACAGCACTCGCTACGTGGAACTGGCGGAAGCCCAGCGGGGGCCTTACGAGGATCAGCGGATCACGCTCGCAAGGCTCTTGCAGAAGAATCACCTCACCGACCTGGATCGCAAGCGTGTGCTGGCCTGTCTGGTGAACATGCGGACAATCTGCGACAGCTTGTTTCTGTTCGATCACAAGTCGCGCGTGTCGCCGAAGCTGGAGGAGTTCGAGGAGCTTGTGCCGGAACTTCTGGGCGGGGACGAGCACAAGGCCGTGGTGTTTTCTCAATGGGAAGGGATGATCCTCGAGACGGCGAAGGTGCTCGATTCCCTGGGGATCTCGTACACGCTGCTGCACGGCCAGATGGCGGGGAAGGATCGCAAGGCGGTGCTGGAACGCTTTCAAACGGATGCCAGTTGCCGGGTGTTCCTGTCGACGGACGCGGGGGGAACAGGGTTGAATCTGCAAGTCGCGGACACGGTGGTGAACCTGGAACTGCCGTGGAACCCCGCCGTACTGGAGCAGCGGATCGCCCGCGTGCATCGCATGGGCCAGAAGCGGCCGGTGCGGGTGGTGAATTTCGTGACGCGAGGCACGATCGAGGAGAAGGTGCTGCGAACGCTCGCAGCGAAGCGGAGCCTCTTCGTCGGCGTCTTTGAAGGCGACGAGGACGTGATCACCTTCGACGCCCTGGGCGAGGCCAGCGTGCTGGATGCGATGCGGGAGATCATTGGCGAGAAGCCGGAGGTCGCCCCGGAACTTCTGACACCCGTGCAGTCACCCTCGAGTGCAACCGCGAGACTGCATGAAGCAACTGCGATGCTCGTCGAGGCGGCGGTGGCGTTGCTGCGTGACGGGGGCGAAGTGGAGATCGTGGCCCGCCAGAGACTTCACGCGGCGGCTCAGGAACTCCTGAAATGGACCGGCCCGGTCGGGACATGAGAAACTCGTCGCCGTTTTCCCGCGCAAACTTGAGTCCTTTCCACGTTATTAGGAAAAGCTC
>Ga0105044_10001186_pt1 | contig 34444 bp, 33 predicted proteins | sample MAT01_FD_78092 | JGI IMG/M metagenome (GOLD analysis project Ga0105044, IMG submission 78092) | Freshwater microbial communities from Lake Fryxell liftoff mats and glacier meltwater in Antarctica - MAT-01 | ecosystem: Environmental > Aquatic > Freshwater > Ice > Liftoff microbial mat | place...
ATCGGGCACGGTGAACGGCGTTGAAGACGTCAGCTGGGTTCGCTACACCTACCCCTTCAACCTCACTCGCTCGCCAGCCGGATCGGTGTGTGCCGGCCTCACCGCCGACGGGATGCCGGTCGGGTTACAGGTGGTGGGCCCCCAGCACGCCGATGTTGCCGTGTTGCGGCTGCTGGCCGTGCTCGAAGAGACCATCGACGCAGATCGGATCTGCACCTACGAGCCTTGACCGGTGCTCGGCTGGCTCGGTGGCGCAACGATGTGGAGGCGTACGGAACGCCCGCGCTAGGGTCCACTCTTCGCAAGGGCGTATAGCTCAGTTGGCTAGAGCGCTGCCTTCACACGGCAGAGGCCAGGGGTTCGAGTCCCTTTACGCCCACCAGGTCAGGCACCCCTTCTAGGGTGCCTGCCTTCGTTTTCGGGCCAGCTATGGCACGCCTATCGCGCGTCTATCGCGCGGACAGATGCCGGAGGACGCCCCTCGGCCCTTCACGGCGATGGGGCGAACAGCACCGGGTATCGGCCCCACACGACCCGGGTTGTGGTGGTGTCGAGCACTGGCGGATCGTTGGGGTCCGGACGGGCGCCGAAAGCGAGCATTTTGCCGGCCATCAGGGCCACCGATCCGAGCAGATGGTGCTCGAGCGCCTCGTCGGGCGCGATCCCTCCGGCGAGTTCCTGTCCGAGGCAGGCATGGGTGCCATGACCGAAGCTGAGCCCCCATGGAGCGACGTCCTCGGGTAGCGGCCGCGCCGGATCGAACAAACCGGCCCCATCCCCGAACACAGCGGGGTCCCGGTTGGCTTCCTCGATGCCGAGCACCACCCGCTCACCCTGGGCGATCGTGCGTCCCGACCGCAGCGTCACATCGGTCAGGGCGATGCGTACGGCTACCGGGCTCGCCGGATGAAGCCGCATCGACTCGTGCACGAACCGCTGCCGCAATTGGTCGTCGTGGGTGAGCCCATCGCGATCATCGGGATGGGCAGCAAGGCGTTCGAAGATGTGGTGCATCGCGTGCACGAGCTGGGCTGAGGTCGAATGAGAACCAACCCACGGGAAGTAGGCGACCTCGCGGAGCATCGTCTCGGGACCGAGCTCGAGACGATCCTGGTTGCGCATCAAGGTGATCAGGACATCGCGCGGGAGGTGATCCTCCCCGATCTCGCCTTGCGTCCAGCGGCGGAGCAGTTCGGCGCGGCGCGTCAGCGAGGGCTGGAAGAACTGCTCATCGAACGCGTCGAGCGCCTCGTCGCCGCGCTCGATGGTCGCGGCACGGTCCCCGGTCGCGTGGGCGACCGTGGAGGCACGGGCGAGCTGGTCCATGAGCCCGTACAGCTCGTCGAACCGCTCGTGGGCGACGTCGACACCGGCCACGTCTATTGAGAGCGTCATCATCGTTCGCCGAGCGAGCTCGACAAGATCGCCCCTGCCGATGGCGATCGGTTCGCGCAGGGTGTCGTCGATGATGCGCGGGATCCGGTCCCGTTCGTACCAGGCGAAGGTGTCACGCCGGAAAAGGCGGTTCTCGAGACGCCGTCGGGCGATGTGTTCGTCGCCGTGGAGGTTGACGATCACCCCGTGCATCAGGCGATCGCCGTCGTCGTAGAGCGCCTGCCGGAGCAGGCGCGATCGGAACGCGTCCTTGACCTCCGCATACGTCGTCAGCACGATCACGACTCCTCCTCCTGAGGGCTACGGTAGACCCGTGACACAGGGGCACGCAGTGGCCAAGGCTCGGACGCCGGACCGGGTACCGGATCGGTGATCGCCCAGCTGCAGCACCCTGATTCGGTCCATGCGGCGGGCGGCACGCGGTGAGCCGGGTCCTCGTGTTGGCCGGCGGCTCGCCGCACGCCCACGACTTTGCCGCGACCGGTGCCGCGTTGGTCGAGATGTTCTCCGATCTCGGCCACACCGTCGAGCTTGTCGACAACCCCGATGTTGCGGCGACCGCGCTCGGATCGCCATCAGATGAGCCCGACGCGCTCGTGGTCGACGGATTGTGGTGGCGGATGCTCGGCGATGGCTATGACCGCTGGCGTGACGACCACGCCTACTCCTCGCCAACGTCCACCCGCGCCGCGCTGACCTCCTTCGTCCGCGGCGGTGGTGGCCTGGTGGCGATCCACACGACACCGATCTGCTTCGACGACTGGCCCGAGTGGGGCGACATCGTCGGTGGCAGGTGGCAGTGGGGAGTGTCGTCGCATCCGCCCGCCGGACCGGTTCGTGCCCGACTGGTGGCGGAGCATCCGGTGGTCCTTGGATTGCCCGACGAGATCGAACTGCACGACGAGGTCTACGGCGACATGGCCGTCAGCGATGTCGAGGTGCTCGCCGTTGCCAAGCGGCACGCTGATGACGTCGACCAGCCGGTGGTGTGGGTTCATCGCTGCGGGCGAGGGCGGGTGGTGTTCGACGGCTTCGGTCACGACGCGGCGTCGCTGCGCAACGAGCATCACTCCCGTCTGCTGGGCCAAGCGCTCGCCTGGGTCTTGGAGGCTGACTGATGCGTTCGGTCGAAGGCATGGCGGTGCTCGTCACCGGCGGCGGCTCGGGGATCGGCGAAGGCATCGCCCGCCACTTCTGCGCGGCGGGTGGCTTGGTCACGATCTCGGGTCGTCGGGCTGCCAAAGTCCATGACGTCGCGGCGTCGATCGGCCCGGCGTGCCGATCCGTCGTCGGTGACATCACCTCGGCCGACGACCGCGCCGCCATGGTGGCCGCTGCGGTCGAGCACGGTGACGGCCGGCTCGACGTCCTCGTCAACAATGCCGGCAACATGTACCGCGGGCCCCTCCACGAGCTCCAGGAGGAGTCGGTCCTCGACGTGTTCCACTCCAACGTCGTCGGGCCCATGATGCTCACGCAGGCGGCGCTGCCCCACCTGGTCGGGGGCCGCGGTGCGGTGATCTTCATCGGGTCGGTGCACTCCCAACGGGCCTTTCCCGGGGCGTCCCCTTATGCGGCCACCAAGGGGGCGGTAGAGACGCTCACCGCTGTGCTCGCCGCCGAACTGGGACCCCAAGGCGTGCGCGTCTCGTGCATTCGACCCGGGGGCGTGTTCACCGAGATCAACCAGCGGGCCGGCCTCTTCGACGACGCGACGGCGCTCGCACGGCTCGAAGGACTCGCCCCTGCGCATGCTCTCGGTCGTCTGGGAACGGCTGAGGAGATTGCCGAGGGCGTCGAGTACCTCGTCAGGGCCGAGTGGACGACCGGCAACGTCCTCACCGTCGACGGCGGCCTTGGTCTCGGGGTCACCAATGCCTGAGCGACCAATGATCGAACCCGCCGATGCGGAGCCGCTGCGCACCCCGCCCCGTTCGAGGAGGTCGACATGACCGACGAACCGATCGTCACCACGATCACCACCTACGAAGAAGCCAAGGAGACGTACCGCCAGAAAGACCTCCGCCAAGCGCTCTACGACGCCGGCGAGGTCATCATGGCCGACGTGCTCGTGAACCTCCACGGAGCCGAACACCGAGACCGGCGTCGGCTCGAGAACCGGTTGTTCCGGCGCGAGACCGTCAAGCTGTACGAACAGGACCGGTTCCCGCCCATTATCGAGGCCACGCTCGCTCCGGACATTGCCGAGGGCCGCACGGAGCTCGTCGACATCGGCCACCGGATGATGATGAACCTCGCTGCGCTCACTGCAGGGGTCGACCGGCCGCTCGGCACCGCAGAGGAGACCCGGCACCTCTACCACTACTTGCTGGTGTTCATCGAAGGCGCCACGCTGGCGCACCACACCGGCGACACGGAAGCGAAGCGGGCCGAGGTGGCGCGCGAGCTCGAGGTGTTCGACCAGGAGTTCGTGACGCCATCGATAGAGCGGCGCCGTTCGTTGCTCGTTGCCGGCAAGGAGCTGCCGAGAGATGTGCTCTCGGTGCTCGTCTCGAACGACGACGCGCTCCACCTGCCCCATGACGTGATCGTGCGCGAGACGGCCTTCTACCTCTTGGCCGGGGCCCATACGTCGGCCACGGCGTTCAGCCGGGTGAGCCACAACATCTTCACCTGGCTCGAGGCCCATCCCGACGATGCCGGGCTGGTGCACGAGGACCGGTCTTTCATCCAGCGCTGCACCCACGAGACCGTGCGGCTCCAGCCCTCGTCGCCGGTGGCCATGCGCTGGGCGCTCGCGGACATCGAGCTGAAGACCGGCACGCGCTTCCCGCAGGGGTCCAAGGTCGTCATCGACCTGCTGTCGGTCAACCGTGATCCGGGCGTGTTCGGGGCGAGCGCCCACGAGTTCGATCCCCACCGCACGACGCCCGACGGCGTCCCCGCGTACGGCCTGTCGTTCGGTTCGGGGATGCACGCCTGCATTGGTCAAGACCTCGCGGCCGGTCTCTTGCACGATGCCGACGCCGACAACGACGACCACCTCTACGGGCTCGTGCCCGGAGCGGTTCAGGCGCTGTTCGATGCCGGCGCTCGTCCCGACCCGAACGACCCGCCGGTGATGGACGAGTCCACCACCCGGCCGTACTTCGGACGGTACCCGGTGCTCCTCGGGCAGTGAGCCGGCCGTTCTCCGAGCGGTGCTCCTGGCTCTTCTACCGGCGGTCGAGCAGTTCGCTTGCTGCGTCGTGCAGCAGCCGGGCGCGTTCGACGACGGCTGTCATTGCAAGGGCGTCGCTTTGCACCTCGACACTGATCACGACGTCATCGGGCACCCGTTCGAGCAGCTCGAGCAACGGGAGTTCACCGCGCCCCGGTGCCAGCCGGCGGTGCCGGGCCTCGTGCACGACGTCGCCGTCCGGCGGCGGCGCGAGCGGCGCGTCGCACACCTGGACCCAGCCGAGTACGCCCGACGCAACGATCGCGTCGAGCTCGTCGACACCGGCGCCCACCCGGACATGGTGGAGGAGGTCGACGACGAGCCGGCAGCCCGTCGCTCGTGCGACATCGATCGCGGCGAGCGGCGTGGACGGATGGGTCCAGGCCATGTACTCGAGCCCGAGCATGAGGCCGTTGCGGGCACAGACCTCGGACAGCTCGGCCACGCGATGGATCGTGTCGTCGTGATCGGGCAGATCGGACACGACGAGCAGCGCGGTGGCCCCCAGCGCGGCCGAGCACCCGACGATCATCGCGGGATCGGCCGTGTCGGTGCCGATGCGATGCACCTCTGTGTCGTGGACGTAGATCCCCAGGCCGTCGGCCCGGCGACGAAGCGCTGAGGTGTCGGTCACCGCGTGGGGACCCGAGAGGCGCAGTCCCACGCCATCGAACCCGGCGGCCGCGGCGGCGTCGACCATGGCCGACGCGCCGCAGTCGAGGAGTGACCCTGCGGCGAGCACCAGCGGATGGCCCATCTCCCCACCGTAGGACGCGGGGGCGGACCTCCCGCTGTGCGCCTCGGCGGCGGACGGTGAGGTCAGATCCCGATGTCGACGTCCTCGCCGTCGAGACGCAGCGTGATGGCTCCGCTCGGGCACGCGCGGGCGATGCGCACCAACTGATCGTCGCCTGTTGCGACACCGTGGCCGAGGACGATCGCGATCTCGTTCTCATCGAACCCGAAGGTCCTTGGCGCCGAGGCGACACACTTGCCGGCGCTGATGCACTCGTCGCTGTCGATGATCACGTCGTAGGCCATGGTGCGGGCCCTCCTCATGGGTGGTTCTGCTCGCGGCTGAGCGACGGCGCTTACTGGACGAGATGCGCCTTCGCTCGACGACGACAGCGGCGGAGCAGCATGAGTAGCACCAGGACCGCGGCGGCCGCCGCCATGGGCGGTACGGCCCGGCCGACCGAACCTGCGCCCGCAGCGGACACCAGATCGATGGGTGTCGCCTCAGGGCTGTCGACGCGGCGCGGGCCGGCGGTCGGGGCTGGGTCGGCGGTGGGTGGAGGAACGACCGACGTGGCCTCGCCCTCGTCGGCGGTCGTGGGACCGAGCACGGTCTCTTCCAGGTTCTTGACGAACTGCTCCATCAGCTTGGCGCTCACATCGGCCATGACACTGCGGCCGAACTGGGCCACCTTCCCCGAGATCTTCAGCTCGGTGGTGAGCACGACGGTCGTGCCGGTGGCGGCTTCGGTGAGCCGCGCGGTGACGGTGGCGCTGGCGTTGCCCTGTCCCTTGGTGTCTCGGCCTTTGGCGCTGAGCACGGCGAGGCCCGCCGTCTCATCCAACTCCGAGAAGGTGGCGGTGCCCCGGTACTGCGCCGTGATGGGTCCTACCTTCACCTTCACCGTGCCGCGGAACTCGTCGCCCTCGACCTCGGTGAGCTGCGCACCGGGAAGACAGGGGGCAACCCGCTCCAGGTCGGTGAGCGCGATCCAGGCTTCCGCAGGGGGCACGCTCACGTTGAACGTGTGGGTCAACTCCATCGCGCCAGGTCCTCCACAGTGTCGATGTCGTCGGGACGACCGACGCAGGGTACCTCGGTGACCAGTTCGTGCCGGTTGGCCAGCAGCCGACGGGCGCCAGCGTCGCCGACGGCGGGAAGGTCGGGCCAGCACTCGGCGGCGATGCGCACCGGCGGCCCGAGATGGCCGTCCCAAGCCCCAGCGGCCAGCGGGGTCCGGTCGGCCGCCGCGACGCGCTGCCAGTCGATAGCGGCGATGAAGGGCTGGTCGCCCAACCCGACGACAACCGCCCGGCAGCCGAGTTCGCCGGCGCGGCGCACGCCCGCCTGCAGCGACGTGGCCTGGCCCTCGGCCCACCGGGGGTTGGTGACCTCCTCGACGCCCGGCGGCAAGACCGCGCCGAGATCGACCGAGCCGGTCACCACCAACACGTGATCGAGGCCGGCTTGCGCTGCGGCTCGGATCGCGTGGGTCACCAGGGGCTCGCCAGCGAGCGGAACGAGCAGCTTGTGCGTCGAGCCGGTGTAGCGGGAACCGTCCCCGGCGGCCAGGATCACGGCGGCGGTGGCGGTGGCGGTGGGGTTCAGTGGAGCGCTCCGGTGGTGGTGCGCAGGCTGCGCCCGTCGCGTCCCGTGCGCGCCGCGATGATCTCGGACACGATGGCCACCGCGACCTCCTCCGGGGTGCGGCCGCCGAGGTCCAGCCCGATGGGGGAGTGGAGGCGGGCCAACTCCTCGTCGCCCACCCCGGCCAGGCGCAGTCGGGACTGGCGCGCCTCGTGGGTCCGGCGCGAACCCATGATGCCGATGTAGCCCGCCCGGGTGGCGACGGCTGCTTGGACCGCGGGCACGTCGAACTTGGCGTCGTGGGTGAGGATGCAGACCGCGTCACGTGGACCCAGCGACGGCACGTGGTCGTCGGCCTCGATCCGCCGGATCAGACGGTCGGGCCAATCCACCACCACCTCGTCGGCCGAGGGGAACCGCTTCTCGGTGGCGAACACGGCGCGGGCGTCGCACACGGTGACCTGGTAGCCGAGCAGCTTCGCCATTCGCACCAGCGCCCCCGTGAAGTCCACGGCACCGAACACCAGCATCCGTGGCAGCGGTGCGAACGACTCCACGAACACGGTGACCTCACGCTCGCGGGCCTCGCCGTGAGACCCGTAGTGGCGTACCTCGCTGATCCCCGCATCGAGTTCCCCGAGCGCATCGCGGGCGACCACGCGATCGAGCTCGGGATGGCCGAGCGAACCCGAAGGCGCATGGCCGGGGCGCACCAGGAGGTGCGCGCCCGCCTGCGGACCGTCGATCACGGTGGCCAGCGCCGCCGGTCGTTGGGCCTGCAACTCGGCGGCCAGGGCATCGAGGTGGTCGACCTCCCCGCCAGCCCAGGTCGCCGAGGTGAGCGGCTCGACGAACAGGTGGATGATTCCGCCGCAGGTGAGGCCGACCGCGAAGGCGTCGTCGTCGCTGTACCCGAAGGTGACGTTGCGGGGCTCGCCCGCGTCGATGACTTCGAGCGCCTCGGCAACCACCGCGCTCTCCACACAGCCTCCCGAGACCGATCCGAGCACCTCGCCCTCGTCGCTCACCGCCATGGCTGCCCCCGGTCCTCGAGGCCCCGAGCCTTCGAGGTCCACTACCCGGGCGAGAGCGATCCGTCGACCCGCACGTCGCCAGGTAGCGAGGTCGTCCAAGAGCTCCTTCACTCCGCCATCACCTCCGCCAGTTCGTCAAGGGCGGCGACAGAGTTGCCCGCCACGAAGTGGTCGACATGGGGCAACGCCGCGGCCATTCCCCCAGCGAGCGGCGCGTAGTCGTCGGTGGCCTTCAGTGGATTCACCCACACGATGCGATGCGCCACCCGGTGCAGGCGGGCCATCTCGTCGCCCAAGAGCTCCGGCTCGCCCCGGTCCCAGCCGTCGGACAGGATCACCACGGTGGCCCCTCGGGCCATCCCGGCGATGCCCCATTCGTCGTTGAACTGCTGGAGCGACGCGCCGAGGCGGGTGCCACCCGCCCAGTCGTCGATCGCCGCTCCGGCCGCGACCAGGGCGGCCCGAGGGTCCCGTTCGCCGAGTGCCCTCGTCAGGCGGGTGAGCCGTGTGCCGAGCGCGAAGACCTCCACGCGGGACTCTCCGGCGCGCGCCAGGTGGGCGAAACGCAGCAGAGCACGCGTATAGGGCTCCATCGAACCGCTCACGTCCAGGAGCAGCACGAGGCGACGGGGGGTCGAGCGTCGTGTGCGGACCACCCGGTGCATCGTCTCGCCACCGGTACGCAGCGATCGGCGGGCGGTGCGGGCCACGTCTATCGGTCCGCGACCGTGTTGGTCGGGGCGACGACGTCGGGACCGTCGGAGGCTGCGCCGGACGGTGATCTCTCGAAGCATCCGGTCCAGGGCATCGTCGTCGTCCAGTTCGGCGAAGTCCACGGTGCGCAGGACCTCGGTGGCCGAGTACCGGACCTCCATGTCGTCGCTCCCGTCCAAGGGGTCGGGTCCATCAGCGGGCCATCCGCCCTCGAGGTCGGCCACCAGCGTCAGCGTCGGGGAGGCGAGGGTCTCCTCCGCCGGGGCGCCGGCGGAGGCGGCGAGGAGGGTGGCGTAGGCGTCGTTGTAGACCGGCAGGTCCTCGGGTCGGCGGACCAGGGTGGCGCGTCCGGCCCAGTAGAGGTCGCCCAATCCCCGAGGTCCGAGCAGGGCCAGCGCCTCGGAGAAGGCCAGCGTCGCGCTGGTCGGCACCGCCAACCCGGCCAGCCGACACTGGACCGGAAGCGACAGCGCGATGGCGATGGCGTCCGGCGAGGCTCGGCGCTCGAGTGACAGGGAAGCAGTCTGGGCGACCAACGTCCTCAGCCGCCCGCTTCCACGACCCGGCGGACCAGTTCGGGCAGACCGACACGGACCCGGGCTTGGTCCTCGTGGTACTTCACCACCGCGCCGAGCGTGGCGGTCACGGTGTCGACGTCGAGTTCGTGGATGCCGAGCAGCGCCAGCGCCCGAGCCCAGTCGATGGTCTCGGCCACCCCCGGCGCCTTGTAGAGGTGCTCCGCTCGGAAGCCCTGTACCAGCGACGCCACCTGCGCGGCCACGGTGCCGTCGAGCTCAGGCACCCGGCGCCGGACGATGGCCACCTCCCGCTCGTGGCCCGGATGGTCGAGCCAGTGGTAGAGGCACCGGCGCTTGAGTGCGTCGTGCACGTCTCGGCTTCGATTCGAGGTGAGGACGGCGATCGGCGGCCGTTCGGCGGTGAACGTGCCGATCTCGGGGACCGTCACCGACCAGTCGGCCAACACCTCGAGCAGGAACGCCTCGAACTCGTCGTCGGCGCGGTCGACCTCGTCGATGAGCAACACCGGGGGTGGATCTTCCCCGCAGGTGATGGCGTCGAGCAAGGGTCTCCGCGTCAGGAACCGCTCGTCGTAGAGCTCGTGCTCGAGCGCAGTGTCGGCCCAATCGGCGCCTGCCGTTCGGCCGGACGCCTCGGCCACCCGAAGGTGGAGGAGCTGACGGGCGTGGTCCCACTCGTAGAGCGCCTGGCTGGCGTCGATCCCCTCATAGCACGACAGGCGGATGAGCCGTCCGCCGGTCATGGCGGCGAGAGCCTTGGCCACCTCGGTCTTACCCACCCCTGGCGCGCCCTCGAGCAGCAGCGGCCGGTTCATGCCGATCGCAAGGTAGATCGTGGTGGCGAGACCCAGATCGGCGAGGTAGTCGTGGCGATCGAGCCCCGCCAGCACCGCCTCCGGGCTGTCCAGGCGAGTTGGCACGCAAGCACCATAACCGGCGCTGAACGTTGTTCACCCGCACCGTTGGAGTGGTGCCTTGCGGGTCCTACTGAATGTTGTTCACCGCTCTGCTATCTTGCGAAAAACCATCGAGCAGGGGGACCGCATGTCGTTGGTCGGTGCAAGGGTGATCCGCAAGGAGGACCCAAACTTATTGACCGGCCGAGGCCGGTTCGTCGACGATCTGGCACCCACGGGGTGCCTCCATATGGCGTACGTGCGGAGCCTCGAGGCCGCTGCGCTGATCCGGGGCGTCGATCTCTCCGACGCGCTGGCGGTCGACGGGGTCGTGGCGGCCTACACCATCGACGACTTCGCCGAGCTCCCGCCGTTACCCTCGGGACCCGAGGGCATGGATCGACCGGTGCTCGCCCGTGAGCGCGTGCTGTTCGCCGGTGAGCCGGTGGCGGTGGTGGTGGCCGTTTCCAAGGCGATCGCCGCCGATGCCGCTGAGGCGGTGCAGGTGGACTACGAGAGCGTGCCTGTGGTGGCGTCCATCGATGCCGCGCTCGCCGAGGGGGCACCGCTCGTGCGGCCCGAGCTCGGAACCAACTCGCCGTTCGCCATGGGACCCGACGAGGCCATGGCCGCAGACGTGGATGCCGCATTGGCGGCGGCCCCGAACACCGCCTCGCTGCGGGTGGTCAACCAGCGCTGCGCGCCCAGCCCCATGGAGCCCCAGGGGTGCGTGGCTGACTGGGGTCCCTCGGGGCTCACCTTGTGGGCCACCTTCCAGGCGCCGCACCACCTGCGCAACAAGCTGGTCGCCTACTTCGGTATACCTGCGCACCAGGCCCGAGTGATCGTCGGCGACGTGGGCGGCGGCTTCGGCTCCAAGATCGTGTTCAGCCCCGAGTACTTCCTCACCTCGGCCATCTCGCGCAAGCTCGGCCAGCCGGTGAAGTACGTGCAGACGCGAAGCGATGCCATGGTGCTCACCACCCATGGACGAGATCAGGTGCACGACGTTTCGGTCGCCTTTGATGACGACGGGAAGGTGTTGGCCCTTCGCTTGCACGTCGTGCAGAACGTCGGCGCTCACCCCGATGCCACCGCCATGGGGTTGCCGGTGCTGACCACCTGGATGGCCTCGGGTTGCTACGCGATCCCCAAGATCGCCGCCGGGTTCCAGGTGTGTCTCACGAACACCACCCCCATCGCGGCGTACCGCGGCGCAGGACGCCCAGAGGCCGCCTACATGATCGAGCGGGTCATGGATCTGGTGGCGGACCGTACCGGCCTCGATCCCGCCGAGGTCCGGTACCGCAACTTCATCCAGCCCGACCAGATGCCCTACCCGTCGGTCACCAACGAGGCCGTCGTCTATGACGCTGGCGATTACCCCGCCGCGCTGGGCGAGCTGCAGCGGATCTTGGAATATGACGCGCTGCGCGCCGAGATCGCCGAGAACAACGCCGACCCCTCCAAGCCCTTGCGCGGCTTGGGACTCTCGTGTTGGGTGGAGATCGCCGGCTTCGGGCCCAACGGCTCGCTCGAGGGATTCGGGCACCTGGGTTCGTGGGAGTCCACCAGCATCAAGATCCAGCCCGACGGCTCAGCCATCATCGCCGTCGGGTCCACGCCGCAAGGGCAAGGCACCGCCACCACCTTCGCCCAGATCGCCGCCGACGAATTGGGCATCGGCTTCGACAGGATCTCCGTTCGGTACGGCGACACGGAGACGGTCCAGCAGGGCATCGGCACCATGGGTTCACGGGGCGTGCCGGTGGCCGGGGAAGGTGTCAAGAACGGCGCCGCCGCTATCCGCGAGAAGGCCAAGGTCATCGCGGCCCACCTGCTCGAGGCCAACCCCGATGACCTGGAGGTGGCCGACGACGCGTTCCACGTGCGGGGCACCCCCACCAAGTCGATCACTTGGGGTGAGGTGGCGTGGGCATCGTTCCAGCCGCTCGAGATCCCCGAGGAGCTCGGGGCGGGCACGCTGGAAGACAGCCGCTTCCAGACGGTGCCCAACTTCTCGTACCCGTCGGGCGCCTACGGCTGCGTGGTCGCCATCGACCGCGCGACCGGCAAGATCACGGTGGAGCGCTATGTGTGCATCGACGACTGCGGCGTGGTCATCAACCCGTTGCTGGCCGAGGGCCAGGTGCACGGCGGCGTGGCTCAGGGGGTAGCGCAGGCGCTGTTCGAGCAGATGACCTATGACGAGGACGGCCAACCGCTCACTGCCACCCTCGTCGACTACCTGATCCCGTCTGCCGCCGACCTGCCATCGTTCGAGAGCGGTCGGGTGGTCACCCCCACCCCGGTGAACACGCTGGGAGCCCAGGGCATCGGCGAGTCCGGTTCGGTGGGGGCGCCGCCGGCGGTGGTCAACGCGGTCGTGGACGCGTTGCGAGCCGGGGGTGCAGATATCGACCACATCGACATGCCCGTGACCCCAGAGAAGGTCTGGTCAGTCTTGAGAGCCCACACCGACATGGGAGGGGAGTTGTCATGAGCGCCACCACGTCAACGGTTGCCGTCACGATCGAGGTCAACGGCAAAGCGCGTCGCCTGGAGGTGGAAGCCCGCACGTTGCTCGTGCACCTCGTGCGAGAGCAACTCGGCCTCACCGGCACCCACGTCGGGTGCGACACTTCCAACTGCGGGGCGTGCACCGTCCTGCTCGACAGCCTCGCCGTGAAGTCATGCACGGTCCTGGCCGTCCAGGCTGATGGTTCCACGGTGGAGACGGTGGAGTCACTGGCCCCGCCCGAGGGCCCGCTGCACCCCATCCAGGAGGGCTTCCGACAAGAGCACGGGCTGCAGTGCGGGTACTGCACCCCGGGCATGCTGATGGCCACCAAGAGCCTGTTGGCCGACAACGCCGACCCCGATGAGGACGAGATCCGTGAGGCGCTCGAGGGCAACCTCTGCCGGTGCACCGGCTACGAGATGATCGTCCGCTCGATCCGCTGGGCGGTCGAGCACCCGAACGGCTTGGAGGACCCATCGTGATCCCCGCTTCCTTCGACTATGTGCGGGCCGACTCCGTCGAAGCGGCCTTGGCGGCGCTGGCCGAGCACGGAGACGAGGCCAAGCTGCTCGCTGGCGGCCACTCGCTGCTTCCGCTCATGAAGCTGCGACTGGCACGGCCTGAGGTACTGGTAGACATCGGGCGGCTCGATGAGTTGCGTTACGTGCGTGAAGACGGCGAGCGGATCCGCATCGGTGCTCTCACCACCATCCGTCAGCTCGAGTTCGACGAGACGTTGGCTACCCACGTGCCGCTCCTGGCTGCCACTGCGCACGAGGTGGGCGACCCGCAGGTGCGGGCGCGGGGCACCATCGGCGGATCTCTCAGCCATGGCGACGGCGCATCGGACCTGCCGGCGGCGGCACTGGCGTTGGGCGCCACCTTGGTCGTGCAGGGCCCGGCGGGAACCCGCGAGGTTGCCGCCGCGGACTTCTTCCTCGGGTTCCTCGAATCGGCGGTCGGTCCCGACGAGATGGTCACCGAGGTCGTGGTGCCCAAGTGCGGCTCGGCCGGTTGGTCGTTCCAGAAGTTCAACCGCCGGGCCCAGGACTGGGCGATCGTGGGCGTGGCCTTGGTGCACGGAAATGGGACGGGACCGACCGGCATCGGTCTGGTCAACATGGCCGGGCACCCGATCAGGGCTCGGGCGGCGGAGGCGGCGCTGGCGCAAGGCGCCTCGCCCGCAGAGGTGGGGGCGGTGGCGGCCGAGGGCACGGAGGCCCCCAACGATCTGCACGCTTCAGCCGAGTACCGCCGACACCTCGCGAGGGTGCTGGTAGACCGTGCCGCCGCTCAGGCGGCTCAGGCCGGACCGTCGAGTTCCTAACGCGCCAACCGGGCGCCAGATCCTGTTCGAGCATGGGTTCTCGTGGGCGGTGACGCGCAACGTCTCGGGTGAATGCCGTCCCCGAAGGTCCACCATTTCATCGTTCGTTCCGCTCAGATTCGGCGAGGACGACCGATGCGTACCTCGACGCCGGGCGACCACATCGCCACCGGTTGGCTCGTGGGGGCGGGGAGCCCTGCTGCGGCCATCAGGGTCTCGTCGCATCCGATCAGCTCGGCGCGGTGCAAGGGCCAAGGCGGATGATCGACCGACGCCCACATCGGGCGCCGGGCGAAGGTGGTTCCCAGGCCCCATCGCGCCGACAAGAAGTGCTCGAGGTCGCTGATCTCGTCGGCCGGAATGGGGTCGCCCACTCGAAGCTCGATAGCCGATGACGGACCCCGGTCGGGCCAGCGCCGACGAGAGCGGTAGCGCCAGACGTCCCCCTCGCGCTCGATCGACATCTGGGCCCAGCAATAGGGGAGGTTGTAGGTAGCGCGAGCCACGAGCGTCGGGATCAGCCGCGTGATGTCGAGGCTGCAGAACCAGACGCCGCGTCGACCGGCGGGGTCGATCAGGTAGGTCCGCACGTTGGTCTCGGGAAACGTCGAGAGCGGCCCGAGAGCAGGAAGCCCGGGTACACGGATGCGGCGCATGTGAAATGGCAGCAACCCGACCCAGGCCGATCCATCGAACGTGTCGACCGTGAAGCCGTCGGGCAGGAGTGCCTGCACCAACGAGGGTTCGTACCGCCAGTGCACCGAGCCGAGGTCGTACCAGCCTTGGAGCATCACCGGCCGCGCCACCGGTGCACGGGCGGCCGCGGTGATCGGCTCTGGCGTCACGCTCGGGTCACCCGTCCACCACGCTGTCTTTCAACTTCGCCCACGCAACCGTGACGGATGGATGACGACGCCATCGGGGCCCCTCCTGGGTCAGACGATCACCGGACGGTACTCGCGCATCGCCGCTGTGATAGCCACGAACCATGCCGAAACCGCAGCACGCCGACGCAGGACGGCGACCAGGCACCCGTGATGTTGCGATACGCGACGACATGATCCGCCTGGGTCAGTTCCTGCAGTTGGCCGGACTCGTCGACGGGGGTGCCGAGGCGAAGTACGTGGTGGCCAGTGGCGAGGTCCTGGTGGGCGGTGAGCCCGAGACCCGACGTGGTCGCCAGTTGCACGTGGGCGATGTGGTGGAGGCACTCGGCGAGGCGGTCCGGGTGACGCGCCAAGCGGCCGCCGCGGACTGAATCGACCCGCGGTCTCAGGCGTCGTGGAGCTTTGCGACCACGGGTGCCATGGCATCGAGGGCATCGAGGCTGAGGCCGATCGACGCGATCCCGAAGCGCTCCCGGCGGGCAAGCAGGTCGTCGGCAATCTGGTCGACCGAGCCACAGAGCGCATGAGGCGACTCCAAGGCATCAGCGGGGCTGATGCCGAGCGCCGGGGCGAGCGCTTCGGCCATGCCCGTCCGGTCGTCGGTCACGATGGCCAGGTGGATTCGGGTGTGGAGCTCGATCTGGTCGAACCGGCTTCCCGCCGCGGCGCGGATCCAGCCGATCTTTCGATCGGTGGCCAACGCGGTGGCGTCGGGGCCGGCGGACGCATCGATGACGCCGTTGGGGAGCTTCGGGTTGAGGCCCACGATCTCGGCGTGGCGGCCGGCCAGTTCCAGCACCTTGCGTCCGCCACCGCCGATGAGCAGGGGGAGCGGCTGCTGGATGGGCTTGGGTGAGCCGCTCAAATCGCGAATCCGGTAGTGCTCGCCCTCGAAGGAACATGGACCTTCGGAGAGCAGCCCGCGAACGACCGTGACGGCCTCCTCGAGGCGGGCAATGCGGACGCCGGGCGCATCCATGGCGATCCCGGCGGCCTCGTAGTCGCTCGTCATCCATCCGGCGCCGAGCCCGAGCTCGAACCGGCCCTCGGACAAGATGTCGAGGGTGGCGGCCTCCTTGGCCAGCACAGCGGGGTGGCGGTAGTCGTTGCACAGGACGAGCGCACCGATGCGCAGGGTCGTGGTGGCGTCGGCGGCAGACATGAGCGCGGCGACCGGCGACAGCTGATCATCGAGGTGATCAGAGACCGTGAGGCGGTAGTAGCCGAGGTCCTCGACCTTGCGGGCGAGTGCTTGCCATCTTGGGGCGGTGATGTCGGGCGGCGACGAGCACTGGACACCGAAGCGGAACGGAGGAGGAGCAGGAGCGGGCACGGATACACCGGGATCTGAGATGGGAACGGAGAGGGTTCGACCCGACTCGACCCGCAATGGTTGCACCCCGATGGGCGTGAGCGCGGTGGGGGCCGGGGAGATGGCCCGTCAGGTCAGCGCCCACTCCGGTACCGATGCCGTATCGGCGTCGAGGTGGTCCAGCCAGTGCTCGAGCCCAACTGGATCCACAAGCTGGCTCGGGTGGTGGCTGGGAAGCATCGACACCACCATGACTGGGAGGGCGGCGAACACGAAGCTGAGCGACCAGGTCATCAGGCGGAGGTGCGAGGACGGACGGAAGAGCCGGCCGGTGGATTGCAGCATGACCATAGAGCCGAGCAACGCGCCCGCAGCGAGTACCGATGCGGCGACGACCATCGCCCACCCGTACCGAAGTCGGCCGCCGCCTGCGGCCTCGTAGGTGTCGTGCGCCACCTGCTTGTGCTCCACCTCCTCGGCCAGGTGCCAGAGGAACATCGTGGTGGCGGTCGGGTCGGCCTCGCGAAGGAGCGACTGGCGTTTGTCGACCCACCGTGCGGCGATGAACGCGATGGTCTCGAATGCGGCGGCGAACGCCAGGCCGAACCGGGTGCTGCGTCGCCCTAGTCGGGAGAAGGTCCAAGCAAAGAGACGGTCCACGCGAGCAAGGGCGGGTGCTTGGGCGATCAACAGGTCGTTGAAACGCCGATGTTGCCCGTGGTGCTGGGCCTCCTGGGTCAGGTAGGCCTGCGCAGCCTTCGCATGGGTGGGGTCGTCCACCAGTCCCTCACGGAGCGCGGCGCGGGTCGCGGCCACCACATAGGGCTCGGCGTGGGGCATCAGCAGCGAGACCGAGTTGGCGGCAATGGCGAATTCTGGGTGGGCCGGCGTCCACACGAGCGCCAGGTCGTCGGGCCATTCGAAGCGCACGCGACGGACAGTAGGGACCTCGGCCATGGGTTCTCCATCGGCACCAGCGCGCCCGATGGGAGCGATGCGCCAGACTCCCTGCATGGTTGACCAGCCCGACCTCAGCCCGAAGGCCGCAACGGAGGCAACCGCAGCACGCAACGAGCAGGCGCGGTCGTTGCCGTTCTTGGCGGCCGACGACGGCACTGACCATGCCCGGGCCACACGGGGACGCGTTGCGCCGCCGTCGTCGCCGCAGGTGGCGCACCCCGGAGGGTGGAACGTGTGGGACCTCGAGGCTTTCCACTTCCTCGATGGCGAGCCGCCGGCCGAGGTGCATCCGAGCCTGTGGCGACAGGGTCGGCTCAACAACGAGGCCGGTCTGTTCGAGGTGGCCCCTGGGTTCCACCAGGTGCGCGGTCTCGACCTCGCCAACCTCACCGTCATCGAGGGGACGGTCGGCCGCATCGTCATCGACCCGCTCACCTCGGTGCAGACCGCCCAGGCGGCGATGGCCCTCGTGGACGAACACCTCGGGGCGCGGCCGGTCACCGCGGTCATCTACACGCACAGCCACGTCGACCATTTCGCCGGGATCCGCGGCGTGGTCGACGAGGCCGATGTGCGGAGCGGCAAGGTGCGCATCATCGCCCCGGCAGGGTTCTTGGCGGCCGCGGTGAGCGAGAACGTGGTGGCCGGCAACGTGATGACACGTCGGGCGAGCTACATGTATGGCGTCTTGCTGCCAAAGGGGCCACAGGGCCATGTCGACGCCGGCCTCGGCAAGGGCGTGCCGGTGCTGGCAGACGGGGGCCTCATTGCGCCTACCGAGGAAGTGCACACCACGGGGCAAGAACTCGTGGTCGACGGCGTGCGGATCGTCTTCCAGGTCACGCCCGATACCGAGGCGCCCGCCGAGATGAACTTCCATTTCCCCGATCACCGAGTGCTCTGCATGGCCGAGAACTGCACCTGCACGATGCACAACCTCTACACGCCGAGAGGCGCTCAGGTTCGTGATGCGCTGGCCTGGAGCAAGTACATCCAAGAGGCCATCGACCTCTACGGCGACGACACCGATGTGTGCTTCGCGAGCCACCACTGGCCGCGCTGGGGTCGTGACGACATCATCGAGCACCTGTCGCGCCAGCGTGACACCTACCGGTTCCTGCACGATCAGACCCTGCGCCTGGCCAACCACGGCCTCACCTCCAACGAGATCGCCGAGGAACTTCGGCTCCCACCCGAACTCGAGGCCGAGCCATCGAGCCGGGGCTACTACGGCACGGTCAACCACAACGCCAAGGCCATCTACCAGCGATACCTCGGCTGGTTCGACGGCAATCCCGCCCACCTCCACCCCCACCCACCCACCGAGGCCGGACGTCGCTACGTGGCGTTCATGGGCGGCGCCGACGAACTCCTGGCGAAGGCCCAGCAATCGTTCGATGACGGCGATTACCGCTGGGTGGCCGAGGTGGTGAGCCACCTGGTGTTCGCGGAGCCCGACAACGTGGCCGCCCGGGCGCTAGAGGCAGATGCGCTCGAGCAACTGGGCTATCAGGCCGAGTCGGGGCCGTGGCGGGCGTTCTACCTGACAGGTGCACAAGAACTGCGCAACGGGCACCCGCAAGGTGGCGGTGGGGGAGCGATCGGCCAAGACACCGTTCGGGCCATGACGACCGAGATGCTGTTCGACTACCTCGGCGTGCGCATCGACGGGCTTCGGGCGGCAGAGCGTGTCTGGTCGATCGACGTGGTTGTTTCGGATCGCTCGGAGCGTTGGCGCGTCGGCGTGGTTCGTGGCGCGTTGCACGCCACGCACACCGCCGATGGCGTCTCGGCGGCAACATCAGCAGAGGTCACGATCGAAGCCACCCATGCGGGCTTGGCCGCCTTGGTCTTCGGATCGTCGACGCTGGCCGAACTCGAGGCCGACGCGACGATCGCGATTCGGGGCGATCACCAGGCGCTCGACGCTCTGCTCGACGTGCTCGACCGCTTCTCGCTGTGGTTCGCGATCGTCACGCCCTGAACCGGGCTTGATGAGCCGGAGCCGGGTCAGCGGGCGGCGTCGGCGGCGGCGGCCAAGAGGGCGTCGAGTCCGGCGTGCAACTCCTCATGGGTTGGCCAGCCGAACCCCAGACGAAAGGACCGATCGCTGATCTCGAACCAGTGGCCCGGGCCGACGTAGGTGCCGTGCATCCCCAGCAACCGCTCGTGGAACCGAACCTCGTCCACCTCGACGTGCTCGCGGAACCGGACCAGCCCGACCACGCCGCCGCCCGGGCGAATCCACTCGAAGGTGTCCTGGTCACTCATCCACGCGTCGACGATGGCCAGTCGGGCCCGTACGTCACCCAGGATCGGCCCGAGGATGCGGCTCCGGTTCGACAGCACCTGACCGGCGATGTGCTCGTCGATGGTCGACCCGCAGATCAAGATCTGCTCCTTGGCCGCGAGGAGCTGCTCGCGAAGCTCAGGATCGGTGCACACCATCCAACCAATGCGAATGCCAGGGAGTCCGTAGGACTTGGACATGGAGCTGACGCTGACGACGTTGGGGGAGAGGCTGGCAGCCAGCGGCGTGCGGTCGCCGGTGTGGGTCAGGTCCCGGTAGGTCTCGTCGACCAGCAGCACGGCGTCGGCCTGCTCGGCCAGTCCCACCAGCCGCTTCAGGTCGGCAGCGGGGAGCAACGTGCCCGTGGGATTGTGCGGCGTGGTCACGCTGATCAGCCGGGTGGTGCCGTACTTGATGCGCTCGGCGACCTCGTCGACATCGAGGCGCCAGCCGCGATCGAACGAGAGGTCGACGATGTCGAGGTCGGCCCCGATGGCCCGGGGCGTCTCGAGGTTGGTGGCGTAGTTGGTCCGCACCACCACGGCGTGGTCGCCCCGCTCCAGCAGCGCGGTGGCAACGCAGAAGAGTGCGGCGGCCGCTCCGGCAGTGACGATGACGTGTTCAGGCTCGATGTCGGGCGCCGGGGCCGCAATGGCTCGACGCAGCACCGGGTCGCCGCGATGATCGCCGTAGCAGAGCACCAAGGCGTCCAGGTCCAGGTCGAGCCCCAGGTCCGACAGCTTGCGGTCCGCCACGGAACTCTCGGAGAGGTTGTTGGTGATGGTGTCGTAGCCCAGCTCCTCTGGCGACTCCACCTCGATCGGCATTCGGCGGTAGCGCATGGGCCGAGCCTCGCGCGTCAGCGGTTGCGTGCTGCGATGGCCTCGCTCACGGCGAGGACGCGACGGGCGTTCTCGACGTGGAGGTTCTCGACCATGCGTCCGTTGTGGGTGATCACACCCTTACCTGCCGACATGGCCTCATCGAAGGTGGCGATCAGGGCGGCGGCGTCTTCTACGGCCTCGGCCGTGGGTGCCCACACCTGGTTGCAGGGGTCGATCTGGCCGGGATGGATCAGCGTCTTGCCGTCGAATCCCATCTGGCGGCCCTGGAGGCACTCGGCCTCGAACCCTTCGGCGTTCTTGATGTCGTTGTAGACGCCGTCGAGGATGACCTTGCCAGTGGCTCGAGCTGCCAGCAGGCACAGCGATAGGCCGGTGACCAAGGGCTGGCGCCCGGGCACGTGTTCGGCGTGCAGTTCCTTGGCGAGGTCGTTGGTGCCCATGACGAGCACGGTGAGGCGTTCGCTTGCGGCCGCGATGGCCTCGGCGTGGAGCATGGCGACCGGGGTCTCGACCATGGCCCAGATCTTGGTGTGGTCGGGGGCGCCGCTGCGCTCGAGCCCGTCTTCGATGGCGTGCACGTCGGCGACCGAGTTGACCTTGGGCACCACGATGGCTGCGGGACCGGCCGTGGCGATGGCCGCGATGTCGTCTGCGTGCCAGCCGGTGTCGAGGCCGTTGGCCCGGATGGCCACCTCCTTGGCGCCGTAGGCCCCGTCGGCGACCAACGCGCACACACGGGCACGGGCTTCGGCCTTGGCGTCGGGGGCGACGGCGTCCTCGAGGTCGAGGATCAACGCATCGGCGTCGAGGCCCTTGGCCTTTTCCAGCGCCCGTTCGTTGGCGCCGGGCATGTACAACACGGATCGGCGGACCCGGATCGGCTCGCTCATGGTGGTGCTCCGTTCAGTAGATCGAGGTATCAGGCGGTGAACCCGTAGGTGGCGGCCAGCTCTGGGTCGCGTGCCGAGAGCTGCTTGGCAAGGTCCACCATCACGTGGCATTGCTTCACCGATGCGTCGTCTTCCATCTTCCCGTCGATCATCACCGCTCCGGTGCCATCGCCCATCTCCTCGATCACGTGGAGGGCGTGGGCCACATCGGCCGGGTCCGGTGAGAACACCCGCTTGGCGATGTCGATCTGCACGGGGTGCAGGCTCCACGCCCCCACGCAACCGAGCAGGAAGGCGTTGCGGAACTGGTCTTCGCAGGCCACGACATCTTTGATGTCGCCGAACGGGCCGTAGAAAGCGAAGATGGCGTTGGCCACGCAGGCATCGACCATGCGAGCGATGGTGTAGTGCCAGAGGTCTTGCTGGTAAGAGGTTCGAGGGTTGGTCTCGCCCTCGATGTCGCCGTCGACTGGGTCCTGGCGAACGAGGTACCCGGGGTGGCCGCCTCCAACGCGCGTGGTCTTCATTCGGCGATTGGCGGCGAGGTCTGCCGGTCCGAGCGACAGCCCCTGCATTCGGGGACTGGCCGCGCAGATCTCTTCGATGTTGGCCACGCCAGCGGCGGTCTCGAGGATGGCGTGCACGAGGATCGGTCGCGTCAGGCCGGCGCGGGCCTCGAGCTGGGCGAGGAGCCGGTCGACGTAGTGGATGTCCTGCGCGCCCTCGACCTTGGGGACCATGATGACGTCGAGCTTGTGGCCGATCTCGGACACGAGGGTCGTGAGGTCGTCGAGGACCCACGGCGAGTCGAGGCTGTTCACCCGAGTCCAGAGCTGGGTGTCGCCGAAGTCGGTGTTCTGGGCGATCTTCACCAAGCCGAAGCGGGCCGCTTCCTTGTTCTCGGCCTTGATGGCGTCCTCGAGGTTGCCGAGGATGATGTCGACCTTCTTGGCGATGTCGGGAACCTTCGCCGCCATCTTCTCGTTGCTCGGGTCGAAGAAGTGGATCATCCGCGACGGCCGGAATGGGATCTCGCGGACCGGCATCGGGGCGCCGGCGGCGAGCGGCTTGAAGAAGTCCTTGGGGTTGCGCATCGGGTCTCCAGAGACGAGCAGCGGGCAGTGCCCCAACCCTAGGGATCGGTCCCCGCCCGCCCCCAACCGCTCTGCGTCAGGCCGGCTTGCACCCGGGGATGGGCGGATAGCCGCCCAGGTCATGGAGGGCACGCTCGTAGCTGCCACCAACGTCGATGCGCGTGATGTCTTCGAGGCGCAAGCGCTGCGGCTCGTCGGCCCACTCGGCATCCGATGAGATTCCCAGGAGGTGGACCTTTGTGTTGGTCAGCCGCACGGGCCGCCCGATGGCACACATCGTGGGGTCCTCGGCCTCGGTGAAGAGCGTGAGCAGCGGGAAGTCGGTCGCTAGCGCGGCGATGAGGTCGTGGCACGTTCCGAGCTCGATGGGCAGCGGCGACGCGTGGTGGTCGTACCACGCAAGAGCCCGGGGCAAGAACGAGTCCGAGCGAGTGCGGGTGACCTCGCGGATGGTGTCGAGGCGCACGATGGACCAGCCGTTGAGGCCCACGTCCCACACCACGTTGAGGGCCACCCACTCGTGGGACAGGTCCACAACGAACCCCTCGAGGACCTCGGCCTTCCAGAGGCTTCGTCGGACCAGCGCAAGTTCGTCGGCGGCCCAGGCCGCGCCCAGTTCGCGTCGGTTGCGCTTGGCTCCCATGAGCGCAGTCTTCCACGGCACCCGTCCGTTGGCCCGAACAACTTGACCGTGCGGTCAAGTTGTTCGGTAGCGTGGGCGGGAGCGCATCGGCCGACCGGCCGAACCCCCGGAGGTGGCCTCGTGTACCAGTGGACCGACGAGCAGGAGATGGTGCGTGGCGCCGTCCGGCAGTTCATCGACAAGGAGATCCGTCCCCGTATCGATGAGTTCGAACATGGCGACACACCCCCCTACGACGTGCTGCGCAAGATGTTCCGTGACTTCGGCATGGACGTTGCGGCTCGAGACCGCTTCGCCAAGCAGATGGCCTTCGAGAAGTCCGTGGCCGAAGCGGTGGCGAAGGGCGAGACCCCACCCGAGAAGCCTCAGCGAGACGGCGATGGCGGCGCCTCGTCGCTGACGCTCATCCCCATCATCGAGCTCTGCAAGGTCTGCCCGGGCATGGTCACGGCCATGGGGGTGTCGATGGGGCTCACATCGGCAGCCATCAGCTCCAAGGGCACCATTGCCCAAAAGGAGCGGTGGGTTCCTGAGCTGCTGACGATGGAGAAGGTGGGGGCCTGGGCCATCACCGAGCCTGGCTCGGGCTCCGATGCGTTCGGTTCCATGAAGGCCACCGCCCGCAAGGATGGCGACGAGTACGTGCTCAACGGCTCGAAGACCTTCAGCACCAACGGCCCCCACGCCGACACGATCGTCTACATCTGCAAGTTCGACGAAGGCAATGATCCCGCCGATCGCAAGATCTTGTCGTTCGTGCTCGACGCCAGCACCCCAGGTCTCGAGCGGTCCAAGCCCCTGCGAAAGATGGGCATGCACTCATCGCCTACCGGTGAGCTGTTCCTCGATGATGTGCGCGTCGGCATCGACCGCCTCATCGGCGAGACCGAAGACGTGGCCAAGGGTGGGCGTGAGGGTGCCAAGGCCACCTTCATGCAAGAACGTTCCGGCGTGGCCGCCATGGCGCTCGGGATCATCGAGGAGTGCCTCTCGCTCAGCGTCGACTACGCCAAGAATCGTGTGCAGTTCGGTGAGCCCATCGGCAGCTTCCAGCTCATCCAAGACAAGCTGGCTCGCATGGAGGTCGCCCGCCTCAACGTCGAGAACCTCGTGTTCCGCACCATTGAGATGAGCGCCGCCGGTCAATCGATGACCCTCGCCGAGGCGTCGGCCATGAAGTTGTACTCCGCCCGGGCCGCCACCGAGGTTGCCCTCGACGCGGTGCAGATCTTCGGTGGCAACGGCTACATGAGCGAGTTTCGCGTCGAGCAACTGGCTCGTGACTCCAAGGTGCTGCAGATCTACGCCGGGACCGACGAGATCCAGATCACCCACATCGCCAAGGACCTTCTCCGCCGCTAGGACCCCTCGCCGGTCGGGCCCGCTTGCGGAGCGTTCCGGCCCGAGGTGGGTGGCTGGCGCGGTGCGAGGAAACGTCGTGGTCCGGTGCCCGAGGCCAACAGGTGACCGTGGTGGGTGAGCATTGCGAAGAACGCGTCGTAGGAGCGGTTGTCGTAGGTGTCTCGTTCTCCATACCCGCAGCGCCAAGAACAGCAGCGCGTTGGCCGTCGCGTGCTCGGCAGTGGCCAGATCCTGCACTGCAGCGGCCGCTTGCTCTCCGGTCATGGTCTCGGGTTCCAACGACCCCGCAAGCCGCAGGGCCTGATCTCGGAACTCCGACGTCATCGTCATGGAAATCGCGGCCCTCGAACATACGTTCGATTAGAACCGCACGTCCTGAAAAGAACTGAAATGTCCGGCTCAGAGGGGACGCTGACGTCAGACGCCCAGTGAGCGCCCGATGATCTCCTTCATGATCTCGGTGGTGCCCCCGTAGATCGTGGTGATCCGAGCATCCGTGTAGGCCCGGGCAATGGGGTACTCGAGCATGTAGCCGTAGCCGCCGTGGAGTTGCACGCAGGTATCCATCGTCCGCTTTTGGAGCTCGGTGCACCACCACTTGGCCCCGGCGGCCTCTTCTGCGGTGAGGGTGCCATCGTTGAGACCCGCGACGCAGCGATCGACGTACACCTGGGCGATGTCGATCTCGGTGCGCATCTCGGCCAACTTGAAGCGGCTGTTCTGGAACGAGCCCACCGGTTGGCCGAACGCCTGGCGTTCTTTCACGTAGTCCAGGGTCCACCCCAGCGCGGCCTCGCAGGCGGCCACGGCGGAGACGGCGATGGACAGGCGTTCCTGGGGAAGGTTGTGCACCAGGTGCACGAAGCCTTGGCCCTCGTGACCGAGCAGATTGGCCGCCGGCACGTGCACGTCGGTGAAGAACAACTCGGCGGTGTCTTGGCTGTGGAGCCCGACCTTGTCGAGGTTCCGCCCCCGCTCGAAACCCTCCATGCCCCGCTCGAGCACCAGGAGTGACATGCCCTTGTGTCGCTGCGTCGGGTCCGTCTTGACCGCGGTGATGACCAGGTCGGCGTTGATGCCGTTCGTGATGAAGGTCTTTGAGCCGTTGACCACGTATGCGTCGCCATCGCGGATGGCGGTGGTGCCCATCGACGCCAAGTCGGAACCGATCCCGGGCTCGGTCATGGCGATCGCAGTGATGAGCTCGCCCGTGCAGATGCCCGGCAGCCAGCGCTCCTTTTGCTCATCGGTGCCCAAGGACGTGAAGTACGGAAGGCAGATGTCGTTGTGGAGAGTGATGCCCAGGCCAGCGCCGCCGGTGCCCGAGCGCTGCAGTTCCTCGCCGATGATGAGGTTGTAGCGGAAGTCGGTGACGCCGCCGCCCCCGTACTGCTCGGCAACGTCGGTCCCCAAGAAGCCCGAGGAGCCAGCGGCTGCGAAGAGCTCGCGGGGGACGATGCCCGCGGTCTCCCACTGGAGGTGGTGGGGCACGATTTCCTTGTCGACGAACTGGCGGAAGGCGGCCCGGAACATCTCGTGCTCGTCGGTGAAGATCGCGCGTTGCATAGGTCCATCCTGCCAGCCGCGGACGCGGTGGAACACTGTGGTCATGACCATCGACGTGCGCACCCTGTTGCCCGAAGACCGAGGGGCATGGGATCCGCTGTGGACCGGCTACCTGTCGTTCTACCGGTCCCACCTGTCCGCCGAGGTCACGGACCTCACCTGGCAACGCTTCCACGACCCAGCGGAACCGATGCACGCGCTGGGTGCATGGGAGGGCGACGACTTGCTCGGCCTGTGCCATCACCTGTTCCACCGGTCCACGTGGTCGCTCACCACGTACTGCTACCTCGAGGATCTGTTCACCCTCCCCGCAGCCCGGGGGCGTGGCATCGGTCGACGGTTGATCGAGGCGACGGCCGATGCGGCGCTGGCAGCCGGGGCCGAGAAGCTCTATTGGCAGACCGACGCGTCGAACCGCACGGCTCGGAGCCTCTATGACCGGGTGGGCCACCACGATGGTTCTGTGCTGTACGAGCGGAATCTTGCGGTCGGGGACCCGCCCTAGCGCGTGCCCCAGGTGTAGGTCTGCTTCACCAGGTCGAGGTAGGTGAATACCTCTGCGCTGCGGACGCCGGGCGTGGTGCGGATGGTGTCGTTGACGAGCTCGAGGAGGTGGTCGTTGTCTTCGCAGACCACCTCTAACAGGAGGTCGAAGCCGCCCGATGACACCACCACGTAGTCGAGTTCGGCCAGCGCTCCGAAGTTCGCGGCCAGCGCTCGAAGATCGCCGTCGGCGCGTACGCCGATCAATGCCTGCACGGTGAACCCCACCGACAGCGGATCGGTGACCGCAACCACCTGCATCACCCCGGAGTCGGTGAGCCGTTGGACGCGCTGGCGCACCGCGGCCTGGGAGAGTCCCACCTCGGGGCCGAGCTTGGCGTAGGACATCCGGCCGTCGACCTGGAGGGCGCGAATGATGGCCTTGTCGATGTCGTCGAGGGCGGCGGCGGGCCGAGGATGCAAGGTTCGCCCATTGCGACGCGCACCCAGCCCCACGCCGCCGGTCATGCCGAGTCGCCCGCAGCGATCAGTGCATCGGCGAGCGGTCGGTACGGCCGATCGAGCGCCTCGGCCACTGGTTCGTTGACGACGCTGCCGCCCAGCGTGTTGACGCCCAGTGCCAGTGCTGGGTCGTGGCGGACCGCATCGGCGACGCCGAGTGATGCCAACTCGGTGAGGTAGGGGAGCGTCACGTTGGTGAGGGCATAGGTCGATGTGTGCGGCACCGCTCCGGGCATGTTGCCGACGGCGTAGTGGATCACGCCGTGCTTCTCGAACACCGGGTCCTTGTGGCTGGTCTCGTGCGACGTGGCGATGCAGCCACCCTGATCGATGGCGATGTCGACGACGACGGCACCAGGCTTCATGGCCCGAACCAGGTCCTCGTCGACCACGATGGGGGCGCGGCCGCCGGCCACGAGCACGGCGCCGATGACGAGGTCGGCGTTGGCGACGACGCGCTCGACCACCCCCCGGTTGGAGGTGAGCGTGGTAACCCGGCCCATCTGGATCTGGTCGACGTGACGGAGCCGGTCGACGTTCTTGTCGAGCACATCGACCTCGGCCTCGAGGCCGGCAGCCATCCACGCGGCGTTCCAGCCCACGTTGCCGGCGCCGAGCACGGCGACCGACGCCGGCCGCACGCCAGGAACCCCACCGAGCAACACACCGCGACCTCCGTTGTGGCGTTCCAAGAAGTGCGCACCCACCTGGATCGACATGCGTCCGGCCACTTCGCTCATCGGCGCGAGGAGCGGGAGGGCGCCATTGGCGGTCTGCACGGTTTCGTACGCGATCCCGGTGGTTCCCGCCGCCAGGAGGGCGTCGGCGACGCCGGGGTATGCGGCCAGGTGGAGGTAGGTGAACAGGACCTGGTCGGCGCGCAGGTAGCCGAGCTCGGACTCCTGCGGCTCCTTCACCTTGCAGATGAGCCCGGCGCGCTCCCACACCTCTTCGGCGGTTGCCACGATCTCGGCGCCGACGGCGCGGAAGTCGTCGTCGGGAATGCTGGCTCCGGTGCCCGCACCCGCCTGGACCAACACGGCGACGCCGTGGCCGTGCAACTCGCGCACGCCGTCAGGAGTGAGGGCGACGCGACCCTCGTCGGGCTTGATCTCCGTGGGCACCCCCACCAGCAGCGGGGCGTTCATGACGCGTGGTCCATGGCTTCGATGGCATCGAGCAGCGCGAGGCGGATGATCCGGGCGATCTCCTCGAACTGCTCGGGTCCGGCCGTGAGCGGTGGCGAGAGCTGGATGACTGGCTCCCCGCGGTCGTCGGCGCGACAGAGGAGGCCGTTTTCGATGAGGCGTGGCGTGAGGATGCCGCGTAGGAGGTGGTCGGACTCCGCTTCGGAAAAGGTCTCTTTGGTGGTGGTGTTCTTCACCAGTTCGATGCCGTAGAAGTAGCCCATCCCCCGGATGTCACCCACGATGGGAAGGTCGCGCAGGCCCTCGAGTGCGTCTCGGAACGTGGACTCCTGGGCCAGAACGTGGCCCGGGAGGTTCTCGGATTCCATGACGTCGAGGTTGGCGAGCGCAACGGCGCAGCTGACGGGGTGGCCGCCGAAGGTGATGCCATGGAGGAAGGCTTCGTCGTTGTCGAGGAAGGCGTTGGCGATGCGATCAGAAACCATGACGCCACCCAAGGGCGAGTAGCCCGAGGTGAGTCCTTTCGCCATGGTGATCATGTCGGGCTGGTAGCCGAGCCGCGTCGCGCCGAACCAGTCGCCGAGGCGCCCGAAGGCGCAGATGACCTCGTCGCTCACCAGCAGCACGCCGTGGCGGTCGCAGATCTCGCGAACCTTTTGGAAGTAGCCCTCGGGTGGGGTGAAACAGCCTCCGGCGTTCTGCACCGGCTCGAGGAAGACGGCCGCCACGGTGTCGGGGTCGGCCGCGATGATGGCGTCCTCGATGGCATCGGCGGGCATGAGGAGCGCGTCGGGGCTGGTGTCGGTGTAGCGGTAGGAGTTGGTGTTGGGCACCATGATCCGCGCTTTGGGGATCATGGGCTCGAAGATCTCCTTGATGGCCTCGAGCCCGGTGATGGTGAGGGCGCCGAGCGTGGTGCCGTGATAGGCGAGGTCTCGAGAGATGACCTTGTACCGGCCGGTATCGCCGTTGAGCACGTGGTATTGCCGGGCCAGCTTCCACGCCGTCTCCACGGCTTCGCCCCCACCCGTGGTGAAGAACACGCGATTGAGATCGCCCGGTGCCAGGGCCGCAAGGCGCGTGGCCAGCTCGACCGCAGTGGGGTGGGCGTAGGTCCATACGGGGAAGTACGCCAGCTTCTCCATCTGCTCGGCGGCCACCTTGGCCAGCTCGTGGCGGCCGTGGCCGATCTGGACGGTGAAGAGCCCGGCCAGCCCGTCGAGGTAGCGCGTGCCGTTGGTGTCCCACACGTAGCACCCATCGCCTCGCTCGATGACCGTGATTCCACCGGCGTCCTCAGGGGTGAGCTTGGAGAAGTGGCCCCAGAGGTGGGCGTTGGCCGCAGCCTGGAGGTCGAGGGTGGTGGCGGTGCGCACTGCTGGCTCCGAACGGGGGGGATCTATGGGGTGGGACCGCCATTCTGATGGAACAGCGGCCGATCAGCAAGCGAATCAATCGTCTAGACACGAATTCACGATGAAATCAGTTGGCCGGGCTAGGCCTTCTCCTGCTTGAGCGTTCGCCAGGCGCCGATGGCCATGAGCGCCACGGCGACCAGCAGGATCATCGACGCGATCACATTCACTTGTGCCGGGATCTCTGTCTTGGCGGCGTTGAAGATCCGCATCGGGAAGGTGGTCGTGGCGTCACCAGCCACGAACGACGTGATGATGTAGTCATCGATCGAGAGCGCAAACGACAAGAGCGCGGCGGCCGCGATGCCCGGCAGGATCAACGGAAAGGTGACCGTGCGGAACGTCCGCCACGGCGTGGAGCCGAGGTCCATGGCGGCGTCCTCGAACGACCAGTCGAAGCCACGAACTCGGGCTTGAACGGTGAGGGCCACGAAGCTCAGGCAGAACATGATGTGGGCGATGACCACCGTGGTGAAGCCAAGCCCGAGGTCGCGGGCGAAGAACAAGGTGAACAGCGACGAGCCGAGCACGATCTCGGGCGAGGTCAGGGGCAGGACGGTCAAGATGTTGACGAATCCTTTGCCGCGGAACTCGTAGCGAGACGTGGCCAGCGCCATGAGGCCGCCGAAGATGGTGGCCACGAACGCGGCTGCGGCCGCCACTTGCAGTGACGTGATGAGCGAGTCGGTGAGGTCTTGGCGCTTGAACGGGTCGGCCCAGTTGTCGAGCGTGAACTCGTTCCAGGCCGTGTTGAACTTGCCCGCAGGGCGATTGAAGGAGAAGGCCACGACCACCACGATGGGAGCGAACAACCAGGCGTAGACGAGGATCGCCCAGAAGCCGAGGAGGCGTGAACGCAGCGGCCGACGTTGCTTCGTGGCCACGATGGAGGCGGTCATGCCGCCAGCTCGTCGGTACCCAGCACCTTGGCGTAGAGAAGGACGCCCACCGTGATGATGGCCATGAAGATGAACGACAAGGCGGCGGCTTCGGGGTAGTTGCTCTCTCGCAGGAACAACTTGGTGATCTGCGAGCCGATCATCCCTGTCCGTACGTTGCCCAGCAGTTCGGCGTTGATGAAGTCACCTGCGGCCGGAATGAACGTCAAGAGCGTCCCGGCGAAGACGCCTGGCAACGAGAGCGGCAAGATGATCTTCCGGAACGCCTCCGACGGCCGCGAGTAGAGGTCTCGGGCGGCGTCGAGTAGCCGCGGATCGATCTTCTCCAGGCTCACGTAGATCGGCAGGATCATGAAGGGCGCGAAGTTGTACGTGAGTCCGCCGATCACCGCTTCGGGCGTGTTGAGGAACGCTCCGTTGGTGGTGAGTCCAATGGCATCGGTCACGGGGACGAGACTGAGCACCTCCATGACCGCAAGCGCTGGTCCGTCGGCTCCCAGGATTGTTTGCCAGGCAATCGTCCGGATCAGGAACGACGTGAAAAACGGCACCATGATCAGCGCCAGCAACAACGACCGCCACCGCCCCGCTCGGAACGCGAGGTAGTACGCGAGGGGGTAGCCGATGATGATGCACAGCACCGTTGCGGCGGCCGCGTACCCGAACGATCGAGCCAATTCGGGCTGGAACCGTTCGATGGCGTTCGAGAAGTTGTCCCACTTCCAGGTGAACTCGTAGTCGGGGAGGAAGGCATTGGGCTTTTCCGAGAGCGCGATCCGAAGGAGGGACCCCATGGGCACCAAGAAGAACAGGATCAACCACAAGATGCCGGGGCTCAGCAGCCCATAGGGCGCCTTGCGGCCCGTGCGAAGCGAGCTCTCGGCAGCCACAGGTCAGCCGGTGATGTCGTTGAAGCGGGACTGCACGGCAATCTCGTCTTCTTGGGCCAGCTCACCGAAGACCTTCAGGCGGCTGCTGGTTGCGTCATCGGGGAACAGCAGTGGGTTCTCGGCCAGTGCTGCCGCATCGCCCCCGGCGGCCTCGAGTGCTTCCCGCACGCCCTTCACCGGGGAGAGGTACTGCACGTACTCGGTGATGCGAGCGGCGTTGGCTGGGTCGTAGATGAAGTCCATCCACTTGGCGGCCGCCGCCACGTTGGCCGCACCCTTGGGAACCACCATGGTGTCGAACCACTGCATGCCGCCTTCTTCGGGAATGGCGAACTTGATGCCGAGATCCGGGTTGAGCTGCGCGATGTCGCCCGACCACGCCACGCAGGCCGCCACGTCGCCGTTCTCCAGCGACCGGAGGTACTCGTTGCCGGTGAACTTCAGGATCTGGCCACTTGATGCTGCCTCCTCGATCTTGTCGAGCGCAGCGTTGATGTCGTCGAGATCGGCAGCAGCCGGATCGGTGCCCTGACCGAACATCGTGAGGCCGACGGAGTCGCGCAGTTCGGTGAGGAAGGTCACCTTGCCCTTGAACTCCTCGTCGTAGAGGTCATTCGCGCTCGTCAGATCACGACCGGTCAGGGTCGGATTCCAGGCGATGCCCGTGATACCCGCCTGCCACGGCATGTGCTTGGTGGCACCGGGGTTCCACGCCAGGTCGAGGTAGCTGTCGAGCAGGTTGGCGTGGTTGGGGATGTCGTCGAGCGGCAGTTCCTCGACCCAGTCCAACCCGATGAGGCGAGCCGCCATCCAGTAGGTGGGGACCACGATGTCCGCGGCCAGCGTGTCGCCCTTGCCGAGGACCGGAGAGAAGAACTTGTTGAAGTACTCGTCGTTGTCTTTGTAGTCCTCTTTGTAGGTCACCGAGACGCCTGAGGCCTTCTGGAAGGCATCGATCGTGGTGCCCGCCGCGTCGAAGGTGCCCGAATCGTCCTGGTCGATGTAGGCGGTCCAGTTGGAGATGGACAGCTTCTTGCTGCCCCCTCCTGCGGAGCCTCCTTCGGAGCCGTCACCGTCTCCCCCGCCACAGGCGGCGAGCAAAGACGGGCCGAGCGCCACGGCGCCCATCCCGAGCCCGGCCCGGGTCAAGAAACGTCGTCGCGACAGCCGGCGAGCCAGCTCGATGGCAGCGGCCAGCTCGGGATCAGTGGGGCGCTCGGACATGGGTATTGCTCCTTGGGGATGGGTCGGGGGTAGGGGTCAGTTGTCGGAAGTGGCGTCGGTGGCGACGTCGGTGGGGTCAAGTTCGACCCGCGGCGCCAGGTCGGGAGAACCCCGCAACAGCACCGAAGATTCATCGGACCACGATGCGGCCACGGTGTCGCCCGGGATCGGCAAACCATCGCGTCGGGCGGGCACATGGGCCACCGCCCCAGAGCCGTCGGGCATCCGCAGCTCGTAGCGCACCACCGGGCCTTGGAAGACCATTTCGGTCACCACGGCGTCCACCGTCCAGCGCTCCGGGTCCGAGAGCTGCGGCTCGACGTACATCCGCTCTGGCCGCACCATGAACGTGCCGCTCTCGCCGACGCCCAGTCCACTGCCGTCATCGGAAACGTCGAGCCGGCGGCCGGCGACCTCGATGGTGGTCGTGGTGCCGTTCCTCGCCGTGACCACTGCGGGCCACAGGTTGGCCTGGCCGATGAACCCCGCAACGAAGACGGTGGCGGGCCGGTCGTAGATCTCGCGGGGGCTGCCGATTTGTTCGACCCGACCCTTGTTCATCACGGCGATCCGGTCGCTCATGGTGAGCGCCTCTTCTTGATCGTGGGTGACGAAGATGAACGTGATGCCAACCTCGCGCTGGATCCGCTTGAGCTCGAGCTGCATGGACTGCCGGAGCTTGAGATCGAGCGCACCGAGGGGCTCGTCGAGCAGCAGCGCCTTCGGGTAGTTCACCAGGGCGCGGGCGAGGGCGATCCGCTGCTGCTGGCCGCCAGAGAGCTGGGCGGGGCGTCGCTTGGCGAAGTCGCTGAGCTTGACCACTGCCAGCAGTTCGTCGACGCGCTTGGCGACTTCGTCTTTGGGCAGGCCCTTGGCCCGGGGTCCGTAGGCGATGTTGTCCCACACGTTCATGTGAGGGAAGAGCGCGTACTGCTGGAACACCGTGTTGACGTCGCGCTTGTGCGGGGGAACCTGCGAGACGTCTTTGCCTTCGAGGCGAATGGAGCCAGAGGTGGGCGTCTCGAACCCCGCGATCATCCGTAGCGTCGTGGTCTTGCCGCAGCCCGATGGGCCGAGCATCGAGAAGAACTCGCCCTCGGCGATGGTGAAGTCCGCGTGCTCGACGGCCACGAAGTCGGTGAAGACCTTGGACACCTTGTCGATCTCGATGACCGCACGGCGCGGCGCAGGGGCGGTGCTGTCGGCGGTTGGGGCGTCGGCGAGCGTCATGGGCGTCCTCGGGTGCGAGCGGTCCAGCGGGCTGTGTCGGCGGTCACTCCGACGTTCGTCTTTTGCACCATTCCACGGACTGCCTCGGTTTGCAAGGGAATGCACAGTTTCGGTTGTGTTTCGCGATGGATTCGCTTGCCAGCAGGCAACCGGGCGCCGAGGATGGCTTCTCACACATCTCAGCGTGGAGGAACATCCCAATGGTTGACGGCCAGCACTTCATCGGAGGCTCATGGCGGGCCGCACGACGCGGCGCCACCGACGACATCGTGGACCCAGCCACAGGGGCGACCATCGCAACGGTCCCGTCGGGTGATGCCGATGATGTCGACGACGCCGTCGCCGCGGCCGTGACGGCGTTCGAGACGTGGGGCCGCACCACGCCTCGTGAACGCAGCGAACGGCTCCATGCTCTGGCCGACGCCGTCGAGGCGGACCTCGAGGAGCTCAAGCGCCTCGAGATGCTCAACGTGGGCAAGCCCGCGTCGATCGTCGACTTCGAGTTCGACCTGACCGTCGACAACCTCCGTTTCTTCGCCGGCGCGGCGCGCTGTCTGGACGCTGGCGCTGCGGCGGGGGAGTACCTCGAGGATCACACGTCGATGCTGCGCCGTGACCCGCTGGGCGTGACGGCCGGGATCGCGCCGTGGAACTACCCGCTGAACATGGCCACCTGGAAGCTCGGTCCGGCGCTGGCAGCAGGCAACACCTTCATCCTGAAGCCTTCTGAGCTGACCCCCCTCACGGCGTTGCGCCTGGCCGAACTGGCGGCCGACATCTTCGCGCCCGGTGTGTTCAGCGTGGTGTGCGGCCAGGGCGAGTCGGCGGGTGACCGGCTGGTCCGCCATCCCGAC